>Ga0070681_10001587_pt1 | contig 20198 bp, 14 predicted proteins | sample KBSC83BmetaG_FD_65650 | JGI IMG/M metagenome (GOLD analysis project Ga0070681, IMG submission 65650) | Corn rhizosphere microbial communities from Kellogg Biological Station, Michigan, USA - KBS C8-3B metaG | ecosystem: Host-associated > Plants > Roots > Rhizosphere | place: USA: Michigan... | reverse complement strand
CTCCTCGGCTGGCTGGGTCTGAGCGCCGAGGCGCGCAATCGGCGCTCTTTCCAGACCGACAGCGCAATCGCGATCGGCTCGCGTCGCAATTGGGAGTATCGCGCGGGTCTGTCGATCAGCTTCGCGGGAAATCACGACGCGGTGCCGAGCCGGCCGCCGCGAGGGATCATGATGCCTAGCGAGCAGCCTGAGGTGGATCGTTTCGAGACGGCGGAGTCCGCGGCGCGAATTACTGCCCGAGTTCTCGACCGCGCGGAAGGTTTAGTGGATACACCATTCCGCTTCGGAAGCACGAATCCCAGCATTGGCTTTGACGCGGCGGGGTTCGTGCAGTATGTGTATGGGGAAGAAGGAGTGGGGCTGCCGCGCACGTCGCACGCGATTGCCGAATTGGGTGAGGAAGTCTCGACGCGCGTCGGCTCGCTGCGTCCTGGTGACTTGCTCTTCTTCGGCAATGACGGAGCGAGCATCGATCATGTCGCCATCTACGCCGGTCACCGTCGCATCATTCACGCGACGGCGAGTGGTGGCGGCGTCCGGTACGACGTGCTCAACGAGGGGCTGCGGGGGGAATGGTTCGCGGATCATCTCGTCACGGCGCGCCGCATCGTTGCCGAAGGGCGCGAGCGGCCACACGTTAGGCGGCACGATTCACGCGACCAGGGCGCGCTCGACGCGCCCGACCGCGCACCGCGCACCGATCGCGCGCGGGGTGCGTGAGCCGACACGACGTTCGATCGTTCAACAGGATGCAAAAATGAGAATCTACAAAACACTGCCGATCGCGGCCCTGCTGGCGCTCCTCGTCGCTCCCGGCACGGCACACTCCCAGCTCCGACGCTTCCCGTCCACCTCGTCCTCCGATCAGGGCGGCACACGCCGCGGCAGCGCGGGAGACGCGGACGCCGATGCCGCGCGCATGCTGCTCGGTCTGTCCCTCGGGACATCGGGCACCGATCGCGACACCCTCGGCCTCCTCGTCACGCAAGTGCTGCGTGACGGGCCCGCCGATCGCGCCGGGATCGACGAAGGCAATCGCGTCGCCGAGATCGACGGCGTGAGCCTCCGCCTCGACCCGGTCGACATCGGACGCCAGGGTGCGATCGACGCCGTGATGCGCCGGCTGTCACGCACGCTCCGCGGGCTCCAGGGCGGCGAACAGGCAGCCCTCCGCGTCTTCGCCGCCGGCAAGTTCAAGAGCACGAACGTGCAGCTCGGCAACAGTCCCAACGCGCCTAACGCGGGCGGCGTTGCCATCGCGATTCCGGCCGCGCCGGCCCCGGCCACAACGCCAGTCCCCGTCGCCGTGTCCGTCGCCGGTGAGGCGGCCAACCGCGCAACCACGTTCGCCGGTGCCATGCAGACTCTTGGCGACCTGCAGTCGCAGCTCCGCCGTCTCGCCGACGACGAGGGCTCGACGCCGCTGGCCGACACGCTCCTCCAGGCATCCCGCGACGTTGGTGCAATCCAGCGTCGCCTCCGCGCCGCGCAGGCGGACCAGCAGCGCCGCCGCTCCGATGAAGGCCTCGATCGTCCCGGCGCACGCCGTGGCGCCAGCAGCACCAACAGCGACGTCCCGGGCCTCTCGCTGAGTCCCGTCAGCGACGATCTCGCGGATTATTTCGGCGATGGCAGCGAGCGCGGACTCCTCGTTCTTCAGGCGGACGCCGCATGGTCCCCGATCCGTAACGGGGACGTGATCCTCAGCGTCGACGGAGCTCCCGTCAATCCGAGTCGCCTGCGCGATGCCCGCGATTCGCGCCAGCCGGTGCGGGTCGAGCTTCTCCGCCGCCGCCGTCAGATGACGGTCACGCTCAACGCCCGCGAGGAGTAAACACGGATCCGCTTTTCGGTCGGCTGAGATCGCCGGTCGGGCACGAAATTCGAACGGGAGTCGGTAACCAGGCACGGCTGAACGCCTGGTTCCGGCTCCCGTTGTTTTTCGCTCGATGAGCAGACGCTCAACCCAACCACCGGAGATCTCTCACCATGCACGCAAGCACTATCCGTTCACGCACCATCCGCGTCGTGGGCTGCACCGTTGCAACCGTCCTCCTCGCCGCGACAGGGGCACGCGCGCAGGGCTCCTCCTCCTCGTACTCGATCGGGGCGAATGCCGGCCTCGTGATTCCCGTCAGCGACCTCGGCGACGTCACGAGCTCCGGCTACACCATTGCCGCGACGCTCGGCATGCATCAGCCGCTCTCACCGATCACCTTCCGCGTGGAAGGGAGCTACACCCAGTTGCCGTGGAAGGACAACATCGTGCAGGGCGCGAAGCACAACATTTACGGCTTCGCTCTCGATGGGATGTACAATCTCGGCACCGCGTCGACCAACGGCGGTCTCTATCTCACGGGCGGCGTCGGCTACTTCGGCTCGAAGGACTCAAATATTCCGAACCTCTTCGGCGGCAGCGCCGAGACCTCCACGAACTGGGACTTCGGCCTCAATGCCGGTCTTGGATACTACCTGCCGCTCAGTGGGTTCACGGTCTACTTCGAGGGCCGCTATCGAAACGTCTTCAGCAACACGAACCAGGTGATGTTTCCGATCACGGTTGGAGTGGCGTTCTGATAGCTATCAGCTGTTAGTCAATAGCTATCTGCGAATTCGGAACGAAGCGTTGATGGATGAAGTGCAGATCCCTCGCGTTCGCTCGGGATGACCATGTCATTCCGAGGAGCACAGCGACGAGGAATCTGCACTTTATCACATCAACGCTTCGTTCCGAACTCCCTGATAGCTATGGACCGATAGCTACAGACTGCAGTTAAGGCGTTCCCGTGACGAACTCCGGCGCCCCATCCTGCCAAACAAAATGCTGGAGCGCGCGCTTGCTGGGGTACACCTCGTCGAGCGTGTTGCCGTCGTAGAGGCGACCGTTCTTCATCACGTAGCGAATCGTGTTCGTGTTCTTGATGTCCTCGAGCGGATTCTTGTCGAGCACGACGAGATCGGCGAGCTTGCCGCCCTCGATCGAGCCGACATCACCGCTCAGGCCGATCCCCTCGGCGCCGAGAATCGTCGCGGTGCGCAGCACGTCGTGATTCGACATGCCGCCCGACGCCATCATCCACATCTCCCACTGGTAGCCGAGCCCCTGGAGCTGGCCATGGCTGCCGATGCCGATGCGGCCGCCCGCTTCGACGACCTTCTTCGCAAACTGGGCATGGAGTGGGAACGCGTACTCCTCGTCCATGAACCACCCACCAGGGCCCGGGCTGCCACCGGAGCCCGTGCCGCGCCGCCGTGTCTTCGCATCGAGCTCGGCTTCGGGGGTGAAGCGGCGGAGCTTCGCGTCGCCGTGCACGTTCGAGTGCGTATACCAGTAATTCTCGCCGAACGGCCCGCCGTAAGACACGATGAGCGTCGGCGAGTTCGTGACGCCAGTCTGCTTGAACAGCTCGACGACGTCCTCGTAGAGGGGAGCGATCGGCAGCGCGTGCTCGATGCCGGAGTAGCCATCGATGGCGTGCGTCATGTTGAGCTTGAAGTCCAGACCGCCCTCGGTGGTCGGCATGAGACCCAGCTCCTTTGCCGCCATGATCACCCACTGCCGCTGCTGACGGTTGCCCGTCATGTACATCTTGAGCGTTTTCGTATCGTAGTATGTCGCGTACCGCTTCAGGACGTTCCGCGTCTGGTCGAGATCCTTGAGGTTCTCGCTCGAGAAGACGCCAGGGCCCGTCGAGTAGATGCGCGGACCAACCATATGACCCGCCTCGACCTCGTCCTCGTAGGTCAGGACGTCGGTCGTCGCCGTCTGCGGGTCGCGCGTCGTCGTGACGCCGTAGGCGAGCTGCGCGAGATACTGCCACACCTGCGCCGTGTGCACACCCGGAATGAGCCACTGCGGGTGGTAGTGCGTGTCGACGAAGCCGGGGAGGATCGTCTTGCCCGTGACGTCGATCACCTGTGCGCCGTTAGGCACGGCGACGGAGCCGCGCTTGCCGACGGCGGTGATGCGATTGTTGTGGATGACGATGTCCGCATCCTCGAGGACCTCCTTCCCCTTCATCGTGACGACGCGTGCGCCGCGGAGCACCGCGTCGCCCTGCGGCAGATCACGAGTCACCGGAATCGCGATGCGCCGCTCCACCGGCTTGTATCCCGTCGGCGTCGGTGCCTTCTTCGTCGAGTCGGGCTTGGTGCTGTCTGGCTTTGCTGCGGGCGCGGCCGGCGTGCTATCGCCCTTCGCGCGCTTCGCCGCGGCGACACTGTCGTCCACCTGCTTCGCGCGGTCGAGATCGAACGAGACGAACGCGTTCCCGATCGCCCAGTGCACCATCTTGCCGTCGGCGCTCCACGTCGAGAACTCGCCACCGATGTCTGTGAGACGACGCGCCGGGAATGCGGCGTTCGCCGGATTCGCGACAGATACAGTTGGCGTCGGACCGCCGAGGTACGGCACGGTCACGACGTACACGTCGTTGCCGACTTCCGCCAAGGCGCGATCGCCGCGCGGTGCCATCATGATCAGGTCGGCCGGTGGCGGCGTCGGATTCTGCTCGAGCTCGTAGTGCGTCGGCATCGGCATGTCCACGCTCGTCGTATGATCGTCGTCGAGCGTGCCTAACGGCGGCAGCGGGCCGGTGACCTTGAGGATCGGCTTCACATCGGTGCCATCCCAGCGCATCGACACGAGCCCCTCGTTATAGCTGTACGCGAAGATGCGCGTCGTGTCCTGCGTGAAGTGGGGCTTGACCCGGTTTCCACTCGGGCCGATCACGACCATGTCGCCGCCAGCAGCTGGCACCCAGACGAACTGCGTCCCGAGGCCGCCGCCAAAGAAGCCGAGCGCTTCCTGCATGTCGCGCGCGGCAGCCTTCACAGCGACGATGCGCCTGCCGTCCGGCGCCCAGGCGAGTTGCGTATACAGCGCCGACGTCTTGGTGAGCTGCTGCGGTGCCGCGCTCTTTCCATCGACGGCCGCCTTGAAGATCTGACCGCCTGCCTTGTCGTTCCATGTCGCGAACGCGACCGATTTGCCATCGGGCGACCACGTCGGGTAGAACTCGCCGACGTCCTGGCTCGTCAGGCGGCGCGGCGTGCCGTTAGGCAGGTCGAGCACGTAGACGCGGTTGAGAGACACGAAGGCGAGGCGCTTGCCGTCGGGCGACGGCGCGACGTCGCGAATCTGGTGCGCCGTGAAGCTCGCGGCGTCGTCGACCTTGTAGGCGAACCGCACCTCGGGTCCGACGTCGAGGTTGACGTTGGCCGTGAAGGGAATCTTCACCGGCTTCGACTTGTCTACCGGCACGCGCCAGATCTCGCCGCCAAACGACATCACCACTGCCTTGTCGTCGGGCGTGAAGGCGTAGCCCGGCAGCACGTCGAGCGGTGAGCGCGATTCCTGATCGTCGCGCTGAATCGGGTAGACGAGCCAGTCCTCGACGCCACTCTGCACGTTGCGGATGCGGAGGCCGGTATTCGTCTCGAAGCGCGAGCCGTAGACGAGCCACTTGCCGTCGTGCGAGAGCTGCGGTCGGAAGGCCGAGCCGTAGCGCGACGACATCGTCGTGTTCGTCCCCGTCTCGCGGTCGTATACCGCAAGCTGATATTGCGGGAAAACGGCATTGTACTGCCAGTCGCCCTGACGCCTCGAGTACCAGATGTAGCGGCCGTCGTGGCTCACCGTCGGGCCAGTCACCTTGAGTGCCGCCGGCTCGCGCACGAGCGCCGCACCCGATCCGCCGTCGACGTGGTAGATCCAGAGCTTCGCCGCGCCACCGAGGCCGCCGGACTTCGCCGCAACGATGTACTTCCCGTCGGGGGTGAACTCGGGGGACGTGTAGAGATTGTCGTTGCCCTTCGTTATCTGCGCCGTGTCTTTCCGGTCGAGCGACATCGTCCACAGATTGTCGCCGCCGCTACGGTCCGATACGAAGACGATCTTCTTGCCGTCGGGGCTGAAGCGCGGCTGGTTGTCCATCGGCAGGCCGCTCGTTAGGCGCGTCGCCGTGCCGCCCGCGATCGGCAGCGTGTATAGATCGCCGAGGAGATCGAAGACGATCGTCTGGCCGTCGGGGCTCACGTCCAGCGAGACCCACGACGCCTTGCTCGTGGTGAAGTTCACATGCCGCCCGACACTCAACGGAAGGTCGGGTTTCTTGCTCTTGCCGCCATCCGGCTGCTGCGCGCGCGCGCCGATTGAAGACACGGCAAGCACGGCCGCCGCGCCGGCGGCGAAAGAAAATGGGGACCGCATGTTGGGGGAGGGGACCGGTGAGAGGAGGGATGGGCCCTTCAGGGAAGCGCCCAATATGCCGGCCCCGCTCGCTTCTACGCCAGTCGGTCTGCTGACGGCAAATTGTAAGGAACGGGAGAGCTATCAGTGCTCAAGCGTTGATTGGGTAAGTGCAGATCCCTCGCTGCGCTCGGGATGACATCTGTCATTCCGAGGAGCGAAGCGACGAGGAATCTGCACGTACCCAGCCCGGCGAGAGGAGTGGGAGCGCGCGCGAGCAGCGCGCGCGACTCCAAATAGGCTTATCGGCCGTGAGCGCCAGCGAACGGCCGATCGTTTCGAATATTACGAGCGCGCGGCAGACGGAGGGCTAACCCGCACGCGCGTTAGCCCTCCGTCTGCAGCGTGCTCGTAATATTCGAGTGCAGGTAGTGGGCAATGATCGCCGACGCGATGTTGGCCGCGCGCGTACCGTGGCCGCCGAACTCCAGCATCACGGCCACGACAATCTGCGGTTGGTCCGCGGGAGCAAAGCCCACGAACCACGCGTGATTCAGCTCGATGCCGTTCTTGCGCGTACCGCTCTGCGCCGTGCCCGTCTTTCCCGCCAGCACGCCCTTGAGCGCCGCGCCAGCGACCGCCGCCGTTCCTCCCGCCTGAGCGACGTTGGCGAGCGCTGTCCGCAGCTGCGCCATCTGATCCTGCGTGAGGTTGAGTAGCCGCGAACGCTCCGGCTTGATCTTCGCCACGTGCGGCTTCGCTGCGTACCCGTCGGTCGCCAGCGCCGTGTAGAAGTGCGCCATGTTCACGACCGTCTGGGAGTTCTCGCCCTGCCCGATTGCCAGGTTCAGCGAAACAGCCTGCGTCCACCCACCGGGATACTTCTCGTCGTAGTATTGCGTCGTCGGCGGGAAGCTGGGCCGCCGCTCCTCGGGCAGATCGATCCCGGACTTCTGCGTGAAGCCGAGATTCACTCCACCCGCCACCAGCCGCGACACCTGGAGTTTGACCCCGAGCTGGTAGAAGTAGACGTCGCACGACTTCGCGATGGCGCCCGCGAGATTCAGGCTGCCGTGACCGTTCTTGTCCCAGCAGCGCCAGTAGCGGTTGCCCCAGTAGTAGCCGCCGGTGCACGGCACCTGCATGTGCTCGTTGAACGTCACCGCATTGTTCTCGAGCGCGATCACGGACGTCGCCAGCTTCCACGTCGAGCCCGGCGGATACGTCCCCTGCAGCGCCTTGTTGTAGAGCGGCTTTCGCGGATCGGTGCGCAGCGAGTCGTAGTACTCGCTCGACACGCCTCCGATGAAGTGGTTTGGGTCGAAGCTGGGTGCGCTGTACAGCGCCAGCACCTCGCCGGTCTGCGGAACGAGCGCGACCACTCCACCCTGGAGCGAATCGGCGAAGATCTTCGCGATGAACCGCTGCAGGTCGAGATCGATGTTCGTGTACAGAGGTGGAGCGCCGACGGGATCCAGCTGCCGGTCCGTGACCTCCCGTAACACCGAGTTTCGCGCGTCCACCTCGACGAATCGGCTACCCTCTCGCCCGCGCAGCTCGGCCTCGTACTGCTTCTCGAGCCCCTGCTTCCCGATCTGCTGCCCGGCCTTGTATCCCTGGTACGACGGGGACGCCAGCTCCGTCTCGTTGATTTCGCCCGTGTACCCGACGAATGCCGCGACCGCGCCCGAGTCCGGATAATACCGCTTGGGGGCCGACTGAATGATGAGACTCGGAAAATCGATCCGATGCTCCTCGAGCACCGAGACGACGTCGAATGACGCGTCGGGGATGATCACTGCAGGCCGCGCCCGGTCTCGGCGATAGCGTCGAACTGCCGCTTCAATCTGCCCGGGCGTCAGCTCGATCGTGCTCTTCAGCCGCACCAGCGTCGCGCGAAGTGAATCTTCCGACTTGGGCAGCAGCGACACCGAATAGCCGACCGCGTTCTCGGCGATGATCTTGTTGTTTCGATCGTAGATGATTCCGCGAGAGGCCGGGAGCGGGACCTCGCGGAGCCGATTCTCTTCCGACTGCAGCACCCACTGCTGATTGCGGAGGATCTGCGTTCGGAAGAACGCGCTGAGGAGAAAGCCGATGACGACCAGGAGCAGCACGCTCGCCTGTCGCCCGCGGCGCGCGACGTCATTCGGGTGAAAGCTCATGCTGAAATCATAATCAACGGTGCGCCCCATCGCGGCGCGGGAGGCCCTGCATGCGCTTCGCCGGTCACCGGGGCTCCGGGGCGGGCGTGGCTCGCCGGATCCTCGTGCCGGCGATCAGAGGGACGAGCGAGCGCCCCGAACGATACGATCGTTAGGCGGACGCGCCGGCGTTTTCGTCGGCCCCAACGTCCTGCTGATGGCCAAGCCGCCGCTGCATCGTCAGCGTCGTCCCCAACTCGGACAAGAGATTCAGCGTTCCGACACGGCGCTCCGGTGGCAGGCGTGTCCCCGCCTCCATCTCACCGGAGATCAACCACCAGGTGTCCACGTCATATCCTCGCACGATCGCCGACAGCGCAGCGAGGCTTGGGTGACTGGAATCACCGCGGACGATCGCGCGAAGGTCGCACTCGCGCGTTCCGATGCGGCGGGCGGCCTGCGCGACGTCGCCACGATCATGGCGGTCGATCAACTCGCGAACGCGAGCAGCCAACTCTTCAGGAACGATTGCTTCGCTCATGCCACTCGGGAACGAAAGCTCGGAATTTAAACGCAAAGCCGTCGCTCACCCATGGCCAGATGCATCTCTCCCGGATTCTGGCAGTGCCACGCGGCGGATCGGCCCGGTATGACGCGGGACCTCGTTCGCGGCGTTCAGAAGCTCGAGCAGGCGATTCGCCGGCAGATGCTCCCAGCCCGACGGTACCGGTGCCAGACGGCGCAGAGCGCCCGCGTCCGATTCGAAGGTCAGCCACCCCTTCTCGAATCCCGGATTGATCACGGCACCGCTGACCGGGACCGTATTCCATACGCGCCACTTCATGCCGGACGCGTCCGTGAAGTCCATGCTCGGCATACAACCATCGCTGAGCAAGGTCGATTCCACTCCGAGCGCATCGCCGGCACAATAGGGGCCGTACGGGGTCGTAAGTCCTCGCGTCGAGCCGGGATCGGCGCGGAGTGTGCTCTTGCTTCACCACCGCCAAACCGTTGTCTGCCTGGCTATTACCAGGAGACGGGTTTGCCGTGCGAAGGACCGGCCGGAATGACTGAAACGCGCGAATGATTCGAAGCGGGATCGTTCTAATAGATGAGCTGTGCGGCGGCCTCCGACCGCGATCGAGCTATCTGCTCACCGGAGGCGCCGGGGCGGGAAAGACGACCTGTGCCCTTCAGTTTCTCGGTCAGGGCATCGACCGGGGCGAAGTTGTCGTGATGCTCACGCACGCCTCCCGCGTCGAGCTGCTCTCGCGCGCTGCCTCCCTCGACATCGACCTGCCGAAAGCCCTCCGGGCAGAGCGCGTCGTGCTGCTCCGCTACCGGCCCGACTTCGTGCGTCGCGTCGCGCAGGCTGGAACCACGGAGCGCGTCCTCGACGAGATTCGAGGACTCCTCACCAAGTATCGGCCGCGACGGCTGGTGATCGATACTTTCGCGCCGTTCCTCGACGACGCATCGCCCTCGCCGCTCGCGGCTTCGGCTCTCGTCGAGTTGATCGAGCGCAGCCAGAGTACCGCGCTCCTCACCTACGCCGACGATCTCGCCGAGCGCTACGACCGCCGGGTCGAGCCAATCGTTCAACACGCGGCCGGCGTCTTTCGTCTCAGCCACGACGCCGGCGGAACGCGACGGATGCATGTCGTGTCGCTCCGCGACGCATCGGCTCTCGCCGCCGCGACCCCGCGACCACTCGCGCCAGCCAGTTCGCCGCCTAACGAATCGTTCATCGACGCCCCGGCGCCGATCGTGCTCGTTCGCGTCGTGGAGCCCGGGAGCGACGATCTCCTCGCCGCACTTCGGCTCCAGCATGACGTCGTCGTCAGAGACGGCGCCGCGGCTGGCGCGCTCCCAGAGGACGCCGCGCTCGTCCTCGAGACCGACCACACGACTCTCGATCGCGCCCGGGCCCTCGTGCGGGCAAACGCCGACCGGCGACGGCCCATCGTCGTCGTGAGCCGATTCAATCTGCGCTCGCTCGACCGCGCCCGACTCCTTCGTGACGGAGCGGACGAGGTGCTGGCCGGCGACATGGGCGTCCCCGAGCTCCTCCAGCGCCTCGCTACTGCGTTGCGTCGCGGACATCTCGCGCGACCGCCAGTAGCGGTGCACGAGGACGAATCGCTCACGCACCGAACCATCGCCCCTGCCGGAGATCTCCTGGACCGCGATCTCTTCGCCTCGGCGCTCCAGACGCGATCCGCGCACGACGACGCCGTGCCGTTCACCGTACTCCGCCTCACGATTCCGGAGAGCAGCGCCGCTGACCGCCGCGCTTTTGGCGCACTCGTTCTCGGCACGATGCGCGTCGCCTCCGGCGATCTCGCGGCTCTCATCGACGATGCGGTCGTCGTGTACCTGCACGGCGCCGCACGACGAGACTCCGCGCCCTTTCTCGATCGTGTGCGGGGCCGGCGCGGCGTCGGCGCGGCGCCGCTTCGCGTGGAGACGGCATCCTTCCCGGCAGACGGCGCGGCGGTTCGCCAGCTTCTCGATCCGCTCGAGGTTCGCTGAGCCATGCGGTACGCGCTCGCGTTCCTCCTCGCCGTCGTCGGCCTCACCGCGGCCGCTGTCGCGACCTTCGTCCACATCAGCTCCGTGTCGATCGTCGCGGCTGCCCCAGGAGCCGGCCCTGTCGCCGACACCGTTCCGCGCGCCGAGGTTCAAACGCCCGCGGTTCCGACTGCCGCGGATTACGCTCGTTACGCGGAAGCCGATCGGCTCTGGCGCGAGAGGAACGCGCGCCAGTACACGATCGCCGAGCTCCGGGCCCGCGGTGACGGTAAGCGCACGCCGCGCGAGGCGATGCAGGACCGCGTCTTCGAGCTGACGCGTCGCGGCGACCGCTCCGGCGCCATCGTCGAGCTCGAGCGGTGGGTGCGTGGCCACCGGCGCGACGAGCAGTCGCTGCTCTCACTTGCGCGCCTTCTCAACGAAGTGGGCCGCACGAGCGACGCGGTGATCCGGTATCGCGAGATTCTCGCGCTGCACAACCGCGCGAACTGACCGATGCGAGTCGTCGCGCGGATCGCGCTCCTCGGCGTTGGCCTCTGCGTCTCCGTCAGCGTAGGCGCGCAACAGCCGCGGCGCACGAGTCGATCGTCGTCGGGCACCATCGCCGTGCGCGCCGAGCTCGCGACGGTGCTGCTTCAGTCGGGACGCTACGACGAAGCCGCGCGCGAGTTCCGCGCTCTCCTATCACGCGATCCCAGCAACTTCGAGTACCGCTTGGGACTCGCGCACGCTCTCGCCTGGGGCGATCGGCCGCGCGAAGCGGAGCGCGAGTTGGTGCAGCTCATCGCGAAGCGGCCCAACGCGCTTGGTCTCGATTCGCTCCTTCGCAACGTGCGCGAGGCGTACGATCCGCGCGCCGTCGAGGCCGCGCAGTGGGTTGCAGCCGAGCCGACCTACGCGCCGTACCGCGTCGCGCTCGCGCGTGCACTCGCGCGGGAGCGTCTGCTCAGCCTCGCGATCGCGCATTACGACACGCTGCTCACGCGGCCCGGTGTCGGTCGCCTTCCCGACCGAATAACGCTCCTCCGCGAGCTGGCCGAGGTCTACGTCAGCGCGGGCAACCTCGCCGCCGCGCGTGCGCAATACGACACCCTCATCCAGCTGTCGCCGTCCGCGGCACTGCTCCGCGAGCGGGCGCAGCTGCGTCTAGCGTTAGGCGACCGCGCCGGCGCCGACTCCGACCTCTGGGTGTCGGTACGCCTGCAGCCGAGTGGGGAGGCGTACCTCCTCCTTGGAGATCTCTATCGTGAGCGCGGCGATTACCGCGGCGCTCGCTCGATGTACGTCGCTGCGCGTCAAGGCGCGTCGGCGAAGGTACGCCTCGCCGTGTCCGGCGCTCTCGCCCAGCTGGATCGCGAGGAGCGGCCCGCCATGCTCGCGCCGCTCGTCGGCGACGATCCCGGTTGGCGACTCACCGAGGATGCCGCGGCCGACAACCTCGGCGTCACGTACTCTGCGCTGGCTCTCCGCCGCACCGTCGCCGTCGCTGCTGCGACGCGCTTCTCGTTAGGCGCGGAGTGGCGGCAACTCGCAGAGCGCACCGCGGCCCGGCGGCTGGACGCGACGGGTGTTGGGGCGAACGTCGGCGGGTGGCAGGAGGTGGCGTATGGGCCCGCGCTCGCTCGCCTGGAGCTTCAGGGCGGCGCCGTCTACCACGAGCAGGGTGGAATGCTGCCGGTGGTTCGCGGCGCCCTCGGGCTCTGGCTCTACTCCTGGCAGCTCGACCTCGAGCTCGAGCGTGCGCCCGCGTACCCATCGCTCTTTTCGGCGGAGGCGCTCGTTCCGCTCGACGGCGGTCAGCCGCTCATCGAGCGTGATGCCGCCGTTACGCTCGGAGGACCGATTGGACCGCTCGACGTCGGCGTCGGCGTCCAGCGCTCGCTCCTGAGCGACGGGAATCGGCGCCTAACGATCAACAGCTATCTCCGCTATCCACTTGGTGGAAATCTCTACGCACTCTACTCGGGTACCGGTCTCGGTTTCGCCGAGCGGAGCATGGTGTACTGGGATCCGTCGCAATACTCGGCTCAAGCCGTCGGCATGGAGTATTCTGTGCGGCGCGCCCAAGGATTCTCCTTTGCGGCGCGCGCCATGCCGAGCTATGCCACGAGTGAGGAGGCTCCGATCATTCCGACTGATGCACTCGGAGACCCGGCTTTCACTCGCGGGCCGATGATGCGTCACAGCGCGCTGCAGCTCGGCGCGAGTGCGGACATCGGTTATCGCGTGCACGGGTGGGAAGCCGCGGGCGCGGTGAGCTATGGGCGCGGACGTGCGGGCGACTATCAGCGTTTTGGCGCGTCGATCACGATCCGGTTGGTGCCGTGACATGACGAGCCCCGCGCTCCAGATCGCGATCGCGTTCGTGCTCACCTTCCTCGTCGTGCTCATCGTGAGATACGTGCTGCTTCTCTGGCTCGGCTATCTCCAGCACATCGAGAATCGAGGCCTCAACGCCGAGGACACCGCGCAACCGCCCGTGACGATCGTCGTGCCGGTGTTCGACGAGGAGGCGGTCATCGAGGCCGCGCTGCGCAGCCTGCTCGAGCTCCGCTATCCCGTATTTCACGTCATCGTCGTCGACGACGGGTCGCGCGACCGCACCTTCGAGCGCGCGAGCGCGCTCGCGGGACGCTACGGCGCGTGCACGATCCGCGTGCTCAGAAAGCGCAACGGCGGCAAGGCCAGCGCGTTGAACGTCGGTATCGCTCACGCGACGACGGAGTACGTGCTGTGCATGGATGGCGATTCGCGTCTTCACCCGGACACGCTGCGTTTCGCCATGCGGCATTTTGCCGATTCGCGCGTCGGCGCCGTCGCGGGCAATGTGAAAGTCGTGAACCGCGACAATCTCTGGACGAAGCTTCAGGCGCTTGAATACGTCGAGGGCCTCAACACCGTGCGCCGTGCTCAGGGCTTTCTGCGCGTCGTGAACATCATTCCCGGTCCGATCGGCGTCTTCCGTCGTGAGGCGCTGCTGCGCGCCGGCGGCTACGACACCGACACGTACGCCGAAGACGCCGACGTCACCCTCAAGCTCCTCACCGCGGGGTGGCACATCGCGTACGAGGAGCACGCGATCGCATACACCGAGGCGCCGGAGCGCTACCTCGACCTCGTGAAGCAGCGCTATCGCTGGACGCGTGGCATTCTCCAGGCGCTGCGGAAGAGGGCGTCCTGGCTCGGCGCGCCGAAACGCGGCGTCGCGGTCTGGCTCTCACTCCTCGTTATGCTCTTCGAGGCCATCGTCTGGCCGACGATGAACGTCGTGGGCAACCTGCTCTTCACGGTCGCGGCCCTCTCTGCCGGTGTGGCGTCCGGCGTCCTCTACTGGTGGGCGCTGTTGACGATGCTGGATGTTGCGGCGGCGCTCTACGCGGTCGGCATGGAGGGCGAAGACCTGCGCCTCGTTCCGTACGCGGTCGCCTATCGGTTCTTCTTCATCACGATGATCGACGTCGCCAAGCTCTTCGCGACCGTCGAAGAGGTGGCGCGCGTCCGGATGACCTGGGGCAAGCTCGAGCGCGCGGGCCGGATTTAGTCGTTAGGCACCGTCCACCGTTAACCATCCACCGTCCACTTGTCTCTCAATCTTCTTCTCTCGACGATCATCCTCGTCTCGTTCCTCATCACGATCGTGATGGCGGTGGGGAGCTACGTCGCGTACAAGCTCCGCGAATCGCGGCGGCCGCGGCCCGAGGTCGCACCGCACGATGCGGTTTCGCCGTATTTCGAGCGCATCACCGCCGACGAGAAGTGAAGCAGCCGCGGCCGACCACCCTCGTCTTCGCCGTCGCGGCGTCGCTCGTCGTCGTCGTCTCGGTGCTATTGACACTCCGTCGCGGCGATGCCGCCATGCGGCCGGAGCCGGCGCGCTTTTCCGGGTCGAGAGTCGTCCAGCGGATGCCGTCGCTGCTCGCAAACGCGAAGCTTCCCGTGCCGCTAGTAGTCGACATCCTTCGCGATGACGCCGCGGCCTCCTTCTACACCGCCGCCGGCGTCCTCGATTCGATCGTCGCCGATTGGCGCGCCACCGCTGCTGCGGTCGGCGCAACGGTGCGAGTCGTCAACGCCGCGACGGCGAGGGACGACCGCGCTGCGCGTGTACTCGTCATCCCATCCTCACCATGCCTAACGGTCGAGGCGTACGAGGCAATCGATGCAGTTACGGCGCGCGGCGGCGGTGTGGTGATCACGGGGCTCACGGGCATTCACGACGCCGGCTGCCGGCCCATCGGCTACGGACTGATCGTCGGCATCACCGGAGCCTCGCGCGCCGACACGCTCGAGTCGCGCCCGATGGCGTACGTCACGCTGCCCGCCGACAACCCAATCACGATCGACATTCCTCCCGGCTCGCGAATCGATCTCAATCCCGGACGGCAGGTCGCGCTCCGCTTGCCGCGGCGCGACGCCTTCTACACGGACTATGCGCTCCAGCCTGAGCCCGCGGGTGCTGCTCCGCTCCTCGACGTTGCGATCACACACGCGGCGCGAGGCCGCGGGCGCGTCGTGTACTGGGGGTTCGAGCTTCGCGACGTCGTTCGGCTTCCCTGGGACCGCGCGCTCGCGACTCTGCTGGCGAGAAACAGCATCGCCTGGGCAGCGGGTCTTCCCACCGCCGCCATCGAGGCGTGGCCAAAGGGCCGCGTCGCGGCCGCGACGATCGCCCAGGATGTCGAGGCTGGTTTTGGAAACGCTCAACACGCGTTCGACTCGCTGCGCGCCGCCCACATTCGCTCGACGTTCTTCCTGACCTCCGACATGGCGCGAAGCTACGACGGCCTCTCCCACGATCTGGCCAACGCCGGCGGAGAGGTTGGCAGCCACACCGAAAACCATCGTTTGCTCGGCGGGCTCCCGGCGGCGCGCCAGCGCGACCGACTGGCGACGACACAGCAGGATCTCACGAAGCTGCTCGGCCTTCCTGTCGATGGCCTGCGGCCGCCGCAGGAGCAGTTCGACGTAGAGACGATGAAAGCATGGCTGGCGGTCGGAGGCCGCTATCTCTTCGGCGCCAACGACTCGCGCTCCGCGTCGCCCGAGCTCCTTCCGGTGGGCCACGACACCCTCGTCCTCATCGGCCGCGTTGGTAGCGACGACTTCGGCGCCGCCGCGGCCGCGCATAACGATGCAGCGGGTACCGCCCGGATCTTCCTCGACGAATACAAGCGTCTCCGGGCCCTCGGCGGGCTCTATGCGCTGAGCTATCACTCGCAGCTTCTTGCGACGCCGGACCTCGTCCCCGCCCTCGCGCGTGCAGCTCGCGCCATCGCTGCCGACACCGCGGTCTGGCTCGCGACCACGGGTGAGATCGCGGAGTGGTGGCGCGATCGCGCTCAGCTCGAGGCGCGCGTCACTCAGCGAGCCGACGGCTTCGACGTCGCTGTGCACAATGGAGGGGAGCGTCTCGTCGGCAGCGCCGTCGTCCGCGTCGATCTCCGTGCGGCGGCCGCAATCGGCAATGCCACGACGGCTCTACTCCCACCGCGCTCGGCAACCGCGCGCCTGCTCCTCCCACCGATTCCAGGGAAGTCGACGCGTGTCGTCTCAGTCGACTATGTGGGAGTGAAGCACACGGCAGCGACGCCCGCGACGCGTGCGCGCACTGCGCCGACCAAAAAGAAGAAGCGCTTCTGGTGGCTGCCGTGGTGAGCCGGCTACTTGCCGTTGATGCGAACGGCGAGATCGGTGTCGCGCTTCCGGCCCTTGTCGTCGGTGACGATCACCGTTAGGCGGTAGCTCCCGGCGGGGAGCGAAGCCACCGCGAGCGAGTGCACGCGGCGCGTTCCCACACCGACTGCTGTATCGTCGAAGCTCGCCGTCATGCGATCGGCGGCGTGGCGCGTTCCGTCTCGCACCATCGACATCTTTACCTTGAACGGAGTCCCCTCCGCCAGGCCGCAGACGTCGAAGCGGACGCTCAGGTCGCTCCCTTGTGGCGTGCTCCCGATGTCGTCGACGAGCACACCGAAGGGACGCTTTCCATCCATGGCGACGCCGGTCGGACACCTCGAGTCACTGCGTCCCGCTCCACCAGTTCTCCGGAACGCCGTGAACGTGAGCACCGCGACCGCGATGATGAACGCCGATGCCATCGAGACCGTGGAGCCGCGGGACGTCAACGTGCGTCCTACGACCCGCGTTACCCGGCGGCCATGCCGGCCGAGGAATTCGCCTAACGCCCGGGCGCCCGGTTGCACCGAAGCGGTTGCCCGCCGGAATGCGCGCGCAATTGCCGCTCCCATCGGACGGACCCCGCTCAGCGCACCGCGGACGGTCGCCCCGAGCTCGCGCAGCTTCGGCCGCTGGCGCTTGAGCATCTGAATGCTTGCGTCGAACGCCGCGTCGAGCGCCGGCGAAGGTTGCGGCCCGTTGTCCGAGGCATAGTCAGGCGCCGCCGGCAGCGGCGCCGTCTTGTTCAAGTCGCTCGGAATGATGTCCACCGGCGCCGTCCACCGACGATGCTCGCCTGTGGCGATGTGCACCTCGCGACCGCCGAGCGCCGCGATCAGCTCGTCGGCGTCGCGGAAGCGATCCTCGGGGTGCTTCGCGAGCATCCGCTCGATCACCGTGAACAGCGCCCGATCCGCGTCGCTGTCGAAGCTCGGACGAGGAAGCGGCGCCTGGATGTGCTTCATCAGCGTGCCCAGCGCGTCACCGGCATCGAACGGAGGATTTCCCGTTAGGCACTCGTAGCCGACGATGCCGAGGCTGTAGATGTCGCTCCGGCCGTCGACGTCCTTCGCGCGCGCCTGCTCGGGGCTCATGTACTTGGGCGTTCCGACCGACATGCCCGTGGTCGTTAGGCGTGTGGCCCCGGCCGAGCGCGCGATCCCGAAGTCGGTCACGACGCAGCGCCCGTCCTCGTCGTGTCGCAGGTTGTCGGGCTTCACGTCGCGGTGCACGACGCCGCGCCGGTGCGCGTAGCCGAGCGCCGCCGCCGTCTCGATGATGACTTGCCGGGTCTCGCCCGCGGTGAGACGTCCCTTGTTCTTGAGGCGGTCCGACACCGATTGGCCGCGGAGCAGCTTCATCACGAAGAAGATCACGTCGCCGCGCCGGCCGACGCGATAAATCGGCACGATGTTCGTGTGCTCCAGCGCCGCGGCGGTCCGCGCCTCGCGCAGGAACCGCTCGACGAGCTCCCGGTCGAAGGCGAGCGTGAATGGCAGAACCTTGATCGCCACCTCGCGCTCGAGCTGCCGCTCGCGCGCCCGGTAGACGATGCCCATTCCGCCGCGACCGAGCTCCTCGAGGATCTCGTACTCATCGTCCAGTCCCGAGCGGACCAGATCGAGATCGGTGACCTCGAGCTTCCGGCGCACCTTGCTCTGGCGGCTCGTCACGTCGCGCTCACGGCTGTCATCGGCGGACCGGCTCGCCCTTGAGCCGGATGCGCTGGAACCACTCGCCCATCAGTGCGATGATGACGACCCCGCCCATCATGCTGAGGGAGTTCTTCCAATTGAGGTGGTACGCGCCGAGAGTGATGAGCAATGCCGTGGCGGCCGAGGGCGGATGGTAGGCGCGGAGGGAAGGCTGCACGAGTGTCGTCAGCGCGATCGCCATCGCGCTCGCCCACACCCGCGCGACACCGATGCTGTCCCCCGACATTCCGGAGCCGGACGCACCCACGAGAACCACCACCAACCACGCGCAGAGCATTGCTGAGAGGTGACCCACCACGACGCTGTGAAATCGAGACGACGGTTGGCCTCGCGAGCCCGCGATCAGTACCGCGCTCGGCCCGAGCGCGGCGAATAGCCAAGGCTGCGAAGTCGCGAGAGTCAGGGCACCCACTACGAGAATCAGGATCGCGGACATCGCTGCGCCCCACGCCGCATCGCCCCCGATCGCCTGCGTGCGGGCGCGCCAGGTCTTCGCGGCCACGTGTCGCTGCTCGGGAAATACCGGAGCGATTCGGGTCGGGCCCGTTATCACGGGCGTAGGGGTGGGTATCGTAGGAGTGTTCATGGTGTCCACTGGGGCGCTCGCTACGTAGCGAGGCTCGCCGTTTGAAAGACGGTGCCCCCGTAGAGGCCGTCACGAAATCAGTAACGACTCGTCTCACATCGGGGCACCTCGCGTGGGTAGCCCTGGGCGCATGGTGGTTTGCGTCGTCACCATTCGAGACTACATGTCGTTTTTGGTCATCGCGCGGGAGCGCTACCCGCTCCGAATTGGCGAAAACATGCTGGGTGGACGGGGAGCTGGGTCGGTCAATGCGCCCGCGCTCACCGGCCTTCCGCCGTTTGCGGTCATCACCGTCATTCCGGGCACTCCCGCCTCGATCCGGGTCGCCGGCAACACCCTTCCGGTCCGGGTCGAGGGATACATCCTGGGCGCGGAGCCCCGGCAGCTGTCCCACGGCGCCCGGATCGAGGTCCGCGACTGCCGGATCCGCTACGGCGAGCTGTCTCTCGTCGACAGCACCGCATCCCAGGTCGGGATCGAGGACGAGCAGCTCGCCGCCATCGCGCCGGTGGTTCCGGACAGCACGACCCCGGACGATTTCGGCGCGCGGATCATCGATCTCAACAAGGGCTCCGTCCACGGCGTGCCGCCCAGTGGGCTCCACATGGGCCGCGACCCGGTCTGCCAGGTGGTCCTTCCCGCGACGTCAGTATCGCGGCAGCATGCGCTGATCGCGCCCGCCCTTCACGGCTACATCATTACCGATCGGAGCACCAACGGCGTGCTCGTAAACGGATCCAAAGTTCGCGGCTCACAGCAGCTTGGGCAGGGCGACGTGATCCGAATTGGTGAGCACGAGTTCCGGTTCGAGATCGTGGCGCCACTCACCCGATCCGAGTCGAGCGAAGCCGACCGGCGCGCGCTGGCCACGATGGAAGTGGTGAGCGAAGGACCCCTTCAGGGCGCGCGATTCCCCGTCGAGCGGCCCGTCATTCACATCGGGCGCAGCGCCGAGAACGACGTCCGCCTAGCTGACGACAGCGTCTCCGGTGCGCATGCCACCCTCCTCCGTCGCGGATCCGTCTGGCACCTGATCGACCTCGCCTCCACGAACGGAACGTTCGTCGACGGCCGGCGGATCGACGGCGAGGCGATCATCCAGGGTGCGGCCGAGCTGCGCTTCGGCGGCATCAAGGTCACGTTCAGCCCAGGCAAGGCGGGCGAAACGGGCGCGAGAACGTCCAAGCTCCGCGAGAGAGAAACGGCCTGAGGGCAGCCGCCGCCCGGCAACAGCTGGCCCCTGAGACCACTGACACGGCCCTGAAACCACTGACGAGCTCCGTGTGAGCAGACGGCTCCGCGCGCCTGTGATGTTCTTGTTAGTGAAGGCCTCGGGAGGCTTCGCTAGCTGGGGG
>Ga0070681_10001585_pt1 | contig 20201 bp, 19 predicted proteins | sample KBSC83BmetaG_FD_65650 | JGI IMG/M metagenome (GOLD analysis project Ga0070681, IMG submission 65650) | Corn rhizosphere microbial communities from Kellogg Biological Station, Michigan, USA - KBS C8-3B metaG | ecosystem: Host-associated > Plants > Roots > Rhizosphere | place: USA: Michigan... | reverse complement strand
ATCCGGGCAACTCGGAAATCTCCTGCCCCATCAACGTTGTGTGGCGGCGGCCCGCGGCGTAGATCGATCATGCCGAATCCATTTGCGAGCACACCGGGCAACGGCGCAAAAGGCCGCTCCAGGCGCACGACCAACTCACGCTCGTTGACGGCGATGCATTCCCGGATCGCCTGGAACTCGGACTGGTTGAAGACGCTGCCGGGTACCGAAACCGCGCGCACGATGTTCTCAGCCACCGATTCCGCGTCGACCTGACGTCCGCTGGAGAACGTTCGCCCCGACTCGATCTCTAGGTGCAATGTCCGACTGTCCGCCCATGCCCAGGTCGTGGACAACGACGAAGCCGGCTCGCCTGCATCTCCGATGCGCAACACTCCTGGAACTATGTTCGGTGCCAGGATGCGCGCCGCGCCCGCAATTTGGTTGTGAGCGTCGAACCAGGCCGGCTTAGCCTCCGCGCAGATTCTCAGACGCGTTTCCACCACTAAGCGCCGCACCTGCGATCCTCGCCGAACACAGTCCACCAGTGTTCGGCAATTTCGAGTCGCGTCGGGAACCAAACACCGCCGAGCGCGAGGGCATATTCGATGAAGCGCCGCAGGGCCTCCGCGCGTGCCGGCTGGCCGGACCATCGCGGGTGCAGTCCGATTGACATCATCCTCGGGGCGTGCTCACCTTCGCGCCAAAGACAGTCAAGCGAAGCAGTCGCGGACGCGAAGAAATCATCAGGTGATCCAAAACCAGGCGCAGAGACATAGCGAATGTCGTTGTGCACCAAGTCGTACGGGATAACCAAATGTGACCGACCTTGGATATCCACGAAGTATGGGAGATCGTCGTTGTAGGCATCTGAGTCGTAAAGAAACCCGCCCTCCTCGACAAGGAGTTCACGTGTATTGACCGTCGAGCTGTTCCGACAGCACCAACCGCGAAGGCGAACGCCGCAGGTCGCCTCGACCGATTGGATGGCTGCACGCATGGCTTGACGCTCCTCTTCGCGCGTGAAGTGCCAGTTTTCTGTCCACCTGTAGCCATGGCCACAGATCTCGTGCCCGCCGGCGATCGCGGCTGCAGCGACCTGCGAATTGCGCTCTAGCGCAACGGCCGTCGCAAAGAATGTCGACCTAATTTCGTACTCGCCGAAGAGGCGGAGGAGTCGCCAAATTCCTGCGCGGCTGCCGTACTCATGAACGGACTCGACACGCAAGTCGCGGAGGTGATTGGGAAATTGGTGAGGCCGCTCCCCCAGCGCCTCATTTCGACCATCCCCGTCGGGGAGCGAATATTCAGATCCTTCTTCGTAGTTCACGACGAAGCTGATCGCGACCCGGGCCTCGCCAGGCCAGCGTATTGTTGGCGGTTCAGCACCGTAACCGACGAAATCGCGCGTTGGCCCTGAGATCTCTTCTTTCGCGTTGGAGTGTCCGCTGGCGCTCAAAGGCGGTTACCTCCTCCGATCATGTCGGCTCCGCGTCGCCAGGTTGAACTCTTGACGTGCTTCGCAACTGCTCCATGTACCAGTCCACTACTTCTGAGCCCGTGGCAAACCAGACGTCTCGATGGTTTGCGATATGCCCAATCACGGAGGCGAGATACGGGATACGAAACGGCTGGCCGATCAGGTACGGGTGCAGGTTGATGAGAAAGAACCGGCCATTGATGGCTCCGTCGGCATACAGCCCGTCGAAGGTGTCGCAGACGAGTTGCGCCCACCGGTCGATCGGAATTCCCCGAAACCGGTGCGTCAGCACATCGTCGGCCTCCGAGGACGTAGGCAGCGAGACGATCCGACGCTGCCCGACCTGCATGAGGTATGGCTGCTCGTCGTTCGCGCGGTCGCAGACGTATTCGATGCCCATCTCGGCGAGGAACTCGATGGTCCGGCTCGACTCGACGTAATCGACACCGAGCCAACCTCGAGGAGCCGTTTCTGTCACAGCGGCGAGCGCCTCGATGGAATCCCGCAGGTAAGCCCGTTCTTCCTCCGCCGACATGTCGTCGGTGACCATTCGGCTCGCAACGACTCCGTGCCCGACGTGCTCCCAGCCTCGCCGAACACACTCGTTCACGAGGAACGGATTGTCGACTGCCAACGCAGAATCCATTGCGACAGTCGCACGGATGCCGTGCCGGTCTAGAACGTCCATTACTCGAAAGACGCCAACCCGATTCCCATACTCACGCAGTCCAGCGCCAAGTGGGTCGAACACGAGCGGGTATGGCCCCCCATAACGCGCACTCGGCGGAGATGGTGCTCCTCCAGGAAACCATTGCAACCGTTCGAGCGACACCACCACGCAGACCGCAACGCGAGCGCCCGCCGGCCACGTCAGCTGCGCGCGGCCTGGGAGCGGCGACCAGTCCACATACGGCGCTTGCACCCTAGTCACGCTGCTGATCCAAGCGTTCGGCCTCGTCCAAGCGCCACGTGAGAGCCTGATCAAGATGGGCCACGCGGTAGTGGTCGGCAATAGCCTCGGCCGTCGTCAGCCAGACATCGTCGTGGGACTTTACGTACTCAAGCACGCGCCGAATTGCTGGCAGACGCGCGGGGTGACCGCTGACGAATGGGTGAAGAGACATGCACATGACTCTTCCGTCTCGTTCACCCTCGTCCCTTAACGTGTCTAGTTGATCTCTACAGATGCGCTCGAAGTAGTCGGACTCCCAGCGACCGCCACGACCAGGCATGCTCCCCATCACTAGTCCGTCGTTGATGTCGAACGAGTATGGGACGTTCACAAGCGGCATGGGCTGAACCTCGACTGGGAACGGCTGGTCGTCCATGAACCAGTCGACGACGTAATCGATTCCAGCTCTCGACCACGCCTCCATTGAATGCGGGGACAAGCTGATGCACGGACCAAAGAGACCACGGAGCCGCTCCCCGGTGTACTCCCTGTAGAGCGCGACGTTCTGTTCAATCCATTGATCGCTCTCGTCCGCTGACATGCCGTACAAGAACCTTGTGTTGTAAATCCCGTGGCTAAAGATGCTCCAGTCACGCGAACGAATCGCATCGGTTATCTCCGGGACTTCTTCAAAGGCGCTCATACTGAGCGAAACGCTGATTGGGATGCCCAGCTCGTCGAACAGATCCATGAGCCGCCAGAACCCAATGCGGTTTCCGTAGTCGAGCATGCTGTGCGTGAGGACATCGGGAACAGGTACGCCCCGTGCGTAGATCGACGAGTATCGGTTGGGCGGCGGCTGGAACTCATAGACCTCGACGTTCAGTGCGAGCCAGAACGCAACACGCGCGCCGCCGGGCCACGCGATGGGAGGCCGAGACGTCATAGGCATGTATCGGATGTACGGAAGGTTGCGCACGTCGATGTCGCCGATCATTTGGTTCTCCTCAGCCTTCAAGCCTGTCTCAGCGCGACCACGGGCATCCGTGGCGTTTCCGCAACAACAATCGCCATTGCGATGACGCATCCGCCGAGGGCCTGCAGATACGTGAGGGTCTCGGACAGAAGAATCACGGCGGCGCCCGCCCCGACAAACGGGGCGAGGTTCACGTACACCGAGCCACGCGCGGCGCCGATCCGGCGTATCACGGTAAGCCACATCACGTTCGCAAGCACGTACGCCGGAAAGATCGCAAAGAAGAACGCCGCCCAAGCAAGAAATTGAATCTGAGACCAGTTCTCACTCGAGAGCTGCGGCGCTGCGAGGGTCAAGAAGCCGGCAGATGCGACCAGGGTCAACAAGGCATTTAGCCGATATGGCGAGTAGTGACCAACGAGCGGTCTGGCAGAGACCGAGTAGAACGCGAGGCAAGCAGCCGCTGCGATCGCCAGACAGACCCCACCCGCGTTTGCGAGCAATGGACGACTTGCCCCGAACGCGACGAGGGCGGCCCCGAGGCCCGAAACGGCTGTCGCGATCCACCGTCGTCGCGAGATCACCTCGATCCCGCTCAGATGGGAGAAGAGAGCTACGAAGACGGGGACCGTCCCGAAGAAGAGCGCAACAGATGATGCAGATGTCAACTTGACTGCGTACACAAATGCGACCTGATTGACGAAGATGCCGACGGTGGCGCAGAGCACAAGGAGCCGAACGTGACGCCTCTCGATTCGCAGCGTGCGTTCGCGTGCCGAAGCGATGACACCGAAGGTTCCACTTGCGATCGCGAAGCGGGCCGCGACGAACGCCAGGGGCGAGAAGCCATGCGTAAGCGCATATCGCGTCACGGGATAGTTGACTCCCCACACGATGATCACGCCGGCGAGCAACATGATGGACACGGGGCCCATGGAAGACGGCGCACCGTGTGGCTGTGATGCTACGACCACTATTCTGACGCCCCTGCTCCCGCCGTAGGAGCGACCTCCGCGAACGCTTGAGCCACCTCCGTACTGGTAGCCGCCCAGACTCCTGGCTCACACGCAATGCGGGCGATCGCCTCCTTGAGGTACGGAAAACGATGCGGTTGCGCAATCAACCACGGATGTAGTGCCAACGTAAGCATGCGGGCGCCGTGCTCCGCATCGGCGTAGAGCCGGCTAAAGGCATCGTTGACAACTGTCGGATACTTCGTGGTAGGCAGCTGACGAATCCAGAGCAACTCGACGTCGTCCCATTCTGGCTGTGCCGGCAACGAGACGAGGCGTCCTCCGCCGGCCGTCATGAAGTAAGGCTGCTCGTCGTTTGGCCAGTCGCCGATGTACTCCAAGCCTGCTTCTGCGACCAGGTGCGGCGTGCGGAGCGACTCGCCATAATCCTGTGCAATCCAACCTCGTGGCGACACGCCAGAGACGGCCTCTATCGCAGTAATTGCCTCTTGGATAACGAGCTTCTCATCGTCCTCGCTCATCATGCTCGTCACCATCCGCGTTGCGTGAGTGCCGTGGGCCGCTAGTTCCCAGCCACGGCTTTGGCAGAGCTTCACGACGAACGCGTAACGCTCACATGCCGCCGCACCGACGGCAAGCGTTGCACGAATGTTGAGTTCCTCAAGTAGATCGAGCAGGCGGAAAATGCCAACTCGCGACCCGTACTCCCGATATGAATGCGTTCGATAATCGGGGGGTATGACCGGCCAGGGTCCTTGAACGTCCGGAGCCTGAACGGACTCCGCGGGCGGTGCAAGTTCCCAGTAGTCAAGATAGACGACTACCCGTAGGGCGATCCGAGCTCCATTTGGCCACGAGTACGGACGCCGGCTCGGCAGGGCGGAGTACTCGTAGAGGTCGTGATCCATGCCCGCGCGACGATCCGTCACGACTTGCCCTTCTCGCCGCCACACTCAGTCCCCTGCTGCCTGTACCACTCGATGATCTCCGAGCCCGTTGCCAGCCAGACGTGCTCATGACTGAGCACGTACGACAACGCACGGTCGACGTAGTCGGCGCGGTGAGGTTGCCCGCTGATGTATGGGTGGACAGCGATGCACAGCACGCGTCCTCCTTTGCCGGACAATCCCTCTTGATAGAGAACGTCGAATTGATCCTTGACGATCTGCAAGAACTCATCTGCTTCGTGGCCGGTTCGATAGAGCACGGCGTCGTTGACATCCATCGAGTAGGGCAGCGAGGTCAACTTGCCGGTTGCAGTCCGGACTGGGAATGGCTGATCGTCGTGGAAGAGGTCGCAGTAGTAGGACATCCCGGCAGCGGCGACGAGGTCAGCGGTGTTGGGACTAAAGGAGAGGGCCGGCGAGAGCCAGCCCGGCAACTGGCGGCCGGTATGACGACGAAACGTTTCGACGCAGTCCGCAATGGCCTGCTCTTCCACGTCCAGCGGCAACCCGTAGAGATAGCGCGTGTTATAGACGCCATGGCCCATGTAGTCCCACCTGCGCGCCTCGCATTCCGCGAAGATGTCTGGGAAGTGATCGCAAAGCGCTAAGTTCAGCGACACGGTGCAACGGATCTCGTGGCGATCCATGATCTCGAGCAGCCGCCAGAATCCGACTCGATTACCGAAGTCCCGCGTGCCGTATCCGAGGAGGTCTGGATGCGGCGACCGCGGCCACGGATCCCGGTGTGGGGACGGGGGTGGCAGCAACTCATATACCTCTATGTTGGGAGCAACGTAGACAGCGATCGCGTTTCCGTCGGGCCACTCGAGCAGTGGACGCTGCACGATTGGCGAATACGAGAAACGCTCGAGCTCTGACTCAGAATGCCCTCTCATCAGCTCGCACCTGGCGGGAGAACGCAAAGTGACCGCGACTTGCGAAACAAACTGGTTGCACCGCTAGATTCGACGAGGAGCATGTCTACAAGCGCGCATCCGGCGTGTGCGGCGACGCTCACGTAGTGCGGGTGCACACTGAGGACGTTGCCCTCCTCGAACAGGCCTCTGCTATCCCGCCTCAACGCAGGAGCGTCGTGATCGACGCCAACGCCGTGACCGAGACCGCGCCCGAATCTCAATCCCGCGTCTTCACCAACCTGCCGGTAGATCCGATGCGCTTCGGCAACTGCAACCGCGGGCTTAATCGCCGCGCGTAACTGTCGGAGCGCCTCTTCGCATGCTTCCGCGATCGCACGATCGGTCTCGGGCGGCGCTCCAACCGAGAAGCCACCACCTATCTCTGCCCAGTAGCCAGCGGGAGAAGCCGCCTCAACCAGGATCGTGATCAGGCGCTCTCGCCGCAGAACCGCGTCCGTGGCAAGCCGCGCATAGTGCGGCCCACTGTTCACAAACACCAGCGAGCGCAATGCTCCGCGACGGCGCAGTTCTGCTTCAACATGGGCGATGACATCACGGGCGGGGACGCCCTCGTCGACGCACTTGGCCCCCTCTTCGAGCACGTCCTCCACAAGAGCAGCAGCCTCCTTCACCTTGTCGATCTCGTACGGCTGCTTCTGTGCCTTGAGTCCTGCGACCAGATCGGTCCCGTCCTCGATCATCGTGTCTGGAAGGGCAGCCACGATCGCCTGGTAGTGCCCCGCCGGAACAATTCGCGCAAGCCCGACGATCCCAAGCTTGCGAACTGACTGCTGTCCGATTGCATCGACGAGCATCCCGATGATCGGACCCTTGGCCAGCGCATCGGCTTCGCCTGTCACGTGAACATCGCCTACGTCGGAGAATCCGTTGGTCGACTCAAGGTCAGCTTCGCTCGGGATGAACAACGTGGGCCTTTGCCCGGGGCGAAAGATTGCGTAGGCGTGGCCAGTGACCGGCACAAAGCCGGTCAGATACGCCAGATATCCGAATTCGCCGACCGCAGAGGTACCGCACACTGCGAGCGCATCCCATCCTTCGTCCTCCATTCGGTGGTAGACGCGATCCCACCGCTCTTGAAGGCGTGCGAGGTTCTCCAGCACTATCCGCGCCGACGTTGCCGGGATATTGTCGGGGAGACGTCTCCGGTTCCTCCCGGGGGACCTGGCGCAAGGTGCGGACGACTTAGCCCGCCGTCGACGGTAAACCGGCTGTCGGCACGAAACGACGCCGAGGAGCCTTCGGGAGACGTCATTGCGGGGCAGCACGCCGGCGGGGCTAGGAGGGTGACCATCGCCGACGCCCTGCCCCTGCTCGCGTCCCCACGACGAGCATCTCGGAAGATGGCTTCGAACCGCGGAAGGTTGGGGTTCTCTCCATTCATTGGCAGGCGCTAGACGGACATCTCCCTCGCGGCCGACTCACGATCAACCGACGGCCCCTTCGGCCCGAAGAACTGGCCGTATCCGGGCGAGCTCGTGAGTTCGCCGTCGGCCATGACGACCCGGCCTCGGACGACCGTCCGCGTCGGAGCGCCCGTACCACTGGCGCCGTCCCATGGACTCAGTGAGTTCAGCGAATGCAGATCTTCGTTCGCGATTCGCCATGGGCGGTTCGGGTCGACGACCGTGAAGTCTGCATCCCCTCCCACTTGGATGCGGCCCTTTTTCGGGTATACGCCGTACACCCGCGCCGTCCCTTCAGCGAGAAGCCAGGAGAGCTTCTCGTACGAGAGACGGCCCTGATGAGCCTCATTCAGCAGCACTCTCGCCGTCGTCTCGACGCCTGCCGCACCGGCAGGCTGTGACCACAGCGGGCGCCTCTTTTCGTCGACCGTATGAGGTGCATGATCGGATCCGATGGACTGGATCGTTCCGTCGAGCAGCGCATCCCACAACGCGTCCTGGTCTTGCCGGCGACGAATGGGTGGATAGACCTTCATCACCGACTCGGGTCCGTAATCTTCGTCGGTTAGCGTCAGATACTGAGGACATGTTTCGGCTGTGACCGAAACCCCACCCGCGCGCGCCTGTCGGATCAGGTTCGCACTCCGAGCAGCGCTCACGTGCACCACGTGGAAGCGACATCCGGTGTGCTGGGCAAATTCGACAGCGGCCGCAACCGATGCGGCTTCGGCCACATCGGGTCGGCTGCGCAGGAAGTCGTCGTAGCTTTCACGGGAAGCCTCGGCAGTTCGTGCCGCCCAATCGAGAATCGCCTTGTCTTCGCAGTGCACGGCAAGGAGTCCGCCTGAACGTGCTACAGCCTCAAAGATCTCAAGGACGCCGCCGTTGTCAGGGGGACGCAGCAAGTCCTCCGCGGCTTCCTCGCCTGTGGTGTAGAGCATCCTGCCGGTCTCGCGGCTGAACGCGTAGCCCCAGAAGAGCTTGATGCCCACCACTCCGCGTTGAATCAGCTTTGGCAGCTCCGTCAGGTTCTCGGTACCGAGGGCGATCCCCCACAGTCCAAAATCCACGTGCGCCTGAGCTTGCAGGTAGGGAATACGCTCGTCCAGGACAGCTTCACTGCTCAGGGGCGGTACAACGTTTGGCATCTCGAACACGCTCGTGACACCGCCTGCCGCGGCAGCTGCGGTCATATGACCGAAAGTCTCTTTTTCACGGAGCCCTGGATCGCGCGAGTGCACGTGCGGGTCGATGAATCCCGGGAAGACCAACTGCCCCGAGGCATCGATCTCCTCATCGACCTTCGTGTCGATCGCCGGTCCGATTTCGGTTACGACGCCGTCGCGGCAAACGATGTCGGCCTCCTCCAGCCCTTCAGGTCTTACGACCGTTCCCCCACGAACTTTCAAGAACATGACACCTCCAACGGCCTCTCGACCGTGCCCCGTTTCGATTGGTTGAGTCTTCGATATCGCGCGTTCCGGGCGCATCGGCCGGAACCGCTTCGTCAATAATCAGCAGGCGGCGACTCGCGCAACATCCCTTCCACCAATTCGGTGACGATCTCCGTCGCGCGCACCAACATTTCTTCGCCGCCTTCCGCCGTTGCGCCTGTGATGTCCCTGCCGACAGCTCCGGTACGAGTGATCTGCTCGTGGGTGTAGTCGAAGTACGTGTACGTATCCGGCTCGTTGGTGGCGTTCTCCATCTTCACCAGGTCGGGGCGGACAGCAAGCACGGCCGCCGTCTCTCCCCATCCGGCGTGCACGTACTTCATCCCTCGGTCGACATCCCTCATCATGAGCTCCTGAACGGCTGGGTCATCCGTCCAGCCGTAGACCTTGAGCTGGAGATCTCGCGGCAGCGCGTCTTGAACATTCGTCACCGCTCCGAGCAGTGCCGGCGTATTTCCGAAGTGGCCGTTCAAGAACAGAACTTTCCGGACGCCGCTGCTGTAGAGCCATGAACACACGTCTTCGACGATGCTCATAAGCGTCTGCGGGCGGAGCGACAGAGTTCCCGGGAAGCGCCGACCGTGCTGGGCCGAGCAGCCATACGGCATAGGAGGAAGGAGCAGCACGTCGGTTTTCTGCGCAACACGCCGCGCCACTTCCACGACCTGCACCGTGTCGACGCAAAGGGGCAGGTGGACTCCGTGCTGCTCGGTCGCACCGAAGCACCAGATCACCATCTGCGTCCGCTCAAGCTCGCTCTGCAGCGCCGACCATGACAACTCTTCCCACAGCTTTGTCTCACGCGTCGCGTTCAAAGTTGAACTCCCTCCAGGGTCATTTACCCAGGTCAAGTTTCGTCGGTGCTCGTCCCGAGATAGGCCTCGACGACCCCGCCGTTGGTCCGCACTTCTGCTGGCGTCCCTTCGGCGAGCGTGTGCCCCTCGTTGAGTACGTGAATTCGCTGGGCAAGTCGAAAGATCAGCCTCATGTCGTGCTCAACGATCACAAGTCCAAAGGATCGTGTGCGTTGAAACTCTGCGATGAGCTCGAGCAACTCGTCGGACTCGGTCTCATTGAGTCCTGCCGCGGGTTCGTCGAGCAACAGGAAATATGGGCGTGTCGCAAGCGCCCGCGCGAGCTCGACCCGTCGCCGTGTTCCGTACGCCAATGCCTCCACTGGAGCGTCCCGAAGGTCGCGGAGGCCGACAAGTTCCAGTGCAAGGTTGCTCTCACGCTGTGCGGCTCGCAACCCGCGTGCACGTGGGCCATGAGCCGCGGCCACCCAGACATTCTCAAAGACGCTAAGCCCTTCGAAGAGATGGATATTTTGGAAAGTCCGACCGATGCCATCTCGAACGGCCTGGTAAGAAGGCTGACCGTTCACGCGCATGTCGTCCAACAGGACTTCCCCGGCCGTCGGCTCGATGACGCCCGAAATGACGTTCATCAGAGTCGTCTTGCCAGATCCGTTTGGACCGATCACGCCGAGCACCTCGCCCCGTCGACAGGTGAGACTGACGTCCGAGAGTGCGCGCAAGCCGGCGAACTGCTTCGCCACATTGCGAACCCGCAATTCGTTCGGTTCGCTCGTCTTGCTTGCGCGCACTCTTCTCATCTCTACACCCCTAGCTCTTAATTCCGGGGATCTTCTTCGGATAGATATGTGTCACACAGCTGTAGCTGCGGTTCTTGCCCGAGTACTTCAGGACCGCGAGCTTCTTGATCGGCACCCGAACCTCGGGGCTCTTCGCATACGAGATGGGGCCGCTGATACCAGGCGCATTGACCAGCGATGCCAGTGCGTTGCGCACCGCTGTGGGATCAACGCTGTTGGCCTTAAGGAGCGCAGCCTGAATGACCAGCGCCAAGTCGCCGCCCAGCACGTAGTTATGACCGTCGAGTGCTTTCCCTGTCTTCTTGATTCGCGCAGCCAGAGCCCGTGCCGCTGGCTCAGTACCGCACCCGTCCGTCAGGAAGTACACATTGTCAAGCGCCTTCCCAGCGGCATACGCAGCGTTCGCGTCGATCGAGTCCGACCAGAGGAGCGGGCCTTTGTATCCCTGAGCACGGAGCTCCTTCAGGAACGTCGTGTTGCCGGGGAAAACCGACGTCGTAACGATCACATCGGGATGAGCAGCGGCAAGTTGCGCCGCCACGGCACGAAAGTCCGTGTCGCTCAGCTTGTAGTACTGATGGCATGCCAGATTGCCGCCCAGCTGCTTGTATCGAGCGTCGAAGTTGTCACTGATGTTCTTGGCATACGAGAAGTCGTTCGAGGAGAAGTCGCAAGCCTTCTTCCATCCCTTCTTCATCGCAAATTCAGCCTGGGCGGCACCGAGCGCTGCTGTGCCAGCGTGGTTGAGGAAGGCATAATCCCCCACGATCTGCGGGAACGTCCACGCCGACCCGCTCGACATCACGACTGGGATCTTCGCTTTCTGGAAGACCGTTGCGGCCGGAATCCCGGTGTCGGAATCCCCAGGCGAGACCGCAAACTGAACGTGGTCCGAGCTGATCAGCTCATGGGCGACGATCGCACCCTGGGCAGGATCGCTCTTCATGTCGCGAACGACGAGCTGCAGCTTGAGCTTGCCAGCAACCCCTCCCTTCGCGTTGATGGCGTCGATCTGCGCCTTCAACCCGGGCAGGAACGCCGACTCATAGAAGGTCAAACGGCCCGTGAACCCGCCGTCGTAGCCGATCTTGTATGTACCGCTCGGCAGTCCCGACTGGCGAGCGCCCTGCTTCGTGGTTTTCGACGACGCCGAAGTTGCCGCGGACACCGCGAACGAGAGTCCCGCGACCGATGCAACCAGTACACCGAAGAGCCAAATCCGGCGTCTAGACAAGTTCCGCATGATTCCTTTGTCCTCCGTTCGAATTTACTTCGTCATTTCGAGAATCGGAACGAACGTGTCCGCTTTACGGTGCATCCACCTCCTCCCGAGAGCGTGGAGCGAGTCGCACCGTTCGCGACAGGATCAATCGTCGAAGTCCGCGCAAAGCAATTTCGTCGAGCTCCCACCGCCCGAGCAAACCTTCCGGCCGTGTCATCATCAGGGCCGTGAAGATGGCCGCAACAACCACCGTTGATAGTCCGGGCCGCGACGTAGCAGTTTCAACGCGCCGCAGAACCTCGTTCAAGACTGAGATCACGATCGCGCCGACAACGGCACCGGAGACAGTTGGTCCTCCGATGATCGCCATGACGACGATCGTGACGGTGAGACTGAAGAAGAAGTTCGACGGCGCCAGTGAGACGAGATATCCGGAGTACAGGACGCCGCCGACCGCTGCGAGCGCCGCAGATAGGACCCACGCCGCTACGCGGGCGCGCACCATGTTCACACCGATTGCGCGGGCGACGAGCGGGTTGCTCTTCGTCGCACGCAACCCGTACCCGATCGGCGATCTGCGGAAGGTCATCGCGGCGACGATGACGATCACTCCGCAGAGAAGCGCGTTCCACACCGTCGTGTAGCTCGGGATCCCGTAGAACGTTGCTGTCCCGTGCGTGACCGAATACCAGTTTGCGATGATCGTCTGCGCGATCACCAGCCAACCGAGGCTCGCGATAGATGCCGCGGCGGGGTGAGCGAGGCGGGCGAACACGAATCCAAGAGGGAACGCGACGCAAGCAGTGACCGCGACGGCGATAAGTGCACTCCCCACAAATCCGAAATGAGCGTTACGGATGAACGCCGGCGCATTGGCGAGTTCCGTCTGCTTCACCAAGACAGGCGTCGACATCAATGCCGCCGTGTAGGCGCCAATCGCCATGAACGCGACGTGTCCGAAGGAGATGACGCCTGAATTTCCGCTGAACGTCTGAAGTCCGACTACGACTGGCAGATTTACGAGAAAGATGATCAGCACCGGTTGGGTGACCGCGGATCCCACCCCGTTCACGACAACGACGAACACCGCGAGGATCGCGGCCAGGACGAACGATCCCGTCGTCGCGCGCAGCACCCACGAGCTCAGGAACCCGTCGCTCGCCGCGCTGGAGCCGTCCGGCACGTCGTTTGTCGGGCGGGCGTGTGATTCAGCCCCCGACATCAGACTCGCTCAAGTTTCATTGCGGCCGAGAGACCGCCTGAAAGGCCCCGAGGACGGAGGAGGAGCACCAAGATCACCATCCCGAAGACGATCGCGGCTTCGAATGGCGTGTTGGCGCTAGGCAGAACGACCTGGAAGAAGATCTCCATCGCCGCGAGCACATAACCGCCGACGACGGCCCCACTAAGACTGCCCAGACCACCCATGACGGCGGCAATGAATCCCTTCAGCAGGGGGTTGAACCCCGAGTCGTATTCGACCTGTCCGAGAGTGCCGAGGTAGAAGAACGCAGCGACGCCCGCGAGCAGGCCGGACAGGAAGAACGCGAGAGTTATGACCGAGTTCGCTTTCAGGCCAACCATGCGAGTCATCGAGAAATCCTCGGCAGCCGCGCGGAGTGCGAGTCCATAGATCGAACGCCGAAAGAACGTGGTCAGAAGAATGAGAATGAGGAAGGTCGTGAGAATCGTCGCAACGTCAAACCAGCCGACGACGACTCCGCCGACGCGAAACGTGGCGTCTGTCCAGCTCGGAGCATGAAGGTCCTCTGGCCGTGGGCTGACAAACATCAGCAGAAGGTTCTGAATTACGATGCTTACTCCCAGCGAAGTGAGCAGGAACGTCTCGACGGGCGCTCCACGCACCGGCCGAAACGCAACGAGCTCAATCGCGATCGCAGCCAGTCCTCCAGTGAGGATCGCCAGCGGAACGATCAGTAGCCAAGGGAGCCCGAGCGTCGCAAATAGAAGCATCGAGAAACCCGACACCGTGACCAGCTCGCCGTGTGCGAAATTGACGATGCCCAGCACGCTGAAGATCGCCGCAACGCCCAACCCGAGAAGTGCGTAGACGCTGCCGAGTGCAAGGGCATTGACAACCTGCTGCATTCCTTCTGCAAATGTGTAGGCCAACACAGGCGTTCTTAGTCCTTTCCGATACCCAGATAGGCGGTCTCCAGGTGACCCTCGGCCGCGAGCTCTTCGGCTGTTCCGGCGAGCACAACCCGTCCATTGCGAAGCACGTATCCGCGATCAGCGATCCGGAGCGCCTGCCGGACGTTTTGCTCAACGAGGAGGATTGTGACGCCCTGTTCCCGTAAGACCCCGATCAACTCGAAGATCGTCTGCACGATCTTCGGCGCGAGCCCGAGCGATGGCTCGTCCATCAGCAATAGTTTGGGCTCACTCATCAGCGCCCTGCCGACCGCAAGCTGTTGCTGTTCGCCGCCGGACAGATAACCAGCCGCGTTCACCGACAATGTCTTCAACTTCGGGAAGAGCTCATAAACGCGCGCGCGATTGGTTTCGAACTCGGCCTGGCGATGAAATCCCGCGCCGACACGCAAGTTGTCCTCCACCGTCATGTTGGCGAAGATCCGCCGCCCCTCGGGGCAGATAGCAAGGCCCTTGAGAACCCTGGCTTCCGGGGACAGCCGGCGGATGTCTTCCCCTTCGTAGAGGATCGCGCCGCCACTCTGCGTGACCATGCCCATGACCGTCTGGATGAAAGTGGTCTTGCCAACGCCGTTCGATCCGAGAAGGGTCACGATCTCTCCACGATTGACCTCCACGTCCACCCCGTGCAGCACGCGGACCGAGCCATACCGAGCCTCGAGGGCGCGGGCCCCCAGGATCGGCCCGTCGAAGGGAACCGCAGCGCTCACCGCGGCCCGCGGCGCACGATCACACTGCGAGCCAAAGAAGCGCCCCTGCAAGAGGGAACGGCTCATTGTTTCCACAGCGTGAGACGCAGGGCTATTTGTGGGGTGTGGCGATTCGACAAAGTCGTTCACGGGAGCAAAGGAAGGAAGTCGGTGATCCTGACTCGCAGTTTCGCTCAATGCAAGTTTTCTTCACTGTGTGAGAACCGTCACGGTTGGGCCATTGGTCGAGCGGTTATGAATTCTCGTTCAGTGGAGAGGACTTGCGTTCACCGAAAACGTTGGTCATGATCTCACGTTCTCACCATGACCTTCAGTTTCCCACGAGGCCTCTAGCGAGATGGAAAGCGTCGACCTGCTCGACCGCACGCGAGTCCGCCTGACACAGAGTCAGGCTCTTGCCGAGCTGCGTGACGACATTTTGCGCGTCGCGTACCTCCCGCCCGGGCGCTGGGAAGCGAGCGAGGACGCCACCAGCGGCTACTTCGACAAGTACGCCTTCCAGACTCGCCCCGCCATTCTTCGCCGCCTCGGCCGGTTTCTAGCCGAACTCGTTCCGCGGGAAACGGACCGTGTGGCGGCGCCGGCGCTCGGGGCGGTCGCCTTAGGCGCCGCGGTAGCGCTCGAGATCGGCCTTCCGCTCGTCATCGTCAAGACCGACGCGGAACTGCAAACCCAACGGCCACTGGAGGGAGAGATCTATCCGGGCGAGATCATCACCTTGATCGAAGACGTCGTCATCACTGGCACGCGCGCCTTGGGTGCGGCCAAGCTTCTGCGAGCCACCGGGGCAGAGGTTCGGGAGATCATCGCCGTGCTCGACCGATCGGGAGGCGCGCCGGAGAAGCTGCGAGGAGAGCCTTTCCCATACAGGGCGCTGATCTCGTCGTCAGAGCTGGGACTGGCTCCGCCAAGGGCGGGTCAATGAGTGAATCGCAGGGTCACGCCGAACCCGAACGCATCGAAGCGTTTGTGAACCGGATTGGCGAGATCGGCCGTGACCGCCGTGGCGGCTGGTCGCGTCTTGCTTTCACGAAGGAGGAACGCGATGCCCACGATGTGTTCGCGGAGAGTGCGCGTGACCTCGGCCTCAGCGTCCGTGCCGATGCTATCGGCAACACCTTCGCGACCCTACGTGGCGACGAGAATGACCGCCCCATGTACATGAGCGGTTCTCATCTCGACTCCGTTCCGAACGGAGGTAACTTCGACGGGGTAGCGGGCGTTGCGACCGCGCTCGAAGTAGGAAGGATATTGAGCCTGTCCAAGACGTTCGCCGGCGAGTACTGCGCCGTGGCATTCACCGCGGAGGAGAGCGCACGATTCGGCGCGCCATGCATCGGAAGCCGGGTCGCGATTGGCGAATTCACCGCCGAAACTCTCCGAGCCCTGCGAGATCAGGAGGGCACGAGCCTCCATGATGCCGCCGCTGACCTCGGGCTCCGACCCGACGATGTCGACGCCGAAGTATGGCCGACGGGTTTCGTCGAGCTCTTTCTCGAGCTGCACATCGAGCAGGGCGCCGTGCTCGACTCGCGCGGGCGACGTCTCGGACTCGTCGATGCCATCGGAGGTAGCACCCGGCTCGAACTGTCATTCCCCGGGACGGCTGCGCACTCCGGGGCTACGCCGATGTCGCTTCGTCGCGACGCACTCGTCGCCGCAAGCGAGTTCGTCATCGAGGTCGAACGGCAGGCAGCCCGTCACCCAACTGCGGTAGCGACTGTAGGAAGGCTCGACGTCGAGCCCGGATCGCTAACAACGGTCCCGGGGTTCGTCCGCCTCTCGCTCGATACTCGAGACATCGACTCGGACCGTCAGCGGGACCTTGCCGAAGATCTACTCGACGCCGCCTGGCGCATCGCAGGACGACGCGGAATCACCGTCTCCGCCTCGCTCATCTCCGACCAGTCTCCTGTCACGTTGCACAGGCTGGTGCGCGAAGACCTTGCGCGGACGGCAGAGTCTCTCGCGGTTCCGTTCGCAGTGCTGCCCAGCGGCGCGACACATGACACGGCGCATATCGCCAAGCGAGCTCCCGCCGGGATGTTGTTCGTTCCGAGTCGGGACGGAATCAGCCATGCCCCGGGCGAGTGGAGCGACGTGGCCGACATCGCGCGCGGCGCCGACGTGATCGCGCGAACGATCCTGCACACGGATGCGCAGATCCGAGCGGCTGGCGCACATGTGACCGTCGAAAGATGACGATGGAGACTGCTGACGCCGTCCGCGTCCTCGCCGAATACGCGTCGTCGCTGTCTTCGGACACGGTTCCTCTCGCGACGAAAGAAACAGCGACGGTTCTGATTCTCGACACTCTGGGAACCATCGTCGCAAGCTCAGAACGTCCAGAGATGAGGAACCTGAGTGCTGTTCTCCCCACGACGGGCGAGGCGCGGCTCCTCGGGGGCCGGAGCCGCTGCACGGAACCGGTCTGGGCCGCCTTCGCAAACGCGACCGCCGGTTCGTTCTTGGAGCTTGATCAGGGCGAGCGACCGACCGGGCATCCGGCGCTCCATGTTCTGCCTGCCGCACTTGCTCACGCGGAGTCACAGCATGCAAGCGGGAGTGATCTGCTCACGGCGTTCATTGTCGGCTATGAGGTTCAGAGCCGCATCGCGAACGCGTTCGCATTGCGCTGGCCGGTTCACCCTCACGGAACGCTGGGTACGCCAGGCGCTGCAGCAGCGCTCGCAAGGCTCGATCGCTCGAACTCAGACGAGATCCGCGCATCGATCAATGCTGGCGCATCCCTCACGACGGCGACGTCATGGACATCCTGCCTTGAGGGCGCGACGACCCGTAACGCCTTCGCCGGCATGACCGCACAGGCTGCCTTCATCGCGCGAATGCTAGTCAAGGCCGGCTTCACGACGGCCCATGACGCCGTCTTCGACACGTTCGCCACGATTCTCGGTGAGCCGAACGACCTGGGAGCCCTCACCGCTGGACTCGGCGAAACGCATGCCGTGGATGACGCGTACATCAAGTTCCATGCGGCCTGTGCGCTCGTTCATCCAGCGCTTGACGCGGTTCTAGACGCTGTTGGCGCCGATCGCCGGAGCGGGGCATATCCACCGCACGTCGCACGGCGAACACTCGCTGCCGAAGACGTCGAAAGTGTGGACATCCTCACGACAGAACGCGCAAGCCGCCTCCGATGTCCAGACGTGCAAAACGAGCTCGCCGCCAAGTTCTCGCTCCCGTTCGCCGTCGCCACCCTGTTGGTCAACGGCGCCACAAGCCCTGGATCGTTTGCCGGTGAGAACTTGACCCGCGAGGACGTTCGGGACCTCGCTCGGCGAGTGAGGGTACACCCTGAACCCGCGATGACGGCGCGCTGGCCCCTCGAGTTCCGAGCCGAGGCGAGGATCCGACTCAGAGACGGGACCGTGCTGAACGGCCAGTGTGTCAATCCTTACGGCAGCAGGGACAACCCTCCGAGCCGAGATGACGTTCGCGCAAAGTTCAAGTGCCTTACCGCCGACAAGCTGCCTGCCGATAGCGCATCATCCTCCTGGGAAACCGGAATGGCACTCAAGGACTCCACGGACGTAACGGACTGGCTCGATGGAATGCTCGGGCCACGAGCCCGGCCGGCGCGCGACGGGCGGCACGACGGCGCCCCGACAAGCTAGAGAGAGCCTCGCAGTGCAAGCACTCAACCGCATCGTGACGATTCTTCGGGCCGTTGCAGAGGCTCCTGAAGGGTTGACGCTCTCGGAAGTAGCGTCGGCAGCAAGCCTGCCGTCAGCGACGGCTTACCGTTTCCTCAAGGATCTCGCCGAGGAGGGGCTCGTCGAGCGGCAAACGCTGACCAAGCGCTACAGGTACGGCCCTGGATTGACACGCCTCGCGCTCTCGATCAAGGCGGCGGATTTTATGTCGGACACCGAGGAGAGCGAGTTGCGGGCTTTACGCGACCGGTGGCAAGACTGTTTCTACGTGTCCGCACTGCTCGATGGGGACGTCGTCTGTATCCGTTCGACGGAAACCAACGACCCGGTGCGCATGGGAATCTTCGTGTCGATCGGTCGTCGGCTGGCAATCCATTCTTCGGCGGCCGCGAAGGCGATCATGGCCCATCAGCCCCGCTCAAACGTAGAGTCGCGCCTCTCCCAGGAGGCCCTGGAGCGATTCACCCCGCACACTCTCACCAACCCTACGGAAATCCTCGCTGACCTCTCCCAGACCCGGAAACGGGGATATGCGGTGTGTGACCAAGAAATGGAGCTTGGAGTCGCGGCTCTTGCAGTGCCAGTATTTGACGCCCGAAACGCTGTCAGTCGCAGCGTCGGTGTCATCGCACTACGGGACAGAATCCTTGGCGACCGCCGCCAGCAACTCCTTGAAGACATGCATCACGCGGCCGCCGCGCTCGGACACGCGCTCGCATGAGCACTGCGATCGCCTACGCGGGCTCCCATGCGAATACTGGCCCGTCCTTGCAGACGAGTGGCGCTTCATTCGCCTCGGCTCGAACGCCTGACGAACACCCGTGGCAGTAGCCGAGTCCGCACGCCATGTGAGCCTCGACGGAAACCTGGATCGAAGCCCCCCAGCTCCGCGCAAGGTCTCCAGCCACCTCGAGAAGACGCCTCGAGCCACAAACGAAGATTTGATCGGGAGGATCGTCCGAAAGGCTCTCGAACAACAATGACCGCACCTCGGCGGCGTTGCTCGAACCATCTGCGTCATTGACAAGTAAGAGCGATGTGACACCGAGTTGCGTGTACGTCGCGCGCCCAACGAGCGCACCTGCATGGCGCGCGCTGTCGAGAGCGCTGACTTCAAGCCCACGGCACAAGGCCTCGCGAGCCAGGCCTGTCAGGGAGCACGCCCCGATACCCCGCCCGATCAGCAAGAGTCGACGGGTATCCGAAGACAGAACGAATCCGCGTCCAAGTGGACCGACAACCGTGACGCGGTCGCCTATGCCAAACCTCGTCAGCGAGCGAGTCCCGCGACCGACGACTCCGTACACGAAGTCGACCGTCCCGCTCGCTGCTTCAGACGCAAAGATGGCCATCGGGCGGGGCAATGCCGGCTCCCATTCACCCTGTCTTGCAACGGTCAGCATCGCGAACTGGCCCGGAGCGGCGGTCGAAGCAATATGCGGGGCGTCGACGCGCATCCGCCAGTAACGATCACCAAGACTTTCATGCTCGAGGATGGATGCGTCGGAGAGCACCGGCAGCGCGCGGCCCTCATTTGTCCCATGCCAGTCGCGTGCGGGACGGAGGAGAACTAGCTGACCAGCGAATCCGAACTGCGTGGCGGTCGAAGAATTCATCGCAGCACTGAACCGGCGGGCTCGATGTTAACGATCAATGCCCGCCAACCAGCGCAATCGTCTGAACGCCAAGATCTGCAGCCTCGCGCTGGAGCATCGGCGTATCGATCAGCACCGCCGCGGCAGCAAGCGTGGCGCCGCAATAT
>Ga0070681_10001584_pt1 | contig 20202 bp, 44 predicted proteins | sample KBSC83BmetaG_FD_65650 | JGI IMG/M metagenome (GOLD analysis project Ga0070681, IMG submission 65650) | Corn rhizosphere microbial communities from Kellogg Biological Station, Michigan, USA - KBS C8-3B metaG | ecosystem: Host-associated > Plants > Roots > Rhizosphere | place: USA: Michigan... | reverse complement strand
ACCGACCGGTCTTGTCGCGTGCCCGTAGCAACTCACGATAGCGGTTGGAGTCGCCGCCGGCATCCGCCCAGCACTTTTCGCAGCTACTCACGTGTCTTGCCCTCCGGTTCACACATTGCCTGTGCGTACTCGTAGGTCGTTTCCCAGTAGCCCTCGCGCTCGTTGTGCCAACTATGAGAGGTAGTCGAAATGCCGCCCTGAAGGGTCCAGCCCCTCGCAAGCGCGTGATTAACTTCCTGCTGGAGTCCTTCCCAAGTAGTGTCGAGGAGGATTCGGTATTTCATGGTGCCGACTCGCTCACAGCACGTCGAGCGGCATGCTGAGCAGCCGCAAGCGTCGTCAAGTATTCCAACGCCTTTGAGTACGACCAGGCATGAACACCAGTTTTGTCCTTAGTCACCTCGTCCTCGGTGACCTCCAATCGCGCCGGGGTGTCCTCCCAGTTGATTGAGATGACACGCTTGCGCCAGCCGATCTGGATAGGACCGAACTCCGTGATAGCAAGCCACCATGGAGACTTCTGCCTCAGCTCAACATAAGCATCAGGCCAGTACTTGTTTTCCAGCCGATGGAGCCGAGTCACGTTGAATCCGGCTAGTAGGAATAGAGCCTTTACTTGTTCTTCGTTCATATACCGTTCCCGTTCACTTGACGCATTTCGGACAGAGGTGCTTCGGGTATAACTCCCAGCCATTCGCCGGGATGACCGACACAAAGTTTGCCTCTTGACCAATTCGCGGTAATTCGGCCTTGGCTCCGCAGCCCTCGCAGATGAGAGTCACGGGCTCACCGCTGGCTTTCTCAGCGCCAGTATTCTGGTGAGCAGCTTTTGCGAAGGGACAAACCTGACAGCGTTCAGGGTCTGAACCATCGGGGATGAATCGATGCTCAAGAACTGGCTTCGGTTCCACAGCGCGTCTACCGTGCGCAGGACAGTCAATATCTGGATAACCCTTTTGCACACAATCGAGAGTGCATCCAGGGCCTTTCGCTATCGCATCGGCTTCGTGTTGTGCGTAGCCACGTCGCACGAGCAACGCATAAATCTGCGACTCCAGATCGTCACGGGTCGTCTCGTCAGCGAGTCGAACGCTCCAGTTTTCCTTTTCGGAGTCGAATATCTCGCCGGCTTCCATCACCATCTTCATGGCCTGCAGTTGTGTCTCGGCGCTTATCTCGGTGTGGACCGTGTAACTCACGCGAAATAACTGCGTCTTTGAGGTCCGGTTAGTGTCGCTCATCGTAGCGTTACCTCGACCTGATGTTTCTCGCGCTTTGACTTCGGCAGGAGATGCCGCACTTTATCGACATCGTAGACGCGATCTCCTATCGCAACCTCGTCGCCAACTCTTGGCACAATAGAAAGCGGACCGTTCCACCGCGCCTGCCGTAGGGTGCCGTAGCCTGCGTAGAAGGTAACTTCAAGATCCTTGGTCATGACGCCTTTACCCCGAAGCCCGTAGGGCCGATGCCAAGTGGATGAGGTTCCCAGCCGACTGGCGCGATTGCCAACCGCGCCGTCTGACCGTCTACGCTCATTGCCGCGCCGCGCATGTTGAGCCCCAGCGGGAGACCAATGAATTGAAACGGGTGACCGCACTTCTCACATTTGATCGAGACGTCGGCCATGAACTCGTTGGTATCGCTCATGTGATCGATCCGCACTGCGGCGAAATGAGCTACCGTATGAGAGCAACGCTCCTTCTCGGTCATAGCGTCATCCTCGCTCGTTTGTCTTCGCAGGCGGCACAGATGCATTGCGGCCCATGCGCTCGTACCGGAGCGGGGATCTGCTCAGAAAGTTTGTCGGCGATCGCCTTAAGTCGGATGCCATAGCTCCGCAGGGCGTCGTCAGCATCGCGTAAGGCGCCCATGATTTCTCTCCGCTCGCCGCGGGGCGTTGTGCGGTAGAACTTATGGTCGGACCAGTCCGGCACGCCTTCGCCGCGCACCAGCTCGGCAGCCAGCTTGATAAGGTCGTTGTGGACCGTTCTAAGATCCGATGACAGCGCTTCTTTCATGGTCCCAACTCCCGTTTGGCGTCAGCTACGAAGCTATCCGGGAACAGCACGCGGGCGCTGGAATGCTCTACGGCATACCGCAGTAGCCGCCTCAGTTCTTTGGCTGCGTCATTCCAGTGACGGCCATTTTTGTGATCGGGTCCGCACGAGGTGCAGTCCATGCACTGCGCGTACTGGATGCCGTCGCCGATGAAGATTCGGACGTCGGTGCCTGAGCACCAGGGGCATGGCAGCAATGCGACAGGCTCTGCAGTCACGGCGTCACCTTTGGCTCGTAGCAGTACTTGCAGTAACACGGGGTGTCGTGGGACACCCGAACTTCTCGGCAGGCCTCCTCGAACACCTCTCGCAGCCGCTCGACCTCAAGCGACAGCCTCATGATCCGGTCGCGGCTGGCGCAGCAGATCGCCTCGTGCCAGATATCCTGCCGCATCAGCATACGAACGCGGTTGGCTACCCATTCATCGCTCATGGTGCCGAATGCGTGGTGCTCGACGGGGACAGCGGCAGCCTTGGTGCGCATCGCGCTCTTGCCGGCCTCGTCGAGCTCCGGTGGCAACGCCCAACGCTCGAGGATCTGCTCCGCGGTAACCTGCCGATCTTCGGTCCGGTCGCATTTCTCGTTCACGCCGACTTCTCCTGCGGATAACGCTGATGATTCAGGACCAGCGTCCGCTTCCATTCCTCCGAATCGCGCGCGACCCACTGGAGCTGAAAGTCAGGCCCACAATGTTCGCGGTAGTTCTCGTGCTTCCAATCTGACGTGATGCCCATGTCATGCCGCGAGAACCCTTCGCCGCTCGACAGGTGCTCCGCGAGCACGTCTCCGCACTCGCACATCGCAACGCCCATCACGTCTCCGCCTGGAGTTGATCCGCTCACTCGGCCGGAGCCGCTACCCAGGGGGTAGCACGTGGCGTAGACATTTTTGTGGCTCACGAGATCAGTGGACACTGACTCAACTTTGGAATGCTCACCTGACATGATCACTCCCTCACTTGAAGGCCAAAGGGAACTTGACCGTCTCGGATCGACTTCCAGTGAGCGACGACGCTAGCGGCGGCTGTTTCTTCCTTCGCCTCCAGTCGCTTGCACGCTTCCTCCTGCAGCCACTTCCACGTATCGGGGCTGATGGAATTAAACTTGTCCGCGTACTGCGGATAGAGCGCGTCCTCGAACTTCAGGAGCCGCGCCGGGGTCTTCACGCCGTTCCAGGCATCCATGAACTCCCACATAATTGCGCCAGCCTGGAAGCCTGTAATGCCGCCTGACGGGCTGCGCTCGACAGCCCATGCCGCGCCTACAGCCGCAGCAGCCACCGCGTAGCAAATCGTGTTGTAGTCGTGCTCTACCTCGGATAGCTCCTTCACGAAGGCCGGGAGCGTCTCGAGCGTCTGGGCTTTGGCGCGCGTGTACCAGTCCTCGCGCAACGCCATCGTCTTGTCTTTGTTGTCGGTCATAGCAAGGTACCTTGTTGTGTAAAGTGAATCGTCTCGGCCATCACGTGAGCTTCCGCGGCAAGTGCAGCGTCGGCCGGCGGATCGGGTAGGACTTCGGAATGACCGGCGTGGGCTCGTCAGGCCACTCGAGGTTGGCGATCAGCCACATGGCCCAGTAGCTGATCTGGCCGCGGTGATGGCGATAGACCCGCAAGCGCTTGGCGTTACGCTGGCGGTACTCGCGGAAGTAGGCTCGAGCTACCTCGGGATCGCGGTGACTCATGCCTGTTCCTCATTCATAGCCGAGTCCACGCGTACCCATCGGAGCCAAGTTCTTAAGTGTTCATCAACCGCCTTTTTTGCGATTTCGACAGCCAATACACCAGGGAATCGGAACCATTCACGACTTGGATCTTCCGACCATAGATAACGATCCAATTCACCGTGAATTGCTCTTTCCACTTTGGTGGGGAAAGGGAGTAGATCGCTCGTATAGAGCGTAGCTTCCAACAGCGGATTAGCCTGACGGAGTGATTGCCAACGCTTCTCTGGCTGTTTGCTGATTCCGATCTTGACGAACTCTCCGCACGGGATTACGTAGAGATGCTTCCCATGGAGAATGGCGTGATCGACTGCTGCTCGTTGGCGGTCGAGGATGTTCATGCCGCCGAATCGGGAACAAAAATATTCGCAGCCCAATCGATTCGCAGCTGCGAAATTAGCCGACGCGGATCTCGATCTCGCCCAGTTCCTCTGGCCGTGGTTGCTCTTCGAGCCGGTTGAGCTCGGCGTCCGCCAGTTGCGCCTTGAGCTTGCGCACCTCGCTGCGCCAGGCGGCGAGCTGGGCCTCGTGCAGCCGGCAGGCGAGCACGGCACTCATGGATAGCCGCCAACCCTCGGGGGAATACAGGTGACCTTCCTTCAAAATCCAGCCGCGCCAAGCCGGGTCCAGAAACGACAGGTCGAGCGTGATCTTGGCATTGATGTACGCCAGCACGTAGGGAGGGGGCAAGTTGCTCCCCCTGCGCCACCGCCGGGCGGTCGTGATATCGATTCCGCAAAGACGCACTAAGTCCTTGATCGGAACCTGGGAAAGACTGGCGTAGCTGAGGTCCATGGGGTACATTATCCGCAGGTCCTGGTGCGCATAATGTATAGTATGAACAGCAACTTACAAGTATTATTCGCATCTGCGGTTATCCTAACTACCTGACATGTTGGATGTCGCATTTCCGCAGGTGCGAGAAGGCACGCGGGCAAGATGCTTCTTGTGTTCCGGCAGATGCTCCGGTCCGAGTTGCTTTCTCAGCTCGCGCAATATGGCGCATACCGTGGTCTCGGCGATGTTCCACATCTTCGCCAGATCCTTGATGGCAACACCCGCCTCACGGTAGCGGCGCATCTCGTGTTGATCTGACTGGGAGACTTTAAGGGGACGACCGCGTTTCATGTGAGCTCCACGTCGAAGCGATTCGACTTTGAGGCATTGGCGCGCGCGGAGAGGATCTGCAGGTTGTTCTCGACGTGCAGACCACTCACCCGGCGGCCGAATAGGGGAATCACATGGTCAACATGGTGAGCCGTTCCGGTCTCTCTCGAGATGCGGCGGCATTGGTCGTAGATTGCTGAGATCGCCTTTCCGTTTGCCCATGCTGGCATACGCTCAAGTAGTCTGGCGCGGCGCCGAGACCATCTAAAGATAGAGGAGGGGACTCGCCGTTGCTTGTGCAGCCAATCGTCGAGCATGTCGCGGGGGAATATCCAGGCGCGCCCAATCTTGCACGATGGGATCATGCCCGCCTGGGCGATCTCATACAGTTTATGGTGGCTTATCCCGAGGAACGCCGCGGCCTGATGCACGTCGAGATTCATCGTTCCATACCGCCCAATGCAGATCCCACAGCACCGGGGCCATGCGCCGTCTCAGGCACTTCACACGCCAGGTCAGCCACCACTCGCGCAGCTTGCCCATGATCCCTCCTCGGTAGGATCTTCGATGCCGGCCAGACTTTGGGTAACTTCAACTTATTCTGGACCCGCTCCCACAGCTCGCGCTCGCTTCCGTATGCTGCGTTGAACAACTTCCGGCCGTCGCTGATGGCATAGCGGTGCTTCGGCTCGATCCACTCCAACTGACTATCACTCCAATCCCCTTGGTGGTGACCCCGGCACAGGAAGATGGAAAAGTAATGTCCCATGCGCTGGCCGCCATCCAGAATGTGATGCAGCTCCAGGTGGTTCAGATTAGGAACACCTAACACCGCACACGCCACACAGCCGAAGGGCTTCATGGCCTCAATGCGCTCGCGTTCGTATTTGGTCGGGGGACGGGTGTGGTTCATGCTGCAAAACTCAGGATCTGTTCAGCCACGCTGCGCAACTGTTCCTCTGTCCAACTTTTGCAGACCGTTCCATTGAACACGCGCTGTAAAAGAACCTGAATCGTTGCGGAATAGAGCTTGTCGAAGCGTTCCTCACTCATGCTCGCCCACTTCAACGATTCAGGCTCGATTCGAACCTCACCTTTCAGATTGACGACGGGGTAGTAGAAGCCTGCAGAGATCGTGACGTCCTTTCGGAAGCGGTCGAAATCGGGAAGGACGGGTTGACCCTTGAACCGGATGGTCTGGGCAGACTCAGACCAATAGTCATAACCCAATTTCACCAACGCCCACCACTTCCGGAAGAAAGCGCCGTTGCGCATCTCGCGCGGCTCAACGAGGATGGTCGAGCCGAGCTTTTTCTTCTTCAGCCACTCGGCCGCTTCCTCGCAGGCGGGAAGCAAGCCGGTGGTCGATTTGGTGAACAGAAGGTCCATTTCAGAACGGAATGTCGTCGTCGAACTGATCATCGCCAGTAACCGGCGCCCGTTCTTCCGGCGGCGGCGGAGCCGGTGCACGTGCGGGGGTGTTCTTCGGCGGCATCAACCGCAGGCCACCCACCACGCGTCCGCCGAAGCTGACATTCGGGTCTACGTAGACCTTCACCTTCTTGCCCACCCACTGGTCGGAGTCGTCCCCGAACGCTTTCTCCAGCACGCGGATAGTGGTGACGTTGAGCGCCATCCCCTTGGCTTCCTCACGGAAGTAAAGGACCCACTTCTGCTGGCCATCGTCGCCGGGCATATCCTCCAGCTTCACGCCGCGGATGGTCATCACGCGGTCCTCGTCGAAGTCCTCTTTGCGCAGGAACTTGCTGACGATCATGTCTGATACTTTTGGCATGTCTTGTCTTACCTTGTTGGATAGTTACTTGATGAGCCCGAGGATGCGGGCTTCTGCTTCGGAAAACTCTTTCAAAAACGTCGATTGCTCGTTGGCCAGTTGCTCGGTTACCTCACGTGACCAGGCCTGGGCCTGCTCAAATCGCTCGTGCGCTTCTTGCTGGCGTTGCGCCTCAATCTGCGCGTAAGTCTTGCGGTCAGATGAATCCATTGGTCTCTCGTATCGACTTGGCCTTCAGGTACTCGCCGTAACGCAATCCTGTGTTCCAACACTCCACACACCAGCAGCCACGCGGATGCAGCTTCTCCGGCATGAGCGGGCCAAACTCCAGGGGACCTGGAAGGTCCGTCTGTTCCCTGCCGGTGGGGACCCAACGTCCCCACGCGGCTGACCAGCGAAATCGTTCATCTGCGGAAAGCTGTCCATCTACTGCCACCGATACGGCGGGCTCGTCCACGGCGTCTGCTCCCGCCTCCGTCGCAATCGATGGATCATTCGCCACGTTCTCGGATCGAACCAACTCAGGATCTGGAGTTGAGCCGGGATGCGCAGCGGTGGGGCGTGGGTTGGCCATTTCATCACTCGTTGTCCGCGATAGGGCCGCAGGAGCAGCGCGCTTTCGTCCGCGCGCCACAGGCATTGCACCAGGGGGTAGGATCGGAGTCGGCCTCAGAATCCAACACTTCCGCAACAAGCGGCGGAAGGGTCTTGCCGGGCAACGACTCCAGCTTGAGCGCCAAGTCCTTCGTGAACAGACTGATCGTGAAGGTCGAGTCGTCTTCTAACTTCAACTCGAACCGGTGGAGGCTATAGGCGTTTGGCGTTTCAGCAAACCACTGGTCTATCTGATGGCTGATAGACTTCACCTGATGGACCATCAGGGTGCCGGCGATCACGGGAACACCTTGCCCAACACGTTATCCAACGCCTCGAGCATCGAGGCACCGCGGGGGCTGTAGGCATCGAGCTTGATGCCGTTCGCCAACGTGCGCGTGGCCAGCGGCTGAACCGTGGGCACGTGATCCAGGATCGGCAACTGCGGCAGGAGCGCGTTCAGGAGCTGGATATAGCCCTGCCGGCCGTTACGGGGCCACAAGGGCAGTTCGTCCAAGCCCTCGCGCAGCAGGTCGATCTGTGCGGGCGTCAGTTCTAATTCCAGTTTCATGGTCGTCAGCTCCTCCCTTACTGGTAGATGCGGTGGAGACCGTTGTGGGGGACGAACTCGTACTTCTTCGAGCCGTCGAGGGACTCCATTGCGTACGCGTCAGGCGCGTAGTCACCAGGGGTCGGGATCTTCGCGGTGATGCGCAGGCTCAGAAAACCCACCTTGACCGTCTGACCGACTTCCCAGTTCTGCTTGCTGTTGCGGACCATCTTGAGACCCCATTGCGTGATGCGATGGGGAGAAGGTACAGCAAGCTAAACGGCAGGTCAAGCATGCTATACCAAAAAAGTAGCATGCTGCCTGCGACGCGACAAACGTCCGGTTATCGGCCGCTAAGAATCACGAGTGAGAGGGCAGGAAATGGCCAAGCATCGGGACAGGCTTGTGACGGACAACGTGATCTGGGTTAGCTTTCGGGCTTTTTCAAAGCCTTATACCGGCCGCTGGCGCCGCCGGGCGTCGCGCCGGAAACCAAATACTCTGCAGTGGTGTGCAAGACCTCGAGCAGCTTCAGCCACGTCTTGAGCTTTATATTCTGCGTGCCGCCGAGCTCCCACTGAGACACAGCACCTTTTGTGACGCCGACTAGCTTCGCTAGTTGAGCCTGGGTCAAGCCTTGGCCTTCTCGGCGCAGACGGATGCGTTCGCCCATTGTTTCCATGGGGAAAGCATAGAGAACACCCGGTATAGCATCCTTGACGTGGGAGTCTAACATGCTATACCTTGGTGCCATGCTCAAAACGGTCGCGATTGCCCATTTTGGTTCCCAGATCGCCCTAGCGAAAGCGCTGGGGGTGACGAAGGGTGCGGTGTCCTTGTGGGGCGAAGTCATCCCTGAGGGTAGCGCTTATAAATTGGAATCGCTGACCAAGGGTGTGCTGCGTGTTGATCCGCAGCTCTACACGAAACCTACTGCTCATTCGCGCTCCAGTATCTCGGCTCATTCGAGTTAATTTTTCTTTAGATACAACAAGCCTGCGTTGAGCAGGTTTTTTTAGGTCCACTAACTTTACTTAACACCATGAGCCTGCCGCTCAAAGATTTCCGCCTCGGCATCACAGAGTCCATCGACATATGGCTCGACGCAGAAGCGTCTGCGTTTGGCAAGGACAAGGCCGCCGTAGCTCGGGAAATTCTGCAGGATTGGGCGAAAAAGAAAGCGCATGCCCACAAGGTAGCAACGCGCCGCCTGACATCAAACGGAGCCCAGATGGATTGGGCCGGCGACGAGCCGGAAGATGACGGAGTCAGCCGGAAAGGTAAGTCCGCGTGAGCCGGTATTGCGACATAACACGCTTACTTCATGTTGGCGTAGTGTCCGCAACCGTTCCCTTCCCAGTGCGTCTTCTTGATGGTGTCCGCCAGATCTGTCCCGATTTGGATGCTGCAGGCGACCCCGAGTACCGCGCCATCAGGCATCGGGAAGCTTTGGGCGTACTGCCACGTATAGACCTTGTCGCCCACTACCTCCCGGCTTCCATCGGGGTATCCGAACATATCCACGGCAAAGTGAATGTTCAGCCCCGTGAGAAGGGTCATGCGCGCGTTCATGCGTTCCGCAACAGCCTTCTGCGCTGCCGCGTAATCGAAGGGCCGGGTTGTATCGGGCATGGCCGGGCGCGTGACGGACGGTCCCTCTGGCGTGGCGTAGAACCCCGGGAAATAGCACCCGCTCAGCAGCGCAGCCGCAGCGAAAACAGCGATTTTCATCGTTTGAGCCTCCCTCTGCCTTGTAACGGCAGTTCGCGGCCGAGCTTAAACCCTCGGCCGTTCTTTTGCCCGAAAGGTCAACACATGCAGTCCCCCAGCAGGGGTGTACTGCGGCCTGAGAGTCTGTTCGGTGCGGTATCGAACAGAGCCCCTTTTTTTGGCTGCTCGCTTTTTCGCGGGCACATCTCAACAGAGCAAGCAATCGCAGTGCCACGACGCGCTGCAGGTCGAGGTCGCCATGCGTAGTAACACATTCAGCGGCCCCCAGCTCCTCCTGGTGAGCCTGGTGTGTACCGGCGGGGTCATCGCCTGGCTGTGGCTGTGCTGGGAACTCTGGCGGGTCTTCGTGAGGGCGCTGCTGTCTTGAGCGGATGGATCAAACTCGAAAAGGATCTACTAACAGATCCTCGGTTCGTCGCTACCGCGATGGAGCTGGAAGAGCGTTATGGACTCGCGCACAAGGGCGTTACGGAGCGTAACGTTACGACGTTGCCGGCCTCAACGTTACTACTCGGCGCACTCGCTCGCATCTGGGTCATTGCAGACACGCACATCGGCGAGGACGACATTCTCGCCCTCAACGCTCACCAGATAGACAAGCTCGTCGGGATCAAAGGATTGTGCGAGATCCTGCCAGATGATTGGCTTCAAGTCCTCGACGGCGATCGGGTAAAACTTCCGAACTATCATGCACATAATGGTAGCACCGCCAAAGAGAGATCCGGTAACGCGTTACGCCAAAAAAGGTTCCGTGACAAACACAAACAGCCAACCGTTACATCACGTAACACCGTAACGTTACCAGACCAAGACCAAGACCTAGATAAGACTAAGAAGAAGAAAGCAGCAGAGGCGCGCAGTCGCGCGCTTTCGGTTGCTGGATTGGATCTGCAGGCGTGGGAGAGCTGGATCTCGTACCGCGCCGAGCGCAAACCCGCGATCAAGGCCACCAGCATCGTCGCAGCCGCGGAAGAGCTGGCGAAGTTCGGCGCCGAGCAAAGCGCTGTCGTGAAGCATTCCATCGCGAATGGCTATCAGGGGCTGTTCGCACCCAAGGCCGGCTTGAACGGCAAGCATCCCGAAGACACCGGTTGGAGGCCGAGCAAGTGAGACTCGAAGAATTCGACTCGTTCAAGGGCGAACTCAAGCAACTTTGCGCGACGCTCGGTAAGGCTTACACGGATGCACTTGGGGAGGCCTATTGGCGGGCGCTGCGGGATATCGATCTCGATGAGCTCCAGGCCCATGTCGAGCGCATCCTGTTGAATGCGACCGCCGAGACGAAATTCCCGAAGCCTGGGCAGTTGCGCAAGAAAGCTCGGGTTACGGATGGGGTGGTGAGTTCCCCGCAGACAATCGAGTTGCGTCAACGAAGTCTCGGTATGCAACTTGAGGAGATGGAACCGCTACATGCATGGCATCTGTTGGATTCGTATCTCGCGCGTGTTGAGGTGGAGGAAGATCCTGCTTCCCTGTTTTACGCCGAGCGATTCTCATGGTGTAAGGCGCAGGCTCAATTGCTCCTGAAGAATCACGGGCAGAAGTGGTGCGTCGCTGATTCCCATTGCATGCAGGTCGCGAGTCGATTGTTAGGTGGTGAGTACATAAGCGCCGAACATAACAAGCTGTGGAGCAATGTGGGATGAAGTGGGACAAACCCAACGGGGCAGTCCAACACAGCGCCCACGGCCGCTACAGCATCGTGCGTGCGGTTGAGACGGGACCTGTTTGGATTGCCTACTCAATGGGTCCGACGACAGCCGCCCAACTCGGTACGACGAACAGTGATGAGCTTGCTCGGCAAATCTGTGAGGACGATGAACGCGATCTGTTGGCGTTGCGGAGGGCAGGGTGAAGCACCAACCCGGTGAGCGCTGTGTGCATTTCACGCCTGCACTCTGGGTGAAATGGCGCGAGGCTCGAATCGCTGACACGCAGACACTGCAATTACGTCAGGGCATCGCGGAGTTTCGTTCCCTGCTCTCGACCCGCGAGTTGTTCCCCCAGACTTTGCGCGACTGGCGAGTGCAATCGTGAGATACGCCGCGAAACGCGATCAGGCCGAGCCGCCGATCCTCGAAGCATTGGAGCGCATCGGCGCCCAGGTCTGGCCGCTTGACTATCCGGTAGACCTCCTGGTGCGCTTCCGCGATCGCTGGCACCTGCTCGAGGTGAAGACCGGCCGCGGCAAGAAGCAAACCGTCGCGAAGGACAAACGCCAGGTTGCCCAACAGAACTTTCTCGCCACGACCGGAACGCCGATCGTGCGCACCCCGATAGAAGCTTTACGCGCGATCCGCGCAATACCCTAGGAGAGATCATGTCCACGCCCCCTGTGACCAACCCGACCACGTTCACGATCACCGACTCCAAAGGCGTTTCCGACAACGTCACGAGCTTCGATGTGGACTTCGGCCGCGCCACCGGTCAGTACACGCTGACCGCCTCTGTCCCGCTCGCCAATGTCACGGTCGACACGACCAAGAACACCTACAGCGGCAAGATCGAAGATCTGCACGAGCAGCTCGGAGCAGGGCAGTGGTTCGTCGCCGCGCGTGCGGTGAATGCCAATGGCGTCTCCGCCGAATCACCGGAAGCGACCTTCACCATCGTGCCGCCGGCCCCGAGTGCCCCCGAGGCTTTTACTGTCGCCTAGTCTGCTGGCTGCGCAGATGGCTACCGAAGAACTGCAGTTCATGCAAACAGTGCGGGTGTCCATGAACGCTGTCATGAAAGACGACCGACCCATGCGATTGGAAGACGGACTGCAATCCGTTGATTCGCTTGCCGACCGCTATTACCGCCGGCAGCATTCGGGAGGATCACTCCATCCTCTGGAGGCGATGCGTCTGATGCATGATGGAGCGGTCTTGGGAGGCGCCTCCGCGCCAATGCCCGACGATGAGCTGGCGTTTGATCAAATAAGAGCAACTGCTCCCACAAGGGAGCGGGCCACAATGGATTGCTGGTATTCGACAGGCGGCTCGGCCCAACAGAAAGCCAAACGGTTGGGAATGTCGCGCGCTTCGCTCTATCTGCTCTGGAAGACTGCGTTGTCATATTTCCGTGGACGACTTCACGCGAAAGGGATTGCAGTCTGAACGTCTAAACTATACAGTCGGCTCAAATGGGGTTCCTACCCCACCTACCAAAGCCCGCCTCGCGCGGGCTTTTTTCATTTCTGGGGATGCCTTCATGAATCTGGTGCAGACGACTCAAGGTCTGATGGATCTCTCACGGCTGGAGGTCAAGGACGTCGTCGAAGTGGGCGACAACTATCGCAAGATCGCGACCGAATACCGTCTGGGAGGTGAACTCGTGCGCCGCGAAGTAACGGTAACCGCACTGCGCCCCATTGAAACCGTCGCGGAGCAGGGTGTCATCAATGGCTAACTCTACCGCCATCTGCACGAGCTTCAAGGCCGAACTGATGCTCGGTGCCCACCAGTTCGGCGCGGTCACCATCGTCTCGCGTACGAGCCTGACCGCTCCGACAACCGACAGCCTCAAAGCGTCCCTGTACCTCACCACCGCCTCGATCGGGGCTTCCACCACCGCTTATACGGCCACAGGTGAAGTCTCGGGCACCAACTACAGTGCGGGCGGTGTGGCCGTCACTAACGCCACGGCGCCCACCACCTCAGGAACGACTGGCTACTGGACTCCGTCGGCCGCGATCGTCTATACGACGGTCACTCTCTCGACCGCCTTCGATACTGTCCTGCTCTATAACTCGACGCAGAGCAACCGGGCGATTCTCGCGTTCAACTTCGGCAGCACCACGGTGACCGCCGGTACGCTGACCTTGAACATGCCGACAAACGCGGCCGGTACCGCACTGATCAATCTGGCTTAGCGATGTGCGGGCTCAATTCTCACTCGGATCTCTAGCAGCCAGTACCGCGCCGGGATATTCAACCGCTTTCCCGCTGACTCAAAACCCGATCTCCGAAGGCGGAGCATGGGCCAATGGGGGGATCGATCCTCCGCGCACGAATGTGCAGACGGATGGGGTGCATGCCTTCGGCACCATGTCCTCGTTCGACGGCACGAACTATCCCGATTCGGTCGCTTTATTGACTTCAACCTATCCCGCTAACCAGTGGGTGCAGGGAGTCATCTATAATAGCGGCGCTCTGTCAGGACTCGAAGTTGAACTGCTTCTGCGCGGCACAGCCGGGACTACCTCGTTCCCTTACTACGAACTGGACTGGGTCTATAGCAGCCAGGAGTTGAATCTCGTCATCAACAACGGGCCGGACAACAGTTTTACGATCCTGGCCACTGTCACCACCAACGTCAATTTATCGGACAGCATTGTCCTTTATGGTCAGATGGTCGGTACCGTCATCACGGCCAAGTGCGGTAGCAATACGGTCCTGACCTACGATACGGCCGGTGACAGTGTGAAGCTCTCGAGCGGCACGCCGGGAATGGGCTTCTGGAATGAGACGGGCAGCTCGGCCAACAGTACGAAGTTCGGCTTGCGCTCCTTCTCGGCGGGCGTGATATGACGATTGGTGTCCATACCCAGGCACCGACTGCGACACAGGGCGCATCCGTCACGACGCCCTCAGTCACGACCCAAGCTAGTGGTAGCGCGCTCTTTCTGATCTGCTGCGTCAATAACGCAGGGTTCGGCACCACTCCGGTTCAGGATTCCAAGAGCAATACCTGGACCCAGCTTGGTACGGATCTGACGATCCCGTCCTCGCCCAGCTCGACCATGCGGGTCTATCAGTGTCTGAGCGCCACGGGTGGTTCCGGCCATACGTTTACGCTCAATCCCGCAGCGACCGCCTACCCGGCGCTTCTGATGGTCGAGGTGACCAATCCGGCCGCCTCCCCGACTGTCACTCAGAACCGTCAATCTGACACGACTTCTCCTTACACGTCGCCCACCATCTCACCGGCGACTGCCACGACGCTGATCGGCGCGATCTTCACCGATGCGCCCAGTGGCACGGAAGTCGATACGTGGGGCGGGTCGTTCGCCTCAGGCGACAAGATCGAGGAGATTGGCAACGCCAATACGAGCATCACGGGCTCGATGGCTGCGAACGTGCAAAGCGCGGGTGGCACGTTCAACAGCTCCGTGACGGTCTCGGGCGTCACCGTCACCAACAGCGGTGTCTGGATTATTGCGGTTCAGACCGCCTCTTCCGGTACCAATGTCAATCTCACCGGGCAGACCATCACCTCTTCCGAGGGGACCGTCTCCCGCAACGTCACCCTGGCGCTGAGCGGCCAGACGGCGACGTTCAGTGAGGGCGCGCTCAGTCTCAATCTCGGCTATAGCCTGAATGACGGTGTCCCACTCACCGGACAGACCGCGACATTCGCGGAAGGGACGCCCACCGAGACACTGAGTTATGCCCTGACCGGGCAGATCGGCACTTTCAGTGAGGGCATCCCGACCGGATCCGTCTCCTATATGTTGGGCGCGCAGACCGCGACGTTCACCGAAGGGACGATCTCGGCGAGCTCGGGGGGCAATGTCACGCTCAGTCTGAGCGGACAAACGGCCAATTTCTCGCAAGGGTTACTGGCGGCTCAGATCGGCCCGGCGCTTACCGCATTGACGGTAACCTCGAGCGAAGGGTCCCTGACTCCCGCGCCGAGCTATGCGCTCAGTGGCCTCACCGGCACGTTTACGCAAGGCACACTCACTCCCCAAACGAGCGGGGATGTGACGCTTTCCTTGACCGGACTGCAGGCCGTGTTCAGCGCCGGTACGATCTGGGTCAGTGGCGCGGATGCGGGCGGCGATACCCATGATCCCGGACTGCGGAAGCGCAAAAAGCGCTTCGATGACAGCGCTCAGACCCAGATCATCCGGGAGAGTCGGCTCAAACCCAAGCGCGCCAAAGCGCCTGTCATGGAGTCTGTCGCTGAGCCTAAGCCCATTCCGCCAGCCATGGACTCGCCCGAGGACGAAGAAATGCTCGCCACTCTGATGGCTGCTGATGACAGCGCCACCACGGCATTGGTCGAGGAAGCCTTAACCCTTTTGAGGACATTGCAGTAATGCCGAGCAAAAGCCCCGCGCAGCATCGTCTGATGGAAGCGGTCGCGCACAATTCGAAGTTCGCCAAAAAGGCGGGAATTCCACAGAAGGTCGGCAAGGAGTTTGCCGCCGCCGATCAAGGCCATCCCGGCCGCGTTGAACGACTCAAATCACGAGGTAAGTGAGATGGCGATTGCATTCACCAAGGGCGATACGATGAAGTCGACCCGCATGATCAGTAAGCCCGCAGTCGGCCATCGAAGCAATTCGATGAAAGGCATGCCGGGCCACATCAAAACCGGCCAGGACACCAGCTCCGGGGGCTTGAAGAACTCCAGTGGCATCGGCCCCCATAAGCCGGGACCTATCGGCAAGAAGGGCGGAACGTCGGTGAAAGCGCACTTTACCGCCGAGAAGTCCCGCGGATCATCCGACAAATCCTACCGTGCCACCTCCACCGGTCCCGCCGGCAAGATCACGCAAGGCAAGATGGAATCCCTGCGCGGCCGCGCCAAATTCTCCATGGAGCGCTAATCATGCCCTCACGCAGTTATCCCGGCGGTAATCCCGTCGGGAACATGAATACTGACATCGGCTTCGTCACCGCTGTCAGCCTCATCACGAAAGCCTCCGGCACCGCTCAGGCCGGCTACGTCGCGGAATCTGACCTGATTGTGGTCACGGGGGCCAATGCTTCTAATACCGCGATTACCTTGCCGGATCCGGCCCTCACCGGTTACGGCATCGGCGACTTCTATGAGTTCGTGAATAACACGACCCAGGCCTGTGTGATCTTTCCGCCCTCGGGAGGCAAGATCAATAACGGTTCCGCCAACGCCTCCGCCGCACTCGCTGCCAGCAAGTCCGTGCGCGTCTATGTGACGGGTATTACCTCCGGCTCGACGACGTTCATCACGCTCACTGGCGCCTAATCCTCTCTCGCTCCACCCTCATGGGAAGCACTCGATGGCCGCTCGACTCAATCCCCGTAACCAGCAATCCGTCCGCGACAAGATCCAAGCCACCCAGTTGGTGAAGCGCTTGCAGGATGAGGCACTTGGTCTGATCGAAATGACCGATGGTCAACGTGATTCGGCGAAGTTCCTGCTCGGTCGCTGCATATCGCCCCCCACTCCACGCGATGACGATGGCGAGAAGCCCAAAGGCGCCGTCCTGATCACGTGGCAACCATAGTCATCCCGTACAAGCCACGCGTTCAATTCAAGGGGTTCCACAACCGTACCCACCGCTGGGCCACGATCGTCGCTCACCGCCGGTGTGGGAAGACCGTCGCCTGCGTCAATGATCTGATCAAGCGCGCAGTGGTGGAGAAGAAAGAGCGCGGCCGATACGCCTATATCGCCCCCTTCTACAGCCAGGCCAAGCAGGTCGCCTGGGAGTATCTGAAGTACTTCTCGGCCCCGATTCAGATCGAGGAGCCCCGCGAGTCCGACCTATCCGTAAAGGTCATGGGTGAGTCGGTGATCCGGCTCTATGGCGCGGATAACCCGAACACGCTGCGCGGCATGTACTTCGATGGCGTCGTATTGGACGAATTCGGGGATATGAAGCCCTCGATGTGGGCTGAGGTCATTCGACCGGCGCTCTCAGACCGCAAAGGCTGGGCTGTCTTCATCGGCACCCCCAAGGGCAAGAACGCGTTCTGGGAAGTCTGGGATCGCGCTAGAAAGGCACCAGACGAATTCGCGGTGATGCTCAAGGCGAGCCAGACCGGAATCATTCCGCAGGACGAGCTTGACGACGCGCGCCGCTCAATGACGGCCGATCAGTACGCGCAGGAATACGAGTGCAGCTTCGAGGCCGCCATCCAGGGCGCCATCTACGGCGTCTGGATGCGTGAGGCCCTCGAGCAGGATCGCATCAAGGCCGTGCCCTACGATCCGAAACTGCCGGTTCATACGAGCTGGGATCTAGGCTTCGATGACTCGACCGCCATCTGGTTCTGGCAGATCACGTTCGGGGAAATCCGCCTCATCGATTACTACGAATCCAACGGTCATGGTGTTCCGCATTACACCGACCTGATCAAGGACAAGGGCTACACCTATGGACGCCACTGGGTGCCCCACGATGCGGCGAATGAACTGATGGCCGCCGGTGGACGCTCCATCGTGAATCAGATGTGGGATGCCGGAGTGAAGGCATCGATCATCCCTGCGACCAGCCAGCAGAACAGCATCGAGGCCACGCGTATGACGCTACCACGATGTTGGTTCGATGAGACGAAGTGCGCGCAGGGTATAGAAGCCTTGCGGCAGTACCAGTTCGAGTTCGATGAGGACAAGAAGACGTTCAAGTCCAAACCTCGACACGACTGGGCGAGTCACGGCTCGGACGCCTTCGAGATCATCGCGCAGGTCTGGCGCAATCCTGAGGGCGAGCGCGTGACGCCCAAGCCGCGCTTTCTACATGAGACGACCGCGGACGAAGTGTTCTGGCCCAAACAGAAAGACCCTTTCAGACGGGAGCGTATCTAGATGGCAATCGGTGCAGTGGAAGTCGGCAAGGCCGTCAATATCACGTCCTCTCAGGCGATTGCCGGGGGCACCGCGATGGCGCGCACCTATCCCGGTGGCTCCAACAATCCCGCGAGCGTGGCGGAAACAACGGCATTGGCTGGCACCATCCTCGGCTTCTACGTCAATAGCACCAGTTCAGGCACGATTGCCTTGTCCGCCGGCACGGCCTCTGGCGGTGCTGCACTGACCGGCACGATCACGCCATCGGTCGGTTGGAACTTCCTGCCCATCACTGAGCCGACGGGCATCTATTGCACGATCGGCGCCACCATCAATGTAACGTTCGTGGTTGTCGAATAACGATGGCCGACGAGGTCGCCTACACGCCATACGTCAAGCTCTGGAAGGACGAGATTGATCTGTATGAGCGCACCATGGAGAAGTGGTGCAAGCGTGGGAAGAAAATCTACAAGCGCTACAAGGATGTGCGATCTGCGCGTGAGGAAGCTGTTACCCGTTTCAACGTCCTCTGGTCCAACGTCCAAACCCGTCTGCCCGCTCTCTATGCCCGTGATCCCAAACCCGAAGTCGAGCGCCGCTTCAAGGATCGTGATCCGGTCGGCCGCCAGGTCGCCGAGATTCTCGAGCGTGCCCTCGACTACACCATCCAGCATTGCAACCCTTTCGGGCGCATCGTCCGCCAGGCCGTGCTCGACTACGAGCTCCCCGGACGGGGGACCATCTGGGTCCGCTATGTCCCGCATTTCCACAAGGTGGAACTGACTCCGGAACAGAGCCCTGCCGGAGGGGGGGCGCCGGCCGATACTGCACTTGAAGGCAAAGCGGTAACCCAGGAAGAGCGGGAGGAGGGCGAAGAGCTTACCAACCAGGCGCAGGACGAGGTTGAAGACGAAACCCTTGGCTATGAAGAGACCATCCTCGACTACGTCTATTGGGAGGACTTCGGCCACACCTGGGCCCGCACATGGGATGAAGTGCGCGGCGTCTGGCGTCGGATCTACCTGACCCGCGAGGAACTGAAAGCCCGCTTCAATCTCAGCAAGAGTGAGCTGGATCAAATCCCGCTCGACTGGTCCCCCAAGAACCTGAATGACGGCAAGATCGACACGAAGCAGAAGAAAGCGATCGTGTATGAGATCTGGGACAAACAGGAGCATGAGGTCTGCTGGATCATCAAGACCTATCCGAAGGAGTTGGAGAAGAAGGACGATCCGCTGCACCTTGAGCACTTCTTCCCCTGTCCGCCGCCTTTGTACGCAAACCTTGCCTCTGATGAGCTGATCCCCACGCCGAACTTCGTCTATTACGCTGATCAGGCGGCCGAGATTGACGAGCTATCGACCCGCATTACCGCCATCGGCAAGGCGCTCAAGGTCTGCGGTATCTACGATTCGAGTGCGCCGGGGTTGGACCGGTTGCTGGCTGAGGGCGTCGAGAACCAGTTGATTCCCATCGATGGCTGGATGGCACTCAAGGAGAAGGGCGGCATTGAGGGCATCATGGAGTTGATGCCGCTCAAGGACATCGCGGAAGCCTTGGGTCAGCTTCGCGAGCAGCGCCAGACCATGATCGATGACGTCTATCAGATCACTGGACTGTCCGACATCATTCGTGGGTTGAGTGAGCCCGAAGAGACGGCTACTGCCCAACAGATCAAGGGCCAGTTTGCGGTCCTGCGCATCTCGGATGCCCAGCAGGAAGTGCAGCGCTTCTGCCGCGACATCCTGCGCATCTGTGCCGAGATCATTGCCGATTACGATATCGAGACTCTGAAGAAGATCAGCGGCGTCAAGCTGCTAACGAATGCGGAGAAGGCCGCTGTTACTCAACAGATCGCAATGTCCCAAATGCCTGGAATGGGTGGAGGTCCAGGGCCCGGGGGAAATCCCGCACCACCTGTGCAAGGCGGTGCTCCCCCCGCAGGAGGACCGCCGGCAGGTCCTGGAGCGGGTGTACCGCAGCCAGGTCAACAGCCGGGAGCAGGCGTTGACCCCGAAAAGATCCGGCTGCTGAAAGAGCCGAGCTGGGAAGAGGTCGAGGCCTTACTCAAGAATCCCGTGTTGCGGGAATTCCGCATCGACATCGAGACGGACTCCACTATCCGCACGGACGAGGACGCCGATCGCAGCGCCCGC
>Ga0070681_10001582_pt1 | contig 20207 bp, 14 predicted proteins | sample KBSC83BmetaG_FD_65650 | JGI IMG/M metagenome (GOLD analysis project Ga0070681, IMG submission 65650) | Corn rhizosphere microbial communities from Kellogg Biological Station, Michigan, USA - KBS C8-3B metaG | ecosystem: Host-associated > Plants > Roots > Rhizosphere | place: USA: Michigan... | reverse complement strand
TTTCCTGTTCAAACGCACCGCTCGGGAAGCGGCCCTGCGTCACAAAATGTATGCGACGTTCATGGCAAAGCCCCACGCGAAGGAGCCGGGCAGCGCCATGCACATCCACCAGAGCGTCGTTGATCGCAAGACGCGCAAGAACGTTTTCAGCAACCCGGACGGCACTCCCTCGCAGCTGTTCTTTTCGCATATCGCGGGATTGCAGCAGTACATGCCCGCGGCGATGGCGCTTTTCTGCGCGAACGTGAACTCGTACCGGCGGCTGACCCGCTACCTGTCGGCCCCGATCAACGTCCACTGGGGATACGACAACCGCACCGCAGGGCTGCGCGTCCCGATGTCGAAGGCAGAGGATCGCCGTGTCGAGAACCGGGTGGGCGGAGCTGACGCCAATCCCTATATCGCCATTGCGGCATCCCTTGCCTGCGGCTATCTGGGCATGGTGGAGGGTTTGCAGCCCAGCGATCCCATTACCGGCAGCGCGCACGATCTGCCGTTCGGACTACCGCGGTCGCTCGATCATGCCCTGAAGGCGCTGCGTGAATCGGAGCCATTGGTTAAGCTTCTCGGCGAAGCGTTCGTATCCGCGTTCACCATCGTGAAGGAAGCGGAGTACGAAGTCTTCCTGCAGGTCATCAGCTCCTGGGAGCGCGAGCACCTGCTGCTGAACGTCTAGGCGCGAAGGAGCTCGAGTCAGTTGGCAAGTGCGGTTCGTTCGACTCTCCTGGGTGTCGTCCTGCTGGGGCTGATCGCCGGCTGTGGCGGATCGGGACCGCCGTCCGCTGCAAAGGCCGACGCGAAGGTTCTCAATGTCTACAACTGGTCGGACTACATCGACAAGACCGTGATTCCGGACTTCGAGAAGGAGACGGGCATCAAGGTCAACTACGACGTCTTCGACTCCAACGAGGTGCTCGAGACGAAGCTGCTCACCGGGCACACCAACTACGACGTCGTGGTGCCTTCCGGCCCTTTCCTCGAAAGACAGATCGCGGCCGGGGTCTACCGCAAGCTCGACAAGGCGCTGCTGCCGAACCTGAAGAACCTCGACCCGGAGATTGCGAAGACGGCCGCCGTCTACGATCCGGGCAACGACTACGCGGTCGACTACATGTGGATCACCTCCGGTCCCGGCTACAACGTCGCGAAAATCAAGGAGCGGATGCCGGATGCGCCGGTGGATACCTGGCGGATGCTCTTCGATCCCGCGGTCGTCTCGAAATTCAAGGATTGCGGTGTGTCCGTGCTCGATGCCCCCACCGAGGTGGTGGGCATCGTTCTGCTTTATCTCGGCAAGGATCCGAACAGCCAGTCGCCGCAGGATCTGCAGGCCGCCGAGCAGGTGCTCATGGCGATCAAGCCATACATCCGCTACGTTCACTCGTCGCGTTACATCGATGACCTGGCGAACGGCGAGATCTGCCTGGCGCTCGGCTGGTCGGGCGACGTCAAACAGGCTCACGATCGGGCGAAGGAGGCGGGCAAGGGTATCGACCTGGCGTACTCACTGCCGAAGCAGGGCGCCATCCGCAACCTCGACATGCTGGCGATTCCGGCGGATGCGCCGCACGTCAGGAACGCACATCTCTTCATCGATTTTCTGCTGCGGCCGGATATCGCCGCCCGCAATACCAACTCCCTGAAGTACGCCAACGGCGACTCGCCCGACAATCCGGCGGTCGATCCGGCGGTCCGTAACGATCCGGGCGTCTATCCCCCGCCGGAAATGCTGCCGAAGCTCGTGCCGGAGCGCGCGAAGTCACCGGAGTTCAGCCGCTTGCTCAACCGGACGTGGACCCGCTTCAAGACAGGTCAATAAGACGTGAGTCTGGACGCGTACGTCCGCATCGAGGGCGTCAGCAAGAAATTCGGTGACTTTGTCGCGGTGGACGACGTCTCGCTGCAGGTCAGCCGCGGCGAGATCTTCTGCCTGTTGGGAGGCTCCGGCTCGGGCAAAACGACCCTGCTGCGCATGCTGGCTGGCTTCGAGACGCCAACCGCGGGGAAGATCTACCTCGATGGACAGGACCTGAGCACGGTTGCCCCGTACGAGCGGCCGGTCAACATGATGTTCCAGTCGTACGCGCTCTTTCCGCACATGACGGTGGCAAAGAACGTTGCGTTCGGGCTGGAGCAGGAGCACCTCGGGCGTGCGGAAATCGGCCGTCGCGTCGGGGAGATGCTCGAAATCGTGAAGCTGAGCCAGTTTGCCGCCCGCAAGCCGCACCAGCTTTCGGGAGGCCAGCGGCAGCGCGTGGCGCTCGCCCGCTCGCTGGTGAAGCGACCCAAACTGTTGCTGCTGGATGAGCCGCTCGCGGCGCTGGACAGGAAGCTGCGGGAGCACACGCAGTTCGAGCTGCTCAATATCCAGAAAGCCCTCGGGGTGACCTTCATCGTGGTTACTCACGATCAGGAGGAGGCCATGACACTCTCCTCGCGCATGGGGGTGATGAATCACGGCCGGATCGTCCAGGTGGGCAGCCCGACGCAGATCTATGAGTTTCCGGCCACGCGGTTCGTCGCGGACTTCATCGGCTCCGTGAACCTGTTCGAGGGCAGGATCGCCGGGGCTGACGCCCAGGTCACGAGGGCGGGCGGGAGCCGGACCCGAATTCACTCGAACGAGCTCGGTTGCGCGCTGGAGGTTGAGCAGCCTCAGAGCCTGGCTGCGGGTGCGACGGTGTGGGCTGCGATTCGGCCGGAGAAGATTGCGATCGCTCGCGAGGCGCCGACACCGCCGGATGCCGGCGGCTCGCAGGAAGCCAACGTCGTGCGCGGGAGCGTCAAGGACGTTGCTTATCTGGGCGACATGTCGGTTTACCTCGTGCAGATCGAGTCCGGCAAGCTCGTTAGGGTGACTCGCCCGAATGTCATGCGGGGCACGCAGGACCGCATCGCCGCCAGCGAGACCGTCTACCTGAGCTGGCACGCCTCCAGTCCCGTCGTGCTCACCGAGTAGGCCCCCGTGAGCAGACCGCGAATTACCGCCGGAGGGCGGCTCGTTGCCGGGGTGCCTCTGACGTGGCTGTTCCTGCTGTTCGCGGTGCCGTTCATCATCGTCCTGAAGATCTCCTTCTCCGAGGTACGGCTCGCCATGCCGCCGTACGCCCCGCTGTTGGAATCGCACGGCGGGCACACCGGTGTCCAGGTGCACCTCGCGAACTACAGCTTTCTGTTCACGGACCCGCTGTACATCCGCTCGTACCTGTATTCGCTCAAGGTCGCCGCGGTTTCGACTTTCCTGTGCCTGTTGATTGGTTACCCGATGGCGTACGCGATCGCGCGTGCGAGCTCCACCGTGCGCAGCGTCCTTCTGATGTTGATCGTCCTGCCGTTCTGGACGTCCTTCCTGTTGCGTGTCTACGCCTGGATCGGCCTGTTGAAGAACAACGGGGTCATCAACAATGTGCTGCTGTACCTGGGGGTCATACACGAGCCGCTCACGATGCTGCAGACTGACTTCGCGGTGTACATCGGCATCGTCTATTCCTACTTGCCCTTCATGATCCTGCCGCTGTACGCCAATCTCGAGAAGCACGATGTCACGTTGCTGGAGGCGGCGGCGGATCTGGGAGCGAGTCCGTTCACCGCCTTCAGGCGCATTACCTTGCCTCAATCCCTGCCGGGAATAGCCGCTGGGTGCCTGCTGGTATTCATTCCGGCGGTCGGCGAGTACGTGATTCCTTCGCTACTGGGCCGCACGGACCAACTCATGATCGGACGGGTGCTCTCGGACGAATTCTTCGAGAACCGCGACTGGCCGGTCGCCAGCGCGGTGGCCATCCTGATGCTGTTGCTGCTGGTGGTTCCGATCATGCTGTTTCAGCGCCTCGAGCGGCGTGAGGTCGGAGCGCACAAGTGAAGTCCTCCGGCCTCTTTTCACGCGCCGGGCTCGTTCTGGGCCTGGTTTTTCTCTACGTCCCCATCCTCTCGATGGTGGTGTTTTCCTTCAACAACTCGCGGCTGGTCACCGTGTGGGACGCGGCGCATTCGCCCACGCTCAAGTGGTATGCGGAGCTGTTTTCGAATGCCCAGATTCTGGGCGCCGCCGGCCTATCCATCGAGATCGCGGCCATTTCCGCGTGCGGCGCGGTGATCCTGGGCACGCTGGCAGGCGTCAGCCTGGCCCGGCTGGGACCGTTTCGGGGCCGCACGCTGCTGGCCGGGATGACGGCGGCGCCCCTCGTCATGCCCGAGGTCATCACCGGGCTGTCACTGTTGCTCCTGTTTGTCGCCCTGGAGCAAGCCATCGGTTGGCCCAGGGGCAGGGGAATGCTCACGATTACGCTGGCGCACATAACCTTCTCCATGGCCTACGTGACAGTGGTGGTACAGTCGCGACTGGCGGGATTCGATGAATCCCTGGAAGAGGCTGCGATGGATCTGGGCGCCCGCCCCGCGAAGGTATTTTTCCGGATTACCCTGCCGCTGATCGTCCCGGCCCTCGTGTCGGGATGGCTGCTGGCGTTCACGCTCTCATGGGACGACCTGGTGATCTCGCAGTTCGTGGCAGGTCCGGGCTCGAGCACACTGCCGATGGTTATTTTTTCGAAGGTTCGCCTGGGCGTCAGCCCGGATGTCAATGCCCTGGCGACCATCATGGTGCTCATCGTGAGCACCGGGATAACAGCTTCCGCCGTTTGGATGCGGTATCAGAACAGACGGCGGGAACGCGATAGGCAGATCGCCGCCGCCGCCAACCTTTGAGTATTCCAACAGCATGCCGCACAAGGTAATCGGTATCGATGTCGGTGGGTCTTCGGTCAAGGCGGGCCTCGTGGACGTCGATTCCGGGAGACTCAGCGGAGAGCTTTTCTCCGAGCCAACGCCGCCACCTGCTTCGCCGGAGGGCGTCATGGCCGTCGTGGCCAACCTCGTAGAGCGCTTTCCAGGAGCCATTCCTCGCGTGGGCCTGGCTTTTCCGAGCGTCGTCCAACAGGGCAGGGTGCGGACCGCGGCCAACGTCGACAAAGCGTGGCTGGGGATCGACGGAGCGGCTCTTGCCGAGCGGACGCTGCGCCGGCCGGCGGTGTTTCTCAATGACGCCGATGCCGCAGGAATCGCCGAAATGCGCTGGGGCGCCGGCAAAGGTGTCACCGGCACCGTGATCATGCTGACCTTCGGCACCGGTATCGGTACGGCCTTGTTCACCCACGGACAGCTCTTTCCCAATACCGAGCTTGGGCACATGGAGCTGCGGGGGATGGACGCCGAGAAATGGGCGTCCGCGCACGTGAAAACGGCCCAGAATCTCGGCTGGGAAGAGTGGATCGGGCGGGTGAACGAGTATCTGGAGCGGATGCACGCCCTGTTCTGGCCGGATGTGTTCATTCTCGGTGGGGCGGTGAGCAAGGATTTCGCCCAATTCGCCTCGCTGCTACGCTCGCGCGCGGAAATTCGTCCGGCGCATTTCGCCGGCCAGGCCGGCGTAATAGGGGCAGCGCTGGCCGCGGTGGAGCACGAACAGGCGCGCCCTTAGGTCCTCCGCTATATACGCCCCAGGGTGCACGAGGCCGCGCACACCATGCAGACCTTTCCTCGTAGCAAGCTTCCCGACGTCGGGACGACGATCTTCACCGTCATGTCGCGGCGTGCCCGGGAGGTGGGCGCTCTCAATCTGGGCCAGGGATTTCCGGACTACGACATCGATCCGCGGCTGAGCGAGCTGGTTGCCCAGGCGATGACTCAGGGCCGCAATCAGTACGCCCCGATGGAGGGCGTCATCGAGCTGCGCGAGCGGATCGCGCTGAAGCTCAAATCCTCTTACAACGTGAGCGCCGATCCGGAAACGCAGATCACGGTCACAGTGGGCGCCACCGAGGCGATTTACTCGGGCATCCAGGCCGTGGTAGGCCCCGGGGACGAGGCGATAGCCTTCGATCCCTCCTACGACTCCTACGAGCCCGCGGTCCGGCTGGCAGGAGGGCGTTGTATCCGTCTGCCGCTCTCACCTCCCCACTTCCGCTATGACTGGGATCGGGTTCGCGCGACGATCACCGACCGAACGCGTCTGATCCTCTTCAACTCGCCGCACAATCCCGCTTGTACTGTCGCCTCGCGCGCAGACATCGATGCGCTCGCCGAGGTGATTCGGGGCCGCGACATCCTCGTTATGTCAGATGAGGTCTACGAGCACGTGCTGTACGACGGGAATCGTCATACATCCGTCCTCCTGCATCCCGAGCTGAGAGAGAAGAGCTTCGCGGTGTTCTCCTTCGGGAAGACTATGCATGCCACAGGCCTGCGGGTCGGCTACGCGGTCGCTTCCGAGATGCTCACGCGCGAGCTTCGCAAGGTGCATCAGTTCAACACCTTCAGCATCACCCACCCCATGCAGGCGGCGATCGCGCAGTACCTGAAGGAAAAGCCCGAAGTGTGGCGGGAGCTCCCCGCCTTCTTCCAGGCCAAGCGCGATCGCCTGCTGCGCGCGCTGGCTCCTTCCGGGCTCGAGCTTCCGCCCGCCCAGGGAACTTTCTTTCAGCTGATCGATTTCGGTGACCGGTTCCCTCCGCAGGACGTGGCTTTCGCCGAGCGCCTGCTGACGGAGGCAGGCGTGGCCACCATTCCTTTGTCACCGTTCTATGAGAAGCCGCCACCGCTCCACGTTGTCCGGGTTTGCGTGGCGAAGCGGGATCAGACCCTCGATGCCGCGGCGGAGCGGATCAACAGGTTCATGAAATGAAGCTGCGCGCCTCGCTGATCCAGCAGCCTCTGAACTGGCAGCAGCCGGCGGCGAACCGTGAGCACTTCGAGAGGCTCGCGCTGCCGCTGGCGGGGAAGACCGATCTCGTCGTCCTTCCCGAGACCTTCACGACGGGCTTCAGCATGGATGTCGAGCGGATCGGCGAGCCCGCGGGCGGACCGACCACTCACTGGGCCAGGCAGCTCGCGAAGCGGCTCGATGCGGCAGTGACGGGAAGCGTGATCACGGAAGATGGCGGCAGGTACTTCAACCGCCTGCTGTGGGCAACACCTGACGGGGAGCTGCGCTGCTACGACAAGCGGCACCTGTTTCGAATGGGCAACGAGCATCAACACTTCACACCGGGCCGCACGGCCTGGGCGGTGGAATGGCGGGGCGTGAAGATCTGCCCGCTCGTGTGTTACGACCTGCGCTTTCCCGTCTTCAGCCGCCGGCGCCCCGAGCTGGATTACGAGCTGCTGCTGTATGTCGCGAACTGGCCCTCCGCACGGGCCTATGCCTGGACGCAACTGCTGCGGGCCCGGGCTATCGAGAACCAGGCTTTCGTCATCGGCGTCAACCGTATCGGCAACGATGGTAATTCGATCCCCCACTCCGGCGACAGCGCCGCGAACGACTATATGGGTAAGCCGCTGGTCGAGTTGGGAAGCAGCGCGACGGTGACGACTGTCGAGCTCGACATCGGGGCGCTGCGGGCTTTCCGGGAAAGATTCCCCGCACAGCTCGATGCGGACGCGTTCACCCTCGAAGGCTGAGCGAGCAGGGGACTGCGATGAAAAAACCGACCCGAGTGAACCATCCGCCCGACGTCGAGCTGCCTCCGGGCAACCACTCGGTCGTGGCGCCCATTTACCAGACCGTCAAGTTCGAATTCGACACGCTGGAAGACACCGTCAAGCACCTGCGGGGTGAGCGGGCCGGCTTCTTCTACACCCGCACCTCCAATCCCACGACCCGGCAGCTCGAGCTGCTGCTCGCGGAGCTGCAGGGCCGCGAGGAGTGCCTGGTCACGGCCTCGGGCGTCGGAGCGATCGCACAGACTCTGCTTGCGCTGACGAAGCAGGGCGATCACATCATCTGCTTCATCGAGACCTACAACCCCTCACGCTATCTGATCCGGCGCTTTCTCAATCGTTTTGGCGTGCGGCACACGATGCTCCCGATCGATGACCTCGCCGGAGTCGAGCGGGCGTTGGCGGCGACTCCGACCCGAATGGTGTTTTTCGAGAGCCCGACGAATCCGGTGACGAAGATCGCCGACATTGCCGCGCTGACGCGGCTCGCGAAGTCGGCCGGCGCGCTTTCCGTCATGGACAACACCTTCGCGGGATTCCATCAGCACGGTGAGTTCGAAGTCGACATCTTTCTGCACAGCCTCACGAAATACGCCTCCGGGGCGGGCGATGTCATGGGCGGCGCCGTGATCGGCCGCGGCGAGCTGATCAGGGGGATGCGCACCGATTTCGGGACGATGGGCGGAACTCTCGACCCGCATGCCGCCTATCTGATTCTGCGCGGGCTGAAGACCTACTTCGTGCGCTACCAGGCGCAGTGCGCCAGCGCGCTGCGGATCGCGGAGTTCCTGGCCGCTCACCCGGCAGTGACCCGCGTGCACTACCCGGGGCTGACGAGTCATCCGCAGCACGAGCTGGCGAAAAAACAGATGAAGGAATTCGGCACGATCGTGACGTTCGATGTGGCCGGCGGGCTGGCGGTGGGCGGGCGCTTTTCGGAAAGCCTGGAACTGTTCGCTCTGACGGCCAGCCTCGGATCGACTGAGTCGCTCGTCGTGGCGCCGCAGATGATGGGTGGGCGCGACCTCACGCCTGAACAGCTGCGAGTCTCGCTGGTAGGCGCGGGGACGGTGCGATTGTCGATCGGGCTGGAAGATCCGGACGATCTGCTGGAGGATATCCGTCGGGCGTTGGATATCGCGACCCGTCCCTAGGCGCTCGCGACCCGTACCCGATGCGGGTGGTACGGCACCACTTCCAACACCTCGCCCTTGATCAGCCTTTCCTGCACTCTCCGCCAGAACGCGGCGGTGAGGATTTCCGCGTGAGCGCCCAGGAAGATCTCCCGCTGCAGGTCGGTGAACGAGAGGAAGGGCAGGAAGGTCTCCGGAAACACGTCGTGGTCGGCGACATAGAACCAGCTCTCCGCGCGCATTTCGTCCTCGGGATGGAGGGGCTGCGGAATGTCCCTGAACCGGCAGTCCGTCACCTGGCACAGCTCGTCGTAGTCATAGAAGATCACGCGGTTGTTGCGCGTCACGCCGAAGTTCTTCAGCAACAGGTCGCCTGCGAAAATATTGGTGTACGCGAGATCGCGTATGCACTGCCCGTAGTCCAGCACTGCCGTGGCGGCCGCCCGGGCTGGCGCGGCGCGCAGAAAGAGGTTCAGCGGAGTCAGTTTCCTTTCGACATACACGTGATCGAACACGAGATTGTCTGCGTCGGCGTGCACCGTCTGCGCGGTTTCCGTCATCAGCTCATCGAGCAGGGCCGGCGCGAAGAGCGACCGGCGCAAGCGCAGTCGCTTGAATTCCTGAGCGTCGACCAGGCGACCGGCGCGGTCGCGCCGGAAGACGAGTTGGTACTTGGCCTTGACGTCCTCGCGGGCGATGGTCTTCGGAAACGGGAAGCGGTCGCGGATGACTTTGAAGACCACATCGAAGGAAGGCAGCGTGAAGCACACCATGACCAGGCCGCGGTCGCCGGGGGCGTGCTCGAACTTCTCCGGTGTGAGCTCCAGGTGCCGTGTCAGCTCACGGTAGCGCTCGGTCTTGCCCTGCCGGGCCCGGCCCAGAACGGTGAAGAGCTCGCTGACCGGCTTGCGGGGCAGGATCGACTTCAGGAACACAACCGCCTCGCCGACTCTTTCGAGATCGACGTGGAAGTAGGAGCGGCTGAAACTGAAGACGATGCTGACATCGCTTTCGGCGAGCATGACCGCATCGACCAGAATGCCACTGCCGGTGTTCTTGAGCGCGAGCACCAGGGGCAGGCGCAAGCCGCGCCCGATGATTCTGCCGACCACGTAGGCGCGGGCCACCTGGTAGAACACGGGCCGGATGACCTCGATACGCTCGATTGCACGGCGCTCGCGGCTGGAGCGCAGGTAGTTGCTCAGCTCTGTGGTGACGTGCGCAATGCTGTTATCCAGGTCCTTCCAGGGAGAGCGGAAGCGCACGTCGCCCAGCAGGTCCTCGATGAGCAGGGGGATGGAGCCATAGTTCACGTACGTGTTCGTTTCGACGGCCGAGGTAATACCGCCCAGCGGATCGAGATCCGTGGCGACGAATTCGATTTCCGGAGCGACACCGACCGTACCGAAGAGACGGCGTGTGATGGAGCTGAAGAAGGTCTTGCTGAACTCGGCGTCCGGCAGGGTGCGGATGAGTTCCGCAAAGTCGTTGCGGATGGCCGCCCACAGATCGCGATCGAGGATGCCTGCGGCGAGCTGCTGTCGCACTGCTTCGATCGTACGGGTGACGTAACGATCGTATAAGTCGATTCGCTCGAGCGCGTCGCGGTGGCTGCCCTTTGTGTCGCGGCGGTCGAATCGCACGGGCGCGCGGCGGGTAATTGCACGGAATTCGGCGTTGTAACCGGCGAACGCTGCGGCGATGCAACGGGAGCAGCCCTGCACCCTGTCAGCTCGTTCGGACCCGTCGCTGACAGCGGAGGAACTCATGGTTGTGCGCCGGTTGCCTAGTCGAAGTCCGTCGGCAGGTTGCGGTTCTTGTAATGCTCGTACATGCGCTCGATCTGGGTTCGCGCGATTCTTCCGGTTGACAGCTCCGGAAGGCGGTTGAGCGGAAAGAAATCCGCGCCGTCGGTTTCGGCGCTCATGGTGGGTGCGCCGCCCAGGAGGTCGCACAGAAAGAAGAGCTTGTAGATGTGATAGAGCGAAGGAGGATGCGGGTGCCGTTGCCGATCGAAGAGCGCCGCGAGCTTCACGGCCTTGGCCTGATAGCCGGATTCTTCACGAATCTCACGCTCGACCGCACCGGATGGCGAGTCGTTGACGTCGACCCAGCCCCCTGGCATCGACCATTTGCCGTCTGATCGCTCGCGCACCAGCAGCACCGCGTCATCCTTGAAAACAGCTCCGCGTACGTCCACTTTCGGGGTGGCGTAGCCTTCTTCCGTGCGCCACAGGGCCTGGCTTTCGGCGAGCGGCAGTTGCAGCTCGCTCGCGAGCATGCGGTCGGTCAGTTCCTGGAGTTTCTGGTAGCGCTCGCGATCGAACGGATCCTGCGCGAACGACAGTCCGTTGTGTGCGATTGCATGAACCTTGCGCGCCCACTCGAGCACGGTGGGCGCGCGGGGTTCTGTGGGGGATGATTCATCCCGCATACGGCTGACTTTACAGGTTCTTGATGAGCGTGTCGCCGAAGACAGTGGTCGAGACTTCCGTGGCCCCTTCCATCAGGCGCGCGAAGTCGTAGGTCACGATCTTCTGACCGATGGTTCGGTCCATGGCGGTGATGATGGCGTCCGCCGCCTCGGTCCAGCCCATATAACGCAGCATCATCTCGCCGGAGAGCAACACCGATCCGGGGTTGACCTTATCGAGGTTCGCGTATTTGGGCGCCGTGCCGTGCGTTGCTTCGAATACCGCATGGCCTGTCAGGTAGTTGATGTTAGCGCCCGGGGCGATGCCGATGCCGCCGACCTGGGCTGCGAGCGCGTCCGAGATGTAATCGCCATTGAGATTGAGCGTGGCGATGACATCGAACTCGTCGGAACGCGTCAGCACCTGCTGCAATGCGATGTCCGCGATCGCGTCCTTGATGATGAGCTTGCCGGCCTTGCGGGCCGCGTCCATTTCCGAGTTGGCCTCTTTCTCGCCCTTGGCGGCTTTCGTCCGCTCCCATTGCTCCCAGGTATAGACCTGGGCGGCGAACTCGCGCTCCGCGAGCTGATAACCCCAGTTGCGGAAGGAGCCCTCGGTGTACTTCTGGATGTTGCCCTTATGGACGAGCGTGACGCTGCGTCGCTTGTTGGCGAGGGCGTACTCGATGGACGAGCGGATCAGCCGCTCCGAGCCTTCCTTCGAGACGGGCTTGATGCCGATCCCCGAGGAGTCCGGGAAGCGGATCTTCGCGTAGGACTTGGGGAAGTTCTGTTTGAACAGGTCGAGGAACTTGCGATTCTCCTCGGTGCCGGCCTCGAACTCGATGCCGGCGTAGATGTCTTCCGTGTTCTCGCGGAAGATGACCATGTCGACTTTGTCCGGACGCTTGACGGGCGAGGGCACGCCCTTGAACCAGCGCACCGGACGCAGACAGACATACAGGTCCAGGAGCTGCCGCAGGGCGACGTTCAACGAACGGATGCCGCCGCCGATGGGCGTCGTCAGAGGGCCTTTGATCGAGACGAGATATTCGCGGCAGGCCGCCACAGTCTCATCGGGCAGCCAGCTGTTGAGGGCTTTGTACGATTTCTCGCCGGCATAGATCTCCATCCAATGGATCTTGCGCCTGCCGCCGTATGCCTTCTGGACTGCGGCGTCCATGACGCGCACGCTCGCGCGCCAGATGTCCGGGCCGGTGCCGTCGCCTTCGATGAACGGAATGATCGGGTTGTCGGGGACGATCAGCTGACCGTTGCGAATCGAAATCTTCGAGCCTTGGGGAGGCGGCGTGATCTTCACCGCTGCAGCCGTGGACATTCGGGGATTCTCCGTGGAAGGGCCTGCCGTTGAGGACCCCGGGCGCCTGGCCCGTGGCGCCTGGACGGGGCAGGCAATGCTAGCACACGCTCCCGCACCGCCCCGGAGCATCGAGTGTGAGAGAATCCAACGCCATGAATAAGAGTGTCGCGGGGGAAGGGGGTGCGTCCGAAGCGTCCCTGATCCAGAAACTGTTCGCCGTGCGCCCGATCGATCCTCCCGAGGCCGGTGGCCAGCGGCTCAAGCGGGCCCTGTCGGTCTGGGCGCTGATGGCGATCGGGCTCGGCGCCACCATCGGCACCGGAATCTTCGTGCTGACCGGCACGGTGGCGGCGGTCCAATCGGGTCCGGCCGTCACGCTGTCCCTGCTCATCGCGGCCTTCATCAGCGGGCTCGCCGCCCTGTGCTACGCGGAGTTCGCCACGTTCCTGCCGGTCCCCGGCAGCGCCTACAGTTATACCTACGCGACGCTGGGGGAAATCGTCGCCTGGCTGATCGGCTGGAACCTGCTGCTGGAGTACGGCATCTCGGCTTCCGCGGTCGCGGTCAGCTGGTCCGGCTACATCGTGAACCTCCTCGCAGAAGCCCATATTCATCTGCCGGCGGCGCTGATCAACGCGCCGGTCATCCAGGGTCCGCACGACGAGTTCGTCCGCACCGGAGCCATCATCAACCTTCCGGCAGTGCTGATCGTCGCGGCGATGAGCGCGGTCTGTTACGTCGGCGTCTCGGAATCGGCTGGCGCCAACACCTTCATGGTGGCCCTGAAGGTGGGGATCATCGTGATCTTCATCGTCGCGGGGTTTGGCTTCGTGTCCGCGGCCAACCTGACTCCGTACGTGCCTGCGAACACGGGCGAGTTCGGGCACTTCGGATGGAGCGGCGTACTGCAGGGCGCCGCGATCATGTTTTTCTCCTACGTCGGATTCGATACGGCTTCGACGACTGCGCTGGAGGCGCGCAATCCTCAGAGGGATCTGCCGCTTGGGATCATCGGCGCGCTGGCGATATCAACCGTTCTATATGTCGGCATGTCGACCGTCATGACGGGGATGGTTCACTACAGCCAGCTCAACGTGGACGCTCCGGTAGCCGTCGCGCTGGATGCGCATCCGCAACTGAAGTGGCTGGGTGTATTCGTCAAGGTCGGAGCGATTGCGGGAATGACCTCGGTGATCCTGATCTCGCTGCTGGGCCAGCCGCGTATTCTGCTTGCGATGGCCGATGACGGGCTGCTGCCCCCCTCGATCAGCCGTTGCCACCCGAAATTCAAGACGCCCCACGTAGCGACCGTCTGGACCGGAGTCATCTCGGCGCTGTTCGCGGGTTTTCTGCCGCTGGACTATCTGGCTGAGCTGATATCGATCGGTATCCTCCTCGCCTTCATGGTCGTCTGCATCGGCGTCCTCGTGATGCGGTACAAGCGGCCCGACGCCCATCGCCCCTTCCGGGTGCCCTGGGCGCCAGTTACCTGCGTCGTGGGCGCACTCGGGTGCGTCCTGCTCATGTTCGGGTTGAAGCACGAAGTGTGGTTGCGCCTGCTGTGGTGGACCGTCATCGGCATCGCCATCTATCTGGTGTACGGCTACGGGCACAGCCGGCTGCGCAGGAAATGACCCGCAGTCTCACCACGACCCCCGCGGCGGACGGATTCTGGATGCCGGGGGAGTTCGAGCCGCATGCCGGCTGCTGGATGCTCTGGCCCGAGCGGGCGGACACCTGGCGCGAGGCCGCGTGGCCGGCACAACAGGCGTTCGTGCAGGTCGCCGGCGCCATCAGCGGGTTTGAGCCGGTGACGGTCGGGGTGACGGGGAGGCATTTCGATCATGCCCGCGCGTTGCTTCCGGAAGCGGTGCGGGTGATCGAGATTTCCCACGATGACTGTTGGATGCGCGATGTCGGGCCCACGTTTGTGGTCAACACGCGCGGCGAGGCACGGGGAGTCGACTGGCGGTTCAACGCCTGGGGCGGGCTCGAGGGCGGGTTGTATTTTCCGTGGGACCAGGACGATCGGGTCGCTCGCAAGGTCCTGGAGATCGAGGGGCGGGACCGGTATCGCGCTCCGATCGTGAATGAGGGCGGCGCGATCCATACGGATGGCGCCGGCACGGCCCTCGTGACGGAAGAATGCCTTCTCAACCGCAACCGCAATCCAACATTGAGCCGCGCGGACATCGAGGGGCACCTGCGCGCCTACCTGGGTGTGAGCACCGTGATCTGGCTCGGGCAGGGCGTGCTGAATGATGAAACCGACGGTCACATCGACAACCTCGCGTGTTTCGTGCGGCCGGGTGAGGTTTGCCTGACCTGGACCGAGAACAAGCGGGATCCGCAGTACGCGATCTCTCTCGACGCATTCGAGCGGCTCAAGGATGCCCGCGACGCGCGGGGCCAGAAGTTGAAAGTGCACAAGTTGACCGCTCCCGTTGCTCTCACGATCAGTGAGAAGGAGGCGGCGGGGGTGATCATGCGCGAGGGCACGCACCCGCGCCGGGCCGGCGACCGGCTGGCAGCGAGCTATGTGAATTTCTACATCGCGAACGGCGGGATCGTGATGCCCTTGCTTCACCCCAAGACCGACCGCGCGGCGCTCTCGAAGCTCAAGCGCCTGTTCCCCGATCGGCGTGTAGTCGGCGTGCCCGCGCGTGAGATCCTTCTCGGCGGGGGCAACATCCACTGTATTACTCAACAGGTACCCGCGGTGGGTGTGAAACGCGTGCGCCCGCGAAGCTGATTTCCGAGCAGCGCATCACACTTCGAATCGAAAACTGTTAACTGTCGGCGATTACCACCGTCGTGCCAAACAGACACGGGTGTGAGTGTCGGGCGCGCGGTATCTTGCGGCCAGATGCGGAGGATTCTCCGTTCATTGGCGAAGCACCGTGCGCATTCTTCGACCCTGTTTCATCGGAATCCTCGCGGCATTCTCGGCTGCCTCAGCTGACGTCGCGGCCGTCACCAACGAAACCAACCCTGTTCATACACGCCCACCCGCGACGGCTCCCGCCGTGCACCACGTGCTGGTGAAGCTGCGTGCGGGCAGTGCTCTGGGCCGCCTTCAGGCCCAATCGGTAACCACCAACACGATTCAGGCGCTTGCCGCGCGCTCCAATCTGGTACTCGCCCGGACGCGCGAGATCGCCTCAGGCCTGCATGCGGTGCAGATTCAGCCGGCGGCCGGAGAGTCTCTGGCCGCGACGCTGGCGAAACTGAAAGCGGACCCCTCGGTGGAATTCGCCGAAGCCGATCAGCGGCGTTACCCGCACGCGCTTCCCAACGACCCGCTGTTTACGGGTCAGTGGTATCTGCAGAGCACGCAGCCCGCCGCAATCAATGCGGTGACGGCGTGGGATACGACGACGGGACGATCCGACATCGTCATCGCCGATATCGACACGGGCATTCGTTACGACCATCCGGATTTGCGCTCCTCTACGGTGGACAGACTGTTGCCGGGCTATGACTTCGTTTCCGACCCGGCGGTGGCTAACGACGGCGACGGCAGGGACGCTGACGCCTCCGATCCCGGCGACTGGGTCACCACGGCGGATACCCAGACGACGACGTTCCAGGGTTGTACCGTCGAGAACAGCTCCTGGCACGGAACCCGCACCGCGGGAATTCTGGGGGCGATCGCCAACAACTCGACCGGCATCAGCGGTATCACCTGGCAGGCCCGGATTCTGCCGGTGCGCGCGCTGGGCAAATGCGGCGGTCTCGACTCCGATATCCTGGACGGTATGCGCTGGGCCGCCGGCCTGCACGTGAGCGGCGTACCTGACAACACGCATCCGGCGCAGGTCATCAACATGAGCCTCGGGGGCTCGGGTTCCTGCACGATGGCCGAACAGACGGTCATCAACGAAGTCGTTGCCAAAGGAGTGGTGATCGTCGTGTCCGCCGGCAACGAAGGCGGTCCGGTCGATTCTCCCGCGAACTGTGTCGGCGTTGCCGGCATCGCCGGACTTCGCAATGTCGGGACGAAAGTCGGATTCAGCAGCCTCGGCCCCGAGATCGCCCTGAGCGCACCCGGCGGCAACTGCGTGAACGCTTCGGGCGCCTGCCTGTTTTCGATCGATACGACCATCAACACGGGCACGACGACTCCGGCCGGCAGCGACTACACGAATCAGTTGAACCCCAACCTCGGCACCAGCTTCTCTGCGCCTATCGTCTCCGCCACGGCGGCGCTGATGTTCGGCGTCAATGGCAATCTCAGCCCCGCGGCGCTCATCGCGCGCCTCAAAGAAGGCTCGAAACCGTTTCCCGCTTCCACCGACCCGACGGTGCCCAACTGTCATGTGCCGACGAGCTCAACGGATCTTCAGACCTCGGAGTGCAACTGCACCAATCAGACCTGCGGCTCCGGTATGGCGAACGCGCCAGGCGCCCTCAACGCGGCCTTGCGCCCGATTGCGGCGGTTGCCGTGCCTGCGACCGTGACTCAGGGACAGAACGTCACCCTGAAAGGCATAGGGAGCGCTGCGGCTTGCGGTCACACGCTGTCGACGTATGCGTGGACGAATCTGACTTCAAACTCCATTGCGATCTCGGGGGCGAACACAGCAACGGCGACTGTCGTGGCTCCCACATCCGGATCGTTCACTGTGCGACTCACAGTGACTGACGAGGCCGGCAAGATGGATACGGCGGATGTGGTCGTGTCGCCAGCTGCGGCGACGACCTCCGCGCCTGCTGTCGCGATGAACACGCTCGGCTGCCCGTCAAACGTGGCAGTCACCGTCGCGCCTGCCACCGCGAGCATTCAAGCGAACGGCGGGACACAGACATTTACGGCGACAGTCACTGGTACGACAAACACTGCGGTTACCTGGCAGGTCAACGGCGTAAACGGTGGCAACTCGACCGTGGGCACGATCTCGAGCTCTGGTCTGTACACCGCTCCCGCCATTGTGCCTTCGCCGGCGACGGTGACCGTAACGGCCGTATCCGCTGCCGATACGAGCAAGTCAGGCTCGGCGCAGGTCACCCTCGTTCCGGCTATTTCGGTTTCCGTCACGCCTGGAACGGCCGCGGTCACAGCCGGGAGCGGCTCCCAGGCTTTCACGGCGACGGTCGCCAATTCGTCGAATACCGCCGTGACCTGGCAGGTCAACGGCGTCACGGGAGGTAACTCCACGGTCGGAACGATCTCGGCGACGGGCATGTATATGGCTCCCGCTGCCGTTCCGTCACCTGCGACCGTTACCATCACTGCAGTGTCCTCGGCTGACTCAACACGAAACGGAACGGCACAGGTCACCATCTCCCTCGCCACCGCCAATGCCTCTGGCGGTGGGAGCTCCTCATCCGGCGCCTCCAGCAGCTCGGGGGCTGGGAGTTCCGGAGGGGGTGGGGGCGCGATGGACGGACTGACTCTGATCGCTGCCGCGCTGGCCGCAGGTATTGCGCTGGTTCGCACGCGAGCGTCGCGGGAACCTGCGATAGGTCGCGGGAACTTGCGTTAGAGTGGCCAGCCAAACGGGAGGGTCGGTCCGGTTCCCGGCAAGGCGGGCACGTTGGGTGAGTCGCGTTCGTTCCTGAGAGTCACAGGGTCGCTGGCGATCCTGGCGCTGGCGGCGCTGCTGCTGGCGGCATGTACCCAGCACGCTCGAGCCGCGGATCCACCCCATGCGGCCGCAGCGGCAGCCCCCGGGACGCAAGCCTGCAGCCTGCAGGTCATCGTTTCCTTTGCCAAAAGCGCCCAAAATCAAGGTCCTCCCGAGGACCGGCTCGTGAAAGATCTCGCCCGCGTCGCGGGGGTCAACCTCGTGTACTTGCGATCCGTTACCTCGGAGCTGCATCTTTTCTCGCTGTCGGGCGTTGGAGATGATTGTGGGAAGGCGGCGGAGCGGTTGCGAGGCGATCCACGGGTTCGGTCGGTCGATATCGATCAGCGCCGCCAGCATCACTAGACCCGGATGCACGGCGTATGGAAGCCCGGAGCGTCCGGCGGCGTGAACCGTTGGGGAGGCGCCATGGGCGTAGTTCGTCGTTGGCTGACCGGACTGCTCGTCGCGGGATTCGCCGGCAGCGGCGCGGTCTCGCCCGCGGGCGGGGCGGTGGCTGCACCGGCGGAATACAACCCTGTCCGTCAGCACCCGATCGCCGATCCCGACGAGGGCGCCCAGCGCATCCTCGTGAAGCTGCGGGGAACGGCAGCGCGGACTGCGAGCGCTGCAAGCTCGACTGCGCCGGATGCCATCGGTGCACTCGCAGCGCGTTCCCATCTGTCGCTGATGAGCAACCGGCACATCGTTTCCGGCCTGCACGCGCTGCGCGTTCAGCCGCAAATCGGCGGCCAGCCGCTCGTCGAGACACTCGCGGTCTTGCGGGCGGACCCGGCTGTGGAATATGCAGAGCCCGATCAGCGGCGTTACGCGCATACCATTCCCAACGACCCGCTCTTTACCGGCGAGTGGTTTCTTCAGGCCAACCAACCTGCCGCCATCAATGCCGTCGGGGCGTGGGATGTGACGACTGGCAGCGCTGGCATCGTCATCGCCGAGCTGGATACGGGCATCCGCTTCGATCATCCCGACCTGCGCAACCCGGGCGCGAATCGTCTGTTGCCGGGATATGACTTCGTCAGCGCCGATCCCAGCGGCCAATTCCTGACCGCCAACGACGGAGACGGCCGTGACGCGGACCCGTCGGATCCAGGCGACTGGATCAGCCAGTCGGATACCCAGACGACGCAGTTCAAGAGCTGCGACGTTGCCAACAGCTCCTGGCATGGCACGCGCGTCGCCGGCATTCTGGGCGCCCTCACCAACAACTCCACGGGCCTCGCGGGGATCACCTGGAGCGACTGGATTCTCCCGGTGCGCGTGCTGGGGAAGTGCGGCGGCTACGACTCGGACATCATGGCTGCGATGGTGTGGGCCGCGGGTGTCCATGTGGATGGCGTGCCGGACAATCGCTATCCGGCCCGGATCATCAACATGAGTCTCGGCTCCACCGGCTCCTGCCCCGCCGGCTACAGCCAGGTCATCGGCCAGCTGAAGTCGATGGGTGTTCTCGTGGTCGTATCGGCGGGCAATGAGGGAGGTCCGGTGGACGCGCCCGCGAACTGTAGCGGAGCCGCGGGGATCGCAGGATTGCGCCAGGTCGGCACCAAGGTCGGATTCAGCAGCCTGGGCCCGGAAATTGCCCTCAGCGCTCCCGGTGGCAACTGCGTCAACACCAGTGGAGGACCGTGTCTGTTCTCGATCGATACGACGACCAACACCGGTACGACCCTCCCTGGGACGAATACCTACACGGATCAGACAAACTTCGATGTCGGAACCAGCTTCTCGGCGCCCATTGTCGCCGGGATCGCGGGGCTGATGCTCGCGGTGAACGGCAACCTGAATTCCTCTCAGTTGATCGCCAGGTTGCAGGAGGGAGCGACCAAGCCATTCCCGGTCTCGACCGACCCGAGCATTCCTCAGTGTCACGTTCCAACCAGTGAGACCGATCTGCAGACTGCCGAGTGCTCGTGCACCACGCAGGTCTGCGGAGCGGGAATGGCCAATGCGCAGGGTGCGGTTGCGGCGGCGTTGCGGCCAATCGCGGCGATTGCCGTCCCTGCATCCGTCGCGGCCGGCACTAACGTTATACTCGATGGCAGCGGCAGTGCTGGAGCATGCAATCACACGATTGCCTCGTATGCGTGGACGGTCGTATCGCCTGCGACCAACCCACCTGCCGTTCAGAACGCGAACACGGCATCGGCAACGATCATCGCACCGGTTGCCCCAGCGACTTACACGTTGAGATTGACGGTCACGGATGATGCCGGGCGCAGCGACTCGGCTGATGTTGTCGTGACTTCGGCGAG
>Ga0070681_10001581_pt1 | contig 20216 bp, 16 predicted proteins | sample KBSC83BmetaG_FD_65650 | JGI IMG/M metagenome (GOLD analysis project Ga0070681, IMG submission 65650) | Corn rhizosphere microbial communities from Kellogg Biological Station, Michigan, USA - KBS C8-3B metaG | ecosystem: Host-associated > Plants > Roots > Rhizosphere | place: USA: Michigan... | reverse complement strand
CACGGCCGCCCGTATCTGCTGACCGGCGCGGTCGCGCTCCAGGCCGTGCTCGGCCTGGTCGCCCTCGTCGGCTTCGGGCTCCGCTACCGGGCACACGGCGAGGACCTCGATCGCTGGCTCGCCTTCTGCACGACGATCTGGCTCTTCGCCGAGCTGCAGGCGGTGTTCACGCCGCCGATCTCGAGCGAGTACGTGTCGCAGAGCGACTTCCTGCGGCTCCTCTCCTACGCGATCCTGCTCGTCGGAGTCTGGCGTGCGATCCGTGCGGCCGAGGTCGGGCGCGTGGTCGCGGAGGAGCGCGCCCGGGTCGCCCGCGAGATCCACGACGGCCTCGCGCAGTACCTCTTCGCCGTCTCGACACAGACGAGCCTGCTGGCCGGCGGCGCCGACCCTGCGGTCGTGGTCCCACGCCTCCGCCAGGCGGCGGATGCCGCGCAACAGGAGGCACGGTTCGCCGTGCTCGCGCTCTCGTCCGCCGGGGGCTCCGCGCCGTTCGACTCGGCGCTCAACCGCTACGTCGAGTTCCTGACCGCCGACGGCGTGCTCGACGTCGACATGGAGATCGAGCGCGCGGTCGAGCTCGGTCCCGACGAGCAGATCGAGATCTTCCGGATCGTCCAGGAGGGTCTGGCGAACGTGCGCCGCCACGCCAACGCGCGGCGAGCGACGGTCCTGATCGGGCTGCGCGACGGGCAGCGCGTCGTCCGGATCGTCGACGACGGCGACGGCTTCGTCGAGGAGGCGGAGAGCCGTGGACACGGCCTCCGCAACATCCGCACGCGCGCGGCGGCGATCGGCGGCGCATTTCGGCTCGACAGCGTGGCCGGCAGCGGGACGTCGCTCGAGGTCGTCCTGCGCGGCTAGCCCGCGAGCAGCGACGTCCGGGCCCAGCCGTGCAGCGTGCGCACGACCTGGCGCTCGGCCAGGCCCGCATGACGCCGTAGCTCGAGGTACGTCTCGAAGCTGGTCACCACGAGCAGGAGCGCCAGCGCGCGCTGCTCGCCCACGCCGCCGGCCAGGCGGCGTTCGCGGTGCAGCCGCCTGGCGAAGCGCGCGAGCACACTCGTGCGGTCGCGCCGTTGCCGCTCGACCAGACGGGCGGCGGCAGGGTCGACAGCGGCGACGCCGTAGAGCGGCTCGAGCAGCCGCTCGTGCGCAGCCCAGAACCGGACGGAGCTCCCGACCACTTCGCCCAGGGCCACGTCGACGTCCGCCAGCTCGCCGGCGCCTCTGGCGGCGCGCAGCTCGGGGCTCTGGGCGATGGTCTCGCAGACGGCGTCGACGAGGCCCAGCCGGGAGCCGAAGTGCTGGTACAGCGTGGCGCGGGCGACACCGGCCCGATCGGCGACCTCCTCCACCGTCGCCTCGTGGAAGACGCCCTCCTCGAGCAGCTCACCGACGGCGGCGACGATCCGCTCACGCGTGCCCGTCGACTGCGGCCTCCGGCGCGGACGGTATGCGCGGGTGGGGCTCATGGACAGTAAGTCTAGACATCGAGTCCGACGAGGTGTAATACTTCCCGCGACAGCACTAGACATCGTGTCTGGACATGGTGTCCACAACACGAAAGGAGCCGAGATGCCCAAGGCATCCAAGTCCACCGCCTCCCGCTCCCAGGATCACGGAGTGATGGAGGGCCACTACGGCGACGTCGGCGAGTACACGGTCGGCTTCGAGACGTTCCGCGAGGACGCCGACGGGACGCCCCTCTTCCGCGGCCTGCCCGACGACCGCTGCCAGAGCCCGCACTGGGGCTACGTGATCAGTGGTTCGATCACCTTCCGGTACGCCGGCCACGAGGAGACCTTCGAGACCGGCGACGCCTACTACGCACCGCCCGGCCACGTGCCGGTGATCGCGGCCGGCACCGAGATCGTCGAATTCAGCCCCACGGGCGAGTACGAGCGGACGATGGCCGTGATCGCGAAGAACCTGGCCGCGCTTCAGACCGCCTGATCGAGACGTGGGGCCCGGTTCGTCCGGGCCCCGCTCAGCTCGTCGCCCGGCGCGCGTCCGCCTGCCGGAGGAGCCAGGCGGTGCGGAGCTCGCGGGCCCGCTCGTCCAGCCGGCGGGAGAGCTCGCGCGCGTCGCGCAGGCGCGGCCGGAGCGTCTCGACGCGCCGGAGCTCGTCGGCGATGTCGGCGATCGGGCTGGCGGGATCGGCGTTCAACGCGCGCAGGCGCTGCTCGCTCCCGCGCAGCTGCCCCCGGAGCAGGCGCACCTGGGTGCCCACCTCCTCCGTCAGCTCTCGCAGGTCCGTCTCGGTCGTGTCGCCATTCGCGAGGACCTCGCGGAGACGGCTGGTCAGGGTGGCGTCGAGCGTGTCGGTCACGGGCAAGCGGTACCGGAGCTTGCCAGACGGCGGGCGGGGACGTCGGCGCGGGGAGCCCGTCCGCGACGGACGGGCTCCCCGGCACGTCACGAGCTAGCTTCCGAGCGAGGAGGCCTGGTCGATCAGGCTCTGCGCCTGTGCGATCCAGCCCTTTGCCTGTTGCTCGTTCAGCGCCTTCCCGTCGAACGCAGCCGCGTTCAGGCCGCCTCGGATCTGGGTGGCCAGCGCGTCGCGCTGTGACGTCAGGCTCGCGATCGAGCCCTCGATCGACTCGTATTTCGTCTCGTCCGCGCTCGCGAGCGCGGTGGTCGACGCCTTCAGCGTGTCGAGCGCGAACGAGCCGAACGCAGCGTTCAGCTGCTCGTAGACGTCACTGAGCCGGCGCACGGTCTCGCGGTGTGCGACCAGCTCGTGCGGCGTTGCCTTCGTCGTCAGCCCCTCGACCAGGACACGGCCGTCCTGAACGTAGTCGTCCTTCAGCCCGAGGAGCGTGAGGATCGTCGGCCGGACGTTCGTGTGGTCGGTCCAGGTGGTCGAATCCGTCCCGCCGTGCTGAACCCCCGGCCCGACGAAGCCCACCCAGGTATTGGCGATCTCGTCCTGGACATCGCCGTGGTTCCAGGCGAAGCCCGGGTTGGCGCACACGGTCGAGCCGGCGCATCCGCCGGACAGGTTCGTCGTCTGGAAGAAGAAGTCGGGGTTGCCGAACATCGTGAACGTCATCGTCCGCTTCGGGTCGGCATTGACCATGTGCAGCGTCTTCTCCTCGACCGTGTCGGCCATGGCCTGGGCGATCGGCACGGAGCCGCCGCCCGCGTAGGGATCCGGCGCGGTCGCGTTCCAGACGTCGCGCTCGAGCTGCCGCACCGCCGGGTCGGTCCTGCCCGGGCCGTTCGGGTGGGCGGCATCGCCGTTGACGTAGAACGTCGGAGCGTCGTCGAAGTGGATGTCGAACAGAGGCTCGGTCGCGGGCAGGACCGCGCCGATCTTCACGTTCACCTCTCCGATCTGGTTAGCCGGGCACGTAGTGGCAACCGGCGCCAGCGGGCAGGCGGTATGCGCGTAGGTGAGGTTCCCGCTGCCGTCGGGCGTGCCGGTGCCGCCGGCAAAGTGGTCGCCCTCGTCCACGGTCACGACGAAGAGCGTGTTGCTCTTGTCGATCCCGTCGGCCTGGAGCCGCTGGAAGAAGGAGGCGAAGGCTGCGTCGTAGTCGGCGAGCTGTTGCTTGTAGTCGGCCTCGCCGGGGCCCGACGCCCGCGCGAGGGTGTGGTTGTCGTGGGCGTCGGAGATGTAGGCGTAGGTCACGGGGACCCCGCTCTCCTGCATCTGCGCCACGTAGCCGAGCGTGTTCTTCGCCAGCATCCCGTCGAAGCCGGGGAACCCGCAGTTGCCGGCGCCATCCTTGACCGGCTGGCCGGAGGTGTCGTTCACGCAGGGGTTGCCGCCGGTGACGGCCGGGTCGACGTACTTCGTCCCGAACAGCCCCTGGTACCCCGTGTACCCGCCCGGCTCGTCAGGCAGCGGGTCGCTTCTGGCGTTCGTGTTGCCGGCGCACTTGCTCGACGCCGTCTGGGCGCAGTGGATGGCGATCCCGACGAAGTCGGTCGTGCGCAGGGCGGCCGGCTCCGCGGCCTCCGGCGAGGTCGGCCCGTAGACGTTGTAGATGTCCCCGCCCGGAGCGGTCGAGTTGTTCTCGAGCTCGAGGTTCGCGGTGCCGACGCCGCCGAAGTCGCAACCGGCACGAGTGAACGGCACCCAGGGGGCGGGCGTCGTCTTCCCGGTGTCGGTGATCATGTTCGGCGTCGAGTCGTCGGTGCCGTCGACCGGGCTCGTCCAGTACTTGAAGGACGAGGAGAAGGTCGGCACGCCGGTGTTCCGGTAGAAGTCGTACGAGTTCGAGACGGTCTGCCCCTGGCGGTCCGGGTAGAGGCCCGTCAGCGAGGAGAGGATCCCTCCCGCGGTGTGGGAGATGAGGATCGTGTGGTCGTTCGTGAACAGCGTCCCGTTGGACTCGAGGAAGCTCAGCAGATGAGGCATCTGCTCCAGGTCGGAGGCGACGTCAGGGCGGTCGCGCCTGAAGTGGGTGTTGTCGAACTGCAGGTAGACGAGGTGCTTGATCTGTCCGTTCGCCGAGAGCCGGCAGGCGGTGGCCGCCGTGCGATTCCCCCCGCCGCTGGCCGAGACGGCCGCGGCCGCTCCGACGGCGGCGGCGACGAGGACGACCGCGAGCGCAGCCGGCACACGTCCTGGTCCCTTCATCTGTACCCCTCCCTCCAGATCGAGGATCCATTTCGCCTGCCCGCGCGCTTCTACCCTCGCGCCTGGAATCGCACACCGGGGTCACGGCTCGGTGGAGATCCGGTGGAAACCTGGTGTCTCTGCGCATGCTGCGGCCCGGGCGCTCCGGGCGCCCGGGCCGCGTCTTGCACCGACGAGCGTCTAGCTGTTGTCGTCGTTGGCCGCAGCCTGCGCGGCGGCCTCCTCCGGCGTCAGCCGGATGATCTGCTCGCAGTCGCGGAACCGCGCGGGGTCGTGCACGATCACGTACGCGACGTCGTAGCCCGGTCCGCAGTCGAGGATGTCCGGCTGGTTGTCGTTCGCGAGCGCATGCAGGACGTCGTTGCCCTGGCCGCCGTACTGGACGTCGGCGCCCGCGCCGGGCCAGATCACGTCGTTGTCCGGCCCGCCGTAGATCACGTCGTTGCCGGGCCCGCCCCGGATGACGTCGTTCCCCTGGCCTCCCCACACCAGGTCGTTGCCCTCGTGGGCGCGGATGATGTCGCTCCCCTGGTAGCCGTAGATCAGATCGGCGCCGGCGGTGCCGTTCAGGTCGTCGGCGCCCTTGGTGCCGCGGACGAGATCGAGACTCGCGGCCGACGCGGCGGCGGCGAGCACGCCGGCCCCGACGGCGACGATGAGCAGCAGCTTGCCTCGCACGGGATACCTCCTGTCGAATCGGTGACCCGTGTGTTCTCGTCGACGGCGGTCACCCCGAGGTCAGCGCGGCGTAAAACACAGGTAAGTCGGGTCAGCCGGGAGCGACGAGCCGGAGGCCGTGGGAATCCCAGCGCCAGGCGTTGTCCGCCGTCAGGTGGGTGCCGCCGAGCCAGCGGTCGAGCCCGAGCAACTCGACGCGGTCGGACTCGCCGCGGAGCACGCGTTCGCCCGCACCGGTCAGCCGGAGGCGAATCGAGCCGAAGCGGGTGCCGTCGCCGAGGGGAGGCGGCGCCGGCAGCGGGCTGCCGTCGTGGCCCTCCACGAGCCGGACGTCCCCGCCGCCGAGCTCGGCCAGCGTCCGGAAGAACCAGGCGTCGCCCAGGAACGGCGCCTCCTCGAGCTCCTGCGCCGCCACGAAGGCGACCCCCGGGGTGGACGCGCCCGCCGCGATCGCCTCGAGCGCTCGGCGCTCCGTTCCGGAGAGGCCGTCACCCGCCGCAGGCAGCTCCTCGAGCAGACGCAGCAACGCGGCGCGGAGCAGCTCGAGCGTCCCGACGCCGCCCGCGACCGCCGCGAGCGCCACCGGATCCGGCTCTCGAAACGCCTCCCAGGCGTCGCGGGCGGCGGCGAGCGTATCGGCCGTCGCCTGATGCCGGCTCGGCCAGAGCGTCTCGAGCTCGTCCGGGCTCAGCTCGCCGAGCCCGCGGAACGACGGCTTGCCCGGGAACGACGAGACGACGATCAGCTCGGGCAGAGCCCCGGCTTCGCCCACGAGCGCCAGGGCGTCGATCAGCTGGAGCTGGTCGTAGAGGTCGTGCTCGAACCAGAGGACGACCTGGACACCCTCGCGGAGCGCCCGGATCAGCTGCCGGTCACGGCGCTCGAGCGAGGAGCGGATCGCGCTGCGCCTCCCCCAGCCGCAGCCGGACAGGAATGCCGCCCGCACGTCCAGCAGCTCACGGCGCGGCGCCGCCGGCACGGGCCCCTCGTGGAGGACGTCGTTCCAGGGCAGCACGGCTCCTCCGAGCGAGGTCGCCCGCAGCGTGTTGCCCGCGCTTTCCCCGTTGGTCACGTGCAGCAGCGTCGGCCGCATCGCCGGCTCCCGCCCCCGGCGGGCGAGATAGGCGGCGCCGCAGGTGCAGTGGTCGAGCGAGTCGCACGCGCAGCCGACGACGCGTGCGAGCTCCTCCCGCATCCGCCGCAGACCCGCGATGCGAGCGTCGATCTCGTCGATCTTCGAGGCCATCCGGATGCGCAGGGTCTCGGAGGGCCGCTCGGATCGGCGCGCTGCGCGAAGGTATTCGCCGATCTCGGTCAGGGTGAACCCCACGGCCTGTGCCTCCTTGATCGCCCGGAGGAACCGCACCGTGTCCTCGTCGTAGCGCCGGTGGCCACTGGGCTCCCGGTCGGGAGGCGGAAGGAGCCTGCGGCGCTCGTAGTAGCGGAGCGTCTCGACGTTCACCCCCGCGCGCCTGGCGACCTCGCCGACCTTCATCCGTCGACTATAGACCCGTACCTTGGTACGGGAATCAAGCGGACGGCGAGGCGCCCGGGCGCAGGTCGAGCACGCGTTGCGCCTTGCCCGCCGAGCGTTCGATCAGATCCGGCTCGAGCACCGCGACGGCTGCGGTGACGCCGATCGTCTCCTTGATCAGGCCGGCCAGCGCCTGCTCGGAGCGCAGACGCTCGTCGGCCGAGGCGGCATCGGGCCGCGCCTCGACGCGAACGGTCAGCTCGTCGAGCCGCTTCGGCCGCGAGAGGACGAGCTGGAAGTGCGGCGCAAGCCCGGCCACGCGCAGGATCAGCTCCTCGACCTGGGTCGGGAACAGGTTGACGCCGCGGACGATCAGCATGTCGTCGCTCCGGCCGGTGATCTTCTCCATCCGCCGCATCGTCCGCGCGGTGCCGGGCAAGAGGCGAGTGAGGTCGCGCGTCCGGTAGCGAACGATTGGCAGCGCCTCCTTCGTCAGCGAGGTGAAGACGAGCTCGCCCTGCTCGCCGTCGGGGAGCACCTCGCCGGTCGCCGGGTCGACCACCTCGGGGTAGAAGTGGTCCTCCCAGACGTGCAGGCCGTCCTTCGTCTCCACGCACTCGCCGGCGACGCCGGGGCCGATCACCTCCGAGAGCCCGTAGATGTCGACGGCGTGCATGTCGAGCCGCCGCTCCATCTCCGCGCGCATCTCCTCCGTCCACGGCTCGGCTCCGAAGATCCCGACCTTCAGCGACGTCGAGTGCGGGTCGACCCCCTGCCGCTCGAGCTCGTCGACGATCGCGAGCATGTACGAAGGCGTGACCATGATCACGTCCGGCTCGAAGTCGACGACCAGCCGGACCTGGCGCTCGGTCATCCCGCCGGAGACCGGGATCACCGTGCAGCCGAGCCGCTCGGCGCCGTAGTGCGCCCCGAGCCCCCCGGTGAAGAGGCCGTAGCCGTAGGCGACGTGCACCCGGTCGCCGGGCCGGCCGCCGGCGGCTCGGATCGACCTCGCCACCACGTCCGCCCATGTCTCGACGTCGCGTGCCGTGTACCCGACCACCGTCGGCTGCCCGGTCGTGCCGCTGGAGGCATGGATCCGCACGACCCGATCGAGCGGTACGGCGAACATGCCGAACGGGTAGCTGTCGCGCAGCTCCGCCTTGGTCGTGAACGGGAAGCTCGCGAGGTCGTCGAGACTGCGGCAGTCGTCCGGGTGGACGCCGGCCTCGTCGAACCGGCGCCGGTACAGCTCGACGTTGTCGTACGCGTGGCGAATCGACCAGCGCAGGCGCTCGAGCTGGAGCGCCTGGATCTCGTCGCGCGACGCGACTTCGATCGGATCGAGCTCGCCGCGGGACGGTGTCAGGTCGAGCACGCCCCATCATGGACAATTCGCGGCGATGGGCGGAACCTCCACCGGAGCGCTCGATCGTGCCCGCGACGCCTACGCGCGACGCGCCTGGCTCGAGGCACACGGAGCCTTTTCTCGCGCGGACGACGACGGCGCCCTCGAGGCCGAGGACCTCGAGCTCCTGGCCATGGCCAAGCTGATGCTCGGCCGCGACGACGAGGCGATCGCGATCCTCGAGCGTGCGCACCATCGCTACCTCGAGCGCAGCGACACGCAGCGTGCGGTCCGCGCGGCGACCTGGATCGGGATGAACCTCCACTTCCGCGGGGCAATCGCGCCGGCGAACGGCTGGCTGGGGCGCGCGCAGCGGCTGCTCGACGGGCAGCCGGGGGATTCGGTCGAGCACGGCTACCTGATGATCCCGGCCGTGTTCCGACACGAAGCGGCGGGCGAATTCGAGGCGGCCGCTGCCCTCGCAGGCGAGGCGGCGGCCGTCGCCGAGCGCTTCGGCGACCGCGATCTCCTCTCGATGAGCCTGAACGCGCAGGGAACGATGCTCGTGCGGGCCGGCCGCGTCCGCGACGGATTCGGGCTCCTCGACGAGGCCATGGTCACAGCGACGACGAGCGACCTCACGCCGTTCGTGCTCGGAATCGTCTACTGCGGCGTGATCCTCGCCTGCCAGGAGGTCTTCGAGGTCGGTCGCGCGCGGGAGTGGACGCGGGCCCTGAGCACCTGGGCGGACGAGCAACCCGACCTGGTCGCGTTCACCGGCCGCTGCCGGATCCATCGCGCCGAGATCCTGCAGCTCGGCGGCTCGTGGTCGGATGCCCTCGAAGAAGCCGGCCTCGCCTGTCGGCGGATGATCGAGACGCAGAACTCCGCGGCCGGCATCGCCTACTACCGCCAGGCCGAGCTGCTGCGGCTTCGCGGCGAGTTCGCCGCGGCCGAGGAGGCATACCGCGAGGCGAGCGGCTTCGGCTGGGAGCCGCAGCCCGGGCTCGCGCAGCTCCGGCTCGCCCAGGGGAACCGCGACGTGGCGCTGGCGGCGATCCGCCGAGCGTCGGCGGAGAACGCCCAGCCGCTGAAGCGCGCCGCGCTTCTTCCCGCCCATGTCGAGATCGCGCTCGCGGCCGCAGAGATCGAGGAGGCGCGCGCGGCTTGCGGCGAGCTGGAGGAGCTCGCCGCGCTCTACGAGAGCGCGATGCTGACAGCCATGGTCGCGTACTCGCGCGGTGCAGTCGCGCTCGGCCAGGGCGACGCGCACGCCGCGCTCGCGGCCCTGCGGACGGCGCACCAGACCTGGCTCGAGCTCGATGCGCCGTACGAGGTGGCGCGGACGCGCGCGCTCCTGGCACGCGCCTGCTCCGAGCTCGGCGACGGGGAGGCGGCGCGGCTCGAGCTGGAGGCGGCCTGCGCGATCTTCCGCCAACTCGGGGCCGCGCCCGACCTGGCGCGCTTCGAGCCGAAGGCTGACGGCGACGCGCACGGCCTCTCCGGACGGGAGCTGGAGGTGCTGCGCCTCGTGGCCGGCGGGAAGAGCAACCGCGAGATCGCCGGCGAGCTCGTGATCAGCGAGCACACGGTCGCCCGCCACGTACAGAACATCTACCGCAAGCTCGACCTCTCCTCACGGACCGCGGCAACGGCCTTCGCCTTCGAGCACGACCTCGTCTGAGCGGCCGAGTGGTCAGAAATGACCATTGCGCTGCGGCCCGCAAGATGGTCGATCGCGGCGATGCGCAATCCGCTGTCGCCGTCCTACCGTTGCCTTGTCGTACAACGAAAAGGAGAAGACGATGGCAACGCGGCAGCAGTACGGCACGGTCGTGATCGGGGGCGGGCAGGCAGGGCTTTCGGTCGGCTACCACCTCAGGCAGCACGGGCGGTCGTTCGTGATCCTCGACGCCGGCGCCCGCGTCGGCGACAACTGGCGGAAGCGGTGGGACTCGCTGCGCCTGTACTCGCCGGCGCGGCGCGATGCCCTGCCGGGCATGCCGTTCCCCGCGCGGCCGACCGCATACCCGACGAAGGACGAGATGGGCGACTACCTGGAGGCCTACGCGGCCCGGTTCGAGCTGCCACTGCGCGGCGGGACGGCGGTCGACACGCTCGCGAAGGAGAACGGCCGCTACGTGGCCGCCGCCGGCGATCGGCGGTTCGAGGCCGACAACGTCGTGATCGCAACCGGGGTGTTCCAGAAGCCGCACCTCCCGGGCTTCGCGGGCGAGCTCGACCCCGGTATCAGGCAGCTCCACTCGAACGACTATCGGAACCTCTCACAGCTACAGCCCGGGCCGGTGCTGGTCGTGGGCGCGAGCCACTCCGGCGCGGACATCGCGTTCGAGGCGGCCTCGGAGCACGAGGTGATCCTCTCGGGGAAGGACACCGGACAACTGCCGGTCTCGGTCGAGACCCGCCGTGGCCGGATGCTCTTCCGTGGACTGTTCTTCGCCGGCACACACATCATCACCGCCGACACGCCGATCGGCCGGAAGGCGGGCCCGCACCTTCGCCACGGCGGGGCGCCGCTACTCCGGTACCGGCGCAGCGACCTGCGGAAGGCGGGCGTCGAGCGCGTGCTCGCCCGGACGGTCGGCGTGACGGACGGGCAGCCGGTGCTCGACGACGGGCGCGTCCTCGACGTCGCCAACGTCGTCTGGTGCACCGGGTTCCGGCCCGACTATTCGTGGATCCGGCTCCCGTACGAGCTCGGCGAGGACGGCTACCCGGTGCAGTACCGGGGCGTGGTCTCCTCGTCACCGGGGCTGTATTTCGTCGGCCTGCCTTTCCTGCACTCGTTCGCGTCGATGCTGATCGGCGGCGCGGGCCGGGACGCCGAGCGCGTCGTGCGGCACATCGTCACGGAGCGGACGGCCGAGCAGGAGGCTCGCGTGGCGCGGGGGACGCTCGAGACGACCCGGGTGGCCGCGTGAGCACGGGCCTGCTCGTCTGGAACGGCCAGGTGTGGTCGTGCTCAGCAGCGGTCGATCAGGCTCGTGCAGACGATGCGGCCGAAGAAGCGTCCCTGCTCGGCCCGCCGGTGGGCCTCCCGGTTCAGCGCCTCGGCAGCAGCGGCTTCGAGGCGTCCGGCCGAGACGAGCGCATCCGCGCCTCGATCTACGAGCGTGAGCATGTAGACCGGCTCGCGGATACGCGGCCGTCGTGGTCACGTAGTCGCCGTTGAAGATCGCCAACCCGGCGGAACGATAGGAGAGCGCGCCCGGAGAAGTCGGGCGGTGCCTGGCGGCGTCGGACGTCACGCCGGGCCGTGGCTCTCGGCCCCGGCCGCGGGTTTCTCCGGGGCCGTCGGCCGGCGGCTCGGCTCGGCCGCCTCGCCGGGACTGCTGGGGTGCCGTCGCTCGCCGAGGAACACCGCTCCGACGACCACGCAGGCGAAGGCGGCGATCCGCACCGCCCCGAGCCAGCCTTTCGGGAGCGGCTCGCCGAAGATGGTCATCCCGGCGGCGATCGGCAGCGCGTTGGTCAGGAGCGTGGCGATCCCGGCGGTGGTCAGCGCACTGCCACGCTGGAAGCCCGCCTGGAGGACGAGTGTCCCGAACGCGTACGCGCCGATCAGGGCGGCGATGAAGGCGAGGTGGCTGTCGGCCGCCTCGACCGCCGCCTTCGTCGAGATGTCGCCTGCGGCAAACAGGAGGCCGGCCGCCACGCCGTACGCAGGGGCGGCGCCGATCCGGCCGCTGAGCACCCGGACGGAGACGAAGGCTGCGACCGCGGACGCGCCGATCCACAGTCCCACCGTGAGGTAGCCGGCGCCGCCGCCCTCCCCGTGCCCGCCGGCCAGTGAGATCCCGAGCAGGACGAGCCCCGCGACCGCGACCGCAACGCCGATCCGCTCGTGCTTCGAGAGCGGCTCGTGCGTCACCCTCGACACCAGCACGGCGAGGATGCCGATGCCACCTGCCGCCGTTGCCTGGACGAGGGAGAGCGGCGCGAGTGAGAGCGCGACCACGAAGAGCGCCCAGCCGCACGCCTCGATCGCGAACCCGATCAGCCAGCGCCGGCTGCCGAGCAGGTGGCGCAGCGACGACAGGGGAGATCTGATCGAGAGCGGCGGCATCTGCCCGACCGCCTCGTGCTCGAGCAGGTAGCCGACGTTGAGCGCGCATGAGGAGAGAAGCGTCGCGGCCAGAGCCAGGGCGAGGTTCACAGGTGAACTATTCCCGACGCGGCCCGGCGCTCACCGGCACCGGCCCGGAGCGCGGACTACGGCGGCCGCCAATGGTGGTGCTAGCCGCACCCCCACACGGTGGCTCTCCCCATTTCGGGCCACCGCCGGTGGAAGGCAGCCTGGAGGCGTGCATAAGCGAACGAGAGGAGGAGGCGCGATGAGGTTCAACGTCGCCGCCCGCGCCGGTCGGTGGAGCGCCGGCCACTGGAAGACCGCCCTCTCCGGCTGGATCGCGTTCTGCGTGGTTGCAGTCGCCCTGGGGTCGGTCGCGGGTACGAAGATGCTGAAGGACGCCGACACCGCCGCCGGCGAGACGAAGACGGCGGAGACGATGCTGCGCGACGCCGGTTTCCCGAACCGCGCGGGCGAGAGCGTGCTCGTCGAGTCGAAGACGCAAACGCTCTCCGATCCGCAGTTCCGCGCCGCGGTGGAGGACGTCGACCGGACGGTGTCGGCGCAGCCGAACGTCCAGAACGTCCGCTCGCCGCTCGCCCCCGGGAACGGCGGCCAGGTCTCGAGCGATCGCCGCTCGGCGCTCGTCCAGTTCGAGATCGCGGGCGACCAGGAGAAGGCCGACGACAAGATCCAGCCGGTCCTGAACGCGGTCTCGAAGGCGCAGGACCGCCACGACGGCTTCACGGTCGCCGAGTTCGGCTTCGCCAGCGCCAATCACGAGCTGAACGACACCCTGAACAAGGACTTCCAGCGGGCCGAGTACTCGTCGCTGCCGGTCACGCTGATCATCCTGCTGGTCGCCTTCGGCGCACTCGTCGCCGCGGGGCTGCCGGTGCTGCTCGCGTTCTCGGGCGTGCTCGCGACGATCGGGTTGTCCGCCCTGGCCAGCCACGTGGTCGCGGCCGGCGATCCGACGAAGTCGGTGATCCTGCTGATCGGAATGGCGGTCGGCGTCGACTACTCGCTCTTCTACCTCCGCCGCGAGCGCGAGGAACGGGCGCGAGGGCTGTCGCCGAAGGAGGCGTTGCTGAAGACGTCCCGCACCTCCGGCCACGCGATCCTGATCTCCGGTCTGACCGTGCTGATCGCCATGGCCGGGATGCTGTTCACCGGGAACGCCGTGTTCACCTCGATCGCGGTCGGCGCAATGCTGATGGTCGCGGTCGCGCTGATCGGCTCGCTGTCGATCCTGCCGGCGCTGCTCGGGAAGCTCGAGCATCGCGTCGACAAGGGCCGGGTCCCGTTCCTCGGGCGCAACGGCGCCCGTGAGTCGCGGGTCTGGGGCTTCGTGCTCGACGGCGTGATGAGGCGGCCGGCGATCGCGGCAGCCCTCTCGGGCGGCGCGCTCGTCGCGCTCGCCATCCCGACGCTGACGATGCACACGCAGCTGCCGAGCTTCACCGACCTGCCCAAGTCGCTGCCGATCGTCCAGACCTACGAGTCGATCCAGCGCGCCTTCCCGGGGGCACAGTCGCCGGCGAAGGTGGTCGTCTCCGCCCGCGACGTCACGTCCCCGCGCGTGCAGCAGGCGATCGGCGAGCTGAAGCAGCGGGCGCTCGCCAGTGGCCAGATGTTCGAGCCGATCTCGACCGAGGTGAACTCGAGGAAGACGATCGAGACGGTCTCGATCGCGATGCAGGGCAACGGCTCGAACGGTGCGTCCGTCAAGGCACTGGAGACGCTCCGGGAGCACGTGATCCCCTCCACGCTCGGCACTGTCTCGGGCGTGCAGGCGGCCGTGACCGGAGAGACGGCGGGAACGCACGACTTCAACGAGCAGATGAAGTCGCATGCGCCGATCGTGTTCGCGTTCGTGCTGGCGCTCTGCTTCCTGCTGCTGCTGGTCACGTTCCGGTCGATCGTGATCCCGATCAAGGCGGTGCTGCTCAACCTGCTGTCGGTGGGTGCCGCGTACGGCCTGCTGGTGCTCGTCTTCCAGCACAGCTGGGCGGAGGGCATCCTCGGCTTCCACTCGAACGGAGCGATCACGTCGTGGCTGCCGCTGTTCATGTTCGTGATCCTGTTCGGCCTCTCGATGGACTACCACGTCTTCATCCTCAGCCGGGTGAAGGAGCTGGTCGACGAGGGGATGCCCACCGAGCAGGCGGTCTCGGTCGGAATCAAGCGGACCGCCTCGACGGTGACGAGCGCCGCGGTGGTGATGGTCGGCGTGTTCGCGATCTTCATGACGCTGCGCACGCTCGACATCAAGCAGATGGGCTTCGGGCTCGCGGCGGCGATCCTGATCGACGCGACGATCGTCCGGGCGGTGCTGCTCCCGTCCGTGATGAAGCTGCTCGGCGAGTGGAACTGGTACCTGCCGCGCTGGCTCGAGTGGCTGCCGCGGTTCGGCGGCGACTGGTCGGCCGAGCCCGAGCCGGAGCAGGCCGGGCGCGACCGGGGCCAGGAGCGGCGGGGCGAGCCCTCGCCGGCGTTCGAGTCCGAATAGCACCAGGTGATTGATCGACGGAGGGGCCCGGATCGGGCCCCTCCGTCGTTACTCGGGCGCCACAGCTGTGGACCGACCACGTCACCTGGACGCGCTGGTGACCGTCGACTTCGCGGCCGGCACGCCGAACCTGAAGCCCGACCTGGACCGGCTGCTGCGCAACCAGGCAGACAGCGGCATCGCGATCAAGCCCTTCTACGGCCGCCGCGGGGACTCAGCTGACGCGGCTGCTCCGCACGCACCGGTCTGCCGGCCCCACCGGATCCTCGGCCGCACTCGTGGAGACGGGCAACGCTGTCGCCGGCCGCACGAGCCTCCTAGCCGGCCTGTCCGCGGACATACTCGAGCAGGAGCGCGTGCTCCGCGCCGCGGGCCGGGCAGCCGAGGAGGTGCGCCTCCATCCCCGGGCGGCTCGCCTCTGCGTCTTCGCCGGTCAGCTCGAACTCGACATACCGGTCGAGCAGGGCGAAGCACTCGTCGCAGCCGACCTCGGGCCGGCCGGCCCGAGCGCGCGGCCAACCCGGACGGCAGCATCGGTCTCTTCCTCCTCCAGATCATGGGCTCTCTTGGCTAGAGAGCCGGCCCGCGCGGTTCTTACCGCTCAGGCTGCTTCGAGCAGCTGCTCGAACGGCTCGGGCACGGCTTCGGCCTCGGGAGCCGGGCGCGGCCGTGTGAGGAGATTGTTCGCAACCAGCGCGCCGACCGTGATCAGCGCGCCGACGAGCTCGAGCGGGGTCGGCCGATAGCCGCGGATCGTCTCGATCGTGAACGTCGAGATCGGGATCAGGTTCCCGAACAGCGAGGTCGTCTGCGGGCCGAGGCGGTCGACCGCTGCGTTCCAGCACAGCACGGCGATCACGGCGCCCGGCAGCGCGAGGTAGGCGAGCTCGGGGGTGACGGCGGCCCAGTCGCCGCCGCTCGGCGCCGAGAGCCACCCGGCCGCCGTCCCGACCAGCGTGGCCGCGAGGATCGCCGGCCAGCCGAGCGCCGCGGTCAGCGCCGTGTAGCGGAGCGGGGACAGGTCGCGGTGGTCGGCCGCGCCGATCGTGTAGAGCACGAAGCTGAGGACGCCGCCGAGCACCAGCAGGTCGCCTGCTCCCAGCGAGCCGTGCCACAGGGTGCTGGGATGACCGCCGCTGATCACCAGCGAGACGCCGACGAGGGCGACCAGCAGGCAGACGAAGGTCGCCCGGGACGGCCGGACACGGTTGCGGGCCCAGAGCACGAGAGCGGTGAGCAGCGGCGCGAGCGCGACGATCAGCGACGCGCTCTCCGGCCGGGCGTGCTCGAGCCCGGTGTAGGCGAGCAGGTTGAAGCCGGCGAAGCCGAGCGTTCCGAGCGCCGCCAGCTGCCACACCCGGCCGGCCGGGAGGAGCGCGCGGCCGCCTTCGACGACGGCCAGCAACCCGAGCAGCAGCACGCCTGCCACCGCGTAGCGAGCGGTCGTCAGCCAGAAGGAGTCGACCCGCGCGAGCGCCGACTTCCCGACCACGAACTGGCCGCCCCAGACGACGCCGGTGAACGTCGCGCACAGCACCCCGACCGTGGACGGACTCGCCTTCATGTGAGGTACAACGCCGGCCGCGCGCCGAGTATTCGGACGGTGTCCCGGGCATGCCGGTGTCCTTCCGCAACCTCCCGATTCACTAATCAGGTGGGGCCAATAGAGCCACCTGCGCCGCCAATCCGTTGCATCTGTTACATGGCAGGTTTAGCATCACTGCGACGGTTGAGCACGACGTGATCGGCGAGAGGGAGGCTGCCGGTGACGGATGTCGCAGTAGTTCGCTTCGCTTGGTACACCGTCGGCCGTGCGTGTACACGGATAGGACGAGAAGCGCCCGTACGTGTTGCTCGCGACGTGCGACCGAACTTGCCGATCGCCGGCGGTATGGTCGGGGCGGTACTTCTCTTGACGGGCCTCGGCGGTGTCTCGACCGTCCGGATTCACTCGCCGCGCGCCATTGTGCTCGGGTCGGACGGAGCGTTGTGGTTCACCGAACCTGCTGACGCAATCGGACGGATCACGGCCGAAGGAAAGCTCCGCGTCTACACGCACTCGGGGATCTACCACCCAGAGGGGATTGCAGATCTGCCAGGTGCCGTCTGGTTTACGAACCTCTTTGGGCCTTCGGTTGGGCGGATTACGCCTTCGGGTGTGATCACCGTCTACCACCATCCCGGGATCTTCCACCCGGAGGGGATCGCGGCCGGGCCCGATGGGGCTGTCTGGTTCACCAACGCCGACGGCGGCAGCGCAATTGGACGGATTTCCAACACAGGAGCGATCAGCATCTACAAGCACCCCGGAATGAGGGATCCCGAGGCGATCACCACGGGACCGGACGGCGCTCTCTGGTTCACGAACGGCGGTCGTCGCCCTTCTATCGGCCGCATTACCACTCGAGGCGCCGTCAGCCTCTATACAAACCCGGGAATCAGCGAGCCTGAGGGGATCGTGACCGGACCGGACGGCGCTCTCTGGTTCACGAACGACGACGACTCGATCGGCCGGATCACCACCAGAGGCGCTGTGCGGTTCTACTCCAACCCCGGCATCGATCATCCTTGGGGCATCGCAGTGGGTCGGGACGGCGCGATCTGGTTTACGAATCCGGTGGGTAACTCGATCGGGCGGATCACCCCTGGCGGCGACATCACGATCTTCACCCACCCAGGCATTCGAGGGCCGCAGGGGATCGCCCCCGGGCCCGATGGTGCTATCTGGTTCACCAACCACTACGGCGACTCGATCGGCCGCATCACCATGCGCGGCTCCGTCAGGATCCTGCGAGGCCGATGAGAATCGTCATGGGCACCGTGGCGATCTGCGCGTTCGCGGCGATGCTTGTCGCTCCCTCGGCTGCCAGCGTTGACGCGAAGCTTCCGCCCGGCGCCCTCCGAGGCAACGAGTACAAGCTCTCGGAGTACCCGACGGTCGCACTTGCCGGCCCTGCTCAGCGCAGAGCAGCGAGGCAGTTGCTGACCGAAGTCCGCGCCGCAGCGGCCGGGTGGGCGACCCCTAAGTTGGCAGCAAGAGCGGGTTTCGACACCCACACGGCGCCGCGCAGCCCGGGGGATTTCACTGCCCACTTTCTCCATGCCGAGAACCACCGCTTCAGCCACGATTCTCACTACCTCGATCCACGAAGGCCCGAGGCCTTGATCTACGCAAACGTCCCGGGCCGCCGGCTTGTCCTGGTCGGCCTGATGTTCGCTATGCCGCGTGGAGTGAAGGGCCTGACGCCCGGCGGACCGATCACACGCTGGCACACCCACACGGTCTGCGCAGCGGGAGATAAGCGCGGCCTGACCACACCGGGTCGTGACGGATCCTGCCCGCACGGAACAAGAGCGCGCGAAGGCAGCGAGATGTTGCACGTCTGGTTGACGGGCGACCTGCGCAGCGCCTTTGCTATTCACGCGCCGCTCCCGCAGCTCGGTCTTGCACGCCTGATCCCCATCCTGTACTGCCACATCTCGAACAGCTGAATTCGCACAGAATCACCGGAGCGGTGATGGGAGCATGGTCGGCGGCCTATCTCCTGGCATCAGCGGCAGTCCTGCGCCCACCGGCCGCAACGGGCCTCGGCCTCGACTGGCGGTGCACGATCCTCGAAGCACCTGATCGGAATTACTGATTGACCCGTTGAAGAGGTATCGAAGCGCACGCAACTCGACGGCCGCCTGCGATCGAGTGCGTCCACTGCTAACGGGGCGCACTCAGCAGAAGAGAGCAGCTCGAATCAGCGACCGCCCGGATTCCTCCGGGTCGGCGAGGCGTCACGATCGCGGCGAGATGAGCGGATACTCGGCGCGTCGCTGGGCAGCGGCGGTCACGTTTTGCGTGGCGCTCGTCTTCTTGATTGCCGGCGCCGCTCGCTCGCGTCTCGGCGAGGTCGAGGCGTACGAGGCGCGCGCGCCCACACCGCTCGAGCTGACACCCGGCGTGGAAGCGGCGTTCCCGCGCGAGAGCTACCCGCCGGGCTCGCTCGCGTCGCTCGTGCTGTTCAAGCGGGTGCGGGGTGTCATCGTGCAAGTGTTTCACGCCGGGCCGGAGCGGAAGATGACGGTCGGCTACAACGAGATGCAGGGCGTCCCGGTCACTCGCGCCTGGCGGGCCGGCACGCTCGCAGGGGGCGACGTCGTGCGCGTGCGTCTCGGCGCGTGGCCGTCCGGTCTGTACTTCGTCCGCCTGGAGTCCGCGGACAGGCTGATCGGTTTCGCACCGTTCGTGATCCGCCCACGCAGGGTCGGCGAGTACCGCATCGCGGTGGTCATGCCGACTCGAACGTGGCAGGCGTACAACCTCCGCGACGACGACGGCGACGGGGTTGGGAACAGCTGGTACGCGCGCTGGAAGATCCACACCGTCACGCTTGGCCGACCGTTCCTCAACCGCGGCGTGCCATACAACTTCCGCCGCTACGACCTTCCCTTCCTGCATTGGCTCACACGGACGCACAAGCAGGTCGACGTCCTCGCCGACGCCGATCTCGAAGCCGTACGCGACGGATCCGTGCTCGCGCGAGCGTACGACCTGATCGTGTTCCCGAGCCATCACGAGTACGTGACGACGCACGAGTACGACGTCATCGAGCAGTACCGCGACCTCGGCGGCAATCTCGTCTTCCTCTACGCGAACAACTTCTTCTGGCAGACGGTCAAACGCGGCAACGTGCTGGAGCGGACGAAGCTGTGGCGCGATCTCGGCCGACCCGAGGCGGCGCTGATCGGCGTCCAGTACCGCGGCAGCGACGGCGGCCACCACAAGGCGCCCTGGATCATCCGCAACACTCCGGCAGGCCGCTGGCTCTTCGCCGGAACAGGCCTCCACCCGGGCTCGGACCTCGGCGAGGGGAGCGTCGAGATCGACAGGACTTTTCCGGCCTCACCGAAGAACGTCCAAGTCCTGGCCGAGATCCCAAACCTCTTCGGCCCCGGCTTCACCGCGCAGATGACCTACTACGACACCCCTGCCGGGGCGCGAGTGTTCGCGGCGGGCGCATTCCGGCTCCTCCAAGAACCACTCTCCCCCCAGATCAGCCGCCTCCTCCACAACCTCTGGCTCCACCTCGCAAACGACAACGCACCAACGTAGCTCGCCACGACCCGCCATTTTCTTCTTTGCGCATGGTCGCGATCTTGAGGTACCGGCGATGCACACTCCGCTCTAGGCAATGAGAAAGCCCCGCGATTTGCGGGGCTTTCCGGTAGCAGGCCTGTAAGCCGGATTCTGTCGTGGGTGGCCATCTCTCTAGGCCGGCGCTTGCGCGACGGCTCGAGCGGTGTACCCGGTTCCTCGGCGGGCAGCGTCGTCGGAACCTGCTTCACCTTGCACCGGACGGGGTTTGGCGAGCCGCCGTGTCACCACGACGCTGGTGGGCTCTTACCCCACCTTTTCACCCTTACCGCCGGCGTCTCCGGAGAGGTGTTCGCCGGAGGCGGTCTCCTTTCTGTGCCACTTTCCGTCGGCTTTCGCCGCCTGGGGTTTCCCCAGCGTCCTGCCCTGCGGTGTCCGGA
>Ga0070681_10001579_pt1 | contig 20232 bp, 14 predicted proteins | sample KBSC83BmetaG_FD_65650 | JGI IMG/M metagenome (GOLD analysis project Ga0070681, IMG submission 65650) | Corn rhizosphere microbial communities from Kellogg Biological Station, Michigan, USA - KBS C8-3B metaG | ecosystem: Host-associated > Plants > Roots > Rhizosphere | place: USA: Michigan... | reverse complement strand
AACTTCGGCTGGGTGCAGGAGCTGCGCGGCCGCTACGTGGTGGTGCGCGACCGCGACGGGGTCGACACGCTGGTGCCCAACCAGAACCTGATCACCAGTCCGTTCATCAACTGGAGCTACTCGGACCAGCGGGTGCGGCTCAAGATCCCCGTCACCGTGAGCTACGAGGACGATCCGGAGCTGGCGCTGCGCCTGCTGGTGCAGGCGGCCGAGAACCATCCGCGCATCCTGCGCGATCCGCCAGCGGTGTCGCGTCTCATCAGCTTTGAGGAGAACGGTATCCGGCTCGAGATTCGCTTCTGGATCGCCGACCCGGTGAACGGGGTCAACAACGTGCGCTCGGACGTCAACCGCGCCATCTGGCGCATCTTCCGCGCCGCCGGCGTCACCATGCCCTCGCCGCAGCGCGAGGTGCGCATCCTGCAGCCGCGCGCGCCGCCCGTGCCGGTCGTCCCGCCGGCGCCGCCGGGCCGCGACCAGTCCGCCGACTGATTCCACCTGCGCAGGTCGTGCCGCTCGCCATCAGCGCCGCTCTTGAGATTCCCGACCGCGAGCTGTCGCTGACGTTCGTGCGCGGCTCGGGCCCCGGCGGCCAGAACGTCAACAAGGTCGCCACCGCGGCCCAGCTGCGCTTTGACCTGGCCGCGAGCCGCGTGCTCAGCCCCGAGGTCAAGGCGCGGCTGCGCGCGCTGGCCGGCCGGCGCCTGACCGGCGAGGGCACGATCCTACTGGTGGCGCGCAACCACCGTACCCAGGAGGCCAACCGCCGCGACGCCGAGGAGCGGCTCGCGGAGCTGGTGCGGCGCGCGCTCGTGGCGCCCAAGCCGCGCAAGGCCACGCGCCCGACGCGCGCGGCCCGCGAGCGCCGCCTCGAGGGCAAGACGCACCAGCAGCGCACCAAGCGACTGCGCACCCGGCCGCGCTGGGACGACTGATGCGGGCCGGCGCGCGGGGCCGCGGGCCACCTGCGCACCGCCGCTGTGGCACCACGTAGCGATGTACTGGTCGCCGTTCCTGGCCTTCGTGCATCACCTCGCCGCCTTCACCGTGGTCGCGACGCTCGCGGTCGAGGTGGCGCTGTTTAAGCCGCCGCTGAGCGCGCCGCAGGCGCGGCGTCTGCAGCGCACCGACATGCTGTTCGGCGCGGCGGCGACCGTGGTGCTGGTGGTGGGACTGGTGCGCGTCACCTACTTCGAGAAGGGCCCGGAGTACTACTGGCACGACGTGTACTTCCTCGCCAAATTCGCCGCCTTCGTGCTGGCGGGACTGATCTCGATCTATCCCACCCTGACCTTCCTGGCGTGGAACAAGACGCTCGCGGCCGGCAGCGTGCCCGCGGTGCCCGCGGCGCGCACCCGCGCCGTGCGGATGTGCCTGATGCTCGAGCTCACGGCGATCGTGGTGATCCTGATGTGCGCGCCGCTCATGGCGCGCGGCTTCGGCTACCGCTGAAACGCCAACCGGCTCAGTCCTGCTTGTAGATCTCGCCCTGCTTCATGACGAAGCGCACGTCCTCGAGCACCCGGATGTCGGCGAGCGGGTCGCCGCGCACTGCGATGAGGTCGGCCAGCCTGCCGGGCCTGACTGCCCCGAGCTTGTCGCCGAGCCCGAGCAGGTCGGCATCTGCCACGGTGGCCGCCTGGAGGGCCTGCATCGGCGTCATGCCGTTCTGCACCATCAAGCCGAACTCGCGAGCATTGCGGCCGAAGGCGCACACGCCGATGTCGGTACCGAAGCCGATTTTCACGCCCGCGGCGACCGCCTTGCGGAAGTTCGCCAGCTGCGCAGTCAGCAGCTGGCTGGCCTTGGCCACGAATTCCGGCGGGTAGTTGCTGCCGACGCATTCGCGCGTCTCGAGCGTCGGCACGAGGTAGGTGCCGTGCTGCTTCATCAGCGCCCGACCCTCATCGTCCATGAGCGTGCCGTGCTCGATCGAGGCCGCCCCGGCGCGGATCGCGGCCTTGATGCCGGCGGCGCCGTGCGCGTGCACCGCCACTTTCAGACCGAAGTTGCGCGCCTCGTCGACTCCCGCCGCCAGCTCTTCCGGGGTCAGCTCTCGCCCGCCGGGATTGCTGTTGTGGGTGAGAATGGCGCCGGTCGCGAGCATCTTGATAACGTCCACGCGCTGCCCGGCGAGCGCGCGCACCCGCGCGCGCACCTGCTCGGGCGAGTCGGCGATGCCGTAGCGCAGGTCCCACGGCAGCGTCACATCCGGGGCAAAACCGGTCACCGCGCCAGCGCCGCCGCTGATGGTTATGTAGGCGCCGGCCACCAGCATGCGCGGACCGACCACGTCGCCGCGGTTGATGGCGTCGCGCAGCGCGACGTCCACCAGCGCGCGGTAGCTGCCGAGGTCCCGCACGGTGGTGAAGCCGGCCAGCAGCACGGCGCGGGCATTGGGCAGTGCGCCCAGCGCTCGCTCGGCGGCGGTGTGCTGCAGCTCCGCGAGCGGGTCCTGGTTGTGCAGGTCGATGGTGAGGTGTGTATGGGCGTCGATCAGCCCGGGCAGCACCCAGTAATCGCGCAGATCGACCAGTTGCGCACCCGCGGGCGCGGGCACCGCCGCGCCCACCGCCTCGATCAGCCCGTCGCGGATCACAATGGTCTGATCGGCGAGCACACGCCCCGCCTCGGTGTCGACGAGGTGCCCGGCCTGGACTACGGTGAGGCCCGCGGCCGCGGCCGCGCTGCTCACCAGTGCTGCAAGGAGCGGCAGCGCAAGCAGGCGCATGTCAGTGCCCTCCGCCGGCGCCCGGACGTATGAGCCACGTCGCCAGTGCCGGCAGCAGGATGATGGCCGCCAGCATGTTCACCAGGAACATGAAGGTCAGCATGATGCCGATGTCGGCCTGGAACTTCAGCGGCGAGAACACCCAGGTGGCCACGCCGATGGCGAGCGTGATGCCGGTGAAGATGATGCTGGCGCCGGTGACGCGCAACGTACGCTCGTAGGCCGCGCGCACGCCGAGACCCCGGTGCAGGAACTCCTGCATGCGGCTGAAGAGGTAGATGCCGTAGTCGACGCCGATGCCGGCGCCGAGCGCCACCATCGGCAGGGTCGACACCTTGAGCCCGATGCCGACCAGCGCCATCACGGCGTACACCAGCACCGACACCAGCGCCAGCGGCAGCACCACCAAAAGCGTGCCGACCACGGAGCGGAAGGTGACCAGGCACATGACGATCACCGCCGCGAATACCCCGGCCAGGATCAGCAGCTCCTTGGCGCGCACCGTCTCGTTGGTGGCGGCCATCACGCCGACGTTGCCGGCAGCCAGGCGGATCTGCGCGCCGTCCAGCAGGTTGCCGGCGCGCCAGTGCTTTACCTCGGCCACGACGCGCGCGATGGTGCCGGCCTTGTGGTCGGCGAGGAACATCATGACCGGCACGACGTCGCAGTTCTCGTTCAGCAGGCCGGTACTGGTCTCTATGTAGCGCGTCGACTGGGTAAGCTGCGTCTGCTCGCGCGGGATGCTGCGCCACTTGAGGCTGCCTTCGTTCCAGCCGGCGATCGCGACCTTGGCGATGAACGGCAGCGTGATGACGTCCTGCACCCCCGGCACGTTGCGCATGTGCCAGCCGAAGCGGTCGACGCTGCGCATCAGATCGTGGCTGAGGCACAGCGGCTGCTGCGACTCGACGATCGCGGTGAGCACGTCGACGCCGATGCTGAACTTGGTGGTGATCACGTCGTTGTCACGGTTGTAGCGCGAGTCGGGGCGCAGCTCCGGCACGCCCGCCTGGGTGTCGCCGATCGGGGTCTCGCGCCCCCACCACCAGCCGGCCACCGCCAGCAGCGCCGCGAGCGCGATGATGGCGAGCGCCGGCCCGCGCGCAGTCACGGCCGCCAGGTGCCGCCACAGCACGGCCAGACGCTGCTGGCGCCGTTCGACGCGTGCGTGGTAGCCGGCATCGAAGTGCACGTACGAGACCATGACCGGCAGCAGCACGAGGTCGGTGAGGATCACGATCGCCACCCCGACGCTGGCGGTGATGGCCATCTCGCGGATCACCTGCACCGGGATCATGAGGATGGTGACGAAGCCGACGAGGTCGGCGAGCAGCGCCACCACCGCCGGCGCCAGCAGCTGGCGGAAGGTGCGCCGCGCCGCCTCCATGCTGTCGAGACCGGCGAACGCTGCGTCGCTGACGGCGCTGATCTTCTGCACCCCGTGGCTGACGCCGATGGCGAAGATCAGGAATGGCACCAGCAGGCCGATCGGGTCGATGCCGTAGCGCAGCAGCACCAGCGCGCCGAGCTGCCAGATGACCGCGATCACCGAGCACAGCACCGGCACGAAGGCGACGCGCCACGACTGACAGTAGATCCGCACCGCGAGCAGCGTCAGCAGCAGCGTGATGACCGCGAATATGACCACCGCCGCGGCACCGTCGGCGATGTCACCGACTACCTTGGCGAAGCCGATCATGCGCACGTCGATGCCGTCGCCCTCGAGCTTGGCGCGTACCTGCCGCTCGAGCTCGCGCGACACCCTGATCGGGTCCACCCGGTGTCCCTGCGCATCGCTGTCGAGGACGGTGGCGCTGACCAGTGCGCCGGAGAAGTCGTTGGCGACCAGGCGGCCGACGATACCGGCTTTTCTGATGTTGTCGCGCACCTGCGCGAGGTTCTCGGGCGTCGGCGTGAAGTCGGCCGGCACGACGTTGCCGGCCTCGATGCCGTCCTCGACCACCTCCAGGTAGCGCACGTTGGGGGTGAAGATCGACTGCACGCGCGTGCGGTCGATGCCGTCCATGACCACGATGGCGTCGGTGGCCTTGCGCAGCGCGGCGAAGAACTGCGGCGTGAACATGTTGCCGTCGCGCGCGATCAGCGCGACCAGCACGCGGTTGGCGCCGCGGAAGTCCGTAACCTTCGGGTCGAGGTAGGTGCGCATGTACTCGTGGCGCACCGGCAGGGTCTTGGTGAACGAGGTGTCGATGCGCAGCCCGTACAGCGCCACGCCCGCCAGCAGCACGCTGCCGAGCGCGAACAACGCGAGGATGAGCGTGCGGTGGCCGAAGATCGCCCGCTCCAGCCGCCCGACCAGCGCCGCGGGGATGTGCAGTTCCTCGCTGGCCATCAGCGCCCGCCTGCGCCGGCCGCCGCGTCGAGCGCGATGACGCGCGCGCCGCTCTCGCCGACCGCCGCGAGCCGCTCCTCACCGAGGGCCAGGGCTGCGGACAGGCCGCTGCGGTCGGGCTGCTGCGCCAGCACGAACGAATGCCCGCCGTCGTGGCTCACCAGCACCGCGCCCGACAGGCCGACGATGGCAACGCCGGAGGCGCCGAAGGTCGCGCCGCCATCCAGCATCGCCTGGGTGCCGCTGTCGAGGCGGCGCCAGGTGGCGCCTGCGTCCTCGGAGCGGTACAGGTTGCCGCGCAGTCCGAAGGCCAGCAGCGTATCGCCGCCGAGCGGCAGCACGTCGAAGAACGAGCCCTCGTAGGGCGAGGCGAGCTCCTGCCAGTGCGCACCGCCGTCGTCGGAGCGGTACAGGTGGCCGGCCTCGGCGGCGATGTAGAGCCGCGCACCCGTCCCGACGATGCGGTTCAGGTGGTAGTCCGGACCCGTTGCGCCCTCGTCGGCCGCGGTCACCGCCTTGGGCGCCGGGTGCACGGCGCGCGGCCGCGCCGCGGCGCTGAATTTGTCCTCGCGGAAGGTCGCGCCGTTGTCGCTGCTGGTGAAATAGGCGCCGTAGGCGCCGACCGCGATGATGCGCCCGCCGCCGCCGCACCAGACGTCGAGCAGCGGGCGCTGTGCCTGCGGTGCGTAGTGCGTCAGCTGCCAGGTGCGCCCGGCATCCGCGGTGACGATGATGGCCTCATCGTGCCCCACCGCCACCCCGTGCTGCGCATCGGCGAAGCACACCCCGGTGAGCAGCGCCTGGGTGGGCACGGCGAGCGCCTGCGTCCAGCTCGCACCGCGGTCGTCCGACAGCACGATGATGCCGCGGTCACCGGCCGCCACCAGGCGCTCACCGGCGGCGGCGATGGCGATCAGCAGCGAGTGGGCGGCGAGCCGCGCCGGCTCGGCGGCCCGCGGCACAGGCGCCGCGCCGCGGGCGGCCCCGGCGAGGGCGAGCCCGGCGGCCAGCACCGCGAGCCTGTGGCGAGCCTGCAGCGCTGGCTTCACCGCGGACCGACTGCGTCGCGCGCCCTAGCGGATGCCGCGACGCTCCAGCACGCTCGGCTGATAGTTGCCCGGCGTGCGCTTGATGGAGAAGTCGTAGGAGTGTGGCTCCTCGCTCTGCAGCCCGAGCGCGAGGTAGCGCCCATTCGAGAGGTCCATGACCAGCTCCAGGTCGGTCCACAGCGAGGGCAGGTTGTAGTAGTTCATGGCGTGCCCCTCCTGCACCCGGTACAGCTGGCCGCGACTGTCGTAGCAGTCGACCGCGAGGATCTGCCAGGAATCCTCGTCGACATACAGCGTGCGCCGAGAGTAGATGTGGCTCTGGCCGGGCTTGAGCGTCGAGTCCACCACCCAGACGCGGTGCAGCTCGTAGCGCGCCAGGTCCTGGCTGATGTGGTTCTTGGTGAGCAGCTGTGCGTACCTGAGCTTGCCGTCCTGCAACTTGTAGGCGTTGTAGGGGACGTACATTTCCTTCTTGCCGACCAGCTTCCAGTCGTAGCGCTGCGGGCTGCCGTTGTACATGTCGAACTGGTCGGCGGTGCGCAGGTTGTCGGCGTTGGTGCCGGGATTGTCGAACGCCACGTTGGGCGCGCGCCGCACGCGGCGCTGGCCGGGGTTGTAGACCCAGGCACGGCGCGACTCGCGCGACTGGTCGATCGTCTCCTGCACCAGCAGGACCTCGCCGGCGAGACGTGCCGGCGCGGTGGTCTCCTGGGTGAAGAACAGCAGGATGTTATTGAGCACGGCCTCCGTCATCGCCGGCTCGTAGTACTGGAAGTAGAACTCCTCCTTGAAGTTCACCAGCGTGAACGAGCCGCTGGCGGTCATGGGTGCCTGGCCGACTTCGAGGGCCGCGGCCACGCCGCGGTAGCGCGTCACGTGGTTCCAGTAAACCTCCGACCCGTTCTGCGGAATCGGGAATGGCGTGCCGCCGAGTGCGCCGCTGAAGCCATTGCCGTCGGGGACCAGCTTGGCGGTGGTGGCGTTGCGCTTGGTGGCGTCGTAGACGCTCTGCGGCGAGGCGCCGCTGCGGTGCGTCGGGTAGACGATCATCTTGTAGTCGGGATAGGCCTTGAAGAGCGCCTTGTGGCCTTCCGTCAGCTTGGCGGCGTACTGCGCCATGTTGGCCGCGGTGATGGTGAACAGCGGCTTGTCGCTCGCGTACGGATCGGGATAGTGGTCGGGCGAGCGGTAATTGGGGAAGCCGGCGTCGGCGGCCGACTTCAGGCCCCCGTCCCAGGCGGGGATGGTGCCGTCGGCGTTGCCGGCTTTCTCGCCGCCGAGCGGCGTCAGGTCGGCTCCGAGGCGCGCGGCCTGCTGCGGGCTTACGGCGCCGAAGGCGAGCGGCGCCACCAACAGTGCTGCGGCCGACAACCGGGTGAGAGTCTTCATTGCAGCTCCTCCATATGTTCGCGGCTTGCGCATCGCCGAAGGGGTCGCCCCACCCTCAGAACGAGAACTTGACACTGGCCGCGATGAAATCCCGGTCGTTGAGCAGATTGTACTGACGCGCGCCGCCGTAGTCGGTGTAGGAAACGTCCAGCTCCCAGCGCTGATGGGTCGTGGCCGTGATGCCGACGGTGCTCGCCCAGCGACCCTCGACGAACGCCCCGCCCGGTCCCGGCGACACTCCGGTCACGTCCTGCGTCCAGGTGAGGTGCGGCAGCAGGTTCCACTCGCCGATGAGGTTGTCGTACTCGAGCCGGCCGGCGACCACGTAGCCCCACGCAAACTTGGAGGTGAACTGCGAGCCCGGTTCCAGGCACTGGCCGAGCGGATTCGGGAACCCCGCCTGGCACTGCCCGCCCACCGCGGGGAACTGCGGGTAGCCGCCGAGGTTCGGGTTGCCGCTCAGGTTCGTTCCCGGGCCGTCGTAGCGCAGACCGAAGCCTTGCGGCCCGCCGCTCAGCTGGCTCTCCAGGCCGGGCACGTAGTCCGCACCCGCCTCGACCACCAGCACCGCCTGCGCGGCGCGGAATACGTTGGCGAACACCTGCGTGGCGGTGACGTCGAAGTGCCAAGTGTTCTTCAGCTCGTAGCCCTTCACTACCTGGCCGAGCCCGTAGAGGCCGAGCTGGTTGCAGCCGGTGATCTGGGTGGCGGAGCCCGGCACGCAGTGGCCGGGGCCGGTGGTGGGCTCGCCGAGCAGCCGCGCGATGCCGGTCTCGAACGGCGACAGCGAGGCATAGATCAGCTCGACGTCGTCAATCTGGATGGGCACGTTGTGGCGGAAGGCCACTTCGCCCTGCAGCGCGGTGCCGGTCTTCTGGATCTGGGTATTGAACGACAGGCCGAGCATCTTGATGTTCTGCGGGTACTCCTCGAACAGACCCTCGGTGCGCGCGTACTCGTTGGCCGCGAGGTTGCTTGCCTGGTTGTTGACGTTGCCGCCGGCGAGCAGCGTGTTGGCGCCGATGGTGGCGTACTGCTGCGCCGTGGCGGCGCTCAGGTTGCCGCCCTGGCTGGCGGCGGCCTGCTGCCCGACCGCCGCCCCGGTGGCGATGGCGGCGGCCACCGGCAGCCCCGCGGCCACGGCCTGGGCCGCCGCTCCGGCCGCGTTGGCCGCGCCAAAAGCGTTGCCGAGGCCGGCCTGCGAGCCGGTCTGCAGCGAGACCAACGGCAGGCGGCTGGTGTAGTTGAGGAAGTAGAGGCCGAGCTCGGTGCCCTGGCCGAAATTTGGCAGGTAGTACTTGAAGCGCACGCCGTACTGCCCGGACTCGGACGGCTTGTGATCCGCCAGGCGCGGTATGGTCTGGAAGTCGTTGATGACGCCCCCGCCCAGCGAAGAGAAGTCCACCCCCTGGTCGGAGATGGCGCCGAAGCCGAGGATGACACGGTTGCCGCCCGCGCCGGCCACGTCGTTGGTGCTGAAGTAGGCGCCGTTGGGCTCGATGATGTCCTTGTGCCAGTCGAACAGGTACAGCAGCTGCGTGCTCAGGTGCTTGGTCAGCTGCAGGTTGAGGACCGCCGATTCGTCCGGCAGCAGCGCCTGCTTGAGCTCCGCCCCCGGCACCTGCAGCGCGGTGACGTCGAAGTAGTCGACCTGGTTAAGACCCCCCGGGATGAAGGTGCTCTCGCCCCAGTCCACCACCTGGCGGCCGACACGCAGCTCGTTCTGCAGGCCGCCCATGTCGAAGCGCAGGTAGCCGAAGGCGTCCAGCAGCCGCACGTAGCTGCCGACCACGCCCTTGGCGTCGTGGCTGAGCGGGGAATGGGCGGTCTCGTCGTCCATCACCTTCCAGTCGTACAGGCCGGAGGCGCGCACGAAGGCGCCGAACCGGTCCTTGTAACTGAGCGCCAGCTCGGTCGTGCCGGTGAGCGCCTCGCTGAAGGCGGCGTTCTTCGGGTAGTTGAGATCGCCGTTGTCTATGTTGGGGGAATAGCCGCAGCCGCCGTTGGCGATCGCCACCAGGCGGCAGTCGAGCGGCGACACGCGCCAGCCCTGCCCATAGCCGATGGTGGTGTCCCAGTTGAGCGTCCAGTCGCCCGAGTCGCTCTTGAAACTGGCGGCTTGGGCGCTCGGCCACGCGAGGCAGGCCAGGCAGGCCGCGCTTGCCGCGGCGGCCAGCGACGGACCGCGCCCGGTGAGAACTTTCCTCATGTATCCCCCTGCTTCCCTTGAGGTCTGGCGAGGTCGCACCGTCGCTGCAGGCCTGCGGGCTGATGCCTTCGGTCCGCTCAATCCCGGGCTTCCGCGTCGGCCGATTGCAGATTGTTTGTTGCCGCGACACCAAGCCCGAGCCGCGGCAGTCTATTACTCGTCGACGCGCTGCGGCAAGCGGGTTGGCCCGCTCTTTAGGCCTGCTTGCGCCATGCGCGCCCGGGCTTGCGCGGCATCGCCGGCGCGCGCTCCGGACGCAGTGTGCGTCCGGCGCCACAGGTGGCCGGGCCGTCCGGCGGCCCGCTCCGGCGCCGTATCATGGGCACGGTGGCGCCACCCAAGCGCGCATGCTGCACGACCCCGCCATGGGCACGTTCACCGGCAAGACGATCCTCATCACCGGCGCCTCCGAAGGCATCGGACGGGCGCTGGCGCTGGCGCTCGCGCCGCAGCGGCCGCGCCTGGCACTGGTGGCGCGCAGCGCCGCGCGCCTCGAGTCGGCGGCGCGTGACTGCGCCGCGCTGGGCGCCGAGACACTGGCGCTGCCCGCCGATCTGGCACGTCCCGAGGACTGTGCGCGCGTGGTGCAGCTCGCAGCCGTGCGCTTCGGCGGGCTCGACGTCCTGGTCAACAATGCCGGAGTGACCATGTGGTCGCGCTTCGAGGCGGTCAGCGACCTGAGCGTGTTCGGCCACCTCCTGGCGATCAACTACCTGGGAGCGGTGCACGTCACGGCGGCGGCGCTGCCGCACCTGCGCCGCGCGCGCGGCCTGATCGTCGCGGTCGCCAGCGTCGCCGGGCTGACCGGCGTGCCCGAGCGCACCGGCTACGCCGCCAGCAAGCACGCCGTGGTGGGGTTCTTCGAATCGCTGCGCATCGAACTGCGCGGCAGCGGCGTCGACGTCACCATCGTGGCCCCGGATTTCGTGGTGAGCGAGATCCACCGCCGCGCGCTCGGGCCGGACGGCACTGCGCTCGGGGCCAGCCCGATGCAGGAAGCGCACATCATGACTGCGGCGCAGTGCGCGCAGCTCATGGTGCGGGCCATGCAGCGGCGCCGGCGGCTGCTGATCACCTCGGGACGCGGCCGGTTCGGGCGCTGGGCGCGGCTGGTCGCACCGCGGCTGGTGGACCGCATCGCCGCGCGCGCCATCCGCGAGCGGCGCTGACGGCTCACTCGAAGGCAATGCGCGGCAGGTCGAGCGCGATGAGGAAGTACTCGAACAGGTACTGGATGACCCGCACCTGGTTGTGCAGGCGATGATCGCCCTCGAGCAGGTGCAGCGCCGCCTTGGAGCTGTCGGCGAAGCGCACGCTGTGCGCGTACGGCACCACCTCGTCGCGCCAGCCGTGCACCACCACCGTCGGGCAGTCGACCACTCCGGCGCGCAGTTCCGGCAGGCCCTCCACGTACAGCGCCGGCGCCATGAGGAACACCCCGCGCGCGTGCAGCAGCGACGCGGAAGCCACCGCCACGTAGCCACCGAGGCTCGCGCCGACCAGCACCAGGTCGCCGGCGAGCTCCTTGCAGAAGTCCACGAGCTTGGCGACGCGCTCACGCGGCCCGTCGATGCCGCGGTAGTCGACCGAGTGCGCGTCGTAGCCTTCCGCGCGCGCCACCTCCGCGAGCGCGGTGATCTTGCGCCCCCAGGGACCACTCTCCAGGCCGTGAGAGAACACCACGTGGCGGAACGCCACCGGCAGCTGTTGAGTGGAAGTCTCGCTGGGAGCCTGACTCATAGGCGCGAATAATGCAGGCAATGGAAACCCGAAGCCAATCATCCTCGCAGCCGGGCCCCGGCTGGCAGTTCTGGATCGACCGCGGCGGCACCTTCACGGACGTGATCGGCATGTCGCCGCACGGCGTGCTGCACGTGCGCAAGGTGCTCTCCAGCGCCCCCGGCGGCGCCGCTGGCGATCCGGGGCTGGCCGCGGCCCGCGCCATCCTCGCCGGCGCGGCCCCCGGCGGCGGCGCGGTCAGCGCGGTCAAGGTCGGCACCACCGTGGCCACCAATGCGCTGCTGACGCGCAGCGGCGAGCCGGTGCTGCTGGTCACCACCGCCGGCTTCGCCGACGCGCTGCGCATCGGCTACCAGAACCGCCCCGATATCTTCGCGCGCCACATCGTGCTGCCCAAGCGCCTGTACGCGAGCGTGCTGGAGGCCCACGAGCGCATCGACGCGCAGGGCCGGGTGCTGGGCGCGCTCGACCTGGCGCGGTTGCGTGCCGACCTGGCGCGCGCCCGCGCCGCCGGGCGGCGCGCCGTGGCCATCGTGTTCCTGCACGGCTGGCGCCATCCGCAGCACGAACAGGCGGCGGCGGCGCTCGCGCGCGAGCTCGGCTTCGAGGAGGTATCGGTGTCGCACGAGCTGTCGCCGCTGGTGCGCTACGTGACGCGCGGCGATACCACCGTGCTCAATGCCTACCTGGCGCTGCCGCTGCGCGGCTACCTCGATGCACTCGCCGCCGAGGTGCGCACGCTCGACCCCGCCGCGCGCCTGGCGCTCATGCAGAGCAACGGCGGGCTGGCCGCCGCGGCCGGCTTCCACGCCATGGCGAGTGTGCTGTCCGGACCGGCCGGGGGACTCATAGGCATGCGCTGGGTGGGCGAGCGGCTCAACCTGCCGCGCCTCATCGGTTTCGACATGGGCGGCACCTCCACCGACGTCTCGCTCATCGACGGCGAGCTGCCGCAGCGCTTCGAGCATCTGATCGCCGGCGTGCGACTGGCGCAGCCGATGCTCGACGTGCATAGCATCGCCGCCGGCGGCGGCTCGATCCTCAGCTACCGCGACGGCCGCTTCGCGGTCGGGCCGGCCTCCGCCGGCGCCGACCCGGGACCGGTGTGCTACGGCCGCGGCGGCCCCCTCACCCTCACCGATGCCCAGGTGCTGCTCGGGCGGCTGCGCCCCGACACGCTGCCCGCGGTGTTCGGGCGCGACGGCCGCGCACGCATCGACGCCGCGGCCGTGACGCAGCGCTTCGCCGCGCTCGCCGCCCAGGTCGGCGCCGAGGTGGCGCACGGCTGCTCGCCCGAGACCGTGGCGGAATCGTTCCTCGAGGTCGGGGTCGAGTCGATGGCCAATGCCATCCGCCAGGTGTCGACGCGCCAGGGGCGCGACGCCGGCGAGTTCACCCTGTTCTGCTTCGGCGGCGCGGCCGGCCAGCATGCGTGCCGCGTGGCGCGCGCCGCCGGCGTGCGCCGCATCCTGGTGCATCCGCTGGCGAGCGTGCTGTCGGCGTTCGGCATCGGCGTGGCCGACCGCCTGGCGGTGCGCCGCGCCAGCCTGCGCCGCGCACTGGATGCGGCGGGCCTGGCGGCGGCGCGCAGCGGCTGCGAGACACTCGAGGCGCAGGCGCGCGCCGAGCTGAGCGCGCACGGCGAGGCGGCCGCTGCGGTGCATGTCACGCACCTGCTCGAGCTGCGGGCCGGCGACAGCGACATCGCGCTCTCGGTGCCGTTCGCCGCGCTCGAGGCAGTGCGCACCCGCTTCCATGCCGAGCACCTGCGCCGCTTCGGCTTCGCCGCCGATGCACTGCAGGTGGTGATCGAAGCGCTGCGCGTCGAGGCACGCCAGGCCTCGGTCGACGCCGCGACGCTCGCCGTGCCGGCGCCGGCGCCGGATGCGGCGCTGCCGCAGCGGGCACGTACCTGGTTCGGCGCCTGGCGCGAGGTGCCGCTGGTGGCGGCGGCGGCCCTCGACGGGCCGCTCGCAGGTCCCGCGCTGCTCGTCGAGCCGCACAGCACCGTGGTCGTGGAGGAAGGCTGGCGCGCGCAGCGCCTGCCGGGCGGTGAGCTGCTGCTCGAGGATGGCGGCGGCGGCGCCGCGCCGGCCGCCGGCACCGCCGACCCGGCCCGCATCGAGATCTTCAACAACCTGTTCATGCACGTCGCCGAGCAGATGGGCGAGGTACTGAAGGCGACGGCGCAGTCGGTCAACATCCGCGAGCGCCTCGACTACTCGTGCGCGCTGTTCGATGCGCGCGGCGGTCTGGTCGCCAACGCGCCGCACATGCCGGTGCACCTGGGCTCGATGGGCGCGAGCGTGCGCGCGGTGATGCACACCTGCCGGGAGCGGCTGCGCCCCGGGGATGCGTGGCTGCTCAACAGCCCCTATCACGGCGGCACGCACCTGCCGGACATGACGGTGGTCACGCCGGTGTTCATCGGCGCCACCGGCCGGCCGGATTTTTTCGTCGCCTCGCGCGCCCACCATGCCGACATCGGCGGCGTCACCCCCGGTTCCATGCCGCCCTTCAGCCGCACCATAGAAGAGGAAGGCATCCTGTTCGAATGCTTCCAGCTGGTCGCGGGCGGGGTACTGCGCGAGGGCGAGCTGCGCGCGGCCCTCGGCGCCGGTCCCTGGCCGGCGCGCAACGTGCCGCAGAACGTCGCCGACCTGCGCGCGCAGCTGGCGGCGAACGCGCGCGGCATTGCCGAAATTCACCGCGCTGTGACGCGGCACGGTCTGGCCGGCGTGCACGAGTACATGCAGGTGGTGCAGGACAACGCCGCGCACTGCGTGCGCGCCGCCATCGCACAGCTCACCCCCGGGGAGTTCCGCTACGAGCTCGACGACGGCTCGGTCGTCGCGGTGCGCATCGACATCGACCGCGCCGGCCGGCGCGCGCGCGTCGACTTCAGCGGCACCTCGCTGCAGGGCGCCTACAACTTCAACGCGCCGCGCGCGGTGTGCCTGGCCGCCACCCTGTACGTGTTCCGTACCCTGATCGCGCAGCCGATCCCGCTCAACGAGGGCTGCCTCGAGCCGCTCGACATCGTCATCCCGGACGGCTCCATGCTCGACCCGCGGCCGCCGGCGGCGGTGGCGGCCGGCAACGTCGAGACCTCGCAGTGCATCGTCGATGCCCTGTACGGCGCGCTCGGCATCCTGGCCGCGTCGCAGGGCACGATGAACAACCTGACCTTCGGCGATGCGCGCCTGCAGTACTACGAGACCATCTGCGGCGGGGCCGGGGCCGGCCCGGACTTCGACGGCTGCGACGCGGTGCATACCCACATGACCAACTCGCGCCTCACCGACCCGGAGATCCTCGAGGGCGAGTTCCCGGTACTGGTGCGCGAGTTCGCGATCCGCCGTGGCTCGGGCGGCGCCGGCCGCTTTCACGGCGGCGACGGCACGCTGCGCCGGCTCGAGTTCCGCAGCGCGTTCAGCGGCGCGCTGCTCGCCAATCACCGCCGCATTGCGCCCTTCGGCCTCGCCGGCGCGGAGCCCGGAGCGCGCGGCGAGGCGCACATCCGTCGCGCCGACGGCCGGCGCGAGACGCTCGGCGCCACGGCAAGCTTCGCGGTGGCGGCGGGGGACGAGCTGACCATCCTCACCCCGGGCGGCGGCGGCTTCGGCAGCGCGCCGCCTGAGCGCTAGCCGCGCAGGATCGAGGTCTCTATCTCCCACTCGACGCGCTGCGCGGAGGTCGCCGAGCGGTTGACCGACACCGGGCGCACGCGGCTGGCGCCGGCGCGGTGCGTCACCAGCCAGGTGTCGAACTCGCCGGGCTTGCTGCTGGCGAAGCCGAACAGCAGGTTGAACTTACCCTCGGCGAGGGTGCTGGGCCGGTTGACGCGCTCGTCGGCGATGACGAAATGGCTCTGCGCCGGCGCGGTGCCGGCAAACGCGCCCTGCTGCGCCAGGGTGTCGAGGAAGGTCTCGACCTGCGCCTGCGCGCGCTCCCAGGTCGCCGGCCCGTTGTGCTCGAGCAGTACCCAGCGCGTACCCTGCTCGACGCTCGCCGCGACGAACAGCGCCAGGCGCCGCGCCGACAGATACTTCCAGTCGGCCGCGCCGCTCGCGCCACCCACGCCGGCGGCCAGCGTGCGCGGACTCACGCCGCCGCGTCCGCCGGGGCGCACCGCGAGCAGCGTGTTGACGCCGGCCTGGGCGAGGCGTGCGCGGTCGGCCTCGGACACCGGTACCGCCGGGCGCAGCCCGGGACGCAGCACCGCCTCCTCGCTCTCGGCGGCGCTCCACACCGGCCAGGTCTCGTCCGAGCGCGCGATCATGCCGGCGGCCGCGCCGCACGAGGCGAAGGTCTCGACGCGCCCGCGCAGCCGGTCAAAGGCCTGCACGCGCGGGTAGTACATGACGGCGCTGTCGCTGCGGAACGGCCAGGTGCGCAGCGCCTCGAGCGCCGCGCGCGCGGAACTCCAGGCTGCGGGCGGATCGACGATGAGCAGGGCGTGCCGCTCGCGACACAGGCGCGCCGCCACCAGCAGCGTCGACAGGCCGACGTCGCGCTCGCGCGTCAGTGGCGGGATGCACAGCAGGTTGAAGCACCCCACGCCGTCGAGCGCGAACAGCCCGCTGCCGCTGCCGGCGGCACCGATGATGTCGTAGTCGGTCAGCGGCGCGCCGTCGTCGCCGTCGGGATTGGACAGCGTGTACCCCACCGCCACCCCGCCCGGGCCACCGGCCGAGCGGTCCGGGCGCTGCGCCGGCATCGGCCCGAGCACGCGCACCAGGCGCGACTCGAGCAGCACCTCGGTCACGAAGCGCCCCGAGGCCGGCTGGATCGAGACGCGCCGGTAGATCTCCTGATCCTCGACCAGTTCGGAGCCGGCGGTGCGCACGCGCTGCACGACGATGTTGAAGCGCTCGCGCTCGCCGGCAGTCAGGCCGTCGTAGTCCACCGAGGCGCGCAGATATTCGCGCGAGCCGGGATTCAATGCCACCAGGCGCAGCGCGGCGCCGCCGGCCGGCAGCGTGATGCTGGGCGGGCGCGCAGCGTTGACCACGCGCACGATGCGCGCTTCGCGGCCGCCGTTCTCGAAGAACTGCTCCACCGCGTAGGAAACGGTTGACGGCTGCCACAGGCCGCCGAAATGCTGCTGGAACTCGGCGAAGCTGCGCACTGACAGCGCCTGATTGACCGGACCCTTGAGAGTGCGGCCGACGAAGGCGGCGATGGCGGTCGGCACGCGCTCAATCGCGTGAGAGTCGCGGCTTTTTTGTGCGAGGTCTACGCCGGACGCGGGGCTGTCGGCCACTATGCGCCTCTTTGTACTTGTGGGCGCGACTCTAACACACCCCTGTCAGTGCCGAGACGGATTGTGGCGCGCGCGCCGCGCGCGCAGCGATAAGTTCAACGACGCGCGGACGGCGCGTCGTGCACTGCATCGCGATGCTCACTGCTGCGCTGCATCTGCTCGGCGCGCGCGCGCTCGAGTTCCTCCTGCTTGCGCGCGATCTCCGCGAGCATGAGCCGCAGCCACGCGGACAGCGGCGCGACCGGTGGCTCGGGCGGCACGCTCAAGGCGCGCTCAGCTGCCCTTCTTGGGCGGGGGCGGGTCGGCCTTGGGCGCGGCCGCGCCGCCGGCCGCCTGCGGCGGCGGCGCGCTCGTGGCTGCCGGCGCATCCGGGGCCGCCGGCGCGTCCGGCGGCGCGACGCCGGGCTCGATCTCCGACAGCATCTGCTTGAACGAGCCCTCGTCCATCGGCAGGTCGGACTTACCGTCCCAGGTCGAGCCCTCCGGCAGCACGTTCTGCACCCGCGCCGCGGCGGCGAGGACCTGCTCGAGGTCCGCGTCCGCACCGGTGACGGGCACCGGCACGCCGCGCGGTTCGTGCGCGAGCGCGCCGACCCTGTCCCAGTCGACCCGGTCGTGGTGCTGCTGCAGGCGCGCGGCGAGGGAGCGCGTCAGCAGTTTCTTCTGGGCCTTCTTCCAGTCGCGGCTATCGTCCTCGAGCACGTCGAACGGCTGCATGTACAGCTGCCCGTCACGCCAGCCGAAGACGAACGGCTGGTTGACGACGCGCACCTCGGTGCCGATCGGCACCGTGTTGAAGAACTGTTCGATGTCCTCCGGGTACAGCCGGATGCAGCCATGGCTCGAGCGCAGCCCGACCCCGGCCGGCTTGTTGGTGCCGTGGATCAGGTAGCTGGGCCACTGCAGGTAGAACGCGTACTTGCCGAGCGGGTTGTCCGGCCCGGGGCCGATCACCGGTTCGAGGTCCTCACCGTTCTCGTGGTGCTCCTTGCGCACCGACACCGGCACGCGCCAGGTCGGGTCCTTCTGGCGACGCACGATCTTGGTGACCCCTTCGGGGGTGCGCCAGCCGACCTTGCCGATGCCGATCGGGTGGGTAATCACGACCTGGGGCTCGCCGCGCTTGGCGGGCGGGTAGTAGAAGATGCGCATCGCGGCGATGTTGATCACCAGGCCGGTGCGCGGCGCGTCCGGCAGCACGAACTGCGAGGGCACGATGATCTCGTGGCCCGCGCCCGGCAGCCACGGGTCCACCTTGGGATTGGCGCGCACGATCTCCTCGTAGCCGACGTTGAAGCGACGCGCGATGTCGGTCAGGGTGTCGTCCTTGCCGGCCTTGACCACCTGGACCGCCCCGACCAGGTCCTGCCCGGGCGCGAGCTCGAAGCGCTCGTTGGCGACCGGCAGGGGTTCGGCCGGCGGCGGCGCCGGCGCAGGCGGCGGTGGCGGTGGTGCGTGCCGGAACTGGCTGAACAGCGAGCAGCCGGCGATGCCGAGACAGATAAGTGCCGCCGTGGCGGCGCGAACCGTACGAATCTTCATGCCATGCAGATTATGACCGATGTGCCGGCCGGCGCGATTGTCGGCGATTCACTACAAGAGGACCGGCTGGTTGGGCAGCTCGTTGTCGCTGTGCTTGCGGCCGGGAAAATGCCGCCCGAGCAGCGTGCTCACGCCCTGTACCCCGGCGATCGAGCCCTCGCGGAAGCGGCCCTCCCGGTAGTGCTGCTCCATCTGCCGGCAGACCCCGGTCCACTCCCCGACCGCCACGCGCGCGGCGATGCCGCGGTCGGCGATGATCTCCACCGCGTGATCGGCCATCAGCACGTAGATCAGCACGCCGTTGTTGTGGGCCGTGTCCCACACCCCGAACTGGCCGAACAGCTGCAACGCGCGCTGCCGCGTGGACAGCCCGCGCCACAGCTCGGGTATGTCGAAGGCCGTCTCCACGACGAAGCGGATCTCCCCGCCGTGGTGCGCTTCGCAGTCGCCGATCGCCTGCTCGATCGCGTCGCGCACGGCCGGCGGGAAGTGCCGGCGCGTGGTCCAGCGCGTGGTGGCGATGTGGCGCAGCACGCGCAGGAGGCTCATCGGCTCACCAGCTCCCCGAGGCGCCGCCGCCCCCGAAGCCGCCGCCCCCGCCACTGAAGCCGCCGCCGCCGAAACCGCCACCCCCAAGGCCGCCACCCATCCCGCCCCAGCCGCCTCCGTAGCCGCCGCTGCGCGGCAGGCTCGACCAGCCGCTGCCGCGCGCCAGGCCCATCAGCATGGCGAACACGAACGCCGCCACCGCCGCCAGGCCGGCCAGCAGCAGCGCGTGCGCCGCCAGCCACACCAGGAACCCGGCGCCGAGGCCGGTGACGGCCGAGCCGAGCGTGCGGCCGAACACCGCGCGCAGCACCACCGAGCCGATCAGCACCGCGATGAACAGCTGCGGCAGCAGATTGCCCGTGTGCGCGCCGCGGCTCCCCGCCTGCCAGCCCCGTTCCGGAGGCGGCAACGGCTCGCCCTGGATGAGCCTCATGGCCTGATCGAGTCCGGCTTCGATGCCAGCATAATAATTGCCCTGGCGAAACGCCGGCTTGATGTTCTCATCGATGATGCGGTTGCAGGCGGCGTCGGTGAGCACCCCTTCGAGGCCATAGCCGACCTCGAAGCGCACGCGGCGGTCGCCGGTGGCGACCAGCAGCAGCACGCCGTCGTCGACGCGCGTGCCGCTCACGCTGCCGCGCCCGAGCTTCCACTGGTCGACCACGCGGATCGAGTACTGCTCGATCTCCTCCGGGTGGGTGGTCGGCACGATCAGCACGGCGAGCTGCGAGCCTTTGGCGGACTCAAACGCCGCGAGTTTCTGCTCGAGGGCGGTCTGCTGCTCTGCGGTAAGGGTGCCGGTCAGGTCGGTGACGCGCGCGCTGAGCTTCGGTATCGGCTGCCGCTCCTGCGCCGCGACCGTCAGCGCCAGCGTCGCCGCGGCGGCTGCCAGCAGCCACGGCAGCACGAGGCCCACCCGGCGGCGGGCGCGGCTCCGCGGCGCGGTCATTGCGTCTTGGGCTGGTCCGCAGGCGGCGCCGGCGGGGTGGCACCCGGCGAGCCGGTGTCGAAACTGACCGTCGGCGCGGTCGAGATCTGCTGCTCGTTGGCGACGCTGAAGTTCGGCTTCACCTGGAAGCCGAACATCTTGGCGGTGAGGTTGTTGGGGAAGGTGCGCAGCGTGACGTTGTAGTCCTGCACCGCCTGGATGTAGCGGCCGCGCGCCACGGTGATGCGGTTCTCGGTGCCCTCGAGCTGGGACTGCAGGTCGCGGAAGTTCTGGTCCGACTTCAGCTGCGGATAGTTCTCGGTGACGGCGAACAGGCTCTTCAGCGCGCCGGTGAGCTCGCCCTGCGCGGCCTGGTACTTGGCGAACAGCGCGGGGTTGTTGAGCACCTCGGGGGTCACCTGGATCGAGCCAACCTTGGCGCGCGCCTCGGTGACGCCGATGAGCACCTTCTGCTC
>Ga0070681_10001578_pt1 | contig 20232 bp, 18 predicted proteins | sample KBSC83BmetaG_FD_65650 | JGI IMG/M metagenome (GOLD analysis project Ga0070681, IMG submission 65650) | Corn rhizosphere microbial communities from Kellogg Biological Station, Michigan, USA - KBS C8-3B metaG | ecosystem: Host-associated > Plants > Roots > Rhizosphere | place: USA: Michigan... | reverse complement strand
CTCGCGCGTCTGTTCTGGTTCACCGTCGAGTTCGGCCTGATCGAGGAAGGCGACGGGCCGCGCGTGTACGGCAGCGGGCTCATCTCCTCGCACGGCGACGCGGCGAACGCGTTAGGCCCGACGTGCGAGCGTCGGCCGTTCAGCCTCGAGGCCGTGATCGCGCAGCCGTTCGAGATCGATCATTTCCAACACGTGCTGTTCGTGATCCCGTCGTTCGACGAGCTGTACCGGGCCGTGGAAGAGCTGGGCGCGCGGTTCGCGTCGTGAGCCCGGCGGCTACACGGGCCACGACGCGAGCAGGACCGCTATTGGATTGGCGAGTTCGGCGAGAAGGTGAGCACGATGCCCGTGAGGTCGGCGCCCGCGAAGGAAGCGGTTGGCCCGCCGCTCGCGCCCGTGCTGAGCATCGTGGACGTCACGCTAAACGAGATGCCCATGGTTTCTTGTGCGCACGTGATGCCGGTGGGTGGTTGGTAACTTCCGCAATCGCCGCTTGACCCTCGGCCAACAATGGACACGACGCCGTGCGTCGGAACCCACGTCAGCGTGCTATCGCCTGACAGCTGGAACAGCACACCGGTCGCGTTCGATCCCGACGTGCCATCGAACGAGCCGTTTGCTGCATCAGAACTGGATGCGAAGACATCGATGAGGATGAAATTCTGAGGGTCCGACGGATTGTCGAACGCGAGGATATCGAAATCCGGGCCGAAGGACGGCGCGCCAGAAAAGACGCGCTTGAGTCCGAATGCATAGAAGGGGCCGGCGCCGAGGTCGGTGGTGAGGTCGATCTGCGTAACGCCGACGCCTGACTTGATCCCAATGGCAATCGAGTCGGCGAGGTCGCCGAAGGCGGGATTGGCGGCGGCGATTTGTTGCAGCCGTTGCGTGAGGGCAGCAGCCTGGGGCGCCGTGAGATGGAGCGTCGTTTTCGGCGCGGTCGATGACGAGCTCGAACAGGCTGCGAGCAGCGCCAGCATAACGGTGGCGGTACCCTGACAGACAGAGACGATTCGCATGGGCTTATCCTGGGCTGAGAGGGCAGCGGTTCGCATCCCGCGAAGCGGCCGGGCGCGTCAGACCGACGTTCGTTGTACCCGCGCTACCGTGCGTTGGTCACCCCGTTAGGAGCGCCCGACGCTCACCCCGCGAGAGTCGCCCGTCGCCCCGCGCCATTTCCGATCCAGCGAGCCGAGGTAAGAATCGATCGTGCCGGTGTAGCCGAGCACGAATCGGGAGACGAACCGAAACACCGGATTGTAGATCTCGCCGTGTTCGGCGATGGTGACTCGACTGCCGCCCGCGTCGGGGGCGATGTCGTATTCCCATTCGCCGCCGAATGGGAGGCCGCGGTCGGTGATCCGGGTGACGAGGTGCCGCGGCGGCGACGCGCCGGTCATCTCGAAAGCAATGCCTCGATCGTTAGGCTTGTCCGATTGGTGCTCGCGCCAGGCGCGGCGGCCGTCGGCCACGGGCAGGATTTCCACGCGTCGTACGTCGTGTCGCCACGCGGGAAAGCTGGCCACATCCGTGAGGGTCGCCCAGACGCTGTCGGGCGGTGCATCGATGTGGGCGGACCGCGTGGCGTCGTGGTGCTGCGGCAGGAGCGCGCCGATCACCACCACGATCAGCACGAGAGCGATGATGATACCGGCGATGCCGAGGGCCCATTTCATGTCCAGACTCCGAATCGGGAGACGGCGGCTGCCCGCAGCGCGGGCGTACAACTTACGGCCTCCGAGTCTCCCGGGCAAACGGACGCAACGGGACTTGACACCAGGGAGTCGACACGAGTGCCTGGTATGCGCTCGTCGTCAGAAACGACGCATCGCATGACGCGGTCGTGCACGCGCTCAGACGCTTCATGCGCCGCGGTCGCCGCCTCGTCACCACCAATCTCGTGATCGCCGAGTCTCAGGCGCTGCTGATGCGACGCGTGCACCGCCTCGCCGCGTTGGCGCTTCTCGAGGCGGTCGTCAAGCCGCCTCACGCCATCGTCTTCAGCACACCGGAACGAGAAGCGCGAGCCCAGCAGGATTGGCTCGCGCCGGACGACGATCACGACTTCTCGTTGACCGATGCCCTGAGCTTCGCCGTGATGAGCAAGCGCCGCATTCGCTCGGCGCTCACCCTGGACGGCCACTTCCGCGCGGCGGGATTCGCGATCTTCCCGGCCGCCTAACAGCAGACCGCGCGCCTAACGCTTCGCGCGCCCGGCCGCTTGGAGCGTCTTCCACTTCGCGAGCGCCGCCTCCGACTCCGCCCGCGCTTTGTCGCACGCGGCGACCTCGGCGGCGGTCGGCGCCGTCTCCGCGCCCTGCATGGCCATAGCCGCGGCCATGAGCGCACTGGTCGCGCTCTGGAGCGTGGGCGGCGCGTTGCGTGCCGCGCGGCGGCCGAAGCCACGGGGTTCGCCGACCGGCGGCGGCGCCAGGGAGTCGAGCCGCGCGCGCATCGCGCTCGACGAGTCGGTGCGGCCGGCCATCGCCCGCGCCGAATCGTACGCGGCCTGCGTGGTGATGGCGCGCTCGTACATGTCGCGCGACAACGTGGCGAGGCGTGCGAGGCTCACCGCGGGCGTCTTGACCCGCGGGTCCAACCGCAGCGTGAGCGGCTGCGTGTAGGCCTTGCCGTTGACCGTTAGGCGTACGGTGTAGCGGCCCGGCGGCGCCCAGGGCGCATAGGGTTGCGGATACGTGTGGTGCGGCACCGCGCCCGTGGCATCTTCGTCGCCGCGGGACGGCGCCTCGAGGCCGGTCACCGGCTGGTAGTGGAGGTCCCACGCGAACCGGTGCATCCCCTTCTTCGTCGACAGCGTGATGGGCGGCGCCGGCCAGTAGAGCGGCAACGCACAGTACGGTGCCGTTGGGCGCTCGTGGCAGACCAGGTCGTACGCGGCCGGATTCGTGGCGGGGTCTGGGTTAGGCACCGAGTCGTCACTCGAGTACGAGCGCACGACCTTCCCCACGGCATCCAGAACGTCGAGCGTGACGGCGCCGGGCGCATCCGATGCGAGATAGTAGTCGATGATGCCGCCGGGCATCGGGTTCTCACCGGCCGGGAGCTCGGGCGGCCACGGCGTGGGATCGTTCGTGCCGGAGCGCACGCGCACGGCGGTCGCCGGCTTGTAGAGGTACGCCTGCGACGCCGCGCGCGCCTGCGCTTGCTGGCGCAGCGGCGTCACGTTGTCCAGGATCCAGAAACCGCGGCCGTGCGTCCCGGCGATGAGATCCGAGCAGAGGCACGCGCTGTCATCCTTGAGCTGGAGATCGCGCACGGAGATGGCCGGCATGTTGAGCCGCAGCGACTGCCAGTGGTCGCCGTCGTCGAACGAGACCCACACCTGCGTCTCGGTGGCCGCATAGAGCAGTCCCCTCTGGCGCGGATCCTCGCGGATCGAGTTGGCGGCCGCGCCGGCCGTGATGCCGTTGTCGATTTCCGTCCACGTCTTGCCACCGTCGTGCGTGCGGAAGAAATGCGGATTCGCATCGTCGATGCGCATCGTGTTCGCGGCGGCGTACGCCGTCTGATCGTCGAAGTGCCCGGCGTCGATGTTGAAGATGCGCGTCCAGGGTTTGATGGCGGGCGGCGTGACGTTGGCCCAACTGACGCCGCCGTTGATCGTGACCTGGATGTTGCCGTCGTCGGTGCCGGCCCAGAGCACGCGTGAGGAGCGCGGCGACGGGGCGAGCGCGGTGATCGTGCCTAACGGAGAGGGCGTCACGCCCGATGCGTACCGGCCGGCCGACGCCGGCACGGTCCACGTGTGCCGCGTGAGGTCGGGGCTGATGCGCGTCCACGCGTGCGCGTGGTCGGCCGACTTCCACACGGCGTTGGACGTGTAGTAGAGCACGTCGGGATTCTCGGGCGACCACAGGATGGGCATCGTGCGCACGTTGCGGTCGTACGTGTCGCCGTTCGGCCCGGGCGCGCTCATGTCGGGGCCGACGTAGGTCGTCTGTCCTGTCTTGCGATTATAGAGCGAGACGTTGGTCCGCATGCTGCCGAACACGAGATCCGGATCGCGCGGATCCGGCGCCGCGATGCCGTATTCCTGGATGTTGACCGGGTGCCAGTCGTGGAACGTGATCTCACCGTCGTCGGACCGGCTCTTCACGCACGCCGAGCCCGAGTCCTGCTGGCCACCGCACACGCGGTAGACGAACGTGTTGTCGGTGGAGACGTGGTACATCGCGGCGGTGGGCTGCGTATACCAGTTGCTCCAGGACACGCCGCGGTTGGCCGACACCACACCGCCCTGGTCACTCACTTGAAAGATGATGTTCGGATTGAGCGGGTTGATCCACGTTTTCTGGTAGTCGTCGCCGCCTGGTGCGCCGCGCACAGCCGACCACGTGATGCCGCCATCGTCGGTGCGCCAGAGTACGGTGGACGAGCTGTACACCACGTTTTCGTTCTGCGGATCGACGACGATCGTCGGCAGGTCGCCGCCGCCGATGCGCACGAGCGGGCGCGGATCGGTGGGACGGCTCGTTAGGCCGGGCCCATCGACGAGCGTCCAGTGCGCGCCGGCGTCGGTGGACTTGTAGAACGCGACCACGCCCGCGCCGTAGCCGGCCGCCACAACGCCCGGACGATTGGACGGCTCCGCCACCATGGCGTAGACGACGTTCGGATTGCTGCGCGAGATGGCGATGTTCGCCTCGAGCACCGACGACGGGAGCCCATCCTTGAGCTGGGTCCACGTGGTGCCGCCATCGGTCGACTTGAACAATCCGCCGCCGGCGCCGCCGAATCCGCCGCCCTCGTGAAACGCCTCCTGCTGCTGCCACAGCGACGCGTACACGACGTTCGGATTCGACGGATCGATGTGCACGTCGTTGGCGCTCGTGTAATCGTCCTTGTACAGCACTTTGGTGAACGTGTGCCCGCCGTCGGTCGTGCGGAACACACCGCGTTGTTCGTTAGGCCCGTACGGATGGCCGAGCACGGCGACGAACACGCGGTCCGGGTTGAACGGATCGACGTCGACGGCTGCGATCATCTGGCTATCGTCCAGTCCGATGTGCGTCCACGTCTTGCCGGCGTCGGTGGATTTGTACATGCCGTTGCCCGTGGCGAGATCCGGGCGGATGATGCCGGCGCCGGTCCCGACGTAGATGATGCTCGGGTTGGATGGCGCGACCGCGATGGCGCCGATCGATCCGGTGGACTCGTTGTCGAACAGCGGCGTCCATGTCGAGCCGTAGTCGGTCGAGCGCCATACGCCTCCGTTGTCGAATCCGATGTACGCGACGTTGGGCTCGCGAGCCGACCCCGAGACCGCACGCGCGCGACCGGCCCGCGTTGGGCCAATTTCCCGCCAGCGCATGCCGGAGTAGAGATCGCTGGACTGTGAGTGCGCTGTCGCCGGCGCGATGGCGGCAGCGAGGACGAGAGAGATCACGCGAAGAGTAGACGGGCGCACGAAACCGGCCTCGGCGAATGGAGCGAAGAGTGACGACACTGCGTGTGTGACCGCGAGGAATATGGGGCTGGGACCCGCGCGAGGCTATGCGGCCGTGCGACAATTGCGCCGCATGTCGGGGCGCTCTATCGTAGCAGCACCTCCTTCACGATGGTGCGCATGACGACGGCCGAGCTACTCGCGTTCATGCGGGCGAACAGGCTGGCGGTGCAAGCGTCGGTGTCGAACACGAGCGCGGCACAGGCGGCGGTGGTGGGCATCGCGGTCACCGATGCGTTCGAGCTGGTGTTCGACACGCTCGATTCAACGCGCAAGGTGGCGAACCTGCGCACGAATCCTCGGGTCGCGTTCGTGATCGGCGGATCGGCGCCGGGCGACGAGCGCACGGCGCAGTACGAGGGCGTGGCGGACGAGCCGTCGGGACCGGAGCGCGACCGGATCCGCGCCGCGTACTTCAGCGTGTGGCCGGATGGTCCGTCGCGCGCCAAGTGGCCCGGTCTCGTGTACGTGCGCGTGCGCCCAACGTGGATCCGGTACAGCGACTTCATGCGGGATCCGCCGCTCGTCGTCGAATTCGACGGGCGCCACCTGGACCCGGCCGCGACGGCGCCTCGTTAGGCGGAGCCCGAGCGTATCCGTTAGGCGATAGCGGGGGCCGCGACCGATGATCGACGTCGTCATCGCCGACATCACGACCATGCCCACCGACGCGATCGTGAATGCCGCGAACAGCGGCCTCGCGGGCGGCGGCGGCGTGGACGGCGCGATCCATCGGCGCGCCGGCCCGGCGCTCGCGCGGGCCGCCGTGGCGCTGGGACCCTGCCCCGCAGGCGGCGCCGTGATCACGCCCGGCTTCGGCCTGTTGGCGCGCTACGTGATCCACGCCGTCGGCCCGGTGTGGCACGGTGGGCACCGCGATGAAGCCGTCGTGTTAGGCCGCGCGTACGAGCGCAGCTTCGCGCTCGCGCGCGCGCAGAGCGACATCCAGTCGATCGCGTTCCCCGCGATTTCGACGGGCGCCTACCGATTCCCGAAAGATCTGGCCGCGCGCATCGCGGTCGCGGCCATGCGCGCGCACGACACCGCTTTCGAGCGCATCGTCGCATGCCTGTTCGACGAGGAGAGCGCCCGCTTCTATCGCAAACTGCTCGACGCCTAGTGAAGCGCGTCTGAGTTTAGGATGGCACAATTGGCGGCAACGCCGGGACTCGTACGGTGCTCGTGCGATGCGGGGAGGGACAGTGACTTCGACAAAGGCTTGAAGGGATAACGAAAGTGAAACACGGGATAACGAAAGTGATCGATTCTGCGCGGAGGGAAGTGCGTTGCCGAACGGATGGGAGGAGGTGTTTTTGTGTGAACAAACACAAGACCTCACCAACCATTGGCGCCCGTACTCCCCTCCGCGTCGAACGATCACTTTCGTTATCCGTGGTTTCACTTTTGTTATCCTTTTAGGCCGTTCCGTTTTCCTCCTGTTTCCCCTGGGCGCGCGACTCTCACCGGGCGAAGACGCTCAGCACTGACACCTCTACCGCGGCCATCTCTTGCTATCCCTAACTCAGAGGCGGTCTACTAATTCGGGAAGATCACCGGGAGCACTTCGTCGGTAGTGTAGATGCACCGATCGTTGTGACCGCACTCGGGCACGATGATGGCCTTCGCGTTGGCGTGATAATGGTCGGTCACGTAGGTGAAGAACGCCTCGCCGCGCGCACGTCGCGTGGGTCCCTGCGCCATCGCCGAGGGCGACGAATCGAACCCGCCTAACGGCAGGACGTCGACCTGGCCCAGGAGGTACGTGGTGGGGCGGTCGGCCAGCTGCTTCCGGAGCTGGTCGTCGGTCATCTGCGCGGTGTAGCCGTGGCGATCCTCGAGGCCCGCCGGCCACTGGTTGTAGCGCGGTGCCTTCGTGGAGTCGAACGCGCCGTAGGTGTACTGCGTGTGCACCCGCTCGCCGTCCATGCCTAACGGAGCCTTTACCGCCGTCGCGGAGTCGGCGTCGCCCTCGGGCAATGGCCGCACGGCCACGGGCCACGCGTAGCTGGACGGGTTCGCGACCACGTAGCGCACGCTCACGCCGAGGGTGCCGTGCACCTTGTTGGCCATCTCGTAGCGCGTCGCGAACTGGCCGCCCGCCGAGTGTCCGGCGACGACGATCTTCGTGAGATTCGGAAAGATCTTCGTGTCGGCGAGCGTGCGCAGGATCTCGTCCATGAAGTCGAACGACGAGAGCGTGGGATTCGTCGGCGACATCCCGCCGGAGCGCCACGTGTCCCCACGCTCAGGCCACAACACTTCGTTCGGCGCCGCCGTGTCGCGCTGGGCGATGAAGTGCGGGGCGATGACGATCGTGTTCTCGAGCGCTCCGGCGAGGAACGCGGCCGACGTGGCGGTCCGAAAGTAGTGATCGGCGTTGCGGCCGGCGCCGTGCACCATGATCAGCGCGCGCGTGATCTGTGCGTTAGGCACTGTCAGCGAGTACGTGGAGTACACCATGGACCGCGCCGGACCGGAGCCGTAGGTGATCCACTGCTCGCAGGCAGTGGTCGCCGCGGTGCACGGCGCCGTCTGTGCAGCGCGCAGATGCGTCGGGCGGCCGACCGATGATGACAGCAGAACCGTCGCGGCAAGTACGAAGGTCGTTTTCATTCGAGCGAGAGTGTCGGAGGCGGCGTTCTGGGCGGCGCGTGAGCTCCGGAACCGTACAGGCGTGCACCATCCGACACAAGCTCGCTTCGAGCGCCATGCTATTTTTCGTATAGGACTGTCGCGGCGCCGTCGAGAGCGACGACGTATCCGACCACGGCGTATCCCGGGAGATCTGTGCCGGGCGCCGCGTTCACGATGAGCGTGTGCTGCGCGCTCGACCCGTGGATGCGCGTGCCGACCAACAGAAAGCCATGGGTCGCGGTTCCGCCAAAGGCCGTAATGACATATCCGGCGTCGACGAGCGCTTGAGCTACCGTCGGGATACTCGCGATCGTCGCCGCGTCCACCTGCGTGTCGTACGTTGCGCCGGCGGCGTTGGACCACGCGTAGGAGAAGTAGCGCACGCTGTCGTCATCGAAGGACACCGCGGTAATTACGCGGCCGGCTGCAGCGTCGGCCGACGCCGCCGCCGCAAGATCCGGGGCGGCGACCAGTGCCGGCGTCATGCGGTATCCGCCTAACGTATCGGTGATGTACTCCGAGAGCCCGTACACTCCCACGGACCGCTCGACGTCCAACGATGTGATGACCGTGTCCGTTGCCAGTGTGTCGAAGACATCCGGAAGGCGCGACACGATGGAGCCGGCATATGCGACACTCAACGAATCCATGGTTGCGGGCAGCGCGTACGCGTCCTCGAACCATGCGCACGTCTCCGTACTGCAGTTTCCCGGGCCGAGCTCGAGCGGCGTTCCGGATGCATTCGCGAAGCTCTGATCGAGTGATGCCGATCCGGAGCTCGCGTTGATGTCCGAGTGCTCGAGGCTGGCGCCACTCGAGAGCACGCCAACGCCCTTGAATCGCAGATCGAATGCGGCATGCGGGGGCGGGGGCGGGGGCGTCTTGCCGGTATCGGGGGGCGGCGGCGGCGCGACCACGTTCGTGACCGTGGCGCCGCCGCAGGCGGTCGCGCCTAACGCGGCAGCGAGGAGCATCGCGGGCGCCCAACGGACCACATGGGTGGTCCGACGATTGGGGCGGGGGGATGACGGCGCGGGCTTCATGGCTTCTCTCTCGGTAGAGTCCGAGCCATGAAGCCCCCGGTACAGGTCGTGGTTTCCGGCGGCGGGGACCACCCTCCCGTTAGTCCGTTCGTCACGCGCCGAGCGTGCCAAGGCGTCAGAAATGCGTCATGATACGGTCAGCGACGCGCTGGAAGCGGTTCGCGACCACGGTCAGCCCTCGATCGTGTAGATCTCTCGCTTCCCGTGATCGACGAGATCGTGGTACCCCTTCATCACGTCTTCGAATTTCTTTCGATCGTCCGCCGGCATCTTCTGCGGCGACATCATCTCCTCCAACGACTTGAGATCCGGCACCTCCATCTCCGCGACGACCGTCCAGTACCGCTCGGCGCACATGTCGGTCATGATCTTCATGCGCGGGCCGCCGAGGTTTTCGCCGAGCTTCGACATCGCGATGAATTTCTCGACCATCGGGCGCACTTTGCCCGGCTTGCAGTACATGATGTCTCTGATGAGATACATGGCTCCCTCCCCCACAAAAAACGTTGAACGAGTCGGACCTCCTGCAATCCTATTTACACTAACCGGGAGGTTCGTCAACGATGCGCAGCGCGTCGATTGCGACGGAGCGCCGGAGGGCAGAGCGATGCGCGCCGGCTCGCGGCGCGCATGCCCTGGACAACAATGTGGGAGTACGCTGACGCGGCCGGAGCAGGCGCCGGCTGGTACCGTTAGGCGTTCAGCATCCGCCGGTGTTTGCCGTCCACGTACCGGCGTCGCCGTCGCCGATGTTGGGCGCATCGTACGTCCCGTTGCCGGCGCCCGAGGTCGGATCGAGCGTGCCTGTCGCCGTTCCACCGGTGTACGTGACCGACAACGACGTGCCCGACAAGGTACCCTGCAGTTGACCGGCTACCGAGGCGACACCCGTCAAGTTGTTGTTCGAATCGAGCACCAAATTCCACGTGCCGCCACCATTTCCCTGCGAGCTCGCGTACGTGCCGCAGAACACCTTCACAGCCGTAGCGTTCGCGGAGACCGTCCAGAGTCCGGTCTTGCCGTTGGGAAACGTGGTCGTGCCGGAAATCACGCCGTTCTTCGCCGAGTAGTCTCCGGCGAGTCCATAGCCGCCACCGGCGAGAACGAGCTGAGGCTCAGCGTCCGGATTGTAGGTACCGGTGAGCGGCACCGAGCTACCCCCAGTGAGCGCAAGCGTCCCCGTGACCTGAATGGTCGTGCCGGCCTCGGCAACGCGTACCAATGCGAATCGCGACGCTGCCGGGAGAGCAGAAACCGACGATGGAAAGGTGAGTGTGAGCACGCCGCTCGCGCCGTCTCCGACAAGCGTGCCTTTGAACGTTCCGGTTGGTCCGTTGGGCTTGGGCGACGTCGAATTCGACGAGCTGCACGCGACCGACGCAAGAATCGCGGTTGTGGCCAGCGACAGACGGAACGCGGCTGGCCGCCGCGCACGCGTGTGAACCCGGGTTGTCTGCATTGGGAAACGCTCCGTGTTGGGAAAGATCCGCGCGGGGGTGTCAGCGAATACAATCCAAGGCCGTGACGGAAGCGTCACCTGAGCCATCACTTGGGCCGTGACGGCGGCCGCGCCCACAGACCGTGGACCTGAGGCGTCAGCGTGTCACGTCAGGATACGCGCCTGCCCTTGCACTTCTACAAGAAGCATCGCATACTCCCTGCGTCCTGTAGAAGTACAAGGGGTAGACCCATGTTGACCGACATCTGGTCCGACCTGCGGTACCGCGCCCGCGCCCTGCTGCGCCGCCGCTCGCTCGAGCGGGAGCTCGACGCCGAGCTCCGGTTCCACGTCGAGCGACAAGCGGACGCCTTCGTCCAGGCTGGACTTCCCCGCGACGAAGCGATGCGCCGCGCCCAGCTCGCTTTCGGCGGCATCGAGCGCGCGAAGGAAGCCACTCGCGATGCCCGCGGCACGCGATTTCTCGAAACGCTGTCGCAGGACGCTCGATACGCGGTGCGTTCCCTCCGCAAGCACGCGACGTTCACGATCACGGTCGTCGTCACGCTCGCGATCGGCATTGGCGCCAACGCGGCGATGTTCGCGCTCGTCGACGCGTTGCTGTTGCGCCCGCTCCCCGTTGGGCATCCGGAGCAGTTGGTCACCATTGGAGATCCAGCCGAGGTGTCGTCGGCGTGGCACGGGTCGCCGATGACTGCGTACGTCTCCTACCCCGTGTATGCCGACATCCGCGACCACGCTCGCTCGCTCGCGGGCCTCTATGCGACCGGCCAAGCCGGAACACTCGAGGTCACGACGCGGGGCGGCGGCATCGAGCGACCCGAAGGCCGCTTCGTAACGGGCAACTTCTTCTCGGTGCTCGAGGTCCCGGCGTTTCGAGGCCGTACGTTCACCGGTGCGGAGGACCGCGTTCCGTTAGGCGACCCCGTGGTCGTCATCAGCTACGACTACTGGCGCCGCCGCTTCGGCGCGGAGCGCTCGGCGGTCGGCAGCACGGTCGTCATGAACGGCGTGCCGCTCACCATCATCGGTGTCACGCCGTACGGATTCACCGGCGACATCGTTGGTCAGCCGACTGACATCTGGATCCCGATGATGATGCGTCAGGCCCTGCAGCCGAGTGCCACGGCGCTCGACGACCGGTCGTTTTCGTGGCTCTCCATGATGGGCCGGCTCGCCCCGGGCGCGACGCTCGCCCAAGCCCGCGCCGAACTGCCGGTGATCGGGACGCAGTCCATTCGCGCGCACATCACGGGCGAGCCACTCTCCGAATTGGACTCGGACTTGCGCGCGCATCCGATCGAGGTGCACTCGGGTGCGCGCGGATTCTCCGAGTATCGTCCGCTCTACGGACCCGCCCTCGTGGTGCTCATGGCCGCGGTCGCGCTCATCGCGCTCGTGGTGTGCGCGAACGTCGCCAACCTGATGCTCGCGCGCGCCGGCGCACGAGCGCGCGAGATGACCGTGCGCATGACGCTCGGCGCAGGCCGTCGTCGGTTGGTGCAACAGCTCCTGACGGAGAGCGTGCTCTTGGCCGCCGCCGCCGGCGCACTTGGGCTGATCGTGGCGGTCTGGGGCAGCCGCCTGCTGGTGTCCATCGCCGGAGTGGGAGATCGGCCGATCGCACTCGACGTCGCTCCTGACCTCCGCCTGCTCGCGTTCACGTCGGCGGTGACGCTCCTCTGTGTGGTGTTGTTTGGGCTCGCGCCTGCGCTCCGCGCCACGCGACTCGACCTCGGTACGGCGCTGCGCGCGCAGGGACGCAATCTCTCCGGGGTGCGGGTTCGGTTAGGCCGGCTCGCGCTCGGACCGGCGCTCGTCGTCGGGCAAGTGGCGTTGTCCACGCTGCTGCTGATCGGCGCCGGCCTGCTGCTGCATAGCGTGCAGCGCATGCTCACCGTGGACCTCGGTTTCGATCGCGACCACATCGTCATTGCACAGGTGCCGATGAACCAGCACAGCCTGAGCGGTGTGGGAGAGGTCGCCGCCGTACGCGGCATGGTGGGTGACATCCAGCGCGTACCCGGTGTGCGCGCGGTGACGTATTCCGAGGAAGGGTTGTTCAGCGGCGGCGAATCGACCGGACACGTGAACGTGCCGGGGTTCACCGCAACGGCCGATTCGCAGCGCGGCATCAACTACGACGCGGTGGGTCCGAACTTTGTGCGCGTGATCGGCGCGAGCCTCGTTCGCGGCCGCGACCTCGACGAGCGGGATGCGGCGGCCGCCGGACACGCGGCAGTCGTCAATGAGACGATGGCGCGCTACTATTTCGGTGCATCGGATCCAGTCGGGCGATCGTTCACGATCGACTCCGCGACCTACACGATCGTCGGCGTCGTGCACGATGTACAGGAGCAGGACGTGCGGGCTCGCCCGGTTAGGCGCGCATACCTCCCAGTCGCACGGATGGCCGTGCCACCGAAGACGCTCGTCTTCGAGATCCGTGTGGCGGGCGACCCGGCGCGGTTCGTCCGACCAGTGCGCGCAGCGCTCCTCGAGCGTCATCCCGACCTGCGCAACGCCGTGAAATCGCTCGACGCCATCGTGCGCGAAACGATCGGTCAGGATCTCCTGTTGATGCGCGTCACCGCGTTCTTCGGCGTCGCGGCGCTGTTGTTGGCGGCCGTTGGTTTGTACGGCATCACCTCGTACTCGACGTTGCAGCGCACCGGCGAGTTCGGTCTGCGCAGCGCACTCGGAGCGGCGCCGCGAGACGTCACGAACATGGTGGTCGGCGAAGCGGTGCGGCTCGCGAGCATTGGCGTCGCGATCGGGCTGCCGGCGGGCCTCGTGGCAACGCGCCTGATTCGGGCGCAGGTGTTCGGCGTGGGAACACTGGATACGATATCGATCGCGGCCGCGATCGCCGCGCTCGCCATCACCGCGGTTGTCGCGAGTTATCTCCCGGCGCGACGCGCGGCGCGGGTCGGACCGCTCGAAGCGCTGCGCAGCGAGTAGGGTCGCGCACCGGGCGGGCAGAGAGGTGCGGCGTTATCTTGTCGCACCTCTCTCCCACAGGATGCCCGGATGCGACGCACTGTGGCTCACGCGGCGAGTCTCCTCTTGCTCGCCGCGCCCCTCCCTGCGCAAGGGTTGCGCTCGACGATCACCAAGCTTTTCACGTTCGGCGATTGCGGACAACCGCTCTGTCTCGCCGGATCGGTGCTCGCCCAAAACGGACACGGCGAGCATTTCATTCCCGCGGACGTCGCCGGAAACGCGACGGTCCTCTCCTTCCTAACGGACGCGATCGGCCTGAGCTCGGCGGATGTCCCCGTGAGCGCGGCGAGCAGCGGCGCCACGTTCACGTTCGTCAACGGACTTCCCCAGAAGACCGCCGAGTCGTCGGGACCCGTGTTCGGCGAGCGCGGCCAGACGTTAGGCCGGGGCCGGCTGCTGGTGGGCGCCAACGTGACGAACGTCGATTTCAGCACGTTGCGCGGCATACCGTTGAACGACATCGAGCTCAACTTCACGCACGAGGACGTCGGCGCGCCCGGCCTCGGCGACTCGCCATTCGAGAACGACTTCATTCAGGTGCGCACGCAGCTGCAGGTGAACATGTACGTGAGCTCGTTCTATCTCACCTACGGCATCACCGACCGGTTCGACCTCGGCGTCTCGGTGCCCGTGGCGCACGTGTCGGTGAACGGATCGAGCACCGCGCAGATCGTTCCGTTCGGCACGCCGGCTGCGCACTTCTTCTCGGGCACGCCGACAGACCCGGTGCTCAGCGCGCAGAGCGCGGCGAGCGGCGCGGCCACCGGGTTAGGCGACATCTCGCTGCGCGCCAAGCTCAATCTCAACGCGTCACCGCGCGCCACCTTCTCGCTGCTCGCCGACGCGCGTCTTCCCACCGGCGACGCGGACAACTTCCTCGGCGCCGGCTCCTTCGGCTTCCGCGGGCTCGGCGTGTTCTCGGCGCGCTTCGGCACCTTCACGCCGCACGTGAACGGCGGGTTCTTCTATCGGGGCGGTTCGCTGGAGAACAACGCATTGCTCGCGACCGGTGGATTCGATCACTTGATGACCGATTGGGCGACGATGTCGTTCGACATCATCTCGGAATGGCAGCTCGGCGCGGACAAACTGATCATTCCGCCCACCGTGCACATCATCGCGCCGTTCCAACGGACGATCACGCCCACGAACATTCCGAACGAGCGCGACGACATCGTGAATGCATCGTTCGGCGTCAAGCTGCGGATGGATTCGGGCGCGACGGGCGTCGTGAACATGATTCTGCCGATGAACCGCGGCGGTCTCCGGCCCGACGTCATCTGGACGTTAGGCCTCGAATACAACTTCTAACGGAGCGCTATTTGATCGAGCTGAGCTTCCAGCGCTGGCCGTCGCGGACGAGCACGGCGTGGTACGTTACGGTTGGATGGCGATCACCTTCCACGCCGCGCTTGTAATCGAAGTCGAACGTCGCGGTGACGCTAACGTCGGCGCTGCCCGACGCGGAGATGCTCGGCGGTGCAGCGAGGGTGAGCGTGGCCCCGATGCTGTTGGTCGCGTCGAAGATGTCCTGCCAACGTCGCGCTTCGTCGGTGGTGAGCGCCGGGTACGCGGCGCGGACCTGGTTGATGTCGCGAGACGACAGCGCCTGCGCGTACGTCGTGATCGCCGCCTGGATACCGGGGGTCGGGTCGATTGGAGTTGGTGCGCTCGGACGCGGCGGCGCGACTGTCGGCGGTGCAGCGGAGCTCGCGGGCGGCAGGGCGGGCGCGCCCGCGCCTGCACCGGCGCGGCTCACCGACCGCGCGGCGATCGCGCTCTCGGCCGCTGCCTGCCACGTGTCTTGGGCGTCGAGCATGTCGCGCACGGCGGCGCCGTAGCGGCGGCGCGTGATCGCGCTGTCGGCGGCCTGCATGAGCCGGTCGCCACGCCTAACGTTCGCCGATGCGGCGCCGGAGTCGACGGCGCTCTGACGGGCCGCGAGTGCCGCACGCTGAACCCGCATCAGATCCAACTGCGTCATCACCGCCGTCGAGTCCGCGCCGTGGCGCAGGGGCGTGCTCGCGCCGCCACGCGCGACCGGCGGGGGCGCCACGTCCGGCGTCCGTTGGGCCACGGCGGCGGCCGGCGGCACTGTTGCGTTAGGCGACAGCGCGGGAGCGACGGAGACCCCGGGTTGTGCACGTTGCCCGGTCTCGCTGGACCGATGCCAGTTCATGCCGAGTACCACCAGTGTTGCGGCGCCCGCGAGCGCGCCGGCGGAGAACCAGAGACGGCGCGACCGCGACGACGCAGCGGCCGGCGCACCGTCGCCTGACCCAAGTGCGTCGCGCAGCGCCGCCGCCGTCTGAAAGCGCCCCTCCGGCTCGCGCGCCAGCGCTTTCACGACCAGCGCGTCGAGCCACGCCGGTACGTCGGCGTTCGCGTCGCGCGGCCGCAGCGGCTCGCCCGCCAGCCGGCGCTGGAGCCGCGCTTCGATGGTCGCCCCCGCGAACGACGACTCGCCCGTGAGCATCTCGTACAGGATGCAGGCGAGCGCGTAGAGATCGCTGCGGCCATCGATCGGGTCCCCGCCTAGCTGTTCGGGGCTCATGTATTGCAGCGTGCCGACCACCACGCCCGTGCGCGTGAGGTGCTGCCCCGTGGTCCCGCCGTGCTGCGTCCCCTTGGCGATGCCGAAGTCGACGATCTTCACGATGTCGCGCCCATCCTTTCCGCGCGCGACCATGATGTTGTCGGGCTTGAGGTCGCGGTGGATGATCCCCATGTCGTGCGCGGCGTCCAGCCCGTCCGCCACCTGGCGCGCGATGTGCGCCGCCCGCTCGGGCGGCAGCACGCGTTCCCGCGTGCAGATGCGCGACAACGCCTCGCCCGGCACGAACTCCATGGCGAGGAATACCAGGCCGTCGCTCGACTCGCCGAAGTCGTATACGGCAGCGACGTGCGGGTGTTGGATGCGACTCGCGTTGGTGGCTTCGCGATTGAATCGCCCGATGGCATCGGCGTCGGACATGAGCTCAGGGCTCATCACCTTCACCGCGCATCGGCGTGCCATCTTGATGTGTTCCGCGAGATACACGCGACCCATCGCACCCTGGCCCAGCTGCTCGATCACGCGATAGCGCCCAGCCAGAACCTGCCCCACGAGACCGGTGAGGTTTGGCGTCGCGAGTGCGGACCCATCGCGCGGACAGAACGCGACGTCGGCGTCGTATCGCGCGCCGCATTCCGGACAGAGCTTGAATGCTGCGCTCGACCCGGACTCCTCGGGATCGGGAGTGCTCACGGCGTCATCCTGCGCGCGACAGGCACGATGTCCTTGGGGCGTTGGTCAGCAATTATACCGTAGCGCCAGCGGCGTCGCGAAACAAGCGCCCGCATTCGCGATGACGCCTTTGCCGAAGCTTTGTCGCAATGGAGGAAGCAGGGCGCGCGAGGCGCTGCGCCCGTCCGCCTTCACCTCCACTCGAGGATCGGATCATGCGCGGCAGGATCCTGCAGTACAACGGCACCGACGGCACCGGCACCATCGCCGCGGACAATCAGCAGTACAAGTTCGACATTGGCGTGTGGAAGAGTCCCACGGCGCCAACGGTCGGGAAGACCGTCGAGCTCGTCGTTCAGGATTCACAGTTGAGCGCGGTGACGATCGTGCCCGACGACGTCCTGCTCCGCGAGAAGACGGCAGAGTTGGGCGGGAAATTGAGCACGCTGGTGAGCGGCATCGGGAAGACCGCGGGCGGCACCGGCGGCCCGGCGGCGTCGCATCCTAACGCAAGCGGCGGCGCCGCCGTCATCGGCGCGGCGCCCGGACTCAATCTCGCCGGCAACCCGATCGTCCAGCGGTATGGGATGCTCACGCTCGGCGCGTACGCCGTGTACTTGCTCGCGACGCTTGTCTTCAACGCAATCTCGATCACCTTCCTCGGCAGCAGCCAGGGCAAGCCGCTCTACGACATCGCCAACTTGCTGAGTCAGATCGGCGGCGGCGGCGGTGTGAAGTTCATGCTCATCATCGGGTACGCGAGCATCGCGGTGCCCGTCGTGTGGAAGGACCGCCGCGCGTGGCTCGCGCTGTGTTTGCCGCTGCTCGCTGTGTTAGGCGCGATCTGGTCCGGCATTCACGCGATCAATTCCGCGGCCGGTGGGTTCGGCGGCGGAGCGGGCGGCGGACCCGGCGTGTCCGATCTGTTCAGCCTCGGGTTCGGCTTCTACTTGTCGCTCGCGGCCGGACTCGTGCTGGCGTGGGCCGGCGTGCAGCGCTTCTCGCGCAACGCCTAAGCAGTCCGCGCCTAACCGTAGTCGATCGCCCACGTCGAGCCCGGATCGGGGGCCTGCCGTGGGCGATCGGCGCACTCGCCGGCAACGCCCTCAATTAATTGATGACATTGAATCCACCATATCCATTCATTACGTTGAGCCATGACGCGGAAACGCGGGACGGGCCGCCAGGTCCGCGAGCCAATTCAGATCTATGTGGCCGCCGAGGAACGGCAGCTACTGGACGCGCTTGCCTTGGATACGGGCCTGTCCCGCGCCGAGATCCTGCGGCGCGGGCTCAAGATTTTCGCGTCCCAGCGGGCAAGCGAGCCGGGTCCAATGCAACGGGTGTTGGAGTCCCTACAGGATGCCGACTGGCCGGCTGACATCGCCCGCGACCACGATCGTCACCTCGCGGACACGTATCGGAGTCGCCACGGCCGGTGAGTCGCGCCGTATTCCTCGACACGTCCGGTTGGCTCGCCGCGGCTAGCGCGCACGAACATCATCACCGAGAAGTCGTCGCAGCTTACAACGACCTCGTGCAACGGCGCGTCGTGCTTGTGACAACGAACCTCGTCCTTGCCGAAATGCATGCACTGGTAGTGCGGCATCGCGGAGCGGCGGCGGGATGCTCTTTGCTCGACGCCATCTATTCTGACCCATCCTATCGGGTGGTGGCGGTCACGCGCGAACTGGAGGCCACGGCCACCGACCGCTGGCTCAGGCCATTTCGTGACCAAGCCTTCAGCCTCACCGACGCCGTCAGCTTCGAGGTGATGCGGTCGGAACGCATCGGTGAGGCACTCGCACTGGATCGTCACTTCGAGATTGCCGGTTATCAGCTGCTACCCCGGCTCGGGTCACGCCCAACGAGGCAAGGCAGAGCGCGGCGGCGCCCCTAGTGAAGCGCGTCTGAGTTTGGGATGGCACAATTGGCGGCAACGCCGAGACTCGTCCGTTGCTCGTGCGTTGCGGGGGGGGGACAGTGACTTCGACAAAGGCTTGAAGGGATAACGAAAGTGAAACAAAGGATAACGAAAGTGATCGTTCTGCGCAGAGGGAAGTGCGTTGCCTAACGGATGGGGGAGGTGGTTGTTTGTCAACAAACACAAGACCTCACCAACCATTGGCGACCGTACTCCCCTCCGCGTCGACCGATCACTTTGTTTATCCGTAATGGTTTCACTTTTGTTATCCTTTCGAGCCGTTGCGTTTTCCTCCTGTTTCCCCTGAGCGCGCGACTCTCACCGGGCGAAGACGCTAAGCACTGACACCTCTACCGCGGCCATCTCCTGCTATCCCTAACTCAGAGGCGGTCTACTAGTCCTCGCAGGAGCGCCGGCCTAACGCCGCGCGTCGCACTAGAAGCCGAGTTTGACGTTGATGTCGAGGAGCACCGATTTGGGTGCTTCGTCGACGACGATGCGCTCACGGCCAGGCCGGATGATGATCCGTTCCATCGGTCCGAGGCCGTGCCCGTGGCCGTGGCTGCCGCGCCGGAAGTACACTACGCGGGTGCCGTTCACCTCATCGACGCGCACTATCCTGTAACCATGGTTGACGAGCACCTCGCGCGTGACATCCGTCGCGTGATCCATGGTCACCATCTTCTTCGCCTGACCCGGCGGAATCTTGTCTTGATGCCCGCGACCCTGCGCGTGTGACGCAGAGGCGACGGTGAACGTGAGCACAAGGGCGACGAACGCGCTGGTGAGCAACGAGAATGGGCGAGTGGACACGAGACCTCCTGACGAGAGCGGGATGTTGCGCATGCCATACTGTCTGACGCCGGGTCCTGGGGTGCGCAACGTCGCTCGCTGTCGCGGTCACATGGTCCGCCTCATTCCGCCTTCGGCTTGTCAGCCGCGCGTCGCGCGGCCGCTTGTTGCTCGAGCGCCGCGGCACCCATCAGTCCGCCCAGCCCCATCGACTCGACGGCGGTGCTTGGCACGAGCATCAGCGCGCCTTTCTCCTTGAGACCTTCGTACAGGATGTTCATCGCGCGCAGGTGCAGCGCCGTCGGATTCTGCTGATACGACTGTGAGGCCTGGTCGAACAAGGCGGCGATTTCTACCTCGGCTTCGCCCAGGATGATGCGTGCACGCTTCTCGCGCGTCGCCTGCGCTTCGCGCGACATTGCATCTTGCAGCGTCGCGGGAATCACGACGTCGCGCATCTCCACCGCTTGCACCTCGATGCCCCACGGCATGCAGCGTTGGTCGATGAGGTCCTGCAGTTCCGTCTCGATTCGTTCACGCCCGCGCAGGAGGTCCGCGAGCGATGTGCGACCGATGATATCGCGCAGCGCGGTCTGCGCCGCCCAACTCACCGCCTGGGGATAGTGTTGCACGTCGAGTGCGGCACGCTCGGGATAGTGCACCATCCAGAACAACACGGCATCC
>Ga0070681_10001577_pt1 | contig 20233 bp, 15 predicted proteins | sample KBSC83BmetaG_FD_65650 | JGI IMG/M metagenome (GOLD analysis project Ga0070681, IMG submission 65650) | Corn rhizosphere microbial communities from Kellogg Biological Station, Michigan, USA - KBS C8-3B metaG | ecosystem: Host-associated > Plants > Roots > Rhizosphere | place: USA: Michigan... | reverse complement strand
CCAATCCCGGTTCTCGAAAAACTCATCCGACAGCACACGGCCGATCATGAGCTGGTCGCTGCGGCCCAAAAGAGAGGGAATCACGTACTCGCCCACCGCAGGGATGAAGACGAGGAGCGTCCCTGCGGCAATTCCGGGCAACGACGTTGGCAACGTGATGCGCCGGAACACCGTGAAGGGATGGGCTCCCAGATCCGCCGCCGCTTCCAACAGCGTAACGTCGTGCTTCTCCAGATTCGAGTACAGCGGCAGGATCATGAACGGCAGATAGGAGTAGACGATGCCGATATAGACTGCGAAGTCCGTGTTCAGGAGCACCAGCGGGTGATGAATGAGACCTATGGACAACAGCACGTTGTTGATCACACCGTCGCTCTTCAGCAGGCCCATCCACGCATAGACGCGCAACAGGAACGAAGTCCAGAAAGGCAGCACGATCATCATCAGCAGTACGTTGCGCGCCGTGGCGCCGGAGCGCGCAATCGCATAAGCCATCGGGTACCCGATCAGCAGACAGAGCAGCGTCGAGATCGCCGCCACTCGCAGCGAGTAGAGCAATGAGCGCACATACAACGGATCCGTGAACAGGAACGCGTAGTTCGACAGATGCGGGTGCAGCCGCCGGTTCTCGAACAGCGGAGCGTAGGGCGGGACGGCCAGCCGCACCTCCGAGAACGACAGCTTCAGGACGATCAGGAAGGGAATGGCGAACAGCAGCACCAGCCACAGCGCCGGGACTCCCGCAACCACGCGTCTTCCGATATTCATTGGGTCAGTACGATGGGACTGGAAACGTGCCAGGACAGATACACGGTCTCGTCGGCGCCGATCCGATCTTCCAGGTTGCGGAAGACATTCGATCGTGTCACGCGCAGGACCTTCCCGGAATCGATCTGCACCAGGTATACGGACATGTCACCGAGATAGGCGACATCTTTGACACGCCCACGAACGACGTTCTGCACGCCGCCGGGCTCGCCCTTGGAGATCTGGATCTTTTCGGGCCGCACCGCCACCCATACGGTAGCGCCGGGCGTGGCAGAGACACCGTGGCCGACTCGAATCACTCCGCCGTGCTCGCTCGAGCGGATGCTCGCGGGCGTGCCTTCGAGGAGTTGCCCCTCGAACATGTTCACCGAGCCGATGAAGTCCGCGACGAACTTCGTCGCGGGAGACTCGTATATGTCTGTCGCCGTCCCCACCTGCACGATCTTGCCGTGATCCATCACGCCCATGCGGGTAGACAGCGTCATCGCCTCTTCCTGGTCATGGGTCACGACGATGAACGTCACGCCGAGCTGCTTCTGGATGTTGAGCAGCTCGAATTGCGTGTGCTCGCGGAGCTTTTTGTCCAGGGCCGCCAGCGGCTCGTCGAGCAACAGGAGCTTCGGGCGTTTGACCAGCGCTCGCGCGAGCGCAACACGCTGTCGCTGACCGCCGGAGAGCTGATGAGGCTTGCGCGCCGTGTACGGCGTCATCTTCACGATCTCGAGGATCTCATCGACCCGGTGCCGGATCTCCGACCGGCCCAACCGCTCCTGCTCCAGTCCGAAGGCGACATTCTTCTCGACCGTCATGTGCGGAAACAACGCGTACGACTGGAACATCATGTTGACGGGGCGCCGGTGCGGCGGGATTGAGCTCATGTCCTCGCCGTCGATGTGGATCGATCCCGCGGAGGGCGTCTCGAATCCGGCCAGCATCCGCAGCAGGGTCGTCTTGCCCGAGCCGGAGCCGCCCAGGAGGCAGAAGATCTCTCCCCGGCGCACGTCGAGAGAGACGTCATCGACGGCGGCGAAGTCGCCGAACCGTTTGGTCACGCCCTGGATGCGGACGTAGCTCTCACTCATTGGCCGGTCTTGAATCGGGTCCACATGCGGTTCAGCACCCGGCGGAACTCCGGGGATTTGGCTCGCTCGGGCACCGTTCTCGCCGCGACGCTCGCCGGCGGGTACACCCCGGGATCGTTCTTCACCGCGGGCGAGAGATTCGGGTTGGAGGGCAGGGCGCCGTTGGCGTACTTCAGGAAGTTGGTGTTCTGCGCCGCAACCTTCAGCCGCAACAGGTAGTCGATGAACGCTTCAGCGTTGTGCGGATGCGGCGCGTCCGCCGGGATGGCGAGCATGTCGAGATTCTCGATCCCCCCTTCCTTCGGGATGGAATAGGCCAGATCCACCCCATTGCCGGCTTCCTTCGCACGGTCGTGCGCCTGCTTGACGTCTCCCGACCACCCGAGCGCCAGGCAGATCTCACCGTTGGCGAGATCGTCTATGTAGCGCGAGGAGTGCACGTAGCGGATGTACGGACGGATGGACATCAGCACCTGCTCCGCGGCCTTCAGATCCGCCGCCGATTCGCTGTTGGGATCCTTACCGAGAAACTGCAGGACGGCGGCCACCACCTCGGTCGAGGCATCCAGGATCGTGACGCCGCAGTCCTTGAATTTCGAGACGACGGCCGGGTCGAAGAACATCCGCCAGCTGTCCACGGGCGCATCGGCCATGCGTTGCTTGATCTTGGCGACGTTGTAGCCCGGCCCCGAGGTGATCCACATGTAGTCGACGGCGTACTGGTTGCCCGGATCGTAGAGCGCGGCGCTCTGCTGGACCGCAGGATCCAGGTTCTTCAGATTCGGGATCCGCGACTTGTCGAGCTTGCGGTAGATGCCGGCGGCGATCTGCCGCTCGAGGAAGGCCCCCGAGGGCACGACCACGTCGTAGTTGGTGTGGCCCGCCAGGAGCTTGGTTTCCAGCACCTCGTTGGAATCGAACACGTCGTAGTTGACTTTGATGCCGGTCTGTTTCTCGAAGGCCGGAATCACCGTGGGCTCGATGTAGTCGGACCAGTTGTAGACGTTGAGGACTTTCTCCTCGGGCGCGGCCGCCGCATTCGCGCCGGCGTCGGAAGCGGCGGCGCCCGGGCCCTGGGTAGGGCCACCACATGCGGCCACCATGCCGGCCAGCACGCCGCCGGCGAAGGCGAGTCGAAGCAGACGCATCATCGTGCTTACGTTCCGCTCAAACATTCAACAGGAGGTGCTCTCGCTCCCAGGAGCTGATCACCTGCAGAAACACTTCGTACTCGGCCTCCTTCACGAGGGTGAAGGCGGACACGAAGGCTTCTCCCAGCAGGTTGACCAGGGGCTCGGACTCGCGCAACACGCGCAGTGCCTCATCGAGAGAGCGCGGCAGCCCGAACGGCAAGTCGTGCGCGCTGCCTGTGATCGGCTCGCTGGGCTGCAGGCCTTCGATCATGCCGAGATAGCCGCACGCGAGCGAGGCAGCGATGGCGATATAAGGATTGGCGTCGGCTCCTCCAACGCGGTTCTCGACGCGCCGGTCTTCCGGCTTCGACATCGGAACTCGCAGGCCGGCGGTGCGATTGTCGTAACCCCAGTGAACGTTGATCGGCGCCGACAGATAACGCGTCAGGCGCCGGTAGGAGTTTACGTTCGCGCAGAACAGGGCCATGGCGGCTGGCATGTACCTCTGCAGTCCACCGATGTGCGCGAAGAACAGCTGCGAGGGAGTCCCGTCGGGATTGCTGAAGATGTTCTTGCGGGTCTTGCGATCCACCACGCTCTGGTGGATGTGCATGGCGCTGCCGGGCTCTTTCGCGTGCGGCTTGGCCATGAACGTGGCATAGATCTTGTGCCGCAGCGCCGCTTCACGCGCGGTGCGCTTGAAGAGGAACGCCTGGTCCGCCAGATCCAGCGGATAGCCGTGGATCAGGTTGATCTCCATCTGCGCCGGACCGTCCTCGTGGATCAGCGTGTCGATCTCGATCTCCTGGTCTTCGCAGAACTGGTAGATGTCATCGAACAGCGGATCGAACTCGTTGACTGCTGCGATGCTGTAGGACTGGCGCCCCGACTCGGCACGACCGGAGCGGCCCACGGGAGGCCGCAGCGGATAGTCCGCATCCTTGTTCTGCTCGACCAGGTAGAACTCGAGCTCCGGAGCGATCACCGGCTCCCAGCCGCGCTGCGCATACATCTCGAGTATGTTTCGCAAAACGTGGCGGGGCGCCATCGTCACGCGGCGCCCGTCGGAGTAGAAGCAGTCGTGAATGACCTGCGCCGTCGGCTCCGCCGCCCAGGGGACGCGGCGCACCGTCTTCGTGTCGGCCTTGAGCACGATGTCGATCTCGGCGGGGCTCATGGCCTCGCCGGTCTCCAGCGGATAGTCGCCCGTCACCGTCTGGAGGAAAACACTCTCCGGCAGGCGCATCCCCTCCTCTTCGGCGAATTTCTCCGCGGGCATGATCTTGCCTCGCGCAATACCCGCCATGTCCGGAATGATGGCCTCGACCTCGGAAATCCCGTGGTCGCGGAAGAATTGTTGAATCTCACTGGGCATGCGGGGCCTTTCTACTTCGCCTGGGCTCGATCTCGGCTCGCCGCGCCGAATGCGGCGAACAGCGCTCGCGAAAAGGGGTTGTCCATGACCTTCCATTCCGGGTGCCACTGTACGGCCACCGCGAAGCGACGCGCTCGGGGGACTCGAAACGCCTCGACCACACCATCCGGTGCACGCGCCTCGACGGCAAGGTCGGGGGCAAGACGCTCCACGCCTTGTGAGTGCAAGGAGTTGACTCGCAGGGTGTCAGACTGTGAGAGCGAGCGGAGCAGCCCGCCGGGCTCGAGCGTGACATCGTGCGCGGGGCCGTATTGCACCTCGAGCGGCTGCGACTCGTCGTCCCGGTGATCCAGGTGACCCGGCACTTCATGCAGCTTCTGATGAAGCGTACCGCCGAAAGCCACGTTCATCTCCTGAAATCCGCGACAGATGCCCAGCACCGGAATGCCCGCCTCTACGGCCTTGCGGATGAGCGGCAACGTCATGGCGTCTCGGTCGGGATCGTGCAGAGTGCCGGGGGTGCTCGGAGGGCCCTGGTAGTGGTGCGGCTCCACGTTCGAGGGGCTGCCCGTGAAGACGATCCCATCGAGCCGATCGATGAGCTCGTCCATACGCAGCTCTTTTGCCATGGCGGGAATGAGCACCGGAACCGCATCTGCCGCATCCAGCACGGCGCGGGCGTACTTCTCGCCAACCGCGTGGAATGGATGCTGGCCAATCATGCGACGATCGGCGGGAATCCCTATGAGTGGACGGATGGAGGCCATGGGGGCGGATTTGTTGGCTGCGCGTCTATTATTTTAAACAGACACGCCAGCTCGACCTGACTAGCAGCAGGGGGTATTAGACCACAGCTCGCCGCGCAGAATCTCCCCCGGAGCCCTCCCATCGGGCCTATGCCGGGTCGCCAGCGGGCTGCGCTGAGCCTCCGGCGTTTTCCAAGCGTTCAATGGGTTGCGCGATTTGCGCGGCCCGGCACGGCATCGCTATCCTCCCACCGGCCCCGGGAGCCTCGGGCGTACGCATATCCTAAACACCACCCCGGATGTCCATGTCTTCCACCGGTTCCTATTACGAGGCTTCAGCGCAGCCCGTGCTCGCCCGACCGGAGCTGGCCGAGACAATCGACTGCGACGTCTGCGTTATTGGAGCCGGCATCGCCGGATGCTCCGCCGCCCTGCACCTCGCCGGTCGGGGCTATGGCGTTGTGCTCCTGGAGGCCCAGCGGGTTGCGTGGGGTGCTTCGGGGCGTAACGGCGGGCAGGCGTTGCCCGGCTTCGCAGCCTCGCGCGACAAGCTTCGTCGCCTCATCGGCCCCAACGCTGCCCGCGCCGCTTGGGACACCTCAGTCGAGGGGCTCCGGCTGATGCGCGAGCTGATTGCCAAGCACCGCATCGAATGCGATTGGGTCGACGGCCACATGCTGGCAGCCCTCAAGCCACGCCATGAGACCGAGCTGATCGAGGAGATGCAAGAGCTGCACTCGGAGTACGGCTACAACAGCGTGCGATACCTGTCTCTCGAGGAGACCCGCTCGCTCATTGCCTCCAAGCGATACATCGGGGCGCTCTACGACGCGAATGCCGGGCACTTGCATCCGGTCAAGTACACGCGGGGTCTCGCCGCTGCCGCCGAAGCAGCCGGCGTCAGGCTCTACGAGTCGACGCGTGCGCTCGCCCTTTCCACTCCCACTCGAGCCGGTCCCACGATCGTGCGCACGACCCGAGGCTCGGTGCGTTCGCGGTTCACGGTCCTTTGCGGGAACGTCTACTTGCGCGATACCGCCCCACAGCTGCGGTCGAAGATCATGGGGGTCAGCACTTATATCGTGGCGACGGCACCTCTGGCTGCGGACCGGGCTCGCCGGTTGATCGCCAACGAAGCCGCGGTCAGCGACATGAACTGGGTGTTGGATTACTTCCGGCTGTCGGCCGATCGGCGCCTATTGTTCGGCGGCCGCGTCAACTACTCGGATCTCGCCTCGTTCGACGCCCCCACGGCCACCCGCAAGCGATTGCTCCGCGTATTCCCTCAACTCGCCGACCTGCCTATCGAATACTCGTGGGGCGGGTACGTCGACATCACTCTGAATCGCACGCCGCACTTCGGCCGGCTTGCGCGCGATGTGTACTTCCTCCAAGGCTTTTCAGGGCACGGACTCGCATTGGCCGGCATCGCCGGCAAGTTGGTCTCGGACGCCATTGCCGGCACGGCGGAGCGTTTCGATGTCTTCGCCGCCATTCCCCACGCGAATTTCCCTGGCGGCACGTTGCTGCGGCGGCCGCTGTTGGTACTCGCGATGCTGTACTACAGGTTGCGGGACCTTCTGTAGTGGCACGCCGGCAAAGACCGCGCTGTTTGCCCGGGGCGCGCAGCCGGCCGCCTGAGCTGGCTGAGGGCCTCGACTCCGCGAAAATTTCCATGGGAAATTTTCGCCAATGAACTACAGGAGTTCCGCGATCTGTACCGCGTTGAGCGCGGCCCCCTTGAGCAGCTGATCTCCGGCGACGAACATCGCGACCGAACGCCCGCTCGGGTCGCTGATGTCCTGACGGATTCGGCCCACGAGGATCGGATCCTGCCCGGAGGCATCCTGCGGCATCGGGAAGTAGTTGCGCTCGACGTCGTCCACGACTTTCACACCAGGGGCTGTCTGCACAATCTCGCGCACCTGCGCCGGCGTGATCGGCCGCTCGCACTCGAAGTTGATTGCGATGGAGTGCGCGCGCAGCACCGGAACGCGCACGCAGGTTGCTGCGATCCGGATGTCGGAGGTGCCGAAGATCTTGTGCGTTTCGCGCACGACTTTCATCTCTTCTTCGTTGTAGCCGTTGGCCGGGTCGAGCTTGCTGTTGTGGCTGAAGAGATTGAAGGCATACGGGTGCGGCAGCACCGTGTTCTGAAAGGGCTTCCCATCCAGGTACGCCCGGGTCGACTCGCGCAGCTCCTCCATCGCGGCGGCGCCGGCGCCGGAAGCCGCCTGGTACGTGGACACGATCATTCGCTGAATGCGGTTGCGCTTGTGAATCGGCCACAGCGGAGTGATCGAGATGATCGTGGAGCAGTTGGGGTTGGCGATGATTCCCTTGTGCTGCTTGACTGCCTCGGGGTTGATCTCCGGGACGACCAGCGGCACGCCGGCATCCATCCGGAACGCCGAGGAGTTATCGACGACCACGGCCCCCGCACGAGCGGCGATCGGGCCGAAGCGCTTCGACGTGCTGCCGCCGGCAGAGAACAACGCAATGTCGACACCGCCGAAACTGTCCTCTGTGAGCTCGCGCACGGTCAGCTGCTTGCCGCGAAACGGAAGCGCCTTACCGGCAGACCGGGAAGAAGCGAACAGTCGAAGCTCGGACATTGGGAAATTCCGTCGCTCCAGACACTCCATCAACTCCACGCCAACGGCTCCCGTAGCGCCGACGATGGCGACGACAGGGGCGGACGACTTACCAGCTTGCATACGGCCTCTTCATTTCACGCAGGACAAAAACGCAGAGGCCCCGTCGGTGCGGGGCCTCTTGGAATCGGGTGCGGCTCGATCGGTCAGCGCGCGCAATACTCCAAGGCCCCGGGTATGGGCTTTTTAGTCGTGCGCTTTTTGACAGACCGGAACATGCTCTCAACGCTACCGTACCGCCGGCTCACTGTAAAGCTCGGATCTCGAAACACCGGTGGATTCTGGGATTGCGTTCAAAATCCTTCGGGATCGTCGCCGCCGACACATCCTGCACCGCCAGCCGGGTGGTCAGTTGGGGGTCCAGCCGGAAGCGCTGTGCGTTGGTGGAAAACACGACGAGGCCGCCCGGCGCCAGCAATCGGACGCAGGCATCGATCAACTCCACGTGATCGCGCTCGATGTCCAGGACCCCCTCCATCCGCTTGGAGTTCGAGAACGTCGGCGGGTCCAGGAACACCAGGTCGTAGAGGGCCGCCTCGCTCGCGGCTTGTTGGAGCCACTCGCGACAATCGGCTTGTACGAATCGATGCTGCGCGCCCATGAGCCCGTTCACGGACAAATTGCGCTGCGCCCAGTCGAGGTAGGTGTTGGACAGATCGACCGTCGTGCTCGCAGAGGCGCCACCCGCAACGGCATACACCGTTGCCGTGCCCGTGTAGGCAAACAGGTTCAGGAAGCGCTTGCCTGCCGCAGCGGCGCGCAATCGTTGCCTGGTCAGTCGGTGATCCAGGAACAGGCCGGTGTCCAGGTAATCGTCGAAGTTCACCCTGAAGCGCAGGCCTCCCTCCTGGACGCGGTGGTAGCTCTCTTGATCGGCGACCTTGTTGTATTGCTCGCCTCGCTTCGTCCGGCGGCGGAGGCGGACTCGAATGCGGTCGGACGCGACCCCCGTGACTTCCGTCAGCGTCGACATCGCCTCACCCCGGCGCCGGCGCACGGCATCCAACTCGATCTCTGCCGGCGCGGCGTACTCCTGGACGTACAACCAACCCGCCTCCGGCTCGATCGTGCGATAGAGGTCGATGGCGAAGGCGTACTCCGGCATGTCCGCGTCGTACAGCCGGTAACAGCCCACCCCTTCCTTGTTTGCCCAGCTCTGCAGGCGCTTGAGGTTCTTGGCCAACCGGTTGCCGAACATGCGTGCGCCAGGCGTGTCGCGGTATTGGCTTGCGCCTTTGGAGAGCGTGCCCGGCTCTCGCTCACTCTCCGGTTCTATCTTCAGTCTCAACAAGCGGCACTCGATGGCGCCGTTCCACAGCGCATGCGTTCGGTGCGCGCGGATGCCTAACTCCATGCCCAGCTCAGGGGCACCGATCAGAATGGCCGCCTGCCAACCCTGGAATCGCTCGCGCAGAATGGCACCCAGCTGTCTGTGCAGCAGACGAGCGCCTTCATGATCGTCGAGGCGCACGCCGTAGGGAGGGTTCACGCAGAGCAGACCGGGCGTCGCCGTGGACGGCGCAGCCTGCGCCAGTTCCCGCACCTCGAACTGAGTCAGTGCTCCGACGCCGGCGCGCTGCGCGTTCTCACGGGCGGCGCGGACAGCAGCACCGTCCCTGTCGTGCCCTCGAATAACCAGCGGGAGCGCCGGTGCCCCGGCGCGAGACGCGGCATCGTCGCGGATTTGCTCCCACAGACCAGGGTCGTGCCCACGCCAACCCAGGAAGCCGAAGTATTCGCGCGTCAATCCGGGCGCCCGGTCTGCGGCAATCATCGCGGCTTCGATAACGATCGTGCCCGAGCCACAGAGGGGGTCGAGAAACTCGGCGCCTCGCGCCGCCAGTTCCGGCCAGCCCGCACGTAACAGCATGCCGGCCGCCACATTCTCCTTCAGGGGCGCCTCTCCCGCCGAGCCGCGGTAGCTGCGGCGGTGAAGGCTCTCGCCGGAGAGGTCGAGCGACAGCGTGATCTTCTCGCCGCCATGCGCGTGAGCGTGAACGCGCACACTCGGCCGTTCCAACTCGACGTTGGGGCGCAGCCCATCCTTCTCCCGCAGCGCATCCACGATCGCATCCTTCAGCTTCAGTGCGCCGAAGTGCGTGTGAGTGATCGATGGGTGTCGCCCGGTAAAATCACACGCAAGCGTCGCACCGGGGCCGATATGCTGCGACCAATCGACCGCGCGGGCTGCAGAGTAGAACTCATCAGCGTTGCGAGCCTCAAAGTGCGCCAGCTCAAGAAACACGCGATTGGCGACACGCGACCACAAGCAGGCGCGATAGCCCACGGCCAGCGTCCCTGAGAAGGCCACACCCACTGACCGCTCGCGGACTCCCTCCGCGCCGAGCGCACTGAGTTCGCGAGCCAACAGGTCAGCCAGGCCACGCGGGGCGCTGGCAAGAAATTGCAGAGAGTTCACGTGGCCGGAGAACTCGCGCTGACGATCTCACACACTTCACGGCCCACGTTATGGAAGCGATGCGGCAGCTGCTTCGAGAAGTAGTAGGCGTCGCCGGGCCCGAGGACCCGCGTCGATCCGCCGACTGTCACCTCGATGCGGCCACGAACGACCACACCGCCCTCTTCGCCTCGTGTTGCACCCGGCTCGTCTGTGGAAGCCCCCGCCGCGAACCGCTGGTGTATCACCGCCAGCTGGCGCGCGGGCCGCTTGGCGGCGACGAGGCGCCGAGAGACCTCGGCGTCGCCGACCTCCGCCAGCTCCTCGACCCCAAAAAACGCCTGCGGGGCAGCGGTCAGCTCCAGGGTGAAAAACTCCGCCAATGTCATCGGAACGCCGTCCAGCACCTTCTTCAGCGAGCTGACAGAGGGGCTGACGCGGTTCTGCTCGATCAAGGAAATGAGGCCGTTGGTCACGCCCGCCCGGCGGGCGAGCTCCCGCTGGGACATCCCGAAGGTGGTCCGCACGGTGCGCAGGCGGACCCCGACGTCAATGGCCATAGATGGTCGACCCGGGTGTTCAATATTTAGGACAACGTGGACGGAAATGTGGGTGGTGATGGCCGCGGTTGTCAACTTTCCTTATCATCCGCGGTCCCTTTTTGCAGTCCCTCACTTCAACCCCAAGCTGAGCCGAAAATATGTCCACCGCGGCCGTCACCACCGTCCCCACCCGTAGCGAGCTCGAATCGCACTGGATGCCCTTCACGGCGAACCGCCAGTTCAAGGCACATCCGAGGATCCTCGCCAAAGCCTCCGGAATGCACTACTGGACCCCGGAGGGACGGCAGATCCTGGATGGCGTCGCGGGGCTGTGGTGCGTGAATGCCGGCCACGGTCGGCGTGAGATCTCCGATGCCGTCGCACACCAGCTGGAGACGATGGACTACGCACCCCCGTTTCAAATGGGACACCCGCTGGCGTTCGAGCTTGCGAATGCTGTAGCCAAGATCGCTCCGCCCGGCCTGGATCATGTTTTTTTCACCAACTCAGGATCGGAATCTGTCGAGTCCGCCCTGAAGATCGCGCTTGCCTATCACCGCGTGCGCGGGGATGCGGCCCGCACGAAGCTGATCGGCCGTGAGCGCGCCTACCATGGTGTGAACTTTGGCGGCATCTCCGTCGGAGGCATCCTGGGGGTCCGCAAGATGTGGTCGGCCTCAATGATTCCGGGCGTCGATCATCTCCCGCACACTCACAACCTCGCGGCCAACGCCTTCTCGCGCGGGGAGCCGGAAAAAGGCGCCAACCTCGCCGATGAGCTCGAGCGGCTCGTTGCCCTGCACGATGCTTCGACCATTGCGGCCGTGATCGTCGAGCCGATCGCAGGATCCACCGGTGTGTTGATTCCTCCGCGCGGCTACTTGAAGCGCCTGCGCGAGATCTGCGACCGCCACGGCATGCTGCTCATATTCGATGAGGTCATCACCGGCTTCGGCCGCACGGGTTCGCCGTTCGCCGCGCAGGAGTTCGGGGTGACCCCGGACATCATCACCGCCGCCAAGGGGCTCACCAACGGATGTGTGCCCATGGGCGCGGTCATCGTGAAGAAAGGCATCTACGACGCCTTCATGCAGGGGCCGGAAGGCTCCATCGAGCTATCGCACGGCTACACGTATTCGGCTCACCCGACGGCGTGCGCCGCCGGCGTTGCGACGCTCGGGATCTACGAGCGCGAAGGTCTGCTGACCCGTGCCAAGGAAATGGCGCGGTATTGGGAGGATGCGGCGCACTCGCTGCGCGCGTTGCCGCATGTCATCGACATTCGCAACTACGGGTTGATTCTCGGGCTGGAGTTGGAGCCCATCCCGGGCAATGCAGGCGCGCGCGCGTTCGACGTCTACGTGAAATGCTTCGAGCGAGGCCTGCTCATCCGACAGACCGGCGACATTCTGGCGCTGTCTCCGCCGCTCATCGTCGAGCGCACGCACATCGACCAAATGTTCGGCACACTCGCGCAGGTGCTGCGCGGGTTATAATTAATGGCAAAAGTCGCCTGCGGCCCAAATGGGCCAGCGCTTTTGCGGACAGTAGCTCCGTTTCCGGCCGCGAAAGGGCGCTGCGGACGCAGCGCCGGCCTTCGGCCCTTTCGCGGCCTGCGCTGTCTAGGCGTTCTCAAATCGCCCGAAAGGCCCGGGGCTTACGCTCCGGGTCTTCCGGACGGGTCAGACTCGAGGTTGCTGATGATGCCGGCTGCGGAAATGCTTCAAGCCGGAAAACACCATCCACACAACCGCAGCAATGACGATGGCGCTTCCAACGAGAATTTCCAGATCCGACAGCCCGAACCCACTCCTCGTTGACGCGACGGTGATTGTCTCCATAGCGACCTCCACCCGCACAGAACTTGCGGCCCGGATAAGATTTCACGCCTCGTCCGTCTGGTGAAGCACGGCGTCTCAAATCTGCGACGCGCCTTCACCACTCATCATCTTATGTTTGATCGATCGCGGCGTCGATGCAACGCCGCATCGGGCTGCGGCGGCCCTCCTCGCTCCGCCGCAGCCCACAACCGCCAGTGGCGAATCACTGGTTGGGCGCGCTCGTCACCTGCGCGACCGCCGCATCTCCCTTGCGCTCGATTCGAACCGTCACGCGCCGGTCGAACGCGTAGCCGTCGAGATCGCCCTCCGCGGTCGACGACTCAGACTTGCCGTGCGACTCGACGATGAGCTGATCGCGAGGAATGCCGGCCTGCAGCAGCGCGGCTGCAACCGCTTCCGCGCGACGCTTCGACAACTCATCGTTGAATTCCTCTGAGCCGCGCGGATCCGCGTAGCCGGCAACACGCACCTTCACATCGGGCATCGAGGCGGCCAGCGCGCCCAGCTTCAACAGCGGAGGCATCGACTTCGTGCCGATGGAGGCGTCGTTGGTACGGAACCCGATATCCGTCTCCAGCTGATCGGTGCGGTTCACCGTCTCGTCGAGCTTCGCCGCCAGCTGCTGGGACTGCTCCAGCGAGCCGTTAAGATCCGTGAGGTTCTTGCTCAAACCCGTGCGCGCGGTCTCGCTCTTCGACAGATCGCCCGCGAGTGCCGCGTTCTTGACCTGCTGTTTGTGGTAGTGATCGCCCAGCATCGCGCCAGCGGCCCCTCCGATGACGGCCCCGATCGGGCCGCCCGCGAAGGCGCCTATGACGATTCCGGTCCCGACGCCGATGTTTTCCTGCTTGGAGCCCGGCGCACGCTGCTGCTCTGCCGCATGCACAGGGAGGGATGCGGCGCAGGCCGCCGCCAGGGTGAGTCCGAGTGTGCGGGCCCGCACTTTAGTGATGATGCTCATGGTCAAGTCCTCTTGGCTGGTGTTTGCGAGCGGAACCACTCGTTCCGGCTTGCTTACAGTTCAGCTCAAGAGGACGTGACGGCGATGGCAGGATTGCGGCAGGGCCCTGATACGTTGTGGCGAATTGTGGCGGCGCCACCTACAGCCGCTTCACCCGCGCGGACTGGATATAAGCGAACTTCCCATCTCGAAGGCGGTAGTGCACGAAGCTGACAATATGAATCGACTCGCCCTTGGCGATAGGTCCCACGATGAACTCCGGCCAGTCCTCGAGCGCGTGGAATTCCGTGGCCACCTCGGCCGCAAGCCCCTCGTCGTCACAGATGACGTGATTGATCTGCAGCGTCTCGCGAATCCGTGCCTTGACCTCTCGATAGAAATCGACGATCGCCTGCCGCCCGCGCAGCACCTTGCTGGGCAACTGCAGCACGACGTCGTCCGTGTAGTAGCGCGAGAAACCCGCGAAGTCATCGCGGTTGAAGCAGTCGATGTAATCGCGAAACTGGCTCTTGTCCATGTAGAAGACCCCAACCGTGGCACGTCGAAGAGTTGGCACGCCGGCAAAAACCACGTTTTTTGCCGGCCGTGTGGGCTAGCTGACGGCCTAACTTCCGCGAAAATTGCCGTAGGCAATTTTCGCCAATGAACTAATAAGGCTCAGGGAGGTGCGGGTGGCGCCTGAAAATATCGCGCTCCTTCTTCACCTCGTTATACGGCCGATAGAGCGTCGAAGGCTCGTCGGGCTTGACTGACAAAGGCCCGCGAACGCTCCCATGGTCCTTGGCCTCCGCCCAGCTCGCCTCGTAGCGATTGCGAAAAAGAGGCACGAGATTCGTGTGCGCGATGCGCCACTCGTCCGACTCCTTCACGTAGTCGGCGTAGTAAGGCCCCCAGATCCATGAAGCCGAGGCATCGGAGCCCGCGCACCCGGGCGACAGCCAGTGGCTGCGCGCCGACTGGCCATCGCGAGCGATCTCGATGTAGGGATTGACGGTCATGTGCAAGATAAAAAAGCCGGGAATAGTCTTAGTGACCTCGAACGCGCCGTACAGCGAGCGCACGCTCTCAGGACCACGGTACACACCGCTGTCGGAGAACTCGACCGACACGTCGGCAAGATTCTTCGCGAAGCATTCCGTGAACACCCGGTCGAATTGCTGCGTGAACAAGTAGTGCGCGTACTTGGACTGCAGCTTCTGGATCTCTTGGGTGTCCTCCAGGCGCTGCACGCGCGCCAGCAGCTCTCGGACGGTGGTCGACTCAGCATCGGAAGTCGTTGACATTTCGGTACTCACATTCGAAGCACGGCTTTGATCGTCACGCCCTTCTCGAGATCGTGGAAAGCCTGTTCGATTTCCTGGAACTTGTAGAAGCGGATGAGCCGGTCGAACGGCAACCGGCCCTGACGGAAATACTCGATCAGCAGCGGAATGAACAGCCGCGGCGTGCTGTCGCCACCCAGGATCCCGCGCAGCGTCCGTCCCCCGGCCAGGATGTGGAACATCTCAGGCGTCCACGAATCCAGAGGAGCCGCGACGAATCCCGCGATACCGCGTGGCGCAAGGCAAGCCATGGCTTGCGAGAATATCGCCGCCGAGCGCGTAGTGTTGAAAGTGAAATCGACACCGGTGCGTGTCAGGTCACGAACCGCCTGACCGGCATCGGCTGCCGAGGAGTCGATTGTGTCCGTCGCACCCAGCTCTTTCGCCAGCGCGAGTCGGGCGGGCACAATGTCGACAGCAATGATCCGAGCGGCGCCGACGAGCCGTGCCGCCATCACCGCGCTCAGTCCGACGGCGCCGGTGCCGAAGACTGCGATCGAATGACCGGGACCGACTCGCAGCGAATTGATCACCGCTCCTGCGCCGGTCTGGACGCCGCAGCCCAACGGACCCAACACCTCCAACGGCACGTCCGCAGGCACTTTGACCGCGCTCTCGGCATCCGCGAGGGAGTACGTTGCGAACGACGACTGCCCGAAGAAGCGCGCGTAAATCGGCGCGCCATTTTGCGCCAGTGGCGTGCTGCCGTCGGGCCGGAGGCCGCCGAAGTTTCTCGGCAGTACCTCATAGCAATAGCTGTGCTCATTGCGCTGACAGCTGGGGCAGGTGCCGCAGAAATTGACGCTCAGCACCACCGGATCGCCGGGCGCGAGTCGCGTGACGCCGCTTCCGACGCGCTCGACGATCCCGGCGCCTTCGTGTCCGAGCACGATCGGCTTGGGAGTTCGATCCCGAGCGTGAACGTTGATGTCGGTGTGGCAGATACCGCTCGCGACCAGGCGCACCAGGATCTCGCCAGCGCGCGGCTCCTCTATATCGAGCGTCTCGATGGCAGGCGGGCGCGCAGCGGCGCGCGAAACGGCGGCCTGGATTTTCATGCGGTGTACCGTCCGAAGGTGAGGGCCGATTCCGGCACCCACATCCCGTGGAACGTGGATCGCACGCGAACCGGCATGCGCAGCAGGGCAACAGGGCCGTCCTCGATACGACGCGCATCCAGAATGGCGAGATCGCTCTGGTTCGCCGCGAATCGGTTCACCAGCGCGAGCAGGTACCCGTCGGCCTCTGCCGCACCGGGGCCGACCACGAAGTTGGGTTCCTGCACCCCGCAGCCTTCCCCCGGCGACCAGGTCGTCAGGCGTCCGGTCTGGTGATCGATACATCCGATCGCACCCATGCCCATCTCGCCGGTCTTGGCCGTCGGCGAACGGCAGATCCCGAAGCCATAGCGGTAGGGCTTGCCCATGTAGCGATCGTCGCACTTGGGCATCTCGCACGGCACGGGCGTGATCAAACGCGCCTCATAGGTGTCGTGAGCGCCGTTCAAATCGAACGTCAGTCGCGTGAGCTGCGGCGGGCACGGCTTGAACGGCGATCCGTCGTAGCTCGGGAAGAAGTCAAAGCAGTTGCCCTGATACAGGCACAGGTCCAGATGAACCTTCGAGCCTTCGTTGTAGGCGTTCATCATGTGCCCGGCGCTGACGGCGGGGCCGTGGAACCAGCGGATGTCGTTCGACGAGCCGCGCCTCGGCAAAATCGCGAAGTGGCTCTGCTTGTCGGGATGCCACTGATAGAACGGGCCGCCTTTCTTGAGGACATCGAGGTCGGTGATCAGCGGAAAGAACGGCGCGATCACATGGGTGTCGGTCGCGGCAAAGTCGTGCACCATGCCCGGATAGGGCATGTTGAACCACGTCTCGTGAACGATCTCGCCGCTTTGCGCGGCGATGTAGAAGGCAAACTCGGTGGTGCAGTCTCCCTTGGCCTGATAAGAGAAGGTGAGCAGCTCGTTGCGGTGCAGATCCAGCTTGGGGTGCGCGGTCAGACTGACAGCGCTCACCGCCCCCTCGAAATTCCACTCGCGCCGCGTGGCGAGGGTGTCCGGATCGAGCTCCATCGGCAACGAGTCCTCCTTCAGCACCAGGAGCTTGCGCCCGTGCCATACGACGTTGGTATTGGAGGTCCCCATGTTCTTGCCGGCGACGCTGGGGTCGTTGGTGTAACGGTTGCGATAGCGTCCGAACAGCGAGCGGCCCGCCTTCTCCTGCAGCAGGAAGCGCTCGTTGCGCACCCAGCGGCTGCGGTAGTCCACACGTCCGTCGTCGAATCGAAACAGGTGCACCATCCCCTCCCCGTCGATGAACACGTCCTCCTTGGCCATCGAAGGAAACTGGCGATCGGGCCCGCAGCGATACAACGTCCCGCGCAGGCTCCGCGGCACTTCGCCCTGGACCACCTCGAGGTCGCGCACATCGGATTCGACGCGCAGCGGCGCGCCCCACCCGCGATACAAGGGAAGATCGGCAAAGGGTTGAGTCATTGGAGCATCCCGAACTTGACCGGCTTCGATGATAAATCAATGATTGAGATAAGAGGTACTGGAGCACACCGTGAACACAGCGCCCCCCCTTCCCGTCCGTAACCCGCGCACCGGCAAGATCGACCGCGAGGTTACACCTCTTGGCGCACACGAGATCGCTGCGATCTGCACACGGTTGCGTGCGGCCCAACCGGCCTGGGGAGGGCTGCCGCTGGAGAAGCGCATCGCGGTCATGCGCACGTGGGCGGACAAGCTGCGGGCCTGCAAACCGAAACTCGTCGAGGCCGACAGCACCGACACCGGTTACGGTCAGATCTCCAAGGTCGCGCCCGACATGGTCATCGGGTCGATCATGCGCCATTGCTCGATCGCGCCTGCGATCTTCGCGCAAGCACAGCGCTCAGGCGTCTCGCCGGGCGCCCCCAACATCTCGTTCGCCACGCTTCTGAAACCCTATCCCGTGGCGGGCATCATCGCTCCCTGGAACGCGCCGCTCATGTTGTCCACGCTGCACGCCATCCCGGCTCTGTTTGCCGGATGCTCCGTGATTGTTAAGCCGAGTGAGGTCGCGCCTCGTTTCGTCGATCCAATCATGGAGTCCATCCGCGAGGTCCCGGAGCTGGCCGCAGTCTTCAAGTACGTCGTGGGCGATGGCCAGACCGGCGCGGCGATCGTCGACAATGTCGATATCGTCAACTTCACCGGCAGCGTGCCCAATGGCCGCAAAGTCGCAGAACAATGCGCGCGTCGTTTCATCCCCTGCATGCTGGAGCTGGGTGGCAAGGACCCGGTGGTCATCACGCAGACTGCGGACTTGGACAAGGCAGCGAGCGCCGTCCTGCGCGGGGCCGTCACGAGCACCGGGCAAGTGTGCTTCTCGATCGAGCGCGTGTACGTGCACGAGAGCGTGCATGATGAGTTCGTCGAACGACTCGCGTCCAAGGCCGAGCGGGTGCAATTCAATTACCCGGACCCGCACAGCGGCCACATCGGTCCGTTCATCTTCGAGCGCCAGGCACAGATCGTGGCCGGCCACATCGAGGACGCCCTCGCCAAAGGCGCCAAGCTGCGCGCCGGCGGAAAAGTGCTCAATTTAGGCGGCGGCCTGTACATGCGGCCCACCATCCTCACCGACGTCACTCACCAGATGCAGATCATGCGCGATGAGACATTCGGTCCGGTCATGCCGGTGATGGCGTATCGCAGCGAGGATGAGGCCGTGCGACTCGCGAACGACACCTACTTTGGGTTGTCGGCTGCCGTGATCGCAGGCACGGTGGAGGAAGCGCGCCGCATCGCGGATCGGATCGATGCCGGCGTGGTCAGCGTACAGGACACGTTTCTGACGTTTGCGGGTTACGGCGCCGCCGACTGGGAATCGTTCAAGTTCTCCGGCCTCGGCGGGCGCGGCGGAATGTTGGCCTTCGTGAAGAAGCAGGCGATCCTGGTCAACAGCGCGGCGCCGACGTGCCTGTTGACGGAGCATCTGCAAGCCGTCGTCAACGATCCGGGCAAGGCGCGCTGATCGAGGGCGCGCTGACCCACAAAAGTGCGGTCGGCCGCGAGCGCCGCACCTTCGTGGTGCGCGCTCGTTCCCGCGGACTCTCGGCCGAGCGCGGCTCGCCTCCGCACATTCCGCCCTCGCTGCCAAAAACCCCCGTATTTTCAGTGACCTCTTGGGCGTGAGCCCAGCGGAAATCCTCACCGTCGATGACCGCCCACGCATGGCACGCTTGCTGCATTGGTGATCGCGCCCTCGCGCTGTTGCGTTTCGCCGTCAATCGGCGTGCGCGCGGGTTTTGTCCAAACAAATCGCGGCCTACGCCGCCGCTGGAATTGTCGCTCTTTTGCCACGCTGGAGGATTCAGAATGAGATTCTCAAGGGGTCTGTCGGTCATCGGTCTACTCGCCGTCGGAGGGGTCGCTCAAGCCGCCGACGCCCCCGCTGCCCCCGCGGCTCCGGTTCCCAGCTTCTCGGATCTGCTCACGGGATGGGGACTGACGACCAGTGGGTACGTCGCCGCTTCCTGGTACCACTCGAGCGGTTATCCGCTGAACATTCACCAGTTCGACAACCGTCACGACACGTTCCAACTCGATGAGGCCGGCCTGCAGATCGCCTACCAGCCGAAGGAAGGGTTTGGCGCGCTGGTGGATGTGATTGCCGGCGAGGATGCGAAGATCCTGAACGTCGCCGAAGGCAACAGCGGCATGGTCGATGTGCGGCAGGCCTACCTGCAATACGCCTCGGGCCCTCTCACCATGATCGCGGGCAAGTTCGTGACGCTCGCGGGCGCGGAAGTCATCAACCCGACGGCGAACACGAACTTCTCACGCTCGCTGCTGTTCTTCGAATCGGAGCCGCTGACTCACACCGGCTTCCGTGCGACGTACGCGGTCAGCGACACGCTCAACGTCATCGGCGGCGTCAATAACGGGTGGAACGTCACCGGCACAGACTACGGCTCGAAGACCGGCGAGGCGGGGATCGCCTGGACGCCCAGCAAGATCTTCTCGCTGACGGCCCAGGCGTACTTCGGTAAGGCGGGCAGCTATACCGCGTTCGACGCGGAGCGCACGCTCATCGATGTCGTGGCCACCTATAACGCGACTTCGCAGCTGACACTCATCCTGAACGCCGACTGGGATCAACAACAGGACGGCGTGACCGATGCGCTCGGCAACACGCACTCGGCCACGTGGGGTGGCGTTGCGGGCTACGTCAACTACGCGATCAACGACAACTGGCGCGTATCGACCCGCATCGAGTACTTCAACGACAAGGATGGCTTCAACACCGGTGTCGAGCAGCACCTGTGGGAAGGCACGGTCACCTTCGGGTACGCGCCGACGAAGAGCTTCGAGCTGCGCGGGGAGTTCCGCTACGACAGCGCGCAGGACTCGGGCACCT
>Ga0070681_10001575_pt1 | contig 20246 bp, 21 predicted proteins | sample KBSC83BmetaG_FD_65650 | JGI IMG/M metagenome (GOLD analysis project Ga0070681, IMG submission 65650) | Corn rhizosphere microbial communities from Kellogg Biological Station, Michigan, USA - KBS C8-3B metaG | ecosystem: Host-associated > Plants > Roots > Rhizosphere | place: USA: Michigan... | reverse complement strand
CCGAGCTCGCGCGCCGAGCACAGCATGCCTTCCGATGTCTCACCGCGGATTTTCCGCTTCTCGATCCTGACGCCGCCAGGCAGCACTGCGCCGACGGGCGCGAAGGGATAGAGCGTACCGGCAGTCACGTTCGCCGCGCCGCAGACGACGTCGAGCTGCGCCCCTCCGCCTGCATCGACCTTGGTCACCCAGAGGTGATCGGAGTTCGGATGTCTCGATGCTTCCATCACCCGCGCGATCACGACGTCGCCGAGATCTTCGCGGAGCGATACGAGATCATCGACCGTAGCGCAGCGCGAGGTGAGCAGATCTCGCAGCTCGGTTGGAGTCAGCTTGAAAGGAACGAACGCGCGCAGCCACTCGTACGACGCGTTCATCTGGAGATCTGATAGAGGAACCGCACATCCGAATCGTAGAGAATCCGGATGTCGGGGATGTCGTAGCGAAGCATCGCGATGCGCGCCGGCCCCATGCCGAACGCCCAGCCGGTGTAGCGATCGGCGTCCAGCCCCGCGGCGTTGATGACGGATGGATGGACCATCCCGGATCCCAGAATCTCCATCCACCCGGTCCCCTTGCAGCTGGGACATCCGCTGCCGTGACAGAGCTGGCACTCGACATCCATCTCGGCGGACGGCTCGGTGAATGGGAAGTAGCTGGGCCGGAAGCGGGTCTTCGTCTGGCCGAAGAATCTGTTGGCGAAATGAGTGAGCGTTGCCTTGAGATCGACGAAGCTGACGCCTTCGTCGATGGCGAGGCCCTCGATCTGGGCGAACATCGGCGCGTGGGAGGCGTCGAAGAAATCACGGCGGTAGGCGTTGCCCGGGCTCAGAATCCGGATCGGCGGCTTGAACTTCTGCATCGTCCGGATCTGCACCGGCGAGGTGTGGGTGCGGAGCATGACGTTCTCACCCAGGTACAGCGTGTCGTGCAGATCGAGCGCCGGGTGATCCGCCGGGAAGTTCAGCGCGGTGAAATTGTACCACTCGGTCTCGGCCTCGGGGCCCAGCGCGATGGTGAAGCCGAGCTCGCGGAAGATGTCCTCGATCTCCTCGATGACGAGGGTGACGGGATGCTTCGAGCCGAGCCACTGGCGGCGGGCCGGCATGGTGAGATCGACCTGACGCTTCGACGAGCTCGCGGCATCGAGCTGACGCCGTCGCTCATCGAGGTGCGTTTCAAGCTGTGCCTTGACGGCATTGATCAGGGAGCCCGCTTCGCGAAGCTCACCGGGCGCGAGGGTGGGCAGCTGCTTGAAGAGATCCGGCAAGCGGCCGGATTTTCTCCCCAGCAGTGAGGTCCTCGCGTCCTCGAGCAATGCAGCGGTGGTAGCCGAGTCGATCAGCTTCTCGCCGTCGGCGGCGAGGGATGTCACCAGCTGCTGAAATTCTGAAAGCGTCACGATTCAGAGTTCGGGTGGACGACGGCAGCGGCGCACAGCAAAAGGACTCCACCGCGCCTGTCTGACATTAGCGCCGGCGGAGTCCTTTTTAAATCCTTGCGGGATGTTTACGCGGCGTCTAAAGCTGATCTCGCCTTCTCGGCGAGGGCGGTAAACGCGGCTGAGTCGTTGACGGCGATGTCCGACAGGATTTTGCGATCGATCTCGATGCCGGCTTTCTTGAGGCCGTTCATGAACACCGAGTACGACATCCCGTTCTGGTGGGCGCCGGCGTTGATGCGGACGATCCAGAGCTTGCGGAAATCGCGCTTCTTGTTCTTGCGATCGCGGTACGCGTACTTCCATCCGCGCTCGACGTTTTCCTTCGTAGCCTTCCACAGCTTGCTGCGAGCGCCAAAGGCGCCGCGGCCGGCCTTCATGATCTGCTTTTTGCGCTTCAAGCGCGCGACATTCGATCTAACGCGTGGCATTGTCTATTCCCCTACGCCTGTAGCAGACGCTTGATGTTCTTCGTTTCGCCGGAAGTGTGGATGATCGCTTCCTGGCGGAGACGACGCTTTCTCTTCGACGTCTTCTTGGTGAGGATGTGGCTCTTGAACGCCCGCATGCGCTTCACCTTCCCGGACCCGGTGATCTTGAAGCGCTTTCTCGCGCCCTTATGTGACTTCATTTTCGGCATTTCAATTCCTTTATGTCTGTCGGTGTCGTCTGACACTCGAGTGATCTTCAATTCCCGCTTCCCGCGTCCCGCGTCCCACTTCTACTTGGGCGCGAGGATCATCGTCATGAACTTCCCCTCGAACTTCGGATCGCTTTCGATCTTCGCGACATCAGCGAGCTCCTCGGCGACCCGATTCACCACCTGACGCCCCAGCTCGGGGTGGGCGATCTGTCGGCCGCGGAACATCAGGGTCACCTTCACCTTGTTTCCTTCCTGCAGGAACTCCCGCGCGTGACGGGTCTTGGTCATGAAGTCGTGCTCCTCGATGCCGGGCCTGTACTTCACTTCCTTGAGATGGATGACGTGCTGCTTTTTCTTGGCCTGGCGGGCCATCTTGGCCTGCTCGAACTTGAATTTCCCGTAGTCCATGATGCGGGCGACGGGCGGCCTTGCCATCGGTGCGACTTCAACCAAATCCAATCCCTGCTCTACTGCCTGCGCCAACGCTGCATCGACGTCCATGATTCCGAGCTGCGCTCCATCGGCGGCGATCACCCGGATGGGACTGATGCGGATCTGTTTGTTGACGCGTACGCGCTTTGTTGTGTCCTGGATACGAGCCCCTTTACTCAAAGAAAACAAAAACGCGGACCCATTTCGGAGTCCGCGCGAAGGGATCTCCCCGTCAGGGGAATCCCGGCATGAACTCCTGTAGCACACCTCAAAGTTCGAGGGCCAGAGGGTGGAGCGACCCGCCCGGATCGCCCGCTTATCGCATTGTCAGGTCATAAGATAGGGCAACCAGTACCGCGGTGCAAGCTATCAAAATGCTTCCAGAGTCTGCCGCTACGACCTAGATTCGCTGAATGAACGAGACTGCGATCGGAGACAAAGCCGGGAAGCCGGAGAAGCGCGTTGCGGTGGATGGGATCGGTGGTGTGTTTCTCTACGCCAACGACGCCAAAGCCCTCTCCAAATGGTACGCGCATCACTTCGGCCTGAACATCGAAACCTACGAGGACGGCAAGGTTTACGGCACCGAGTTCAAGTACCGTCGGCTCGGTGACTCATCGCAGGTCGATTCGACGGTGTTCTCGATCTCCCAGGCGAAGCCGCCGCTTCCCGAGGAGCGCCGTGAATGCGTGATCAACTACCGCGTGCGCGATCTCGCCGCGTTCGTGGAGCAGCTCAAGGCCGAGGGCATCGCCATCGAGAAGACCGAGGATTTCGACTACGGTCGGTTCGCGCAGATAAGGGACCCCGAGGGGAACCGGGTTGAGCTGTACCAACCTCTGAACTGACCCGGATTCTGAGACCTCGGCGCTGCGGCTGGCACCCTAGTCAAAAAGGTGGCAGGTGGGAGAGGTGCACAGAGATGCTCTGGCAGCAGTTTTTCTACTCGCATTCTCGCTGCGTCACGCCACTATGGAACGCGCCAGATAAACTGATACCCGTACCCTCTGACCATGTCTCCCACCTGCCACCTTTTGGACTAGAGTGGCCAGTCGTCAGCGGTCAGGTCTCAGAGTCCGGGACTAGTCGGTACCCTTTCGCATCAACAGCGACCCTGCCCCATGCCGTCCGCGCGTCGTGCTCGAAGATGACGAGCCAGCCCTCGTCGACGGCCTGCTTGAGAATGCGGCGCTTGGTCTCGAGAGTGACGAGGGGCTCGACGTCGTAGCCCATGATCCACGGCAGCGGGAGATGGGCGCTGGTAGGGACGAGGTCGGCGAAATAGAATGCGCGCTCACCGGCCGACTCGATCAGGATGCTCTGATGAAAGGGGGTGTGGCCTGGGCTGGGAACCACCTTGATGCCCTTCACGATCTCTTTCTCGCGCGAAACGAATTCGATCTTGTCGGCGCCCTCGAGCGGGACGTAGTTCCGGTCGAAGTAGCTGGCAGCGGTGCGCTCGTTGGTGTGGGTGGCGTAGTCGAACTCGCCGCGCTTCACGATGTAAGTCGCGTTGGGAAAGGTGATCTCCACCGAGCCGTCGGGCCGCGTCCGGGTGTTGCCGCCAGCATGATCGAAGTGGAGATGGCTGTTGATCACGAGGGAGATGTCTTTCGGAGCGACACCGATCTGCCGCAATCCATCCTCGAGCCAGGTGTCTCCCTCGGCGCCCTCGTTCTCGATGCCGTAGATGTCCTTGAACTTCGCGTTCTCCTTGTTGCCGGCGCCCGTATCGATGAGGATCAGCCCGCTTGGATGCTCGACCAGCAGACAGCGCATCGTCATCGGGATGCGATTGCGCTCGTCGGCCGGAATCCGCTTCTCCCACAGAGATTTCGGAACGACGCCGAACATCGCGCCGCCGTCGAGTTTCATTTCGCCGGCACGGATCGCGTGCACGACGAGGCTACCGATCTTCCGACGCTCGACGAGCGGACCCTGAATGCTCACGCGGTGGTGTCGCGAGTGACGGGTGTCGGCAGGCCGGAGTGGCGGCGCTTTTTGCGACGACCGGGTTGGCTGCGCAGCAGCGACTGCAGCTCGCTCCAGGTCCCGCAGCCACGATCGGCAAGATCAGAGACCATCCTGATCAGACAGTGCGCGGTTGCGATCGCATCGCCGCCGGCACGGTGGCGATTCTTTATCGTCACTCCGTAGTAGCGCGCGACGTGGTCGAGCGATCGGCGCGGCAGCTGCGGCAAAACCTTGCGCGCGAGTTTCACCGTGCAGAGCCGGCGGCCGCGCAGCTGGCGGCCGGTCGCGCGGTTCAGCTCGTTGGTAAGGAACCGCCAATCGAAGGTCGCGTTGTGAGCGACGAAAATATTTCCCTCGAGCACCCGCATCACGTCGGGCGCCACCTGCTCGAAGACGGGCGCATCCTTCACCATATCCCAGGTGATGTTGGTGAGGGCAGTGATGAACGGAGGAATCGACCGCCGCGGATTCACCAGCGTCTCATAGACCTCCACGATCTCGCCACCGCGCACCACCACAGCGGCGATCTCGGTGATGCGATCGTTGAGCCAGGACCTCCCGCCTGTAGTCTCCGTGTCGACGACGACGTACGAGAGCTCGCGCAAAACCTCATCACTCGAGCTCGACCGGACCTTTCCGGTCGCCGAGTACGGAGCGCGGGTGAGATCGGCGAGCATCCAGCGGCCATCGTCGGTGCGGACGAACTGGGGTCGCCCGGCGAACATCGCGTGCGCCATGTGCTCGGCGACAATCCGCGGCGCGCCGGGGAGCGCGCAGATGTGGCCGATCAGATCGACTACGTCGGCGGGCCCTCGAGACAGATAGTCGAGCGCGCGGGTCGTCAGCAGGGTGTCTTCAGGCTCGGAGTACAACCCGCGGGTCAGCTCCAAGGGTCGTCTCGCGTGATTGGGCACGTCATGCAGTGCGGGCCGCCGCCGGCGCGAACCAGCTCGCCGCCCTCGAAAGTGATTACCGCACGCTCGTTGACGGGAATGTCTTTGTCGTCGGAAAGAAAATCAGATGCGGCAATCATCTTGAACCCAGCCTTCTCGAGCTCACGCAAAGTCGTCTCATGACGCTGGTATGAAGTTATCACGCCGGGACGCAGCGCGGCGAAGTTGCATCCCGATGCCCACTGCTCCCGATCCTGGACGATTCGCCGCGTGCCACCGCAAAGGATCGGCTCCATCTGCATTCCACAATGCATGAGCGCGGCGAACAGATCAGGTTGTTCCTTCATGTGCGACTGACCCTTCTGCCAATGTAGTATCGGCACGCGATACGGTCCGATGAAGTGGGGAGGATAGACCGCGCACAAATCCCGATCGACTTGAGTGAAGATCATGTCGAGGTGGATCGCCGTCGGCTCCTGCGGCATCACGACCACGATGATGTTGGTGACCTTCGTTTTCTCGAACAGCAGCTTTGCCAGCCCATCGATCCCAGCCGGGCTCGACCGCTCGCTGAACCCGATCAGCAGGACATCCTCGCGCAAAGGATGCACGTCGCCGCCCTCGAGGGTGTGGTTCAGCCGACGCTCGACCGACCCGTCGTAGAGAATGCCGTTGTTGCGGAGCTTTGGATGCGACGTAAACAACGCCTTCATGATCAGCTCTTCGGTCCAGCGCGCGTGGAAGCGCATCGACCCGATCATCATGTTCTGGTTGATCGCCATCGCCGAGTCGCGGGTGAAGAACAGGTTCGGCAACGGCGGCAGGGAGTAGCTGCACTCGTTCAGGGTGCGCGAAAGCGGGCCAGGATCTTCTTCCCTGCCCTCGATCAGCAGCGTGACCGCGGCTTCGGGCGGAAGGTCGCGGAGCTCGCTGGCGAGTGGCTCGAGCGGGACGACGTCGAGGGTCTCACGGATGATCAGCTCTCGCACCTCCGAGTCCTGCATCACTTCGGTAAGGAGGCCGCGAACGGTGAGCACCTCGCAGAATCTCTCGAGGATCTGCACGAACCGGCGATGCTCGCGCTGCGCCAGGTCGGCATCGATGATGTCGTCGTAGAGGAAATCGGCGCGCGTGCTCGGGGTTACGGCGAGCAGCTCGTTCCCCGGGGTGTGGACGAGGACGGTGCGGAGGGCACCGATTTCGGAGGTGACGTGGACCGGCATCGGGGGAAGATAACAGCAGGGTGACGGGGGCTGGGAACTGCAACTGAACGGGCGGGGTGGGAACTGCAACTGAACGGGCGGGCTGGGAACTGCAACTGAACGGGTGCCAGAGGTCAGTGGCGTAGATGCCAGAGATTAGTTCACGACGCCGGGATGTTCCTATTTGTCTGACAGCACACGCGGTTGCCTGTGCTTCGCTAGCCATCAGTGACGTCCCGACGTAGTGAACTGTGTACTGGCCACTGTGCTACTGACGTCTGGCACCCGTTCCGTTGCACCACCTCGTAGTCGTTCCCAAGCGGAAAAGTTTACAGTTGCGACCCGTCAGATTAGTTTGTGAATTACTTCACAAGCACCAATTGAAGCGGATAGCTGAATCCACCGTAAGGCGCCTTTCCCTCTACCTGAGCTTCCTCGAAGGGATCGAGCGTCAGGGCGTCAAGACGATCTCCAGTGACGAGCTCGCGCAGCTCGGTGGGACAACGTCCGCTCAGGTGCGAAAGGATCTTTCCCTGTTCGGCTCCTTTGGAAAACGCGGCCTCGGCTACTCCGTACCGGAGCTCTCCGAGAAGCTGCGCGAGATCCTCGGCCTCGGAAAACAGTGGCGGGTGTGCATCATCGGCGCCGGCAAAATCGGCGCTGCGCTGGCGCGCTACCACGGCTTCGCCGATCGTGGCTTCAACGTCACTGCTGTCTACGACAGCGATCCAGCCAAGATCGGGAAGCGGTTCGAGAATCTGGTAGTCCGACCGATCTCGGATCTGGAAAAAGATGGGGCGAAGCAGGACTTTGACATCGCAGTCGTTGCCACACCGGCCGAGGCGACGCCTGCGGTGGTAAGGGAGGTCGTGCGCTCCGGGATCAAGGCGATTCTGAACTTCGCTCCAGTCCAGATCTCGGTTCCCGCGGATGTGACCGTGCGGACCGTGAACATGGCGATGGAGCTCGAGGGGCTTTCGTTCGCTCTGTCGAACCGAGGCGAGTAGCGCGGGGTCGTCCCTGCCGATCGCATCCAACTGCGGCTCGCGTGTGTTGCGACAGCCGTTCGATCCGAGCGCCGCGCTACATCCGCTCCTCGATCTCCCCCAAGGAACTGTAAAGCGCGGCCCATTGGGTCGGGCTCACATTCTCCGGCCTGTCTTTTGGGTCGATCCCGACCGCTTCGAGGACGTCCACCGCCTGCTGTGGTGAAAGTCCCCGAATCGCGCGCAGGACTCGCTGCATCTGCTTTCTTCGCTGGCCGAACGCCGCCTGAACGAAGGTGCGAAGCCCGCGCAGCTCGCCGAGCGGGAGCAACGGCCGCGGTTTCGCAGTAAGGCGCACCACGGCAGATTCGACTTTCGGCGGAGGACGAAATGCGCCCGCCGGGACGCGCAGAACCTGCTCTACGTTCGCGACCATCGCGACGTTCACGCTCAATGCGCCGTAGCTCTCGGATCCTTCCCCAGCGGCCAAGCGCTCAGCGACCTCCAGCTGTACGAGAAACACCGAGCGCCGCGGCATTGGCGGCTCGAGCGCCTTGAATACGATCGGTGTGGTGATGTAGTACGGAACGTTTCCGATCAACAGATAGTCGTCACCGCCAAGCGTGCGTGAATCGATCTCGAGAAAATCGCCCTCGACAATCTCGACGTTGGTGCTGCCGGCGTAGCGCTCCCGCAGCTGGGCGGCGAGGGCGCGGTCGATTTCCACGGCCACCAATCGGCCGGCTCTCTTAGCGAGTATATCGGTGAGCGAGCCGCGGCCCGGCCCGATCTCTACGACGGTGTCGGACGACGTCGGCGCCAACGCGTCGACGATCGCGGTGAGAATTCTTTCGTTCGTGAGAAAATGTTGGCCGAATCTTTTGAGCGCCGGTGGCTGATCTTCGCGGCGCTTTCGGCCACCGCGCTGGCCGCGCCCGCCGGGCGCGCCCGACATCGTCAGCTCCTCAGCACCACGAGCGTGAGATCGTCGCGACTCCGAACCGTGCGCGTGTGCACCTCGAGCATCTTGAACACCCGATCGACGATGACCTTGGTGTCGTTCTCGCGGTTTTCGCGAATCAGATCGAGCACCCGTTCTTCGCCGAGTCTCTCGTCGCGCGAATTGCGCGCATCGCTGATGCCGTCGGTGAAGAGCACCAGCAGGTCCTTGCCCTTGACCCACGACAGCGAAGCGGTGTTCGGAACGTCTTCCACCATGCCGAGTGGAGGGTTCACCGCCGCGAGTCGCGTGACCGTGCCCTCCTGGCTGATGACGAACGCATGGGGATGGCCGGTGTTGGCGTAACTGAGCTTCGATTTCTCGGGCTCGACCACGCCGTAAAACATCGAGATGAACATCTCCGTGGATTCCAGCTCCTCGCGCATCGACCGCAGCAAAGCGCCGAGCATCTCCCCGGGGTTGCCGAAATTCTGGGCGTGGATCGCGGATGCGCTCATCGCCAGCGCCATGATCAACGCGGCGCGATACCCGTGTCCCGACACGTCGCCGATCATGATTCCCGTCTTCGCTTCGCGCAGCTTGAACAGCTGATAGAAGTCTCCACCGACGCTCTCCGCGGGAACCACCCGCGCCGTTACTTCGGCCTCCGGCGAAACCACATCGCTCGAGGGCAAAAGCTTCATCTGCAGGTCGTGCGCGAGGTTCATCTCCTGGAGCAGTCGCTGCCGGTCCAGCGATGCGCTGACGAGGCGCGCGTTCTGAATCGCAGTGCCGATCTGCGTCGCGATCGCCGTCACCAGCTTCTGATCGCCGGCAGTGAAGGGCTGTCGCGAACGGCGATCAGCGAGATTCACCACGCCGAGTGGTTGCCCGCCCGTCGGCGTCGTCCACATGATCGGCACCGAGAGCATCTCGCCGCGGCCGTAGGGTGATTCGGTCCCGAAGGTGACTCCCTTCCCGACCACGATCAGCGGGTGCTGCGTGCGGAACACGCGAGCGGACACGCTCACCGGATCGTCGGCGCTGATGGGCGGGATCTTGTCCTTCGGCACGCCAAGGGCGGCGACTGCGTGCAGCGTATTGGTCCGGGCGTCGTGGACGAGGATCGAAGCGACCCGCGCGCCGACGGTCTCGGAGATCTCGGTAAGGATTGTGGCTGCCGCGTCCTCGAGGGTGACGGTGCGGCCGAGTATCTCGCCAATCGTGTAGAGAAGATTGATCTCCTCGTAACGCTCGGCGAGCTCCGTGGCGGCGTGCTCGACCTCGAGCGCCGCCTGGGTGAATTGTGAGACCACCGGCATCAACAGCTTGATGTGCCGCTCTTCTGGCGAGTACGACGGATCGCACGGTCCGACGGTGAGCCAGATCTTTTTGACCGACGGCACGCGTGTCACGAGCTGGGTGCCGAAGTTGGTGGGAATCGACTGGCCCGGCTCGTCGGGAAGGACGTCCGGCATCTGCACTTTCGGACTCGAGCGGGCGATGATGGTCGGCGTCGAGCGTCCGTCGGCCGTTCCCCACACGGCAGCCTCACAGTGCGTTCCTTCGCGGAACGCAATCAGGACTGCCTCGAGCTCTTTCACTCGCGGTGCAACGTCAGCCGGACGACGTTGCCCTGATTCCTGAAGCTCTCCACACGGTCCATGAGCTGCCGCATAAGGAAGAGTCCACGACCTTCTTCCTTGGTGAGATTATCCTCGGTGGTGCAGTCGACGGTGCACTTGTCGAGGTCGAATCCAGGACCCTCATCCACAACCTCGAAGACAAGATCGGTGTCGCTGATGATCGCCCTGACGCGCACCTGCTTGCCGCCGGTCGATTCGTTGCCGCGCAGGATGGCGTTGGAGAGCGCTTCGGAGAGCGCGACCGGCACATTCAGCGAGCATTTGGTGGGGGAAAGCTTGAGCTCGCGACAGCGCTGCCTCGCGAGCTCGACGACACCTTCTATGTATTCGACGTCGCTGGGGATTTGGAGATCGAAGGCGACGCGTGATTCGGCCATTTAAAAACTCTCTAGCGCGCGCTCCCGGGTGTCGGAGATCTGGAAGAGGGTGTCGAGCTTGGTGAGCTCAAACAGCGTCTGGAGATCGTCATTGAGATTCGCCAGCCGCAGCTCACCGCCCTGCTCCCGAATCTTCTTCGACAACGAGACGAGCACGCCGAGACCCGAGCTGTCGATGTATCCCGTCTGACTGAAGTCGATGAGGAATTTCTTCTCACCCTTCTCGAGCTCGTCGAGAACTTTCTGCTTCAGCTCCTGGCGATTTCCAACAATCAACTGACCTTCGACATCGACCACAACGACCTCTCCCTGTTTCTTGATCGAGAAACTCATTCAGTTTTTCTCCAGTGTGGACCTGCCTGCTCGAGGCGCGCGATCCCCAGCGCGCCCGGCCGATTGCAGTGCTGCAATTGCGGCCACGTTAATAATGTCCTCTCGCTCGGCGCCGCGCGAGAGATCGGCGACAGGCCGCGCGAAGCCCTGGAGGATCGGGCCGACCGCCTGAGCACCGCCCACGCGCTGCACCAGTTTGTAGGCGATGTTTCCGGCATCGAGTGACGGAAACACCAAAACGTTGGCCCTCCCGGCTACCGGACTCGAAGGTGATTTCCGGGCGGCGACCGTGGGGACCAGCGCGGCATCACCTTGCAATTCTCCGTCCACGACGAGGTCGGGCTCGCGTTCCCGTATCAGCGCCAGCGCTTCGCGGACGAGATCGACGCTCGCGCCTCTGGCGCTGCCATGGGTGCTGAAGGATAAGAGCGCCACTCGGGGCTCGTCACCGACGATTCGACGCCGATCGCTGGCTGCGGCAATGGCGATGTCCGCCAGGTTCTCCGCCGTCGGATATGGGATCACCGCGCAGTCGGTGAAAGTAAGTACCTCACCAACCGTCGAGCCCGGAGGGGTTACCATGTAGAAGGCGCTCGAGACGACCCGCACCTCCGGGGCGACGCCCACGTTTTTCAGTGCGCTGCGCAACACGTCGGCGGTGGTGTACACAGCGCCAGCGACGCAGGCATCCGCTCTGCCCGTCGCAACCATCCGGTGCGCGTGCTCGAGGGTCGTTCCGTTTTCGGCGGGCACTGACTCGAGACCAGATCGCTCCGCAGCAGCGGCCAAGGCCGGCGTGTCAACGACGAGAACGGGGGTAGCGATTCCGTCCCGGGCGAGATCGATCGCCGCGGCCATCACCCGCTCGTCAGCACCCTCGGGAAAAGCGATCGTTCGCCGCAGCTCTCGCGCACGCTCGCGGATGCTTTCGATGAAGCTCATCGCGCATTGTTCTTGAACTTGCCGGAGAGCGCCTTTGCCACCGCGGGATGGACCAGCCCCTTCAGGTTGCCGTGGTACTGGGCAACCTCGCGCACGACGCTGGAGCTGATGTACGTCGTCTCGACCGACGGCACCATGAACACGGTCTCGAAGCTCTCGGACATGTGTCGATTCATCAGCGCCATCTGGAACTCGTACTCGAAGTCACTCACTGCCCGCAGACCGCGGATGTTGAGCTTCGCTCCGATCTTTTTGGCGAAGTCCACCAGCAAGCCCTCGAACTGGGCGACCTCGACGCACTGATTGCCGGCGGTCGCCGCTCGTATGAGCTCGACTCGCTCCTCGGTGGTGAACAGCGCTTTCTTTGCCGAGTTGATCGCGACAGCAACCACCAGGTGATCGACGAACTCGCAGCTCCGCCGGATCAGGTCCTCATGACCCCGCGTGATCGGATCGAAGCTTCCAGCGTAGATCGCGGTTGTAGCCACGTCAGTCCTCGCTGCGGTAAATGGTGATGGCGGTCGTACCGTACTTCCGTGTATCGCCGCCGTCGGGCATCGCCTGCTTCGCCGCGTGCTCCACGGTCAACACTCTGCTGAATGGCACGGATCGCCAGCGCTCCGCGAGCCGCGCCGCATCTCCGCTCGCATAAGGCGGATCCGCAAACGCCACATCGTAATCGAAGCGTCCAAGCGCCTCGGCGAAAGGGAGGGCAGCCTTGCGATGGACGGTCGCTAGCTCGCGGGCGCCGAGGATCTCGATGTTTTGCTGAAGCACCCGGAGGCTCTTCGGATCCTTTTCGACAAAGTCGGCGCTCGCGGCGCCCCGGGACAATGCCTCGAGACCGAGCGCGCCGGAACCGGCGTACAGATCGAGTACCCGCGCATCGGGAAGGTCGAGCTGGAGGATGCTCATCCACGCCTCACGCACCCGGTCCAGCGTTGGCCGTACGTGCGACCCGGCGGGAGCGCTGATCCTGCGTCCACGCCAACGGCCGGCGACGATGCGCAATCAGGCCTCGCTCAGCCGAATGTCGGCAATCCTTGCCTGCAGGTAACTCTCGCCCCGATAGTCATCGCGCTCGAGACGAAATGCGACATCGACCTTTGTGCCCGGCTGAAAATCCGCGGCACGCTCGGCCAGTCCCCAGCCGAGCGCATCGAGCGAGCCGGTGCCGGTATCCAGGACGACCTTGAGACCGTGCTCACCCACGACCCGCGGCGGACGAGCGATGGTAACGTTCCGCGCGAGCAGGACTGGTGTCGGATTCCCGATCCCGAACGGCTCGAAGTGCCGGAACAGCGACTCGATGCGCCCGTCGAGCCCATTGATGTCGACCTCGAGATCGACGCGAATCTCGGGCACGAGGTCGGCTGGCGTCAGCATCGTCTTCGCAACTTCGTTGAACCGGGCAGCGAAATCTCCGACTTTCTCGCGCGCGATCGTTACGCCCGCCGCGGCGCGGTGACCACCATATCTCAGCAGATGCTCCTTCGTCTTGCCGAGCGCGCCGTGCAGATCGAACTTCGGAATTGATCGCCCCGACCCTTTGCCCTGCTCGCCAGAGAGTGCGATCAGCACGGTGGGCCGGCCGAACTCCTCGACGAGCCGCGACGCGACGATGCCGACCACGCCCGGATGCCAGGTGTCGTCGGCAAGAACGATCGAGAATTGCTCATCGAGGTCCATGGCCAGCACTCGCTCCCGCGCCTGCTCGAGGGTCGCGCGGTCGATCTCCTGACGCCGCTGATTCAGCTCCTCCAGCTCGCGCGCGATGACGTTGGCCTCGTGCTCGTTCTCGGTGAGAAGAAGCTCGACGCCCCGGATTGCGTGACCGAGACGGCCAGCCGCATTCAGGCGCGGGGCGAGGATAAAACCAATCCGCCCGGCGGTGAGCTGCCGGTTCTCGAGGCCCGACGCGCGAAGCAGCGCGCGCATGCCGATGTTCCGGGTCTCGCGCAGCATCTTGAGGCCAAACCGGACGAAGACCCTGTTCTCGCCGCGAAGTGGGGCGACGTCCGCGACCGTCGCCAGCGCGACGAGATCGAGCATCGCCCAGATGAAATTCTCGTTCGCTTCGAGCGCCCGCGCGAGCGCGAGCGACAACTTGAAAGTCACGCCGACGGCGGCGAGATCCTTGTCGGGATACCCGCATCCGCTGCGCTTGGGGTTCAGCACCGACAGACAATCGGGCAAGTCACCACTCGGCAAGTGGTGGTCGGTGACGATGACGTCGATGCCCGATTTGCAGAGCCGCGCCACCGGTGACACAGCGCCGGTACCGCAATCGCAGGTAACGACGACTTTCGCACCGGCCGCGATCGCCGCGTTCACGCCGGCATCGGTCAGATCGTAACCATCTTCGATGCGCCGCGGGATGAAGGGCATCGCCTTGCCGCCCAGCTGCCGAATGGTGCGCACCAGAATGGTGGTCGAGCAGATGCCGTCCACATCGTAGTCACCGTGGACGAAAACGAGCTCCTGGTTACGGACGGCGCGCGCGAGGCGATCCACCGCCTTGTCCATCGTCAGGAACGTGAGTGGGTCGTGTAGGCGGTCGAGCTTTGGACGCAGAAACAGCTTGGCGTCTTCCGCGCTGACATAGCCGCGGATCAGCAGCAGCCTGCAGACGATTTCGGGAAGTGAGAGCGCCTCGGCGAGGGCGCGAACCGCCTCTTCGTCGGGAGGCGTGGGGAGAATCCAGCGAGCGGGTCGCACGGGCCGCTGCGAGACAGCCTGAGTCGTCGACTCTGTAGCGAGTGTACTCACCGTCGCAAGTTAGGCCGCGCGAGTGAGGTGCTCAAGGATTGACAGCTCATCATCCGCCTTCGGCGTAAAGCAGAACGCCGCACGCCTCGCAAACCTCGATCTGACCGGTGCCGGCCATGATGTTCCGGCGCTGTAGCGGAACGGCGGTGTCGCAGTTGCCGCAGGAGCCGCCTCGCAAAGCGTAGAGAGCCTGATTGCGCTTGCCCCTGATGCGATCGTATTTGCCGAGCATTGGCCGGGAGACCGAGCCCGCGCGCCCGTTGCGATCGCGTTTCGCTTCGTCGAGCTGAACCTGGAGCTCGGCCCTTTTTTGTTCGATCTCCGGGCGGGCTGCCTTTTGTGCTTCCTCGACGTCCTGTAACGACTGCCTGGCCGTAGCGACCTGGGCGTTCATGTCGTGCAGACGCCGGCCGAGTATCGCCAGCTCACTTTCGTCTTCGGCCATCATCCTTCGGGTCGCTTCTACCTGGGCGGTGGCAGCGGTGGCCTCCCGCATTCGCTTCACATCCTCGAGCTGGTGGAGATTTCGTTCCTGAAGCTGCTTGTGCTGGGAGAGCCGGCCCTGGATCTCGCGCTGCTTCTTTTCCTCGGCCTGGACCGCGGCCTCGGCCCGCGTAATGGCGGCGACCGCCTGCTCTTTCCTTTTGTCGAAATCCGCGAGCTGGGGATCGAGGGCGCGGATCTGGTTCTCGATTTCGCGGATTTTGAGGTCATCCTCCTGCAGCGCCAACAGCGCTTCAACTTCCTGTTGCATTACACCTCCAGTTCATCGTCATCCCTCGAGTGGGTTGTCGCACGGTTTCCTTTACCTCGCTTTGGTGCGTCTGAAGTTCTTGTAGTAGTTCCTGCCCGTCGCCTTCAGCTCCTTCCTTATTGCGTCCTTCTCCGCGATCAGCTTGTCTTTCTGCGCGCCGTCGGCCAAGGGGATTATCCGGTCGAGCTCCGCGGCGCGCAGGTCGAGATCGCGCGCCCGTAACGTCGCGAGACTGTCGTTGACGGTTCGCTCGGCATCGATGTGGATCGGACCTTCCGCGATGATCTCTTCGACCGTCGCAATGGCGTCTTCGTCGAGGTTCGCGGTAATGTCCTCGATTGTCGAATCCGGTCCGCCGGCGATCAGCGCACGGTAGATCGCGCGGTACTGCCGGTTGTGGAAGGTCTTGTCGCCGACCTTCTCCACTACGTGCTCGACGCGCGAGCGATTCAACAGCATCGCGCGGACGAGCTCGCGCTCGGCGGACATCCCGCGCTCGGAATATTGCACTCTACGCTCACCACGACGCACCGCCGTCGCCGGCGCGATTCGCGGCGCGGCCTGAGCGCTCACGGTCGGCGCAGGTCTGCCGAGGAGCTCGCGCTCGAGAACCTCGCGGGCGACGCCACTGACTTCACTGGCGCGGCCAATGTACAGATCGCGCATTATCTGATCGGATGCCGCGCGAATGGAAGGCAACAGCCGATCGAGCGCGCGGCGCTTCTTCTGGAGCTCGGCAAACATTCCCGCGCGCTCCAGAAGCTGGATCTTGCGCTCGAACACATCGATTGCATCGCGCAGTCGGGCGGTGAGTCCTGCGGCGCCGTGCTTCTTCACGAAGCTGTCGGGGTCTTCACCGTCGGGGAGTGTGACGACGCGCACCGCGGCACCCTGCCGGAGCAGCTCGTCGCCCGAGCGAAACGTCGCCTGCAAGCCGGCCTTGTCGCTGTCGTACAGGAGAAAGACATTCCGTGTCAGCTTTCTCAGCGCCGCCGATTGGGCATCGGTTAGCGCCGTACCCATCGGTGCCACGACAGTCTGTACTCCCGCCGTCATCAATCGCACGACATCAAAGTAGCCTTCGACGACCAGGACCTGGTCCTCGCGACGAATGTCGTTCTTCGCCCAGTTCAGTCCGTAGAGGGTTTTCCCCTTTGAGAACACCGGCGATTCGGGAGAATTCAGATACTTCGGCTCTCCCGGTCCGAGCAATCGCCCGCCGAACCCGATGTTCCGTCCCATCGAATCAAGAATTGGAAACATCAGCCGGCCGCGAAAGCGAGGACGTGGCTCGCTCGCATCATCGGCAGTGATGATCAATCCAACCGCTGCCAGGCGCGCCTCGTCGAAGCCGAGCGTTGCCATGTAGGTGCGAAGGAGTCCGATCTCGCGCGGCGCGAAGCCGATTCCAAACTGGTCGGCGACCTCTCTCGAGATGTCGCGCTGGGTGAGGTAGTCGCGCGCCTGGGCGCCGAGTGGATCGTCCCAGAGAATTTTCTGATAGTAGGACGCCGCGGTCGCATTCACTTCCCACAGCGGCTCGCGAGGATCGGGTCCTTCGCGGCGACTGTCGACCTCCCGGACTTCGACGCCGGATTTCTCGCCGACCATCTTTACCGCGGCGGGCCACTCCACACCGAGCCGTTTCTGCAAGAATCGGAAAACATCCCCGCCTTCATGGCAGACAAAGCAATAGTACATGTGCTTCTTGGGCGAGACCGAGAAATTGCGGTGGGTGCCCTGATGGAATGGGCACGGGCCGCGAAAATCCGATCCCGCGCGCTTCAGGTTCACGTACTCGCCGATGATCTGAACGATGTCGGCAGCGTCCCGAACCTGGTCGACGACTTCGTCGGGGATCACTTGAGCTCCACCACCGTCACCCCCGCGCCCCCTTCGTTCCAGGCGCCGAGACGGAAGCTCGTGACGCGTGATTCCTTGCGCAGCATCTCGCTCACGCGCTCTCGCAAGGCGCCGGTGCCTTTGCCGTGAATGATGCGGAGTGTCTTGAGATCGGCTCGGATCGCTGCATCGACGGCATGCATAACTATGTCGTCGATCTCGTTGACGCGCATCCCGCGAAGGTCGATCTCACTCTGGGCATGAATCTCGGGCAAGTCACCCCGTAACGCGACTGCCACTTCGGGAGCCGCGGATTCGGAGCTGGAAGGGCGCAGTGAAGTCCGGGGAACGGCGAGCTTCATCACGCCAACCGTGACGATCGCCTCGTCGTCGCGGATCTCGACGACGCGGCCGATTTTTCCGCCGAGGGTTTCCACCTCCACGAAATCGCCGGGATTCACTTCGGCGGTCGGCCGCGGCGCGGGCTCGCGGCTGGAGTCGCGATCGATTCGATCCAGCTCCCGCCCCTGCTCGTTGGCGAGGTTCTCGACGCGCTTCCTCGCTTCGTGGGCCGCTTGTTCGCTCGCCTCGGATGCAGCCTTGAGCTCGCGGATGGTGCGTTCCACTTCGGCGCGCGCTTCGAGAAGGTACTGCCGCGCCTCGCGTCGCGAGCTGCGCTCCAGCTCGCGCTCGCGCTCCCGCACCGAAGCTTCGCGCTCGGCGACCCGGCGGGCCCTCTCCTTCGCATCTTCGGCGATCTCACCAGTCTCCCGCTCGGTCGCCGAAAGGGTTTTCTCGCGCGCCTCGAGCTCGGCGAGGAGTGCGGTCACTCTGCGCTCGTCGATCGGGATCCGTTCTTCGGCGCGCGCCAAAACCTCGGCTGGAAGATTCAACCGCCGCGCAATGCTGATCCCATACGACCGGCCGGGCACACCCTTGGTGAGGCGGTAGGTCGGCGCCAGTGCGACCGGATCGAACTGCAGCGATGCATTGACGACGCCCTCGACCTGGGTCGCGAGCTCCTTGAGCGCGCCGAGATGGGTCGTCGCGACGGTGAGAGTGTGGCGCCTGGTCAGCGCCTCGAGAATCGACCCGCCGAGCGCGGCACCTTCGATCGGATCGGTGCCGGAGCCGAGCTCGTCGATCAGCACCAGCGAATGCTCCGTCGCCGAGTTGAGGACTTCGGCGAGATTCTTCAGGTGGGCGCTGAACGTTGAGAGGCTCGCAAGGATGGACTGCTCGTCGCCAACGTCGGCGTAGATGTCGTCGTAGATGGCGATGCGCGAGCCGGCGCTGACTGGTGCCGGGATGCCGGACTGGACCAGCGCGGAGAAAAGTCCGAGCGCTTTGAGGAGGACCGTCTTTCCGCCGGTGTTCGGTCCGGAGATCAGCAGAGTCCGCTCGCTCGCCGACATCTCGAGATCGAACGGCACGACGTTGATTCCCTGCGCCGTAAGCAGCGGATGGCGACCGTTTGCGATTTTGAAGCCGCCGGTCGAGTCGGAGAGCTCGATCGGCGCGCAGCGGAACTCGATGGCGAACCGCGCGCGCGCAACGAGCGAGTCGAGAACGATCAACGCATCGAGCGAGCTGGCGAGAGCATCGCGATGTGGTCGCAGCTTCTCGGTCAGCTCGAGGAGGATGCGATCGATCTCTTCGACTTCCTCGATCTGTAGCTCGCGAATGCGATTGCCAGCTTCGACAGCGGCAGGAGGCTCGACGAACAAGGTTCCACCGGTCTGCGACGCATCGTGGACGATCCCGCCGACCGCGCTCTGCGCTTCGCGCCGGACCGGAATCACGAACCGGCCGTTTCGGACGGTGACAGACATGTCGGCGACACGCTGATGGGGCTCGAGCTGGGCCATCGCTTTTTCGAGCAGTCTGATCAGCTCGCCCTGCGATCCCTTGAGCTCGCGCCTGATCTTTTTCAGCGCGCCTGACGCATCATCACGTACCTGGGCGTCATCGTCGATCGCCTTGTCGATGGGTTCTTCGATGCCTTTATTGACGATGAGCTGGTCTATCTGGGCAGAGAGCACCGCCGTCGCGAGAGGCGACACGCCGCCGCCGCGTAGCGACTCGCGGGTGACGCGGGATGCGCGGAGCAAAGCACCGGCGGCGAGAAGATCGGCGGCGCCGAGCGACGCGCCCTCGACTCGAAGGCGCGTCAGCGCGGCGCGAGCGTCAGGCACACCGTTGAAGTGCCACGGATCTTCCGCCGAAATGAGTGAGCGGACGGCGGCGACGCGCGCGAGCTCGCGCTCGATGGTGTCGAGCTCGGAGGTTGGTCGCAGGTCGCGGACGCGCTCCGCGCCAAGCGCCGAGGTCGCGCGCTCAGAGATGAGCGCGAGGGTGCGTGGAAATTCAAGTACAGCGAGAGCGTGCGAATTCATGCTTCGTGGTACACCCGAACGACAAAACCCGAGCTTGCGAGGAATGTCGCGAGCCCGGGCTTTGTGATTCCGCGGAGCGAGCTTCTCACCCCTGCTTGCTCAGCTCCTCTCGAGCGATGGCGTTGATGGTGCTGCCATCCGCCCGACCTTTGAACTGGGGAAGAACTTTTCCCATGACTGCTCCGATCTGTGTCGCGCCGCCGGCGATTGCTACCTTGACCGCGGCGCGCAGCTCGTCCTGACTGACCTGTGCCGGGAGGTACTTCTCGAGCGCCGCTGCCTCGGCCGACTCCTTGTCGGCGAGATCGCTGCGGCCGCCCTTGGTATACATCTCGATCGACTCGCGCCGGCGCTTGATTGATTTACGCAACACGTCGATCACGTCGGCGTCGGTTGGATCCCGCCTCAGCTCGATCTTCTTGTTCTTGATCTCCGAGAGGACCGTGCTTAGCAGCAGGGTGCCGGCCTTGTCCTGGGATTTCCGAGCAGAATTCAGATCGCCCTGAAGGCGGGCGAGGAGCTCAGACATTCCTTAGACGTGGCGGGTGCGGCGGTTCTTACGCATTGCCGTGTTCAGCTTGCGCTTCCTGCGCTCGCTCGGCTTCTCGTAATGACGGTGTTTGCGGAGATCGGAGAGGATGCCCGCCTTCTCGCACTTCTTTTTGAAGCGTTTTAG
>Ga0070681_10001572_pt1 | contig 20279 bp, 15 predicted proteins | sample KBSC83BmetaG_FD_65650 | JGI IMG/M metagenome (GOLD analysis project Ga0070681, IMG submission 65650) | Corn rhizosphere microbial communities from Kellogg Biological Station, Michigan, USA - KBS C8-3B metaG | ecosystem: Host-associated > Plants > Roots > Rhizosphere | place: USA: Michigan... | reverse complement strand
CCCTGCTCGTGCGCCGCGCGTCCGCCCTTGCTGGCGATCTCGCGCTGCTGCTCGGCGTCCATCGCGGCGAAACCGCGGTTGCTTCGGTTTTGGCTCTGGGAATTGTTGGGCATCCTGCAGATCTCCAACTTTGAGGAATCGAAGTGCTTCACCGTTTGTATACGCGTCAGGCGCGCGGAATGTTCACGCTTTGGCGAGACGAAGTTCGCGTGCCTCAAGCACTTAAAAAGGTTTGCAAGGAGCAGGCCGCTAGGCAAGGATTGGCGGGGTAAGGAAAAAATCCTTGCGTGGGCGGCACAAATGTAGATTCGAAGGGTACAGCCGCGGACAGAAAGTTGGTGAGCCGAGAGGCTTCTGTGTAAAGGACACGAGGCGCCGGGCCAATGGGCGCTGACTCGCTGGCCAATCGCTCACGAATCTTCGAAATCTCCGCAACTTGTCAAGCCCCAGGGGAGGGGATATCGTCGGAACGATGACAGAGCCGCGCGCTCTGACGAAAGCGATCCTTCCGTTCAGCAAGTAATCGCGGCCAGATGGGGGTGTGTGTATCTCTCGCTGCGACACAAGCGCACTTGCTACGTCGAGCCGTTGGTCCATCGCGGCGGCACATAGGGCTCTTCCGCAAATCAATAGTGTCGAAGGACGCTGATCAACGACGCGAGCGCAGCCGATGCTGTGACGAGCGGAAGGATCTTACCAAAAAACAGATTGCTCTTTCGTCCGATGATGATCTGATCGCCTGAACGAATCGGAGTTGCGGTCCATGGCGCGGCGGGATCTGTCAGGTCGAGATGATACGAGCGACTGGCGCGCACCAGAGTCACATTCCGCAACTGTGCGTTCTCTGTCGGCCCGCCTGCGACGGCGATCGCACCGCCAAGAGTCATCTCGAGCGGCACGGTGTAGAGAGCGGGACTACGCACTTCGCCGCGCACGACGATGTGGAACTCCGGCTCGACAACGAACTGCGGGTCAGTGGTGAACTGAGTGAGAAATGCTCCGACTCTCGCCCTCACGGTGTCGATCGGTACACCGACGACGTGCACGGCTTGATAGAGCGGATGTCGCAGTGTCCCATCGTCGGCAACGAGGAAGCCGCCACTGAGCTCCGGATTTCGCCACACGGCCACCCTCACCGAATCGCCGGGATGGAGAGTGGCCGCTGAGTCGACCGGAATCACGTCCTGCACTCTCGAGCGCGGGAAGCAGGAGGCGAGCATGATCATTGGAACGACGAACAGCACCGTGCGCGACAATCTCATGAGTTACGTCCGCTCGAATGGGGGTAGTCCTCGAAGCCGCAGTCAACGCCTGATTCAGTTGCAACGAGCCGCATCGAGATCATGCCGCTTTCGGATCGCGATGAAGTAGACGTTTCCACGCCAGGCGCAACGGCCTGAAGACGTAGTATGCGCTCCGCAAACTAAGCGGCAGCCGAAGTGCTGCGACATCAGCAGGCCATGGCTCCGCCAGAATGTGGATGGCATAGCGCGCCCTGTCTCGCAACAGATCACGCAGCTGCAGCTGCACAGCGAAGTCGATTGCCGGCACGATTTCCGGAGACTCGAGTACGCGGCGCCTTATGCCTGCGGCTATGGCACGCGAGGCGTGATCGGGCGAGCTCTTCTCGAATGCGCGCGACGTACACGGCGAACCGCCCAGCAACTCTTCGACGAGCAGGAGCCCCGTAGTCACCATTCGCACTGCGCCGGAGTCCCGCGCAATTTGCCACACGATTTCCCATTCGACATTGTCGAAGCGTCGTAGCGTCTGGTGCAGGTCGCAGAGCCATCCGATTCTCGCCCACGAATGTTTCGCGCCGTGCATACAGAGATAGAGGACGAGCAACTCGCTCCCGAGCGTCCGGACGGATGTGCCACCCAGTTCCACATCCTGCCGCCGCGTCCACCAGAGATCCTCGAGCGATTCTTTGGCGATAGTCTTGTGCGAAAGCGACCAATGCAACTCGAGCAGGATGCCGTTCGAGGCGTTCAGGAACGCGGCGTGATGCGTCTCCCGAATCAGCGAGTCCCGAGCGTCATCGAACGTCGTTGCTGGCGTGAAGCCGAGCTCCGCGAGCGCTCGACTGGCGGCGTTGACGTCTAGCCGGTGCACCAGAACGTCCAGGTCCTGGTAGAGGCGAAGCGAAAGGTCCCGGTACACGAGAGCAGCGAGCGTCGGCCCCTTGACTGGTAGAGCATCGATCCCGCGGCGCTCGAGCTCCTTCACCACCGACACCAGTTCCGCCGTGAGCTGCAGACCTCGAAGCGCCCCTTCACGCGCGAAGGAGCGGAGAGTCGCGAGTGATTCCCCAGGAACGATACCGCAACGCAGGGCCGACAGTCGTTGACTCACGAGAGGTATGACGGCGTGGCGCGCTGCCAGCTCGATCAGGCGGTGCCAGTCGGAGACGAGCGAGGAGAGGCGTTCGATTTCCGCCACGGATGCATCGTCGGTCACGGAAACGCACCGAAGCAGCAGCGCTACTTCGGCACGCGACGTAGAGGCAGCCGGTGCCACGGCACCGATCACACGACGATCATTTGCTACGCCTCGACCTTTTCGTCGTGGTAGTCGTAGTAGTAGTAATAGCTGCCGTATTCCGGAACCTTATGGTCCGGATCGTTGAGCACGGCGCCAAGCACATGTGCGCCCACGTTGGTGAGCCGTTGAAGTGCTTCCTGGGCGGCGCCCCGCTCCGAATGTCCTGCGCGCAACACCAACAGCACGCCGTTCGCCATGCTGCCAAGAATGAGCGCGTCAGCGGCTACGTGCACCGGCGGAGTGTCGATGATCACGATCTCGTACTGTTGAGCCAGCAATTCGATCGTCGACCGTGCAATCGCGCTCCCAACGAGCTCAGAGGGATTTGCCGGCAGAATGCCGGCGGGGATCAAGAACAGATTCTCCACGGACGTCGTGCGAGTGACTTCTGCAAGCGAATGCTGTCGCGCCAGGAGCTGTGAGAATCCCGGCTCGCGGGCAACGTGAAAGAGGTTGTGCAAACGCGCTTTTCGCAGATCACAGTCGATCAGAAGCACCCGCATCCCTTGCTGCGCGAACGTCACGGCGAGATTCGCCGCGGTCGTCGTCTTTCCATCCTGCGGTGACGGACTGGTAATCACCATCGTACGCAGTGTTTGAATCGACTGCGAGAAGATCAGATTGGTTCGCAGCGTACGAAATGCTTCCGCGCTCACTGATCCGAAGTCGGATTGGGTCACCAGCGAGTCGCCATTCGATCGATCGCGACGACTTCGGGTTCCCGGAAGCTTCAGACCACGACCGAACGAGCCGAGTTTGCCATTGGTCGCCATCTGTGGAATGACCGCTAGCCCGGGAACACGCAGTAGAGACTCGATATCATCGCGACGTCGCACCGTCGTGTTGAGGCGTTCGACCAGGACAGCCGCGCCGCCGCCCACAAGAAGTCCGATCAGAATTCCGGTCACCACTCGAAAAAGGGAGCTCCGACCGATCGGTGAGTCTGGCGCCATCGCGTAATCGACGATTTCGACCTGACCAACTTCCACGGCCTCCGAGATGCGCGCTCGCTGGAATTCCTCCCGCAGTTGGTCCGCCATCTTCTTGGCCGTCTCTACGCGCTGGAGCAGTCGAGCCTCCACGGCCTGCACGCTCGGCAGCTTCTGAAGCTGCGTAGCGTTGCGGGAACGCAAGTCATTGAGAGAGCTCAACCGCGCATCGACAGCATCGATATTACTTCTCACGGCGGACAGAAGCTCGGCTTGCGTCGTCGTGATCAACGTATCCAGCTTTTGCACATCCGGGTTGCTTCGTGCGGCGGCCCATTTGCCGACACTCAACGAGTCTCTCGAGCTGCGAAGCTCAACGAGTTGCTCGAAGAGCGAAGTCACCACCGGATTGTTCGCAACGCCAGGGGACGCCAGAAGTGCATCCAGCTTCTCGTTGTGCGTTGAGCCCGCGGAATTTTGGAGATTGTCGAGCAACGACTGTAGTGTCCTCTTGTCCGCCGCCAGCTCCTCGCGGCTGACGTCAAGCGTCATCAATCCCGTTTGCTCCGCGGCGACTCGCGCATCGGAACCGTAGACCTGTTCGTGGCTGCGAAAGCTGCTCAGCGCGGTCGTAGCATCCGCGAACAGCGAATCAGTCTGTTTGAGTTGCTCCTGAATGAACTCGCGCCGCCTGCGCGACTGCTGTTGGGAGGTGTTGGCGTTTACTTCCTTGTAGGACGAGATGATGGAATTGACTACCTGTTGCGCGACCACCGGATCATTCGCGCGATAGGTGACATCAACGACATCGGTACTCTTTCGCGGGCGGGCATCGACACCATCCAGCATTACGGCTATCGCGTCGGACGAAGTGCGGATAACAAGCTTCGCGCTATGGCGCGAAGGACGGCGGAGAATCGAGAACGTCAATCCATCGAATGCAACGGGCTGACCGTAGGGTGCGCGAATTTCCTTCTCGCCGTCATGTAACACGTAGTCCAGACTTCCGAATTCCGCCGGAAGAGAGACCGAGCGAAGCACGCTATCCACCCGAACATTCCCTACATCGCTAGCTGGGAAACCGTCGGTGAGGATGTTAGTTCCGCGCGGCTGGCGTCGCACCGCTTCCGCGGCCACCTCACGACTCTTGAGCACCTGGATTTGCGAGAGGACCGGGTCCACCCAGTAGCTAGAGCTGATGTTGTCTCGCGGCGCGTCGGCTATTCCGCCACTGATGGCGCGGCGCGCGTCCGCAATGCGAACCGAGGCCGCAGCTAGATAGAGCGGCGTCTTCGTGTGGGCGAGGTATCCGGCTACCGCGGCGGCGCACGCGGTAATCCCGAGCACCAGCCACCGGCGCCGGCGGATAATCGCAAATATTTCCTTGAGATCACCCAACTCGCCCAGCGGCACACCTGTGTGCATCGGGAGTGCGGCGATGATCCGGGGCAGCGCACCATCGGCGACGTGAGTCGATGGGACGGAGCCCGAAGGAGGAAGAAGACCGGACATCGTTGGGCTGGTCGGAAGTGTCAGCTACGTATGTGGATACGACGACGCGGCATCACTGAACATAACAGTCTGGTCCACCGCCCGGCGCCGAATGATCGTGTTGCCGAGGACGATGACATCCATCCGCGTTCTTAGAAAGCAATCGAGCCCCTGCTCCGGCGTGTCCACTATTGGCTCGTTTTCGTTGAAACTCGTATTGAGCAGCACTGGAACTCCCGTGAGCTTCGCGAACTCCCGTATTAGGCGGTAATAGCGCGGATTTGTGCGCTCAGTCACCGTCTGAAGCCTGCCCGATCCGTCCGCGTGAGTGATTGCCGGAAGCACCGCCCGCTTCTCCGGGCGCACCGGATAGACTTGCTGCATGAAAGGATCGGGGGCCCCATCGATGAAGTAGTCGCCCAGCGCCTCCTCGAGAATCGAGGGGGCGAATGGCCGGAATTTTTCCCGGAACTTGATCTTCGTGTTGATCAAGTCGCGCATGTCCGCGCGTCGGGGATCGGCGACGATGCTGCGATTGCCCAGGGCCCGAGCTCCCCACTCCATTCTTCCCTGAAACCAGCCGACGACATTGCCGTCGGCTATGAGCTCGGCGGTCATGCGGCATACCGCATCCTCGTCTTCGAGCGTGATCTGCTCGTACGTCCACCCCTCGTCTTGTCTGGCATCGACGATCGAAGTGACATCAGCACCGGGATATTCGGTACCCCAATAGCCGTGCTCCATCACGAACGACCTCGGGTTGCCGAGTATCTGATTCCATACGTAGTACGCGGCGCCGAGGGCGGTACCGTTGTCGCCGGCGGCTGGCTGGATGTACAGCTCCTCGAAGCGGGTATTCGCCCGCACCTTGCCATTGGCGACGCTGTTCATCGCGCAGCCACCCGCGAGACACAAGTGTGGATTCTTCGTTCGCTCCCACAACGCGTTGAGCACATGAAATGCGCACTCCTCGTAAACCGCCTGCAATGAGTGCGCGAGATTCTCATGGCGCTCAGTGAGGGGCTCGTCCTTCTTTCGTGCGGGCCCTAACAATTTCTCGAGCGCGGGCGAATAGACGAGGCCCATGGTGGGATAGCCATCGCTCCATTCCATCTCGACTCCGTCGCTCCAGTGGCGGAAGTAATCGAGCGAGAGCTCGAACTTTCCGCCCTTCTCGAGCGTAACCAATTTTCGAATCTCGCGCACGAATTCCGGTTTACCGTATGGCGCCAGCCCCATCACCTTGAACTCGTCGCCGTAGCCGAGGAAGCCGAGGTGCTGCGTGACTGCGGTGTAGAGCATTCCCAGCGAGTGCGGGAAATACACCTTATCGAGAAGATCGAGCGTGTTGCCGCGGCCGATTGCCATCGACGTGCTGACAAAATCCCCGAATCCATCTATCGCGCAAACCGCCGCGTCCTCGAACGGCGAGACGAAGAACGCGCTTGCGAGATGCGACGGGTGGTGCTCGATATAGTGGAGCCTTGGGAGCTTGGTGAGCGGGATCTCCAGGGCATCGGCGAGCGGCGAGGAGATGTTCCGCAACTTTCCCGCGTTGCGCACGCGATCTCGCACGAGCGAGAGGTCCGGTCGATGCGTCAAGGCAAATAGTCCCTTACGAAGGAGGTTCGCCTTCGGATCGCGGCTTACCGCGACGTGCGCTACCTCGCTTCCAGAAATCTCCGCGATCTCGAGACATTTTCTTATCGCGAGCGTAGGGAACCCCGCCCAGTGCTTGACGCGCCGAAAGCGTTCCTCCTCGAGCGCGACTACAAGCTGGCCATCTCTCACGAGCACTGCGGAGACATCACCGTGAAAGGCGTTTATTCCAAGAACGTACATTACGTGTGGGCCATTTGAGCTTTGGACTGAGAGACTGCGAATCGATACAATTGCAAAAGCGCATCACCCACTGCGCTGGGCGAAAAGTAGCGCGCAACGAGCTGTGGCCCATCCGCGCCGCATCGCTCTCGGAGCGCGCGGTCAGTGAGTGATCGCACGATAGCGTTGGCGAATTCAGGCGCAGAAGGCTCGGACACGACGCCCAGAGAGTGTTCGCTCACGAATTCGGAGAGCTGCACCTCGGGCGTGATCACTGCTGGAAGGCCGACCGCGAGCGCCTCCAACACGGCGATTCCGAAATTCTCGTGAAACGACGGCAGCGCGAAGACGGCCGCCGCCGACAGGAGCTCTTTCTTCGCTGCGCCCTCCACGTGTCCGGCAAAAGTCACCGATCGTTCAAGGCCGCGAGCACATTCGTGAAGATCTCGCACGTAGGCAGCTTCTCCATCGCCGGCAATCACCAGCCGCGCGTTTGGAACGCGCTTCAACACTAGCGGCCACGCAGCGAGCAGCAGCTCGACGTTCTTCACCGGGTGCAAGCGCGAAAGGAAGAGAACGGTCGTCGACTCGGACCGGGAGACACTCGGCGATGTGGAAGCACCTATCCATGGGGGAGGTACCACACGGGCACGGTCGCCCCAATCGATGGAATGCCAGGAGGAGGCATCCCGCTCGGCATTGGTCGTGAAATGGACCGCCGACGCGCGGCAAAGATTCCGCTCCTCAATCAACGTCATGTAGACCCGCTTGAGGAGCGCTCTGCGGTGTGTGAAGGTAAAGCGCGACAGTGTACCAAAGGGACGAATCACCAACGGCCATCCGTTTCGTATGCAGCTGCGCGACGCGAGAGAGCTCACCGGATTCAGAAGCCCGTGCACGTGCACGACGTCGAAATCCGAACCATGGTGTCGCAACCAACCATGCAGCGCCGGTGCGGCTAGGAATGCGCCGCTACCGTAGGAAGGAAAGGAAAGCACCTTCACGTTGGGGAGTATTTCGGTGATCCAGGTGCGGTCGGCGTCCGGCGATACCGGTGCGGCAATCGTGACGCTCGCACCGGCCGAAATTGCCGCGATCGAATACGCGGTGAGAGAGTATGTCGGTCCGCCGTACACACGCGAGATATTGGGCGCGACATGGAGCACCCTCACGCACATCTTGCTTCGAGAACAACGCGAAGACGTGGGCAGTACTGCTCGAAGGCGACGCTACGGAGGAGCACGGCGTAGGGGCGGCGTCCGGCCAGCGAGGGTCGCTTCGCGAGCACCCCCGGTGCAACGCTCAATTCGATCGCTGATGAATGGGAATCATAGCAGCGTGATCCTGGCTCGCGTGCTCGCGGGCATCGACATGCACTCTACCACGACCCATGAGCCGGAGGACTAGCCAGAGGGCAAGTCCGTTGAGAATCAGGCCACCGAAGCCGAGCGAGAAATCCGATTCGATGTTCGTGAGCGGAATCATCAAAACGATGCCGGCGAGTGAGAGAATGTCGTCCTGCCCGGGGTTGTTCACCGCGCGCTCTACCAGACGATAAATCAAGCCTACGATCGCCATTCCAAATAAGACTCCAGGTGTTCCAAAGTTGATGAAAAACTCAACCAGGATTGGCAGATTGATGGCCGTGCCGTTGTCATTCACTCCGACATAGCCGTACCGGTGGCCGAATGCCTGGCCCAATTCCTTTGTCGGCTTGTCAGGCCATAAAAATCGCGGGACGAAAGCTCCAACCAACGATAAATACGTAGAGCCCTCCCAATACGGAACTTCGTTGGGAGTTCGCCTAATAACGTCCGCGAGGAGATCGAGATTCGCCGATCGCCCCGCAGTTGTCTCGAACCCCTGTGAAATCGCTCCTTCTATGCCATCCGTTTCGACACGTTGTTGCAGAAGCTCGAAGAAGAGCTGCGTGCGCTGCACGATTCCGCCGCCTTGCTCCTGGTACCACACAATCTTGCGATACTGCTCACTGACACCGCGCAGCGATACGATAACGACTCCGCCAATCAAGATCCCTACCAGCCAGGCCAGGCTCAGTCGACCGCGACCTATCCACGCTGCGACAACTACGACCGTGCCATAGAACGCCGCGGCGGCGACGGAGCCGGATGCAATCGCCAACGCGAAGAAGCCGATGACGCCTACGTACGTGAGTAAGCGCCAAGGTGTGGTCAACTGGCGTCGCACGTTGAGCATGACTAGAAGACCGCTTCCGAACCACCCAAGGGAGCTCCCGAAGATCAGCACACCGGCGATCTCGATGGGAATGGCAAAGAGCTTCCGCACTACATCCACGGCAAGCCCGAGCAGAATCAAAAGTGCCGCATCGTTACGCAGCCGCTGGTCAGGAACAGCCGAGCGCGTGACTCCCATTCTTATCGGAAACAGGAAGCCGCTCATTTCCATACTGAGCAGCAAGGACACCCAGCCGGCGAGGGCGACAAAGACTGCTTCGTCGTAGTCCCAAGCTGGCGACAGCACGATCTTGTAGTGCTGGTTGTAAGCACCGAGCGCCGCAGGAAGCGCAAAGTAGAGCGCGTAGAGCAATCCGATGATCGGCATAAACGGAATCGGTCGTCTGCGCGGCGCGGCGGCGCGAAGGTAGGACCACGAGGGCAATAGGCACAACGCGCACAGGAGCGCAGCCTCGAGCCGAACGTCGATCGGAACCGGCGACGTGACGACCGTCGCCACGATCGCAGGGACGACCATCGCAATGACGACAGCCGTTTGAAGCAGCGAGTGGGATTGCGTGCCTGCGTGCCTTTGCTCGATCGCAGATGCGCTCACGCCTCGATCTCCCTCATCACAACGCGAATGCGGTCATCGTACGAGTAGCCGGAGGTCATGCACCGCAGGTGTCCCGCGCGCGCTATGCAATCCCTCGCCGCGTCGTTCGCGAGATAGAACCTGACCTTGTCACGATATTCTTCATCCGATTCAAAATATTCTGCTTCCTTGCCCTCTTCAAAAAGCTCGAGATGCTCGTCGGTTCGATTGGCCAGCATGAAGCCGCCGATCGCGGGAATCTCGAACGTACGCGTGGTATGTTCGTCCGGGCAAATCTCCCGTACGAGCCCAAGTGCGATGCGTGACTCTGCGACGGCTCTCGAGTAGCGCTCTTCGTAGATCTCACCATTGGACCCTTCCCCCTCACCAATGCTGCTCGCAAGCGTGCGCGAGGGCGCGCCGAAATACATTCGGCGCCCGGGTGACAGCCTGCCCAGGCGAAGCGCGCGCAGAGGATCTGCGCGCGAGCCTTGCGCGATCCGCCATCCATAGCCCCACACCCAAACGGTGTCGGAGAGCTCGCGTGCCAGCGTAAGCAGTCGTTCGCGCCGAGGCTCCCAGCCGCCCACGAATGCGATGTCACTACTGGGGCTCGCGCGAACGGTAGGAGGCGCGTGACCAATCCGATCGTACCCGAGCGGAGAGTAGACTATCCGCCCAGGGCAATGGAGGCGATATGCCTCCATCTCGTACCGCTTGGTCACGACGAGCACGTCGTATAGCGGCAGGCAGGCATCCGCAAGCGCGTTCTGCTTCCACGTCAACGAAAAGTACGGATCCGGATTGTAGTGAAGCACAACAGCGCCGCCGGCGCGAAGTCCCTCGATCGTCTCGGAGCGAAGATATTCCTGTTTTTCCAGCCACACCAACTCAGGGCGATGCTCGGCCGCCGCCTGAAGAACGGCTCGATTGAGTCGGTGGATTCGCGAGCCGCGAAGCATCGATTGTTCGAGCTGTCGCGTTAGGTAGCCGGCGCCTGTCCACGTCGCGCCTGCATCGACCACCACCACGTCGTGGCCCAAGCGGCGAATGGCGGCGCATCGCATGCCGGAGGTTTGGCCCCGACCGAGATATCCGACAAACAGGACGCGCGTCATGCGATCAGCGGCGCGAGCTCGGCCGCGATCCGATCGCCCACTTGCTCCCAGGTAAAACGCTCAAGCGCTCCCGCTCGCGAAGCGACTCGCAGCCGGCTGTACTCCTCTGGATGCTCACAGAGCCAGAGCATGCGCTCGGCCACATCGCACGCGGTGGGGGGCGCGGCGGTCAGACAGCCGGTCTCACCGTCGACGACCATCTCAGGAATTCCGAAGCTCGCCGGTGCAATGACGGGGCAGCCGTGGTACTGCGCCTCGATGATCACCTGCGGCGTGGCATCCTTGATCGTCGGATGCACGAGTGCGAACGCGGAGGCGAGCACCGCTTGCAGCCGCTGCAGCTCGGCCGGAACCGTCTTCTCGAGGCGACCCTCGTAGGACACGCCCGGTAACGCGAGCACAAGTTCCGGAGGCTCTTCGCCGAGGATGCGCAGGCGAGCTTCGGGTATCTGCCGTTGCACGCGCTTGAACGCGTCGACGCATACAGGACCCCCCTTACCAACAAAGTCGAGCGCTATGAACAGAAACTCGCGTCCACCGGCGTAGGCATCCGCAGCGGGAATCGGGATGTGCCCACCGAGGCCAGCGACTCGCAGCGTGCCGCGATCGAGATCGTAGGCGCGCGCGGCCTCCTCCAACGCCCAGGATGACGAGAAAAACACTCGTACCGCCCCGCGCAGCCACGCTGCTTCCATCGCTTCGATTCGACGGAGGTCCGCCGGGTCGAGGCGAGTCTGGCCGTGGTACACTGCAACATAGGTCGCAAAGCACACGTCCACGTAGCACGCATACGGCACACGAGGCGCGAATGAGACCCACGGCGTGCACCCGTGAAAAAAGTCCATCGCCACATCGCGGTCAGCGAGCCGCTCGACCTGATGCGCAATGCGATGAAGGCGGCGCTCCGAGAAGAACTGAAAGCTCCCCCGACGGCCCGACAGTCTCCAAAGCTTTGATCGAACCTTGGCCACGAAATCAGGCGGTGGTGCGACGGGCCCGACGTAGTTCAGCGCGAAATGACGTGCGAGGCTTGAATGGATCGCGGCGTTGAATCCACTCCATCCCCCACTCGTCTCAGTTAGCGACAGGTTGGTGATGTAGTTCGCGCGTGGCGCCGTCTTCACGAGCACCTAGCGCGCAGATCGATGGAACTCACCTTCCCGCGCCTCGCCACGAGTCGAAACGTGAGATGACCGGGGCGAACTGTCTTTCGTAATTGTTGACGCTCAGGTGCGCGCGTCGCGCGCGCTCACCCATCTCGGTCCTTCGATTCGGATCAGACAGTAGTGCGCCGATCGCCTCTCCCATGCTTCGTGGGTCCAGCCTGTCGAGCATGACCGCATGCCCTGTCCTTCCGAAAATCTCTTCCACGCCGATACCTGCGCCCGTGATTTGAGCGATACCTAGCGCAGCGTATTCGAACCGCTTGTTGCTCGCTCCCGCGGCATAGCGAAAATTGTCATTCGTCGATTGAAAAAAAGAGAGGCCCACTGCCGCGCCCACCGAATAACTGAACAATTCGCGGTATGGCACCCGGCCCAGCCAAATCACTCGTTCAGCGAGCCCAAGAGCGCTGGCTTGTTCCCGCAATCGTTGTAGATAATCCTCGTCGGCACCACCGACCATCACGAAGACAGCGTCGTCTGGCCATTGCTTCATGGACGAGATAATCGTGTCCAGGTAGTGGTCGGGCCCGATGGCGCCCTGATAGTGGGCTATGTTCGACGTGACGATTCCGCGCTCTCGCAGTGCTGGAATTAGTCTCGATGTCGGCAGCTGCGAAACAAGAAGCGGGCAGTTCATCACGACGAGCGGCTCAAATGCCAGCTCGCATGCCGAACTAACCATGTTCGCGCGATGCGCATCCGGGATCGTCACCAGGTCGGCGCGATCGAGGCTTTTTTTAAGCCGACGCGTAGCGATTCGCGTGCTTCTGCCTATGCTCGATTCGTCCAGTGTCTCGTGCAAGTGCACAACACGCTTCGTCGATGACGTGCGCGAGCGAAGGAGCAATGCTGCGGTATCTGCGTCATACGCGATCGCGACATCCGGGCTTGCAGCCAGCTCGCGTTTGTACTCGTGAGCGAAGGCGAAAGCCCTAGCGGTGCGATGCAACAGCGACGCCGGCCCATCAAGGCGTCTTTCGCGAATTCGCAGCCTACGCACCTCTGGATCGGTATGCAGGTCGTCGCGCTCGGAAACAGCGATGCTATCGACCACCGTGCTTTCATAGCTCGGTCCAAGCAGTCGAATTTGATGCAGCACCGGCGGATAGCAATCGACGTTGGCGCGTTGAGCCAGCAGCAGCTTTCCCCTGCGACGCGTCGGCATCAGCGACGTGTCAACGACGCGGCCGCACGAGGCTCGTGGCTCCGCGCCGCTGCCTCGGCTGCGAACGACGCGATCCTATCGATTTGCTTGGAGTAAGAGTTATCGAGGGCGAACGCGAGTCTCCCTCGCCCGCTCGCTCTGTTGTTGAGATCCGTGATTCTGGCAATGACGTCGTCGAATAGCTCCGTGATATCGCGGCCACTCGCGGGCTCCATCATTTCGATGAGCCCCGGTTTGTCCGCGTAGTCTGAAACGTGGTTCGACACGATCACGCGCCCAGTACTGAGGTATTCGAGAAGCTTGTGCGAATTGCAGCCGTGATTGGGGTCGCGCGAGACCGAGTAGCACATCAGCAGGAGGTCGACGTCGCCGATCCGCTGCGCGAGAACGGATGGCGGCAATGGACCATGAAGCATCGCATTCGGAAATGCCTCCAGCGCCCGAATGAATGCGCCGGTCCCCGCTGAACCATCGCTTCCGACGTTGCTCTCGGCCGGGCTGCGCGGTCCCCAGAAATGAAATGCGATCCCCGGGTGCCCAGCAACGAGCTGAAGGAGCATGTCGCGGTCGATGTACGGCATCAGCAGATTTCCGACGTATCCGACGCGCAACGGGTCGTTTATGCGGTATCCATCTCGCTCCGTGCGACGCTGAGCCATGGCGACGAACTCGGGAGCCAGTCCGTGCTCGACTCGGAGCATCGGCGTGCGATGGCGCTTCAAGTTGCGAAGGATTTCGTTCGATACTGACAGTGCGATGTCCGCGCTCTTCACGACGCCGATTTGATATGGAAGCGAGATCTGATCGACGGGGTGAAAGATCTTGAGCCGCGCGCGAAACAAGCGCAGATCGCTGTACAGATTGACGTCGAAGCACCACACGACGTCGAAGCTCACTCCAATACGATAGAGCAGCCAACGAACATGTGCGGCAGCGATTAGGTCGAAGAGAAGGCGCGATCGGAATCGAATCCCAAACGGAACGAAAGGCCGGTATGTCACCGTAGATAGCCCCGGAACGCCGGTGACGTCCTCAGTTCGGAATCGCTGATTCGCTCTCGTGTCCGGCGGATTCAGGAAGACCACTCGATTCCCTCGTTGCGCGAGCGCCACGGCGTAGTGGTGCTTCGATACGCGCATGTCTCCCCACTGGTTCGGAGAGACGACGAGGATGTTTAGTCCGCGCAGATCCTCAACGCTCACTTCGTCCGCTAATTCGCTTGATCGTGGATCTGAGAGGCCTGGTTGTACCCAAGAGTCGAAAGTATCGGCTCCTCAGCTTTGCATCCGTCGCGAACTCCTCGTGCCGCCGATTCGGCAACGCTAGAATCGCGTCGAATTCCGCCTCGGTAAACCCGAGCTTCTTGGCGACGAAGCGCTTGTCCTCGACTTGCATCGCCGGATCGTAGGTAGGCTGCTGGAGCTCAGACAACGCTGCGGCCCGAGTCACCTGTCCAGAGCAGATCAGGTTCGACAGGTGGGCCTTGCGCTTATCAATGTTGAACTTCTGCGGGAGGATGTATCCCTGATAGAAGCGCGTGAAGACGGACTCGTAGTGCTTTCCTCCATAGTCGCGCCAACCATATCGCTCCTTTAGCAGCGACTTCGCAGCATTCTTGTTGTACTCGACCAGATCGAGTAACGCCGCGCTGCCGACGCCGCGCAACTGATTGTAGTAGGTCATTTGCCAAAAGCCGAGCGCGGGCAGCTTGCGCAACGGCAACGTGCCGAACTGTCTGTGTATGTCGCGGAGGTTCGCGAGGTCGAACTTGGAGTAATACCAACGCCTCGGCAGAATGGCCTCGGTTGCGACGTTGGTCCCCGAGAGGATGTACTTGAGACCGTTCTTCGTCGCGATCTGATAGAGCGCGCCCAGAATCATGTGATCGGTTGGAACTTCGAGATCCACAACCGATGCTTTGAAGTACGCGCGCTGAAGATCTCGAAATTCCGGCCAATCCATTACGAAAGTATGCAGGTCAAGATTGAGCCCTTTGACCAGCCGTTCGATGTTGCTGACCGCCAGTTCCGAGTTCCAACCATTGTCGAAGTGAACGATCAGCGGTCGCAGGTCGAGTTCGACAGCCAGGTGAGCCAGGTAAGAGCTGTCCACGCCGCCGCTTAGGCCCAGCACACAGTCGTACGGCTTTCCGCGCCCAGCTTTCTTCATCGAGTCGACGATCCGCTTCAACTGCACCTTGGACTGCTCGGCCGGGAGCAGCTGACGCAGAGCTGCCTGCTGATACTCGTACCAGTGGTTCGAGACTCCCTCCGCATCGAAAGTGATCTCGGGATCCGTCGTATCCATGACTGTGCGCGCGCACATCTGATATGGACGGTCTTCGTTCCCGACCATTGTGACCGCCATCGTCGATTCAGCGACTGTAGTCAAGGTGCCTTCTCAGTTCGCAATACTGTAGAGCTCCTGCTTCAGGAGCGCGTCGTCCGGAAAGCTAATGAGCACCGCACGATGCCTTCCCTGAAACACAAACATGCTCGATGCGGCAACTGCCGATGCGTGGCCCGTCCCCACCGCGGCCACAAAATCAGCCACGCTCGAAGCGCCGCCGTTGGCGATGATGGGAACACTCACCGCATCCGCTACGGCTCGAATCACTTTCAGATCGTACCCGCACCCGGTGCCTTCGTGCGCGATCGAGGTAAGAAGGATCTCCCCCGCGCCCGCGTCCGCCATCCGCTTCGCGTATGCTACAGGATCGCTGCCAGTGTCCTTCTTGCCATTGCTCGTAAAGACACGATACGATCCGAGGCGCTTGCGCCGAACATCGATGGAAATCACAACGCTCTGACTTCCGAACTGTCGCGCGATTACAGAAATGAGATCTGTGTTCTCAGCTGCTGCGGAATTGATTACGATCTTTTCGACACCAAGCTTCAGAATCTTTTCCACCTGACTAAGGTTGTCGATTCCTCCGCCGAACGCGACTGGCATGAACGCCTCGCTCGCGATCTCGGAGAGCAGTCGATCTTCACTTCGCTCTCCCCCAGACTTCACACCGATGTCGAGGAGGATGAGCTCATCAACCCGCTTGTCATTGAAGATGCGAACGGCGTTGATCGGATCACCGATGTAGGTTGGATCCTCGAACCGAACCGTCTTGACGAGATCTCCGTTCTTCAGCAGCAAGACTGGTATGACTCGAATTCGCTTCACGCCGAGATGACCGTATCCCGTTCGCTTGCCATCTCGCTGAAGTTGCGAAGCAACCGCAATCCGAACACATGGCTTTTTTCGGGATGAAACTGAACTCCGGCCACATTCGCGGACGCAATGGCTGCGGCGAACTCGTAGCCGTGTCTGGCGGTGCCGATCGTCAACTCTGGATCGTTGCAGCGGATGTGATAGGAGTGCGCGAAGTAGAATCGCGGCTCGATCTCCTCCGTCGCAAGAAGCGGATGCGCTCTCGCTGTCCTCACGTCGCTCCAACCCATGTGTGGAATCGCAAGCCTCTCCACCGCCTTCGACGGATCGAAGCGCACCGTGATCGCGTCCACCCATCCCAGGCCGCGTTCCTTCCCTTCCTCACTTTCCTTGGTGAGCAGCTGCGCGCCCAAGCAGAGTCCGAGCAATGGAGCGCCATCGCGCAAAACGCGCCGCTCAATCGCAGCCAGCAGTTGTCCCTCGCGAAGCTTTCGCATCGCATGATCGAATGCCCCTACGCCCGGAAGAATGATCTTCTCGGCATTCGCTATAGCTTGCGGATCACTCGAAATCGCCACAGGCGCTCCGAGTCTTCGAATCATATTGAGTATTGACGCCAGGTTACCGACGCCGTAATCAACTACGACTATCATGACAGGCTTCGCGCTCGAAGTAGCGCATCAGTCGGTAGTCTGTTCAAGGCGCATCCTGCGGTTCGTCACACGACCGCTTCAAGGTTACTCCTCTCTTATGCCGCTGCGTTGAATGCGGTGGCACACGGACGTAGATTCGCGCAGAGCCGCCGAATACTTCTTTGCCGCAGGACACCCACATGAGCACTCTGGAATCGGAGTACTACGAGTCGAATGACTTTTGGGCTGGGGAGGCGCTACAGGACGAGAATAACCTTAGCCGCATTCGAGAAACGGCCGGACTGATACCTCCGGATACGGCTTCCCTCGCGGATGTCGGATGTGGAAATGGCGTGTTCGTTAATTACCTTCAGCGGGCGATGCCATCTCTAGAGCTATTCGCAATTGACCGCAGTCGCGCCGCCTTGGAGTATGTGAGAACACCAAAGAGCGAAGGAGACATCGCGGCTATCCCATTGCCGAAGCACTCTTATGACTGCGTTACCTGCCTGGAAGTCATCGAGCACCTTCCGCTAGACACCTTTCAGAGCGCACTCTCAGAACTCGCCAGGGTAGCGAGAAAGTACATCATTGTTAGCGTTCCATATGCGGAGAACCTCGAGCAAAATCACACGCAATGCCCGCAGTGCAAGAGCATATTCAACGCTGACCTGCATTTGCGAACTTTCTCAGACGACGACATTCTCCACCTGTTGGACCGAGAAAATTTCCATTGTGTTCAGACCAAGAAAGCGGGGAAACAGACCTCATACCTAGGACATTATCGGTACTCTCGTTTGTTTTACCCAGAGCACTTTCGAATTTGGCGCTCGCCCATTTGTCCGATCTGCGGATATAGAAACGGCGGCGCCGCTTCGACCACTACATGCTCCCACTCTCCCCATCCGAAGCGTCGTCGAAGCCTGATTTCCTATTTTTCACACTTGCCGAAATTGATCTGGCCTCAGGAAACGACTTACTACTGGATTATTGGACTCTATCGACGCTCTCCTTAGCAGAGTTGCTCACGCAATTTGGCCTGTATGAGCGACGACGGCGCTCACCGTCTTTCTGCGTCAGCGCTGTGCGAGCTATCCCAGCGGCGAAACCGCGCGCGCCAGCCGATTGCGATCTATGATCGCTTCAACCGATCCGGAAGCTGACAACGTTCCGTCCCGTAATGCAAAGGCGTGATCACAATTGCGGATAGTCGAGAGCCGATGAGCAATCACGACAATTGTCCTGTTTCCTCGAAGCGCATCCACAGCTTCGATAACAAGCTCCTCCGTCTCGCTATCGAGCGAAGACGTCGCCTCGTCGAATATCAACACGCTGGGGTCGTGATACAGCGCCCTAGCGATACCAATTCGTTGGCGCTGCCCGCCGGATAGACGCACCCCCCGCTCTCCAACGATTGTCTCGATCCCGGCAGGGAGTGATTCGATGAAGGCATCAAGTTGCGCTGCCACAACCGCGCGTCCAAGTGCCGCCGTGTCTATATCGGACTCACGGATTCCAAGCGCGATATTGCGTCGGATTGAGTCATCGGTGAGATAGATGTCTTGTGGGACATAGCCGATGGAACGTTGCCACGATCGAATGCCAGCGCTCAAGTCAACGTCGTCGATCAAGATCCGACCTTCAGACGGCTCAAGCAGCCCTAATAGCAGATCCACCAGCGTCGTTTTTCCGGCGCCCGTCGGCCCGATAACAGCCACCGATGTGCCGCGTTGAATGTCGAGCGATATGCCGGTCAACGATGCGGTCTCGGCGCCCGGATAGGTATAACCAACATTGTCGAATCGAATGACGTCACGCAGCACGAGCGGTTCGGCAGTCGGCCTGTGACTGATAGCGCGCTCCGCCTCGAGTTCCCCGAGGTCCTTACTGATAGCTTCGAGGGCGTAATCCCCGTAGCGGAGCGTTGCGAGGGCGGAGGTGATGCGATTCACCGACGGAATGGTTCGTACTAGCGCAATACTCAATAGCGCCAGCGTGACGGTGATCGTGACCGGAGACTTGCCGAGAACAGTCAGAACGGCCGCGACTCCGAGAAGACCGGCAATGGCCGTCACCTCAAGAATGAGCCGCGGGGATTCCGTAGCGATCTGCCGAAAACGATTTGCCTCTACATATCCGTTGGTATGAGCGGCGAACGATTCTAGAAAGGACTCCTCCCTTCCCAATACCTTGGTCACCTTCACGCTGCTGAGGCTCTCGTGCACCGACTGAACCATTTTCCCACGAAAGAACTGTATCTGCTCACCATAGTGAGACAACCGTCGCCTTAGCGTCTTCATGAAGAGCAATGCCGTTCCACCGAGCAGAACACACGCAAAGAGCGAAACCGCAGGTTGGGCAACAAACAGAAGGGCGAGGATTGCTGCGACCGTCAGCAACTCCATCGTCAGGATCATCCCCGGCATTACTACGGATGCAATGATCTCTAGCGCCTCGGAGTTCGCGTTGCGGAGAAGCTCTGACGGATTGCGCTGTAGATGCAAATGGTAGGGCGCGTACAGATAGGCGCGAAGAACCCTGACCGCGAGCCTCGACTGAAATCGCTGCGTGAAAGTTGACTGCGCGAGCAGCAGTACAAACAGATACGTGTTCTTGAGGATGAACAACACGAGCAGCCCGCCAGCGGCGTACAGCAGCAGTTTCGATTGCGGGACGCTGTGCAGATCGCCGACGTAGCGTAGCACGTAGTGGTTGCTGAGCACCCTCTCTGGGCTTCCAACAAGCGCCGCGAAGGCAGGAATTGCGCCGATTCCGACCATCTCCATCAGCGCTCCCGCCATCATTGCCACGAGCAGAATCGCGAGTTGCGTGCGCTGCCGCGGCGCCATGAGCGCAGTCAACTTGCCAAGCATTCCGTATATCGGGCGCGACGTCACGAGTGCGAAGCCCCGAGAAAATCCGAATACCACGCGATCGTGCGCCTCAATCCGATCTCCAACGAAAAAATCGGCGCCCACCCCAATTCCTCACGCGCGCGCCTCGCACTCAGGAATTGATGCGAAATCTCATTCGGCGCATCACTGCGCATGTCGAAATCGAGCTCCCTGCCCATCAAGTCGAGAATTCGCTTCACCATCTCGCCCACAGACAGCTGCAGCTCATTCGAAAAATTGAAGGCCTCTCCGCGAAACCCGGAATTCCCCGCCAATCGCTCAGCCAAGAGCATGTACGCCAGCGCCCCATCCTCCACATAGAAGTAGTCCCGCACCAGCGTCCCGTCCGATCGTATCACCGGCCGCTCGCCCCTGAGCGCCGCGCGGATCGTCCCCGGCACGAGGCGGTTCCAGTTCAGGTCCCCGCCTCCAAAGAAATTCCCACAGCGCGTGATCGCGACCGGCAGTCCGTACGTCGCGGCGTAGCTCTGCGCGATCAGATCCCCGCACGACTTGCTCACGTCGTACGGATATCGTCCGCGAAGCGGCGCCGACTCCTCGTACGGC
>Ga0070681_10001570_pt1 | contig 20289 bp, 16 predicted proteins | sample KBSC83BmetaG_FD_65650 | JGI IMG/M metagenome (GOLD analysis project Ga0070681, IMG submission 65650) | Corn rhizosphere microbial communities from Kellogg Biological Station, Michigan, USA - KBS C8-3B metaG | ecosystem: Host-associated > Plants > Roots > Rhizosphere | place: USA: Michigan... | reverse complement strand
GGATCGATCACGTCCACCTGCGTGCCGTGCGACAGGTAGAGACGTCGAGCCGCGCTATCGATCGTTACGTAATCAAACCCACCATTCCCGGGAACGGGGTAACGAGTTTCGACTTTGTATCCGGTTCCCGCTTGAAAGAACATGGCGATAATTACAGTACTTAAGATGTACTTGATAGACATTGGTTTTCCTTTCGAATGGGTTACGGCGTGACATGGTAATTAGCGATCAAGCAATCGCCATTGTCAATCCGCCCGGGCCGCAGTATCCTCTGCTTCGAAATACCTCAGGTTCCAACAATTTTCCTTTCACTCGGTATTCAAGCAGGTCTGAAGCGGTAACGGCATAATCCCGTGACCAAAGAACTTCCCGTACAACTCTGGAGGATAAAATATGCGAGCGCTTACTCACTTTTTGCGCGACTTCGGTTTGCTGGTGATCCTGGCGCTGTTTGCCGTCAGTTGCTCAACCAAATCGTCGCCGATCGCCGGCCAAGCCACTCCAACTCCAACTCCACCACTGATCACACCAAGCGACATAGATAGTACCCAGGCGGCGTGGTGTGCAGGGCTGATCAGAATTTCCGAGTTGAGCCGACCACCTGTTGGTGATTGGCAGCAAGAGGCCAACAGATTCGTCGACAAGATGTACGATTTTAATGGACCTTACAAAGTATTGTTCCGCCCAACGCTGGCATATGCACCGCACGCCTTTAGAACCGACAGGGCGGGCACGCTCTCTTATTTCATCGGCGGCAATCCTAACTTTCCGAATGATGGCGAGGGTTTCGCACGCGGTCCCTGGAGAGCATGCACTTACAGCAATGACCTGCCCGGAGGTGTCACCGGTATTCAGATCTATGGAAACACTGCCGTGGCGATGGGAACCGTAACCCTGACGGACTTAAATAACCAACGAACTACGGTGGATAAAGTCTTTGGCTTCCGGAAACTACCAGATAACACGGTAAAGTTAGTTGTCCACATGTCTGCGAAGGCGAACGAAGCGCCGACACCGACGCCAACTCCGTGTCCTAGATAGTTCAAATGAGGGAAAGAGAATACTCTCCAGCCTGGCGTTTACTCTCTTCCCTAAAATCACTTGGGCCGCTACGCTAACCGTGCTAGTGAAGGAGCAAACGATGCCGGCACGAAAAAAAGCGCATACTGGAAAACCTACGTTCGTTTTCAAAGGAACGGTTAAGAAACTCAAGAGCGCCACGATGAAGACTGTGGCAGTGGACAGCAAGACGGTGGTCGTCAGTGTCGATCAGCTTATCGAAGCGCCACCGGATCTCGCCGCTTACGTTGGACAGGAGATCACGGTGCAGTTGAGTGGCGCGATCAAGCCGAAGGTGGGCCAGCAACTGATCTTCCATACTGTCAGCGGGCAGTACGGCGAAAGCATCGAGGTGCGTTCGTTAAGTGAAGAACCGGTCCAGGCCACCCACTCCGCAATGCTCAGCACCGCAGTCGATCCGATTGAGCGTCACCGCGATCGTGAACGTCGCCGTCATTTCGACAAAGCGGATCTTGTAGTTTCCGGAAAGGTTCTCGCGGTGACGTTGCCGCCGGACGAACAGGCAAAGAGCGCCTCGAAGACCGCGCTCGCTGCTGCGACCACGACGCGCCGCAAGCCAGTTAGCGAACACGATCCAAAATGGCGCAACGCAGTTGTCGAAGTCGATGAGGTACACAAGGGCAAACACACGAAGAAACAGATCATCGTGCGCTTTCCTGCCAGCACCGATGTGATGTGGTACAACGCGCCGAAGTTTCAGCCGGGCCAGAGTGGTCATTTCCTGCTTCAAAAAAGTAAACCCGAGGAACCGCCAAAAGGCGGCAAGGCAACGAAGAAGATCACCGCTGCGGCGGCGGTCGCACCCGCCGAAACCACGGACACATACGTGGCCCTTGATCCGCTCGACTTTCAACCTGACAGTGAGCCGGGTGGCATAAAGAACATCATCGAATCTGAAAATAGTTAGCCGTCATAGCGGAGGCCGAGGGAACATGCCTGCAAAAAAGCAAAGTAAAAAAGCCTCGAAGGCGTCGAAGAAGAAGACCTCGAAGAAAGCTGCGACGCCGAAAGTTCTGCTCGTTAACATCATTCCGAAATCGCTGAGTGGCGAAACTCATCAGGACAGTGAGCCGACGATCGCTGTTAATCCCGCCAACCTTCAGCAGATAGTTGCAACGGCATTTACTCCCGATCCGCAACACGGCGAGTACGCGCCGATTTATATGTCTCAGGATGGCGGAAACACATGGACCTTAAACTCGATCGTGCCCGGCAATAATCGTCGCACCGGCACTGGCGACATCACTGTCAAGTTCAGCAAGACTTCGAATGTTCTTTACGCGGGTATCCTGCGTGGCGATTCTAGAGGCTTCCGGTTGAACATTCTTCGCACGAAAAACTTCATGAGTTCCACGCCGATGGAAATCCTCGTCGATCGCAAGGGTGTTGACCAGCCTTATGTTCAGGTCGCCACAGTCTCCCGTGGACCACACAAGGGCAAGGATCGGTTGTATGTCGGCAATAACGATCTTCACGTCAAGAGCGGCGCAACAGCCACTATCGATCGGTCGTTGAATGCCGCGGTTTCGAATCCGAGGTTCAAGAAGATTCGTGTCGAGTCAAGGGATACTCCCGGCCAGGATGGTCCACCCGTGCGCCCCTCGATTCATCCGGACGGCACTGCCTACGCGATCTATCAGTCATGGCGAACATACGACGACGACTCGGGCGAAGGGACAGCAGACATCGTCGTGTTGCGCGATGACAACTGGGGTAGTGGGTCAAAGCCGTTTTCAGATCTTGTCGATCCGTTGGACGGTAAAAAAGGCGTGCGTGTCGCTCAGAGCACGAAGTTCAATTTCCATGGAAGTCTGGGACTGCAACGCACCGGCGGCGACGTGGCGCTGGTTGTCGATCCAACCAACAGCGATGTGGTGTATATCGCCTACAACGACGATCACGGCGACGATTACGTGTTGCACTTGTTGCGTTCGAAGGATCGCGGAGAGACGTGGTCGCAAGATCTCCGTAAGATTCGAAACGCGTTGAATCCCGGCTTAGCGATTAACAATGCCGGCAAGCTGGGATTTCTCTACCAGGCGCTTAGAGGTCCTGCAGCCGCGCAACGCTGGATTACCAAACTGGAATTAACCAGGAATGGGAGTTCGTGGACGACACTGACGTTAGCCACCACACCGGCCGAAATACCCGAGTTCAAATTCGATCCTTACCTGGGTGACTACGCTCACCTGATGGCTGTCGGGAAAGACTTCTACGGAATCTTTTCCGCCAGCAATACACCGCGTAAGAAGAACTTTCCTTGCGGTGTGGTCTACCAGCGCAATGCAAACTGGACCACAGAGACGCTGCTCAACGTCAACAACACATCGCCCGTGAAAGTCTCGATCGATCCGTTCTTTGTCAAAGTGGCGGGCTAAGGCTAAAGGTGGCTTTCGCCAGCGCCGAAGGCGCGGAATATGAAGGCCAAGGGCAAGCGCCGAACAACGTGAGGCGCGTCGCCCCTGGTTAAGAACGCACAATGGCCGTGAAGCTCTGAAAGAGCGAAATAATTTACGTTGATATTTCGCACTTTCAGTGCTCTGTTCAAAATTATTATTTGTGACCAGGGGCGACGCGTTCAGCTTCGCTTCACGCTTGCCCCTGGCTATCATATTTCGCGCCTTTGGCGCTCAGTTCCGACTTTGTTCTTTGGCGCTCAGTTCCGACTTTGTTCTTTGGCGCTCAGTTCCGACTTTGTTCTTTGACGCTCAGTTCCGACTTTGTTCTTTGACGCTCAGTTCCGAATTTGTTCTTTGGCGCTCAGTTCCGACTTCGTTCTTTGACGCTCAGTTCCGACTTTGTTCAAAGCTTCAAAATCAGGGTTGTGATTCAAGTCCTCTCTGACTTTTCTCGTGAGTCCGACCCACGTACAGGCTTTTGGCGTAATCCGCGTAAATCTGCGGCTAACTTATCCTTTCGGGAATTTTTTGATCTGATCCGGCAGGGGGGTGACGGGGAAGAGCGTTGGGGTTTCGGCGCCGGCGGAGATGACGATGGTTTGGGAGCCGGTGGCGGAGCGGGTTTGGTCGGGGATGGTTTTTTCGTCCAACAAGAGGATGTGCTCGCCGGGAGGCAGGTCGCCGATGATGAAGTAGCCTTTGTCATCCGTGAGGGTGTCGCGACCACTTCCCGTTACCACACGCACGTCAGCAAGCGGTCGTTCCGATTCATCGAACTGTCCATTCCCATTCCTATCCAGCCACACCACACCAGTGATGCGGCCGGTGCGCACGACACGGAAATCGACGATCGCATCACGAGTCGAAACGATCGTCACCTGTTGCTGAGTGTTGTCCAGCAACGTCAGATCAGCACGCACCGACAATAGGTCGAGATAGACTGCATGCTCACCCTGCGTCACGCTGTCAACGCGGTAATTGCCGTCAACATCTGAGTTGACGTAACGATTTCCATCGACGCGCACTCTCGCATTCGCCTGAGGTTTATCGATACCTGGATCGAACCGTCCGTTGAGATTCACGTCCTGGTAGACTTTTCCATACACCGCTGCATACGAATTCAACTCAGAGAGCGGACCATTGATCGCACGCTCCGCGCGTTTGGAGTTTAAAAACAAGCCATGCAAACTCACCAACGCGGTCATCCCGCTTTGCGTCCGCAAGTAGCTGAATTGCACCGTCGTGCTGCGCGGCAACTTGAGCGAAGTTGATAGATGCTCCGAAGTGTAGAACTGCCCGTTGGTATTTCTGGTGTAACCGAGTCCGCCGGTGAAGCCGAGACGATTGTGGAACAGGTTCGACATCTGCCACGTCGCCATGCCGCTGAGAAGTCCGCGACTGCCAAATGACTGACTGACCTCGAGAGTATTCCATTCGTTGACGCGGACATTCCCGCCAAACTGCGCGTTGAGGGCCTGGTTGCCGAACGTCTTGATGCGCGAGCCGTTGAAGAACATGTTCCAGCGATGGAACTTTTTCGTCGCAGTAACGAGCGTAAACGCAGAGTTGCGAAGTTGCGTCGTGCCGCTCTCGGTGTGCGAGATAAAGAGCGACGGCCAATCGTTATTCGGCGTGATGCTGACACTCGCAGTGACGTAGCGATTGAATTGATTCAATCTTCCCGGCATCGTCGCAGTGCTGCCACTCAGTGCTGCCGTAAACCATCGTCTCGGTTGCCAGCTCAGCCCGGCCGCGACCGTGTTGTTAGGTTCGAAAAACCCACTCTGTGGACTCAAGAACTTTTGGCCCACGTAAGTATATCGGCCTTGCACGAGCAGTTGCTCAGTCAGTTGATAAGAGCCGGTGAGATTGACCGCGAAGTCCGTTCCACTTGTCCTCGTTCCACTGCGATCGACTCCGGAGAATTGGCCCGTGGCGAAGTCGGCCTGAAAACGATTGAGACCCGAGATGTACTTGAGACCTCCGGCAACCATGTTGCCTTTGCGACTCGAGCCGTCGAAGTTCATCGCGCCGGCAGAGAACGTAAAGTCTTGTTGGCGTCGAGCTTCCGTAGCAGTTGTCACTAGAGTCCCGAAAACGCGGGTGTCGTATTGGAATGAGTAAGGCTTTAGTTTGTCAGGATCAGAAAGGAGTGCAGGCGCGGGTGTCTGAGCGATGCCGGAAGTAGTTTGCCCGCCAAAAAAATCAAGTCGAACACCATGCACGGGTAGTTGGACCAACCCGCCGCGTACGGCTGCGCCGAGAAATTCAACGTCTGTTCCCGTGCCAAACTCGCCGCCAACGAAGCTCTGACCGTTCGGTCGATCGAGCCTGACAGTTCCACCCAACAGGCGCGACGAATTGTGCGTCATGCCGACAGATGAGTTGGTTATAAAACTCAACCTTGCATCACCAACGCGCCCGGTGCCACGCAGCACCAGATTATGATCGGACCAGCCGGTGTAGCGACTGAAGTTGTAATCGTACTCGAGCTGAAAGAGTTGCCACGGCGCGTGTTTGGCTCCGCTGCGAATCGTATCGGCTTGCACGCCTTTGCGATTGATAACGATGGCGTGGTTTTCATCGCGACGAATGATGACGTCGAATAGTGCAGAAACGATCTCGGCAGGGAGCATCAGCTCATTCGATGTGGGAGGGAAGACTAAGTCAGCGGTGCCCGAAACCGTGAGGGCAAGGGCGCCGTTCTCGCGCACTTCATTCAACGCGGCATTGAAGATTGCGGTCGTACCGTTTTGGCGGCGAATCGTCACGATGCGCAATGTCGAATCGGAACTGAACGTGTCGCCGAGTGCCTGAGCGATGGACGCGACGGGAAGAAACAGCCGTCCACCACGTAGCTGCGCGGCGCTGTTTGGACCAACAAGTGTGCGCTCGTTAACGATGATTACCGAGGTGTCCTGTGACGTCGCAGGTTTCGGAGGCGCGGGTTTCGCTGCATCGTTCGCATACCCGAATGCTGTCTGGGCCACAAAAAGGCACACAAAACACAAAAAACTTAAACCAGGCAATTTGTGTTTCTTCGTGGCTTTCATGCTTTTAAGCGGGCAGTGAGTGTGTTATAAACTCGCGAAACTAATTCAGGAGTTCTCACATGATTCGTGACATCTTCACGCTTGTTGCGGTGTTGCTTATTTTGCCTGCGAGTATCGAGGCTCAAAGCCCGGTGACGATGCGAGGCACTGTTAGTGAGACCGTCACTCTTTCGGTCGCTCCTAATTTTCAACATGGGTTCGTGAGCGGCGGCGGTAATACCGTGCGAGTAACTTTATCGAGCGACGATGCAGTTATTCGCGTGCCTTTGCTGGTGCGTTCAAATAGCAGTTTCAAAATCTCGGCTGCGTTCGAATCATCCACGATCGAATTGAGTCAGCTATCGGTGAGTGAAGTCCAGGCTACCGGAGCTTTAGTTTCACCGCAGGTTGTTAACTCGATCGAGGTGAGGTCGGACGGTAACGTTTCTCGACCCTCGCTCGTAGTGAGTGGACCACGCGTTTCACTCGGCGGAATGCTCGAATCTCCAAACAACGCCTTGCAAATAACGGTGCTCATTCGTTTGAGCCCGCAGACACCCCCCGGTTCGCTCGCGTACTTGACGTTCGTGGGATCACCACTTCGGTGACACCTTCAGTCGGTCTGCTGCCGTCCTGAAAATCCACTCGATACTTCACTGTGTAAGTGCCGGGCGCGAGGCGCGTCTCGACCACGAGCGGCTGAAGCAGCTCAGCTCCACCGAGCACCGGTAACGATTCCTTTTGCGGCAACTCTGCGACTGAAACACCGGCGCTGTCCGTCACCTTCAACGAAGTAAGCGGACGAATCACGCTGTTGCCTGCATTCTTGAGCAGTGGAGTCACCACAACCTTTTCTTCAGTAGCCTCCGCGCGAAGACTCTCCAAAGAGCCCTGGCGGCGAAGTTGCGGCACCTTGATATAAAACACCGCTCCCATTCGATATCGAATCACCATCTGGCGGCGATTATCGGTAAGCAGCTTAAGGTTGTCCGGACGTTGCTCGATGATCAGCGCCGTCAGATGATCTCCGGGAGTGGCGTCTTTCGGTACTGAAACCGTGACTCTGATCGCGTGCAGACTTCCGGGTATGACAGTTGTTTCCGCGGGGCTGTAGATCAGCCACGAGCTCGCCGAGTTGGGCAACGTGTTTGCTCTCTCAAACTGTACTTGTCCATCGCGATCGATGGTCCAATCGTTCAAGCTGGCAACGATGCGCACGGGCTGCGAGTTTTCCGAGGTGGTGTGATAGTCGAGATTCACGACCACGGTTGTTTCCTGGCCCGGCTGCATCTCGAGCTCGAGCCGCGCCGGCGCTAACGAGATCCCGTTGCCGCTTTTTTCCGGCGTAGCATCATTCTTCGGGCTTTGTGCCCTCACACCAATCACCGCAACGACGAGCAAACTTAGGGCGAATATGAATCTGTTCATCGATCTGGAAACCTTTCAGCAGGGAACGTTTGGACCGGCCGAGATAGTGAAGATGAGAGTTGCGGAGGAGATTCCGGAAGCGAAAAACTGCGGCGTCAGTGTGAAGATGGCGTCAAAAACATAGCCATCGCTTTGTTGGCGAATGGAACTGTTGTTCTTCGACAGTTGTGGACCACTTAGAATGACGGTCGAACCGGATAAATTGCCGAGCGACGACGTATAAGACACGCGGCCACTGGCTCCGATTGTTGCGGAAGTCGCCGGATCATTATTGAAGGGAGATTGAATAGTGTGCGTGCTTTGTGTGCAGATCTTGCCGGCGCCGCCCAGTACTCGAATATTCTGAAGACCGAAACCCACGTCCGACGCTTGCACCGCCTGTGCGTTTGCGTTGTTCAGCCCTGACATTGAAACTGCCACTTGATAAGGCTGATTGCTACGAAGCGCGATCGGAACAACCACCTTCACGATCGAATTCGTATTGAGCGGCGAGACCTCACCGAAATTGATAGTTACCACTAGATCATTTGTCACACTCCCATTTCCAGTGACAGAGCCTCCGACCGCGCCGGTGATGGTCGGTAGGCCGCCGCTGCTGATGTCCAATGCCTGTGCAGAAGTTATCTGAGAGGCAGCGAGGAGGATCAGGGCAGAGAGAAGGGCGTATGTGAAGAAACGTAAGCGCATCTACGGTGCGGTCACGGTGAAAGTGACGGAGATGGTGGTGGTGCCGTTCTCGAAAAACTGAGGCTTCACTGCAAACAGCGCAGGCACGGTCAGGCCGTTCGCATTGCTGCGCGGCACCGCGTTCATGATGATTGGTCCACTGAGTGCAGTGGTTGCGGAAGAGAAGGCGCTCAGATTCGATCGCACTGCGGTGAACTCATACCGTCCCGTTCCGGCGTTGACGGATCCGTTTGCCGGCAGAGTCGGATCGCCAGACGTAGCGTTTGTGTCTGAGCCGGCGTTGACGCCTACACCGGTTCGCGAAACTGTTCCCAGACCGAAGCCCACATCGGCAGCTCCGATTTTGCTGGCCGTTGTGCCGGAGCTCGTAACAGTTGCAGTCATCGATAAGACGTACGCTGCGTTGCTTCGCAGTTTGAGTGGCACTGATGCCGATACGAAGCTGTTGGTGTTGGATGGACCAAGCTCACCGAGATTTATTGAAACGGCGAGTGGACTGTTGACTACGCCGTCAGTGGTCACGCCTCCACCCGAATTGCCGGTGAGAGTGACGGAGCCGCCGGAATTGATCTCGACGAATTTAGAAACTGTTGCGCTCATGCTCACAGTGCCGGTTGTGGACTGCGCGAGGCAGTTGACACCGGTGAACACGAACAAGATGGAGAGCAGTAATAGTTTGAGTGGACGGGGCATAGAAATTCCTTTGAGAGAAGAAGGGGAGATGTGGTAATCCGGCCGCCAGCAATTAGACTGACGACCGGCGCCACTTTGGGGGGGACTAACGGTTAAAGATTACAGAGCGACAACGGTGAACTGCGCCGTGATCGTGATTGCTGGGGCCGGATCGAAGAACTGCGGTTTGATCGCGAAGATCGCGGGGACAGTCAGGTTGGTAGCACTGTTGCCGGCAACCGTCTTGTTGATGCGTGGTCCGCTCAAAACCGCACCCGATACCGCATAGGCGCCGAGAGTGGAGTTTGCACCGGCAAACACCCAGCGTCCGTTCACATCCGTGCTGCCACCGACGGTCGGATCACCCGGTGTGGCGTTGGTGTCAACGCCCGCGGCGAGATTTGCGGGTCGCGCGGCCGGAGTCAAACCAAAACCAACGTCAGTATCTTTAAGACTAAAGCTTGTCGCACCGGCGCCGGCAACGCTGCTAACCATGTTCAGTTGGTAAGCGACGTTGCTGCGCAGTCTCAACGGCACGCTCAACTCCACGAAGCTGTTAGTATTGCTCGGTCCCAATTCGCCCAGATTTACAACCACTGCCAGGGGCGAGTTTGCGGTACCGTCCGTGATAATGCTGCCGCCGGAATTGCCTGTAAGCGTAACCGCACCGCCCGAAGTCAACTCGACAAAGTTCGAGACGGTAGCGTTCATGGTGACGCTGCCGGTGGTCTGAGCGAAAGTAGCCGCTGCGCTCATCATCAGCAGGGTCGTTATAGCGAGGGCAGTCAGGAAGCCCTTCCTCATTTTAGACATATCGTTACTCCTCTAAGGGGTTTGGGATAGTAGGCTCAGGTCGCTTTGTAAGGAGACTGAGGAAAGAGGTTTTTAGGGATAGCTCGTTTGGGAATCCAAGCAGCTTCACGCGCCCACTTACCCTACATCAGCGGCCGCTGAGGCATAATAGGCAGGCAAAACACTGCTTGTCAATGATGAAAAGTGTTGAACGAGGATTGATGGTAAGCAATTTCACAAGATCGTCGCCGTGGGGCCGTTGCACAAAAAGTCATTTTGGACTCAACGTGTCCGGCTTCGCCGTCTGATGTGAGGCAAGGCTATTCCTCGCCGTCGCGAGTCGATGCACTCAATTCGGGCTACGCCCGCGGTTCGGGCTTAGCCCCTGATATTCAAGGCCAAAGGCCGAACCGGGGGCCTAGCTCCCCAATCTTTTTCGAAAGCCGACGGCAAGGCATAGCCTTGCCTCATATCAGACGGCGAAGCCGCGGCCTGCATGACAAGTGACGCGCTCGGTCCGCTTGGCGCTTGCCCATGGCTATCATATCCGCGCCTCTGGCGCTGGGCAGCTATTCGTATTCTTCGGCCCAGAAGATCCATTCGGCGCCGTTGGCGTGTTCTTGTCGTGGGGTGAGGAGGCCGCGCTCTTCGAGCAAAATGCGCGCTTGGCGGTACATGTTCGCGTAGAGGCACTGCGTAACGTCAGACAGTTTCCATCCCTGAGCCGGCAGGTTTGTGTTGCGAAAGGCTCGTTCCATACTCGCGCGCCGGCGTTCAAAGAGATTTGCGAGCTGCACCGACATTGCTTCACACAACTCACGGAACTCAGCACATTCCTGGGCTTTAAATATAGGAAAGTTGGGCTCGTAGTACTTCTCGCTCGGGTGTCGCTTCTCGAATTCCTGCGATTCGCGCAGTAGTTCGCTCTCCAGCATGTCGTTGATATGCGTATGAACACTTGGTGCCGAGAGATTCAGCGCATGCGCCAACTGAGAGATTGTCTTTGGCTCTTCAGCCAGAAGTGTCACGATCTGTTCCTTGGTTCCGTTCGGAAGTAATTTCCGCTTCGTGATATCGGCCCATGGATCCGAGTATCCACCTTGGAGCCCGGAAACACATTCGCATGGAAAACGTAACCCTTTTCGATCATCAACCGTCATAATTACCTCTTTACAGAAGCCCTTTTAGGGCGTATCCTAAAACGCGACCCCAAACAAAAATCACCCCGCTTGTTGCCGCAAGGGTGCATAACAGGTCAGTGCTTACTTCTTTTGGAAGGTAGCATTGCGCGCCGCTCTCTGCAAAGTCAAACAACTTAGGGAACGGGAGGATTACGTATGTTGGTAAGAACGTTGTACCTGGTAATTGTTTTACTCAGTGCCGCAGTACTTGGGTTGGTTCTTGTTAATCGAGGGGAAGCAAAGGTTCACCCATTTCACCTGGAGGGTCCGCCGGCGCAAAGTCATTCTGCGAGAGAAAAACTGACGAACTTCGACGCGCAGATCGTTGCAAATGCCAACGAGTTTCTCGACGACGGCAGACAGACGTTTCGTTTCGACACGTTCGGCGACGAAGCATTCTGGGGCGGCGCGCTGCAACTCCAACAGGCAATCAAGGGATCGGCCCTCGGCGGTGTCGGTCCGGGAATCAGTCCGAGCACGGCATTGAGCCTCGGTCTCAAAGTTGATGTTGACGCTTTGCCACAGCCGCTCATCAACAAACTCAGACAGGGTAAAGTCAATCTGGACGATCCAGCGACGACCGTTGCGCTACTCAAACTGAACGCAGTCGTCGGTCTTCAGGGTTTCTTCTCAGGAGACAACTTAGACTCGGTCGGCATTACGTGCGCCGTTTGCCATTCAACCGTCGACAACTCATTCACATTCGGAGTCGGTCACAGACTCGACGGTTTTGCGAACCGCGATCTCGACGTGGGCAAGATCATCGCTGCTGCTCCGAATCTAAGTCCGTTCACGAATCTACTGGGAGTGAGTGACGCAACTGTCCGTGCTGTCCTTGATAGTTGGGGACCGGGCAAATTCGATGCAGAGTTGTTCCTTGATGGAAAGGCGTTCAATCCACAACAGGTGACGGACGGTGTCGTGACGGGCACAAACGTTCCCGGTGCGACATTGATTCCCAACGCTTTCGGTCTGGCAGGTTTCAATCAGCATACATGGACCGGGGCATGGGGCTCGATACCTTATTGGAACGCATTCGTAGCGGCGCTTGAAATGCACGGCGTCGGAAGGTTCTTCGATCCGCGATTGAACAATGCCGCGAAGTTTCCAATCGCTGCGGCGAATGGTTTCGCAGACTTGCCGCACATCGATCCCGATCAGGATCGAATAACGAAGAAACTGCCGTCACTTCAGTTCTATCAACTCGCTATTCCCGCTCCTGCGCCCGAAGCGGGAGTGGACTTCGACGCCGAAGCAGCCGCACGTGGCGACGAGCTCTTCAGCGGCAAAGCAGGGTGCAACAATTGTCACGTCGAACCACTCTGGACCGACCCGGGTTGGAATCTGCACACGCCTGCGGAAATCGGCATCGATAGTTTCCAGGCAGATCGCGCGCCTGACAACGTTTACAAGACGATGAACCTCGCCGGGATTTTTGTGCGCGAGAACGGCCTGTTTATGAATCCGGCGAACAAAGGGCGGTACTATCACGATGGGCGCTTCAAGACGTTGCTCGACGTGGTGAACCACTACAACACTCACTTCAGTCTTGGTCTGACAGCGCAGGAGAAGAATGACTTGGTTGAGTATCTGAAGTCTCTTCCTTCAAAGGAGGAGTGACGAGTCTACTTGAAGTCGTAAGCGAACCCGACCTGGACTCCGGTGCGGGGACTGGCTGGAAACTTACCAGCCACCACTCCGAACGTGAACTCCAGGTTGGGAGTCGCAGCGTAGCCGCCGCCGATCTGTGCTTCTAACTGGCCGCGGCTCAGATTGAAGTTGTTCGTGACTCCGCCGAACAATTCAGCGCCGAGTTCGAAGCGCGGCGTGAAGTTACGAGTCAAAGATCCATTCGCGGTGAACACTTGCCCGCGCGAGCTTTGAATTCCAATCAGTCCAGTCGAGCTGTTACCGGCGAAAAGAATTCCGCCGTTCAAGCGTCCGGTGGTTCGCTTCGTTAGCGATTTTTGGAGCACTCCGTATAACCAGTAGTCGACCAATCCCGAGCCAATTTGTTTACGCACACTTCCCGTCGCCGCTTCAACGTAAAAGACCACGGCGGCTGCCGGGAGTTTTGAGTCCTCACGTTCATCGAGCACTCTAATTTTGACTCCGAATTGTGTGTCTCCGATTCCGCTTGGGCTTCCAAGCAGCGAAGAGCGTTCATTGAAGATCTTGATGAACGGAGAATTCACGCCGAGCTCGATGTGATCGGTGAGACCGTAGTTCAGGGTGAACACGGTCGTGTTTTGTCGTTTTCCTGGAGACGAGGTTTTTTGTAGCCAGTCGTGTTCGTTTGAGATCTCGAGGTGAAATTTTCCTTTCGGCGTCGTGTCGGAATCATCCGTATAAAACGGAAGCTGAGCGTGCACGGATATTGCCGACAGGAAGGCGACTACGAAAACGAGGCAAGCCCATCTCAGTCGAGAACGCAGCATAGGGGGATCAAGCTCCTGGGCCACACGCTTATAACACAGATCGAAGCTCTTGTGATCAAACACAAGGCGCGGATGCTATACTCACGTCGATTCAGTGAACCGCTCTACAATTCGCGCTAATAGAATTCGAGTACGGGCGCAGAACGTGCGCCGGCGCGTCCGTCTTGCTCGAACCCAGATCGAACGCATCTCTCGCACCGCGACTCTCGGCGGTCTCTTTTTATCCTTTCTCAAAATCGGCCTGGTTGGTTTCGGCGGCGGCGTGGCTGTGCTCGCACAGATCCGCACGCTGACTGTTCGTAAGCGTCGCTGGCTGACTGACTCGGATTTTGCCGAAGCTCTCGCGCTCGCGCAGAGTCTGCCGGGAACGAGTGCGGGCAATTCCGTCACTTACATCGGACTGCGTTTGCGCGGATGGCGTGGCGCGATTGTCGCCATGAGCGGGTTCATTTTGCCGTCGATGCTTATGATGATCGGACTGGCAATCATCTACAGGCATATCGGTTCATTGTCAGGTGTGCAGCAATTCTTCCACGGGCTCAATGGTGCTGTCGTCGCATTGATCCTCGTTACCGCATGGCGGATGGGAAAGAATATTTTGACCAAACGCTGGCAGTGGCTGCTGGCCGTGTTGTCTTTTTTCGCTGTCGCGATACTCGACGCAACCGTGCTCGAAGTTGTGTTTGCAGCAGGGTTGATCGGCATCTACATGGACTCGTTCGGCGAGAAGCAGTGGCAACGATTTCGCAATCTGAGCACGATTGTCACCAGGCGCCGGACGCGTGTGCGCGCGCGTTTGGCGAAGCAGAGGCGAACCGGAAGTACGGAGTTTTTTCGACGTTATCTTTCGCGGGATATCGACGAATCGTCGATCGCTCCGGATCGCGTAGAGCCGGAGCGCGCGCCCGAAGAAAGGGAAGAATCCGCGACTACTCTTCGATCCGTGGGCGTGCTCGCTGTTGCGATGCCGATATTTGCCAAGTTGGGTTTGCTGCTCACGCTATCAGCAGTCTTCCTGCGAATGGGTAGCGTGACGTTTGGTGGCGGATTTGTGATGGTGCCGCTGATCGAGTCGGAGGTCGTTAACACGCATCATTGGTTGACGCATCAGGAGTTTGCTGATGCGTTTGCCCTGGGACAGATCACGCCCGGGCCGGTGTTGATAACGGCCACGTTCATTGGCTATCGAGTAGCGGGGACGTTGGGAGCGCTGGTCGCTACGCTCAGCATTTTTCTGCCGGCGTTTTTGATAACCATTGCGGCTGGGTCTTCACTGCGCCGGTTTCGCAGCAACGAACAGGTGCAATCATTCTTGCGTGGAGTTGCGCCGGCAGTTGTCGGGCTGTTGGTCGCGGCAGCCGTGAGTGTCGGCCGCGCCGGCATTCATACATGGGTTGGTTTCGCGATCATGCTGCTCGCGATGTTTGTATTGATTCGCTATCGCCCTAATGCGTTCTGGCTGATACTCGGCGCAGGCGTGATCCGGTTTGTGATCGGGTTATTAGTGGGCTGAGTTCGATGAGAATCTACTTCAACGCGACTTGGTGAGATGCGCAATGCGTCCGCGGAGCCGCGACTCAAGTGGCGAGACCGCAACTCACATCAAGAGCAAAGCAATCGTTAAAACTTCTTTGCAAAAAATTCGTGCTGTCGCTGATGTGAATCGAGATGTGTATATTATCGGCATGAGCAGCACCCTAGTGAAAACGGATGATTCGCGTGTGCCCGCCGAGTCCACGGCGTTCCGGAGCTTTTGGATGGGCGGTTTCGAGTGTTCGACGCACCGTCTGCCGCGACGTAAAGCAATGCGGGACTTCGCCGGCGTTCGACTCGACCTCATCGCAGCCACGCGGCACGACGAGTTTGCCCTTCAGGACTACGCCCGCCTGCAGTCTGCCGGCATACGCACGGTGCGTGACGGCGTGCGCTGGTATCTGATTGAGAAGTCTCGGTACCGCTACGATTTTTCGAGTCTTGAGCCGATGCTGCATGCGGCGCGAGAAACGAAAACTCAAGTCATCTGGGATCTGTTTCATTACGGCTGGCCTGACGGAATAAACATCTGGGGCGCGGCCTTCGTGGAGCGCTTCGCACGTTTCGCGCGCGCAACCGCCGAAGTCATTCTTGAAGAGACTGGCGCACCGATCTACGTCGTGCCCGTCAATGAGATCTCGTTCGTCGCGTGGGGTGGCGGCGATGCCGGATTCCTTAACCCGTGGGCCAAGGGACGCGGTCCCGAACTCAAAGCGCAACTCGTGCGCGCGGCGATCGCTGCGATCGAGGCCGTGCGCGAGGTCGATCCCAGCGCGCGGATTTGTCACGCTGAGCCAATCATTCACATCGCAGTCGATCCGGATCATCCTGAGGAAGCCGCTGCCGCTGAAGGTTATCGACAGTCGCAGTTCCAGGCGTTGGACATGATCGGCGGCAGAATGTGTCGCGAACTCGGCGGTCGTCCGGAGTATCTCGATCTTATCGGCGTGAACTACTATTCCAACAACCAGTGGATTCATCAGGATCCAGACACGCCGCCCTCTCGTCGACGCAAGGACGTTCTGCTGTTCCCATCGCATCCGCTGCACAGGCCGGTGCGCGAAATGTTGCGCGAGGCGTACGACCGGTATCGCCGGCCGCTCTTCATCGCTGAGACCGGAATCGAGGGCGATGCTCGTCCATCATGGTTGCGCTACATCGGTCAGGAGGCGCGCGTGGCTGCGGCAGCCGGCGTCGAGCTCGAGGGTTTGTGCCTGTATCCAATCGTCGACTACCCGGGCTGGGGAGACAATCGGCACTGCTACGCCGGTCTTTGGGACTACGCTGACGACGAAGGCCGACGCGAGATTTACGAGCCGCTGGCCGGAGAACTCACGCACCAGCAGCATCTCTGGGATATCCAGCGTCGCGATCATCGTGCAATCGAGGAGCGGATCAATATGGACAAGCTCGACGAAGCCGCGCGACAGGTGGACGTTGCCGCCACGAAGAGCCGCACGAAGCGCAGGGAGTAACGGCCTAGTAGTAGCGCCGGGTGAGTAACGCGATCACTGCCACGAACAGGGCGGAGCCGATAATGGACCAAACAATCGGAAAGCTCGTGGTGCCGATCTGTATCGCAAACACCTCCGGCAGTCCCAGCGATCGAGCCAGCCACATACCCACCACTGCTCCAACGAACCCGAGCGCGATCGATACCAGGCAGCCACCTCGCGAAAAACCCGTGATTGCCTGTCCCAGCGCTCCACAAAGCCCCGCAACGATGAGCAGGATTAGAAGATCCAGCAGTGTCATATGGCGTCCCCCTCTGAGTTATGTCCAGTATTGCACTACGAGTTAACTGTCACAAGAGTTGCTCGCGAGGTGTTCTCATATTGAGCGACACTTCCAAAGACAACTCGGGCCCGCTTGATTCACAGACGAATGGAGAAAAGGTATGACCAGCCTTTCACACGATGTGCGTTATAGCTTCCGCATGCTCCTAAAGCACAAGGGCTTTACCGTGGTGGCGGTGCTCACGCTGGCACTCGGGATCGGCATCAACACGGCAATGTTCAGCGTTTTGAACACGTTCTTGTTTCGCTCGCTGCCATACCCGGAATCCGACCGGCTGATTCGAGTATTTCGCACGTCACCTCACTCACAAAGTTGGCCGTTCTCCAACGCGAACTTTTTCGACCAGCACGACCAGAATTCGGTCTTTGAGAAGATGGCCGCCTATACCTTCGCCAGCCGCAATCTCACTGAAGAGGGTCACACTGCGGAACGTCTAATGGGCCTCGCGGCTACCGCCGATTTCTTTCCCATGTTGGGTGTCGCTCCGGCGCAGGGCCGCGTGTTCAGACCGGAAGAATTCGAGGCGGGCGCCGATAACGTCGTCGTCCTCAGCGATCGTTTTTGGACGCGCCGCTTCGGCGCCGACCCAAGCATCGTGGGACGAAAGATTCAGCTCGACGGAAAGACAGTGGAGATCGTTGGCGTGATGCCGCCCGGATTCGAACATCCGATCCTTTGGGGTTCGATCGATCTCTGGCAGCCCCTGGCGTTTACTCCGGAAAAAAAGACGGACCGCGGCACGAACTATCTCTCTGAGTTTGGTCGTTTGAAGCCCGGCGTCTCAATGAAGCAGGCCGAGCAAAGCATGGTCGCTCTGACTGCGAACATCGGCAAACAGAATTTGTCGAATGAAGGCGAGAGTGTGCGACTCGAACCGCTCCAGCGATCGATGTCTGACGAAATCGGCCGCACTGTAATGTGGTTCACACTCGGACTCGCAGGTTTCGTGTTGCTAATCGCGTGCGCGAACCTCGCGAACCTCCAGCTCGCGCGCACTGCGGCGCGTTCGCGCGAACTGGCCGTTCGTGCCGCACTCGGCGCCGGTCGTTTGCGACTGCTGCGACACTCTCTTACCGAGAGCATCATCCTCGCGCTAGTCGGCGGAATCATCAGTCTCGTTATCGCGCTTGCAGCGGTTCGGTTCATCAGTGTTCGCCTGTTCAGCGATCTTCCGGGAGCAAGTGTGCAACTCGACTATCGCGTGTTTGGTTTTGCGCTGCTGGTTTCACTCCTGACCGGCGTGTTGTTCGGGACAGTTCCGGCATGGCTGGCATCGCGTGCGGATGTGAACCTCGCGCTGCGTGAGAACTCGCGTGGATCAACTGCCAGTCGATCTCAGCACCGCCTCCGAAACATGCTGATCGTCGGTGAAGTTGCGTTTGCGATGGTGTTGCTGGCGGCAGCGGGTTTGTTCCTGCGCGGGTTGCAACGGTTCATCAATGCAGATCCTGGCTGGCGCGTTGATGGACTAGTGACGGCCGGCATGACTCTTCGCGGAGATAAGTACAAGGACGATCAGCAACGTGTTGCTTTCCTCGGCGAATTGGAGAACCGATTGCGCGCGCTGCCGGGTGTGGATCACGCTGCGATCAGCGGTTCACATCCTGTTTTCGGTTTCAACAGCAGCAGTTCGTTTTTGGTTGAAGGACGACCCGAGCCCCCGCCGGATAAGCTGCCGGAAATGTTTTATGAACCAATAACTGCCGACTACTTCGAAACGCTCGGTGCGCATTTGCAACAAGGACGTGCTTTCAATACGTCGGACACCACCGGTCATCCGAATGTCGTGATCATCAATGAAACCACCGCGCATTACTATTGGCCCAACGAGAGTCCGATCGGGCGTCGCATCAGTAATTCGGGTAAGAAGCGTGAGTATTACGAGATCGTCGGCGTAGTTAACGACATCGCGTTTCCGGGTAATCTCGGAGAGCCATACACACGCTATCAGGCGTTTGTGCCGGTGGCACAAGCAGCCCCCTCGTACCTGCTGGTCTTGCTGCGCACGTCGTCGAGTCCGGACGCTCTCACTAACAGTCTGCGCAGCACGGTTGCGGGATTGGATCCGGCCATGCCGGTTTATCGCATTCGCTCTGCTCGAGCTGCGGTCGAACAGGGTTTGGGAAGTATCTCGCTGCTCGGTAGTTTGCTCGGAGCTTTCGCAGCGATTGGCTTGGTACTGGCGGCGATCGGAATCTACGGCGTTGTCTCGTACACCGTGGTCCAGCGCACTGGAGAGCTCGGGATTCGTGTCGCGCTCGGCGCGCAGACTCGCGACGTTCTGTGGCTCGTGTTGGGTAAGGGCGCGGTGTTGGTTGTGAGTGGAGCGTTGTTGGGTGCCGCTGGTGCGTACGCTGTTTCGAGATTGTTGACATCTCTCATACCGTCGTTGCCCACGCGCGATCCGATCATTCTTCCGATAACCGGGGTCGTGCTGGTCGCGGTCGCGCTGCTGGCTTGTTATATCCCGGCGCGTCGTGCAACACGAGTCGATCCGCTCGTGGCGCTGCGGTCGGAGTGAGGCTACTCAGTTGTCGGACTTAAAGCCGACGCTTTCCCACAGCTTTGCCGAATCGAACAATCGGCCTTGCGAGATCACGTATCGAACCTTGCGGATGTTGCTGATCTGGTCGAGAGGATTCGCGTCGAGGATTATCAAGTCGGCGCGTTTGCCTGGCTCAATCGTTCCCACTTCGTTATCGACCTTCATGACGCGCGCTGGTGTGATCGTTGCTGACTGAATCGCTTCCAGCGGCGTCAGCCCCGCTTTCACATACAGCTCGAGTTCGCGGTAAAGCGTATGCGCCGGCACGCCGACGTCTGTACCGGCGACGATTGGAACACCGGCGTGATGTGATGCCCCGACGAGCTTCAGCAGCACGTTCATCACCATGTCTAGTCCTTCAGCCTGTTCGGGCGCTGCGCCCTTCTTGTTTATCTGAACAGTGAGTTCCGGTGGAACTTTCGTCACTCCTGGCTCAAATGTGGCAATTGTCCTGTTCATCGGACGTAACATCAGCTCCAACACAGCAGCAGTTGGATCGATGACGGTGCCGTGGTCCTTCAAAAACTCGAGTGCGTATTTGATATTTGGCGCTTCCAGATTGACCTGAACCGGCGGGTTGTTGCGATCGCGTTTAGGAAAGAAGGCCGTGAGAACATAATTCATGTGGTTGAGTTGGTCCATGCCCGCTTCGACGGCTTGCAGTGCAGTCATTGCATCAGGAACGTGGCCCGTCACGGTCATTCC
>Ga0070681_10001568_pt1 | contig 20296 bp, 13 predicted proteins | sample KBSC83BmetaG_FD_65650 | JGI IMG/M metagenome (GOLD analysis project Ga0070681, IMG submission 65650) | Corn rhizosphere microbial communities from Kellogg Biological Station, Michigan, USA - KBS C8-3B metaG | ecosystem: Host-associated > Plants > Roots > Rhizosphere | place: USA: Michigan... | reverse complement strand
GGTGGGGATTGCATGCGGGGTCTCAAGATGCTCGAGCTAGGGCCGCCCTCTTGGCGAGGCGCGCGACCCTAGTTCGGCGAATCACTGTTCTCTCAATTAATAATACCCATTCTGGGTAGGTTTTCGCGTGTTTTTTCAGTACCCTCGGGTGAGTGGCCCGGTCTCCACACGCTGGGCGCGACTGACGCTCACCGCGCCTTGAGCTTCTTGATCGCCGGCGCCAGGGGCTGTTCGCAGTCGCAGTAGTCGGCCCAGGCCTTGGTCTTCTTCAGCAGGGCCGGCGCGGTGCGCAGGGTGTAGGCCTTGGGATCGAGGCCCGACTTCACTTGGTCCCAGGTCAAGGGAAACGAGACCGGCGCGCCCGGGCGTGCGCGGGGCGACAGCGGCGCGACCGCCGTCGAAAGCCGGTCGTTGCGCAGGTAGTCCAGGAAGATCCGGCCGACCCGCTTGGCCTTGGCCATGTTGACGACGTAGCGGTCCGGCTGGTCGGCGGCGATCGCCAGGCAGACGTCCTGGGCGAACGTCTTGGCGGTCGGCCAGTCCATCTTGCCTTTCCCGTCCTTCAGCGGGGTGACCACGTGCAGGCCCTTGCCGCCGGTGGTCTTGCAGAACGCGACGAGCCCGAGGGCTTCGAGCCGCGCCTTCACCTCCAGCGCGCCTTCGATCACCCGTTCGAAGGGAATCTCCTCGTCGGGGTCCAGGTCGAAGACCAGGCGGCCGGGGACTTCCGGCTGGAAGGGCTGGCAGTTCCAGGGGTGGAATTCCGTGGCCCCGCTCTGGGCCAGCGCCGCCAGGGCCTCGATGCGGTCGATCTCAAGGTAGGGCTTGTGGTCGCCGAACACCTTCACCTCGGAGATCAGGGCCGAGGAGCCCTTGCCCACATGGCGCTGGAAGAACCGCTGGTCGCCCTCGATCCCGTCGGGCGTGCGGATGATCGAGCAGGGGCGGCCCTTGATGTGCGGCATCATCCACGGGCCGACCGTCTCCAGATATTCGGCGAGGTCGCGCTTGGTGACCGGCCGCCCGTCGCCGCCATCAGGCCACAGCGCCTTGTCGGGGTTGGAAAGGGTGACGCCCATGACGATCGGTGGTCCCGCCTTTTTGGACGGCGCAGCCTTGGCCTTCGGCGCGGGTTCCGCAAGCTCGGCCTGCTCGATGGGCGCGGGCGTCTCGGCCACGACCTCGGCTGCGGGCTTGTCTTCGCGCAGGGCCTTGAAGGCGCCTTGGCGGACCATGCCGGAGGTGGTGAAGCCCGCGAACTCGATCTCCGCCACGAGGTCGGGCTTGGCCCAATGGACGTTGGCCTCCTTGCGCGGCGCGCCGGCGCCGCCGAACGGGCTCTTGTCCGCCTCCAGCTTCGCGAGGCGCGGCAGCACGCGGGCGACCTTGCCGCGCCCGAACCCCGTCCCGACCCGTCCGACATAGATCAGCTTGTCGCCGCGATGGACGCCGACCAGCAGCGAGCGGAGCTGCCCCGCCTCGCCCGTCCAGCCGCCGATCACCACCTCATGGCCCGCGCGGCACTTGGACTTCAGCCAACTCCCACTGCGGTCCGACCGGTAGGGCGCGTCGAGCTGCTTCGACACGATGCCTTCCAGCGCCATGCGGCAGGCCGACTGCAACACCGCGTCGCCGGCGATCTCGAAGTGGTCGACATAGCGGATGCGTTTCGCGGTCTTGGGCGCGGCGTCCAGCATGGCTTTCAGGCGCGCCTTGCGCTCGCGCAGCGGCAGGTTCCGCAGGTCCGCGCCCTCGGCGAACAGCAGGTCGAAGACAAAGAAGATCAGGTCGCCGGTCTTGCCGTCGGAAAGCGCCGCCTGCAGGGCGGGGAAGTCCGGCGAGCCGTTGTCGTCGAGGGCGCAGGCCTCGCCGTCGATCATGCTGTCGGGCAGGCCCTCCGCATCCTTGGCGATGTCCTTGAACTTCGCCGTCCAGTCGAGGCCCGCGCGGGTCTTCAAGGTCGCGCGCCCGTTCTCGACCCGAAGCTGCAGGCGGTAGCCGTCGAACTTGATCTCGTGGCCCCAGCCCGTCCCCTGCGGCGGCCGGTCGACGGACTTGGCCAACTGCGGCGGCACGAAGCCCGGCAGGGCGGCAGCCTTCAGCTTCGGCGGCGGCGCCGTTCGCAGCGGCGCCGCGGCGCGCTTTTCCGCCGCCTCGCCACGGTTCGAGTTCCAGACACGTTTCGCCGCACCCCGAAGCTTGCCGGTCATGAACCGCGTCGGGCCCTTGCCCTTGCCGGCCGCGATCTGATCCATCGTGCGGCCGGAGGCGACGGAGGTCTTTGTGTCCTCCACGAGCGCCATGCCGTCGTGTTCCACCGCATAGGCGTCGTGGTGCTTGATCAAGAGCCAGTTGTTCTTCTTCTCCCACTCGCGGCGCTTCATGCGCACCAGCACGAAGCCGCCCTTCAGCCGCTCGCCATCCATGACGATCTTCAGGTCGCCCTTCCTCAGGCCCTCGTGCGGGTCGGTTCCGGGCTCCGGCTCCCAATAGCCACGGTCCCACAGCATCACCGTGCCGCCGCCGTACTGGCCCTCCGGGATCGTGCCCTCGAAGTCGCCGTAGTCGAGCGGATGGTCCTCGACCTCGACGGCGAGCCTGCGGTCGTGCGGGTCCATCGACGGGCCCTTGGTCACCGCCCAGGACTTGAAGGTCCCGTCGAGCTCCAGGCGGAAGTCGAAATGCAAGCGGGTGGCGTCATGCTTCTGGATGACGAAGCGCAGCCGCTTGGAGGGCTGCACCTTTTCGGCGCCGCTCGGCTCGGCCGTCTTGGTGAAGTCCCGCATCGCGCGATAGCGGGCGAGGTTCGTCCTGGTCTCGGCCCCGCGCTTGGCGGCCATGGATCCATCCTCAGCTGGCGAGCGCGGTGCGGCGCTGCTTGGCGTCGGCGAGCGTGCTCACGAAGGCGTCGCGCCAGGCGGTCACGTCCTCTCGCTCGACGGTCTCGAAGAGAGCGCTCCAGCGGCGGATTCGCTCCGCCTTGTCCATCGCCAGCGCCCGTTTCAGGGCGTCGGCGATCTCTTCCGGGCTGTTGGGGTTGACCAGCAGGGCCTGGCGGAGCTGCCGCGCGGCGCCGGCGAACCGCGACAGGATCAGGACCCCGGGATCCTCCGGGTTCTGCGCCGCCACGAACTCTTTGGCGACCAGGTTCATGCCGTCGCGCAGCGGGGTCACCAGCCCGACGCGGGCCGCGCCATAGATGCCGGCCAGCTCGTCGCGGCGGTAGTTCTTGTTCACATAGCGGAACGGGTTCCAGTCCACGTCGGCGAACTCGCCGTTGATGCGCCCGGACAGCGCGTCCAGCCGCGCGCGGATTTCCTGATAGGCCTCGACGCTCTCGCGGCTCACCGGCGCGATCTGCAGCATCAGCACCTCGCGGCGCAGGTCGGGATTGTCGGCCAGGAACCGTTCGAAGCCCAGGAACCGCTCCTCCAGGCCCTTGGAGTAGTCGAGCCGGTCGACGCCGACCACCAGGTTGCGGAACACGGTGGCGGCGGTCATCAGGTCGCGCATCCGCCGCGCCTTGGGGCTCTTCAGCATCTGCGCGAATTCGGGCGCGTCGATGCCGATCGGGAACGCGCCGACCCGCAAGGACCGCCCGAAGGCCTTCAGCCGTCCGGGCTCCGGCTGCGAGCCGCCGGCCTCGTTCAGCACATATTCCTCGAAGGCCTGGCAGAACTCCGCGGTCTGGAAGCCCACCAGGTCATAGTCGAACATCGCCTGCGCCAGGAGCGCGTGGCCGGGAAGGGTCGTGAAGACCTGCCGCGCAGGCCACGGCACGTGCAGGAAGAAGCCGATCCGGTTCTTGACGCCCAGGTTGCGCAGGTCGCGGCCCAGCGGGATCAGGTGATAATCGTGGACCCAGATCAGGTCGTCGGGCTCGATCAGGGGCGCGAGCGTCTCGGCGAACCGCTTGTTCACCCGGCTGTAGCCCTCGCCATAGACCCGGTCGTAGGCCGCCAGGTCGGTGCGGTAGTGGAACAGCGGCCAGAGCGTCGTGTTGGCGTAGCCGTTGTAGTACTCGTCGAGGTCGGCCTCCTCGAGATCGACGACCGCCGAGGTGACCCCGTCCTGCGTCTGGATATCGAGCGCGCCGGTGAAGGTCGGCACGGTCTTGCCGCTCCAGCCGAACCACAGGCCGGAATATTCCCGGAGCGCCGCGGACAGCGCCATCGCGAGGCCGCCCACCGTCTCTTCGCCGGCGGCGTTCGGCGGGTTCACACGGTTGGAGACCACGATCAGCCGGCTCATGTGGCGGCCTCCAGCCATTCGAGCGCCGCCTCGACGCCGGCCAGGCTGTACTGCGCGGCGGTGGCTCGCGACGCGCCGATCCGCACGCCCGCGCCGCCCAACGCCTGGGCGGCCTTGAAGCCCACTTCGTCCGTCGCGTCGTCGCCGACGAACACCGGGACCGCCCCTGCGAAGGGCGGGGCGGACATGAAGGCGCGGACGCTGTCGCCCTTGCTGGCGCCCGGCGTGCGAAGTTCCTCGACCATGTCGCCTTCCTGCAGGGTCAGGCCGGTGCGCTGGGCGAGGTCGCGGGCGCAGGTCCGCGCGGCCTCGGCGCAGCCAGCCGCCTGGCGGAAGTGCAGGGCGACGGAAAGTCCGGCCTTCTCCTCGACGAAAAGCCCGGCGTCGCGCGCGGCGAAGGTCCTGAAGCCGGCGATGGCCGCGGGCAATTGCGGGTTCGGCGCCGTCTCGTGCAACACGCCGTCGGGCCCGCGCCGGACCAGGCCATGCACCGCCGCGACCGACGCCACGCAGCCCTCGAGGATGCGGTCGACGTCGGCCAGGGTCCGGCCGCTGATCACCGCCAGCCGTCCGTCCAGCCGGCGGGCCAGGCGCTCCAGCAGGCTCGTGCGACGCGGATCGGGGCCCACGTCCTGCGGGCGCGCCGCGATCGGCGCGAGCGTGCCATCCAGGTCGAGGAACAGCGCGGTCGCGTCCAGTCGGAGCGGCTTCGGTGAAGGTTGGACTATGGTAAGCTGTTCAATGGACATGCGACCCCGGGCTTACCACGAACGCGCGAGCGCCGCCTTCGATCCCCTCGGGCATTGGACCGGCCGCCGCGATTCCCGTCCCGGCCCCTTGACGATCCCCACCGCAATCAGCGCTATTCCCCGGCCTTCTTCCACCTCCTAGAGACAGGGTTCCGCTCGATGGCCGAGACCCCGCTGGCTGACGCGATCGTCCTGTTCGGGGCCACCGGCGACCTGTCGCGGCGGATGCTGCTGCCGTCGCTCTACTTTCTCGACGCCGACGGCCTGCTGCCCCTCGACTTCAAGATCCTGGCCACCGCCCGCACCCAGTTCAGCCGCGGGGACTTCGTGGACCAGGCGCGCAAGATCCTCGATGCGCGCCCGGAGCCGATCGACGACGGGGTTTGGAGCCGCTTTTCGCAACGGCTCGACTATGTGGCCTGCGACGCGACGACGGCGGAGGGCGCGGCGGCGTTGAAGCCGCACCTCGAGGGGGCCACGCGGCCGCTGTTCTTCCTGGCCATCTCGCCCAGCCTCTATGGCCGGGTCTGCGCGGCCCTGGCGACCTCGGGCCTGGCCATGCCGGAAAGCCGGATCGTGCTCGAAAAGCCCATCGGCCGCGACCTGAAGAGCTCGCAGGAGGTCAACGAGGCGGTCGGCGCGGTGTTCACCGAGGAGCGGATCTTCCGCATCGACCACTACCTGGGCAAGGAGACGGTGCAGAACCTGATCGCCCTGCGCTTCGCCAACACGCTGTTCGAGCCGCTCTGGAACAACCTCACCATCGACCACGTGCAGATCACCGTGGCTGAGACCGAGGGCGTGGGCGACCGCTGGCCCTACTACGACGAGTACGGCGCGCTGCGCGACATGCTGCAGAACCACATGCTGCAGCTCCTGTGCCTGGTGGCCATGGAGCCGCCGGCCGACATGGATCCGCGATCGGTGCGCAACGAGAAGGTCAAGGTGCTGCGGTCCCTGCGCCGCTTCACCCGCGCCGACGCCCAGAACGCCTCGGTCCGCGGGCAGTACGCCAAGGGCGTCGCCGCCGGGAAGGAGGTCGCCGGCTACGAGACCGAGCGCGGCCAGCCGACCGGCACCGAGACCTTCGCGGCCCTGCGCGTCGACATCGACAACTGGCGCTGGGCGGGCGTGCCCTTCTTCCTGCGGACCGGAAAGCGCCTGCCCGAACGCCGCACCCAGATCGTCATCCAGTTCAAGCCGGTGCCGCACTCGATCTTCGGCAATGCGGCCAAGGACGACCTGGTCGCAAACCGACTGGTCATCGACCTGCAGCCGGACGAGGATATCGAACTGCTCCTGATGAACAAGGCGCCCGGCATCAGCCATGGCGGCATGCGCCTGCAGTCGCTGCCGCTTTCGCTGTCGCTGCTGCGCACCTATGAGGGGCCCGGTTCGCGGCGGCGGATCGCCTACGAGCGGCTGCTGCTCGACGTCATCCACGGCAACTCCACCCTGTTCGTCCGCCGCGACGAGGTCGAGGAGGCCTGGCGCTGGGTCGACGGCGTCGCCCAGGCGTGGGCCGAAGCCGGCATGGCGCCCAGGCCCTACGCGGCCGGCAGTTGGGGACCTTCGGGCGCCTTTGCGCTGATCGAACGTTCGGAGCGCGCCTGGCTGGACTAGGCGCCGCATGCAACTGAGCCGGGAATCGCCTCTCGCCTTGGATTTCGCCGTGTTATCGGATGTTGGGAAATCCTTGCGCGCGGCGTTCGGCTGGGGGCGGCATGTTTTTCGAGTTGGGGCGCAAAGGGGCCATCCGGCCCAGGCGGGTTCGGGAGCATCTCCCGCTCAGCCCGAACGAAGAGCGCTACATCCTGGCCGAAACCGTCACCGGCCAGGCCTACATGAACCTGTCCGCAGTGCGGATCCTCGGCAAGGCCGACATGGGCCGGATGCAGGAGATCATCCAGGCCACCTGCGATCGCCATGAGGCGAGGCGCACCGGCTTCGAGCCCTCAAGCTCGGGCGGCTTCACCAAGTACGTCGAGGACCGCGCCCGGGTCCGGCTGAAGTTCATCTCGATGCCGGGCGCGTCGGAGGCGGCGCTGCAAGCCGCGGTCCGCGCCCACGTCTATGCCAAGGGCGACTTCTCGGCCGGCGCCCTTCACCGCTTCCTGGTGATCGAGGTCGGCCCTGAGGACCACGTCGTGGGCATCGGGATGCACCACGCGACCTCGGACGGGATGACCTCGACGGCCTTCATGGTCGAGATGTTCTCCCGCCTGCTCGGCTACGAGATCAACCAGGACCCGCCGCAATACAGCGACTACTGGGATTTCGATTGGAAGACATCGGACGCCTACAAGGCCGCGGAGACCTTCTGGCGCGATCGCATGAGCGGCCTTGAGGCTGCGGGCGTCTGGCCGGCCGACCGTGGGAACATGCCGCCCGGCGGTGTGAGGCCTGGGGTCATGCTGACCGTCCCGGCGGAGATCGCCACGGCGACCCAGCGCGCCGCCGAGGCGATCGGGGCCACCCACTTCACCTTCTTCTACGCGGCCTATCTGGCGCACCTGGCGCGACTGACCGGCACGGACCGGGTCTGCACGACGTTCCAGAGCGCCGGACGCCGCGGAAAGCCGGGCGCCGAGGCGGCCCACGGCGTGTTCTCCAACAGCCTGATCCTCGGCACGCGGGTCGACGAGACGGAATCGGTGCGCACGCTGGCCTCGCGCCTGCGCGGCGAGATTCGCGAGGCGATCGCCCACGAGATATTCCCCTACCATCATGTGATCCGCAGCACCGGGGTCCACCCGCGCTATGCCATCAACTGGTACCCGCAGGCGCCGTCGGCGGCCGGCGTCCAGGGCATCACCTTCACAGGCATCAACATCGTCGAGAACCAGGACGACGACGACCTGAACCTGCGCTTCACCATCCACGACGGCGTGATGACGATGGCCGTCTACTACGACCCGCAGATGTTCGCCGCCGAGCGGGTCCGCGCGATGGGCGCGCAGTTGATCGCGCTGGCCGGCGCGCTCGCGGCCGACGTCGACGCCCCGATCGCGGCGACTCGCTCCGTGGGCCTGGCGGCGGCCGGCCTGCTGCCCGATCCGGCCGCTCCCCTGCCGCGCGGCGGCGAGGCCCTGATTCATGCCGCGTTCCTGGACCGGGCTCGCGAAACGCCGCAGGCGGTCGCCATCGAGCACAACGGCGCGACGGTGACCTACGGCGAGCTCGAGCGCGGCTCCCGCGCGCTGGCGCAACGCCTGCGCGCCGCGGGATTGGGGCCGCAAGACCGCGTGGCGATACTGGCCGACCGTGGCCCGGAGCTGATCCGCGCGATGCTTGCGGTCTCGCGTATCGGCGGCGTCTTCGTCACCCTCGACAGCGCCTATCCGGAGCCGCGGCTCGCCAGCCTGGCCGAGATCGCCGCGCCGCGCGGCATCGTGACGGCCGGCGCGCCCGGCCTCACCCCGCTTGCCGAACGCCTTGCCCAGCCTCTACGCGCGACGGTGCTCCGGGCGGGTTCCCCGGCCGACCGGGCCGACGCCGGGTTGACGGGCCTGGACCAGGCCCGCCCCGACGACCCGGCCTACATCCTCTTCACCTCCGGCAGCACCGGGCGGCCCAAGGGCGTGGCCTGCTCGCATGCGCCGCTTAGCCGTTTCGTGGGTTGGCAGGCCGCCGCCTTCGGCCTCTCGGCCAGAGACAGGGTGACCATGCTGTCGGGCCTGTCGCACGACCCTCTGCTGCGTGACGTGTTCGCCCCGCTGTCGCTGGGCGCGACCCTGGTGATCCCGGACCAGGCCACCATCCTGGAGCCCGGCGCCCTCGCCCGCTGGCTGCGTGACGCGGGCGCGACGGTGGTCCATCTGACGCCCGCCCTGGGCCAGATCCTCGCGGCCGAGGCCGCCCGGTCCCAGCCGCTGACCGCGCTTCGGCGGATGTTCTGGGGCGGCGACATCTTGCGGCCAACGCTATTGGCGCAGCTCGCTGCGCTCGCGCCCAACGCCGAACATGTCAACTTCTACGGCTGCACCGAGACGCCGCAGGCGGCGGCCTTCTGGCGCTTCGACGGCGACGCGAACTGGGCCGCGGCGCCGATCGGCGTCGGCGTGGACGGATTCCAGCTCCTGGTCGTCGATCCAGCGACCAAGGCGCCCCTGGGGATCGGCGAGGTCGGCGAGATCGCCGTGCGGTCCAATTTCCTGAGCCTGGGCTACGTCGACGCCGGCCGGATCGTGGCGCCGACCGACCGCGGCGCGGACGGGGACATCTATTACACCGGCGACCGGGGCCTCTACCTGCCCGACGGCGCGGTGCTGATGGTCGGGCGCGCGGACGACCAGGTGAAGATCCGCGGCCACCGCGTCGAGCTCGCGGAAGTCACCGCGGCGTTGCTGGCGCGTCCGCAGGTCCGCGCTGCCATCGCCCTCCCCACCGGGCAAGGCGCCCAGATGCGGATCACCGGCTTCGTCGCCGGGCCGCGCCAGTCAGCCTTCGACGAGGCGGAAATGCGCGACGCCCTGGCCGCGCGGCTGCCCGACCACATGGTCCCGCACGCGATCCGCTGGGTCGAAACCCTGCCCCTGTCGCCCAATGGCAAGGTCGACCGCGGCGCGCTGGTCGCGCAGCTCGAGGCGGGCGAGGCGCCGCGTGCGCCGACCCGCGCGCCCAACGCCCGCGAGCGCGCCCTGATGGACGCCTGGGCCGACGTGCTGGGCGCGCGCGAGGCCATCTCGATCGACTCCACCTTCGCCCGGCTGGGCGGCGACAGCCTGTCTTACGTGCAGGCCTTCCTGGCGCTGGAGGAGGTCATCGGCGAGCCGCCGGACGGCTGGCAGCTGATGACCATCGCCCAGCTCGCCGCGAGCCGCCGGGCGGTGGCGGACGGCTGGAGCGTCGTCGACATGCCGATCCTCATCCGCGCGGCTTCGATCTTCCTGATCGTCGCGCACCACTTCTCGCTGATCGACTATGGCGGCGGCGCGACAAGCATCCTGATGATGGTCTCGGGCTTCATGCTGGGCGGCCTGGCCTTGCCCGAAGCGTTCAGCCTCGGACAGGCCGCGCCCCTGTTGCGCAATGTGCGCAACATCCTGTTCCCGACGCTGATCATGAGCTTGGCGATCTGCGCCTTCCGGATGCCGGGTCATGGGCCGCAGCCCTACATCCTCCTGATGGCGGCGGACCTGCAGGACTACAACAGGACCCACAACGCCCAGGAGCTCTACCTCTGGTACGTCCACTGCCTGCTGCACCTCATGCTTCTCATCTATCTGGCGGTGCTGGGGCTGAAGGCGCTGGGCGGCATGAAGATCGGGCCGCGGCGCTTCCTCTACGGCCTGTTCGCGGTGGCCTGTGTCGGCCGGTTCATCTTCCCGTGGTTCCTGGACCACGGCTTCTACTCGCCCGCGCATCACCGAGACATGATCTACATGCTGCCGACGACGCACCTGGCGACCCTGGTGCTCGGGGGCCTCGCCGCCACCGCGGCGAGCCGGGAGGAGCGCCTGTGGCTGATCCCGGTGGTCCTGGTCTACGCGGCCCTGAGCGGCTGGTGCTTCGGCCCAAGCCAAGGCGTCTTCCTGGCCTGTGGGCTGCTGCTGGTGGCCACGCCGCGGCTGCGGATGCCCAAATGGGGAAGCGCCGCGGTGTTCGCGCTGGCCGGGGCCTCGCTGTGGATCTACCTCACCCATATGATCGTGCGCGACGGGCTGCGCCATATCCCGGGGCTTGGCGCGCCCTTGCTCGGCTTCGTCGTCGCGATGGCGTTCGGCGTCGGCTTCTGGATGCTCTGGCGACGCGGCGAGGGGTTCATCACCCAGGCGCTGAAGCGTCCCGTGCGCGTCACCGCCGACGCGGCGGCTTAACGGACGCTGCTCCAGGGCCGCGAGAGCAGGGTCGCGCAGTTGATCAGGCCGACCAGGGAATAGGTCTGCGGATAATTGCCCCACAGCTCCTTCCCGTCGAAGGTGATGTCCTCCGAGAGCAGGCCCGCCTTTGTGCGCCGGCCCAGCATCTCCTCGAACAGTTCCCGCGCCTCTTCGGTGCGCCCGGAGAGGTGCAGCGCCTCGATCAGCCAGAAGGTGCAGAAGTTGAACGCCGTCTTCGGCTCGCCGAAGTCGTCGGGCAGGGCGTAGCGCAGCATGAAGGCGCCGCGCCTCAAGCCGGCCTCCACCGCCTCCATCGTGGCCAGCATCCGCGGGTTGTCCGGCGAGGCGTAGCGGACATCGACAAGCTGCAGCAGGCTGGCGTCGAGCTGGTCGCCGCCGAAGGTCGAGGCGTAGCGGCCGAGCGTCTCGTTCCAGGCCTCCTGCTCGATCGTGGCGCGGATCTTGGCGGCGCGGCCGTTCCAGTGGTCCGCGCGCTGGCGCAGGCCGAGCTTCTGGGCGGCGTTCCCCAGCCGGTCGCAGGCCGCCCAGCACATCACCGAGGAATAGGTGTGCACAGCCTCGCGGCCGCGGAATTCCCACAGGCTGGCGTCGGGCTTGTCGTGCAGCTCGAAGGCGCGGTCGCCGACCGGCTCCAGCGCCTTGAAGTCCTCCACCGTCGCCGGGCGGATCAGCCGCTCGTCGAAGAAGGCCTGGACGGTGGAGAGCACGATCTGGCCGAACACGTCGTATTGCATGTGCTCGTGGGCCTGGTTGCCGACCCGCACGGGCCCCATCTGGCGATAGCCGGCCAGGTGCGGCTCGATGCGCTCGGTCAGCACCGGCTCCAGCCCCACGCCATAAACCGGCTGCACCCGCCCGCTGGCGCCCACCTGGTCCACGAGGTTGCGCAGGTAGGTGAGGTAATTCTCCAGCATGTCCGCCGCGCCCAGGCGGTTCAGCGCCTGGACCACGTAATAGGCGTCGCGCAGCCAGCAGTAGCGGTAGTCCCAGTTGCGGGCGGTCTCGCCCGGATCCACCGCGTGCTCCGGGATGGAGGTGGTAAGGGCGGCCACGATGGCGCCGGTATCCTCGTGGGCGCAGAGCTTCAGGGTGATGGCCGAGCGGATCACGGCGGCCTGCCATTCGAGCGGCACCGACAGGGTGCGCACCCAATGGCGCCAGTAGTCCGTGGTTTCGCGCAGCATGCGCCGCGTGGTCGAGGTGACGTCGGACTCGAACCCCTCGTCGGGGCCAAGGAAAAGGGTCAGCGGCTCCTCCAGCCGGAAGACCCGCTCGTCCAGGACGTGGCCCACCGGCCCGTCGGTGGTCAGCCGCAGCGTCGTCTCCCCGCCGACGTAGCGGACGTGGTTCGACCCGGCCGTGGTGGTCGCGCGCGCGGCGCCATAGTCCACCGTGGGGCGCAGCTTGATGCGGATGCGCGGCGTACCCGCCCGCGGTCGGATCAGGCGCACGAAGGCCAGCGGCCGGTAGATCCGGCCGAACTGCCGATACCGCGGGCAGAAGTCCAGGATCTCGACCCGCCCGCCGTGGGCGTCGGTGATCTCAGTCCTCAGGATCGGGGTGTTGCGTACGTAGTTCTGCTGGGTGTTCGCGCGCTCGATCACCTCGATGGACCAGAGCCCGCTGGTGTCCTCCCCGTCGGGATCGTCACCGGACAGCAGCGCGGAAAAGAACGGATCGCCGTCCACCCGCGGGGCGCAGGCCCAGACGAAGCGGCCTTGCTCGTCGATCAGCGCGCTCGCCGCGCAGTTGCCGATGGGGAAGAGTTCCAGGCTCTGCTTCACGCGTGGGGTTCCAAGTTCAGAGACCTCGTCCTTCGCGGCGCGCGCGCCATGTCTCCCCCGGGGCCTAACTTGCCTTGATCTGTTTGGCTCCGGAAGCCTAAGCCTCGTCGCCATGATCCGAGCGCGCAGAGCCCGTATCGTCGCCACCCTTGGCCCCGCCAGCCGAGGCGTCGAGAAAATCCGCGAGCTCGCCCTGGCCGGCGCCGACGTGTTCCGGGTCAATTTCAGCCACGGTTCGCATGCCGATCACGCACGCACCATAGAGGCGGTGCGCAAGGTCGAGGGCCTGGTCGGCCGGCCGATCGCGGTGCTGGCCGACCTGCAGGGCCCCAAGCTGCGCTTGGGCGAGTTCGCCGACGGTTCGGTGCGGCTGAAGATCGGGGCCCATCTGCGGCTCGACCTGAAATCCGCGCCGGGGGACGCCGCGCGGATCGGCTTGCCGCACCCGGAGGTCTTCGCCGCGCTCCGCACGGGGGCGCAGGTCCTGCTGGACGACGGCAAGGTGCGGCTGCGGGTGCTCAAGCACGGCCCGGACTTCGCCGAGACGGTAGTCGAGGCCGGCGAGCAGCTTTCCGATCACAAGGGTTTGAACCTGCCGGGCCTGGCCATCCCGATCCCGGCCCTCACGGACAAGGACCGGGCGGACCTCGCCTTCGCGCTCAACCACGGCGTCGACTGGGTGGCGCTCTCCTTCGTGCAGCGGGCCTCCGACATGGCCGAGCTGCGCAGCCTGGTCCAGGGCCGCGCCAACGTGCTGGCCAAGATCGAGAAGCCGGCGGCGCTGGAGGCGCTGGACGAGATCCTCGACCTCTCCCAGGCGATCATGGTCGCCCGCGGCGACCTCGGCGTCGAACTGGCTCCCGAAGAGGTGCCGGTGGTGCAGAAGCAGCTGGTCCGCGCCGCCCGGCTGCGGGGGATCCCAGTCGTCGTGGCCACCCAGATGCTTGAGTCCATGACCCATTCCCCGACGCCGACGCGGGCCGAGGCCTCGGACGTCGCCGGCGCTGTCTACGAAGGGGCCGACGCCCTGATGCTGTCCGCCGAAAGCGCGGTCGGCGACTATCCGGTCGACGCGGTCTCGATCATGGACCGCATCATCACCCGCGTGGAGCGCGATCCTCGCTGGCCGGAGCTGATGCGCGCGGAATACCCGGTCGAGGACGCCGACGCCGACGCGCTGGTTGCCGCCGCCCGCCGGGCCGCTGAGGCCGCCTCCACCGGCTGCCTCGCCGCCTTCACCACCACGGGCCAGACCGCGCTGCGGCTGGCGCGCGAACGGCCGCTGCAGCCGATCCTGGCGCTGACGCCCAGCCTCGACACGGCCCGCAAGCTGGCCCTGGTCTGGGGGACGGAGCCGCGCGTGGCGCCCGAACTGCTCGATCCCGAGGATCTGGCGCGTGTGGCGTTGGAGCAGGCGGTCGCCGCCGGCCTCGCCGACCCTGGCCAGCGGGTGCTGATCCTGGCCGGGCTGCCGATGGGCTCGCCCGGCGCGGCCAATATCCTGCGCATCGCGCACGCGCCGCTACGATGACGGCTATGGAGATCGATGCGACCGTCGCCGCGGCCCTGGGCTTCCCGAAGCTCAAATACGCGTGGGTGGAGCGCGAGCGCCGCTGGCTCTGCTGCGAGATCCCGATGGAACGCGTAACCGACGCCGCGGCGATCACCGACCTCTATGTCACCGGGGCGCGCCTGCGGCTGCGCGAAGCCCGCCCGCTGGACGGCGGTCCGGTCATGCGCCGGCTCACCCGCAAGGCCGACGTCGACGCCGCGACGCGGCTCATCACCTCGATCTATCTGGCCGAGCCGGAGTTCGCCCTGCTGGCCGGCCTGCCGGGCCGGCCCCTGCGCAAGACCCGCCACCACCTGAAGCCGGTGAATGGCGTGGTGCTTTCCGTCGATCGCTTCGAGGGCGCGCTGGAGGGCTTGATCCTCGCCGAGGCGGAATTCGAGACCGCCGAGGCTCTCGCCGCCTTCCCGACGCCGGACTTTGCGATCCGCGAGGTCACCGAAGACCCGCGCTATCGAGGCGGGACCCTGGCGACGGAGGGCCTACCCCGTGATTGAGGCCTTCGCCAGCGGCGACGAACTCGCCGACGCCGCGGCCGCGGCGGTGGAGCGGCAGCTCTCGCAAGGCCTGTCCGATCGCGGCCGGGCCAGCCTGGTGGGGACCGGCGGCCGTTCGCCCGGTCCGGTCTATGACCGGCTGAGCCGGCTCGATCTCGACTGGGCGCATGTGGCCGTCACCCTCTCGGACGAGCGGCACGTGGACGTGGGCTCGCCCAATTCCAACGCCCGCCTGCTGCGTGAGCGGCTGTTCGTCGGCCCCGCGGCCTCTGCTCAGTTCCTGCCGCTCACCGACTACGCAGAGCCGGCGCTGAAGAAGCTCATGCCTTTCGACGCGGTGATGCTGGGCATGGGCGAGGACGGGCATATCGCCTCGCTGATCCCGGGCAGTCCGGTCATGGACGTCGCCATGGCCCCGGACAGCCCGGCGCTCACCGCCGAGTCGCCCCAGGGCTTCGGCTCGCCGCCGATCGCGCGGATCACGCTCACCTTGTCGGCGTTGTTACAGAGCCGCGCCATCTTCCTCTTGATCGCCGGTGAGGCTAAGCGGCAGGTGATCGCCCAGGCGCAGGCCGGCGCGGACCTTCCGGTGCGCGCGATCCTCGGCCAGGACCGGGTTCCGGTGCGCGTCTTCTGGGCGCCGTAGTCATTTAAGGAGGCCCGGCCATGCATCCGGTCACGGCGGAAGTCACCGAACGGATCGTCGAGCGCAGCCGCGAGTCGCGCGCAGACTACCTCGCCAACATGGAGGCCGCCCGCTCCGCAGGCGTCGGCCGCGCCAAGCTGTCGTGCGCCAATTGGGCGCACGCCTTCGCCGCCGAGAGCGACGAGGACAAGAAGACGATGCGCAACCCGACCGCCCCGAACGTGGCGATCGTCTCGGCCTACAACGACATGCTCTCGGCCCACCAGCCGCTGGAGCGCTTCCCCGCGATCATCAAGGCCGCGGCCCGCGAGATCGGGGCCACGGCCCAGTACGCTGGCGGCGTGCCGGCCATGTGCGATGGGGTGACCCAAGGCCGGCCCGGGATGGAGCTGTCGCTGTTCTCCCGCGACGTGATCGCCATGGCCACCGCCGTGGCCCTGACCCACGACGCCTTCGACGCGGCGCTGATGCTGGGGATCTGCGACAAGATCGTGCCGGGCCTGACCATGGGGGCGCTCAGCTTCGGCCACCTGCCGGTGATCTTCGTCCCCGGCGGGCCGATGACCTCCGGCGTCTCCAACGCCCAGAAGGCCAGGGTCCGGGCGCTCTACGCCGAGGGCAAGGCCACGCGCGAGGAGCTGCTGGATTCGGAGATGGCGTCGTACCACGGACCGGGCACCTGCACCTTCTACGGCACCGCCAACTCCAACCAGATGATGATGGAGATGATCGGCCTGCACCTGCCGGGCTCGGCGTTCGTGCATCCGAACACGCCGCTGCGCGACGCCCTGGTGGCCGCCGCCCTGAAGCGCGCGGTGGAGATTCGCGACGGCTCCAACGCCTACACGCCGATGGCCCAGGTGGTGGACGCGCGCAGCCTGGTCAACGCGCTCGCGGGCCTGCTCGCCACCGGCGGGTCGACCAACCACACCCTGCACCTGATCGCCATGGGCCGCGCCGCCGGCGTGCGGATCACCTGGGAGGATTTCGACGACCTCAGCCGCGTCACGCCGCTGATCGCCAAGGTCTATCCCAACGGCTCGGAGGACGTGAACGCCTTCCACGCAGCCGGCGGCATGGCCTTCGTGGTGCGCCAGCTTCTCGACGCCGGCCTCGCCCATGAGGACGTGATGACCGTGGCCGGGCCCGGCCTTCGCCGCTACCAGACCGAGCCGTTCCTCGACGGCGGCAAACTGGTCTGGCGCGAGGGGACGCCGGCCTCGCTCAATCCGGAGATCCTGCGGCCGGCGGACGACCCCTTCCAGGCGGAAGGCGGCCTGCGGCTGCTGAACGGGCCACTGGGCCGCGCGGTGATCAAGACCTCGGCGGTCAAGCCGGAGCATCGGGTCGTGGAGGCTCCGGCGGTGGTGTTCGACGATCAGGACGAACTGCAGGCCGCCTATCACCGTGGCGAGCTCAACCGGGATTTCGTCGCCGTCGTCCGCTTCCAGGGCCCTAGGGCGAACGGCATGCCGGAACTGCACAACCTCACCCCGCCGCTCGGCGTCCTGCTGGACAAGGGCTTCAAGGTCGCGCTGGTCACCGACGGGCGGATGTCGGGCGCCTCGGGCAAGGTGCCGGCGGCGATCCACGTGACGCCGGAGGCGGCCGACGGCGGCGCGCTCGCCTATGTGCGCGACGGCGACGTGATCCGTCTGGACGCCGCCAAGGGGACGCTGGAGATCAAGGTGGCGACCAACGAGCTGATGGGCCGCAAGCCCGCGATCCAGCCCGGATCGAAACCCGGCTATGGGCGGGAGCTGTTCGGCCTGATGCGCCAGGCGGCCGGGCCGGCCGACGCCGGCGCCTGTTCGCTGTTCGAGGCGGCCTGAGATGAAGCCTCAGTACACCGGCCTGGTCGGCGACGTCGGCGGCACCAATGCGCGCTTCGCCCTGATCGACGCCGAAGGCCGCGTGCGCAACCTGCACATCTACCAGGCCGCCAACTTCGCCTCGCTGGACGAGGTCGTCGCCGACTACCTGGAGCGCACCATGGGCCGCAACAAGCGGCCGCCGCGCGCCGTGATCGCCGCGGCCGGCCCGGTGATGGACGGCGAGATCGAGTTCACCAACCTCGACTGGCAGGTCTCCGAGGGCGAGCTCCTGGCGCACTTCGAGTTCGAGGCGGTGAAGCTGATCAACGACTTCGCCGCCCAGGCGCTGGCCTGCCCGCTGCTGACCGAAGAAAGCCTGAAACCCCTCGGCCCGGCGCTCCGCGGCGGCTCCGACTGCCCGATGGTGGTGCTGGGCGCCGGCACCGGGTTCGGCGTCGCCGCCCTGGCCCGCAGCGACCGCGGCGATGTGGCCGTCGCCACCGAGGCCGGCCACGCCGCCTTTGCCCCCACCGACGAGATCGAACTGGAGGTCCTGGCCCAGCTCACCGCCCGCTACGGGCGGGTGTCGGTCGAGCGGATCCTCTCCGGCCGCGGGCTCCTGGACCTCTATGGCGTGCTGGCGGGCATGCGGCAGGCGGAGGCCACACTCGACACCGACAAGGCGATCTCCGAGGCTGCGGCCAAGGGCGACGCCCTGGCCGGCGAAACCCTCGACCGGTTCTGCGGCATCCTGGGGTCGGTCGCCGGCGACCTGGCCTTGAGCTTCGGCGCGCGCGGCGGGGTGTTCATTTCCGGCGGCATCGCGCCGCGCATGCCCGATCGCCTGGCCTCGGGCAGCTTCCGCGCGCGGTTCGAGGACAAGGGCCGGCTGAAGGCCTATGTCGAGCAGATCCCGACCTCGCTGGTGGTGCATCCCTATCCGGCGATCATCGGGGCCGCTCGCGAACTCGGGATGATGGAGCGGCTGTGACGATCGACGAAATCCTCTCCCGCGCGCCGGTGATTCCCGTCCTGGTCGTCGAGGACGTCGCCCACGCCGTCCCGCTGGGCCGCGCGCTGGTCGCCGGCGGCCTGACGGTGCTGGAGATCACCCTGCGCACGCCGGTCGCGCACCAGTGCATCGAGCGGATGGCCGGCGAGATCGAGGGTGCGATCGTCGGCGCGGGCACCGTGCTGACGCCCTCCATGCGCCAGGCCGCCGCCGACGCCGGCGCGCAGTTCTGCGTGAGCCCCGGCCTGATCGAGGGCGAAACCGTCGAGGGCGCCGCGCCGCTGCTGCCGGGGATCTGCACCGCCACGGAGCTGATGGCCGGCCTCGCCACGGGCTTCACCAATTTCAAGCTGTTCCCGGCCAACGTCGCCGGCGGCGTGGACGCCCTGAAGGCCTTCGCCAGCCCCTTCCAGCAGGCCAGGTTCTGCCCGACCGGCGGCGTTAGCGCCAAGAACGCGCCCGACTACCTGGCCCTGCCCAACGTCGTCTGCGTCGGCGGCAGCTGGGTCGCCCCGCCCGACGCCGTCCGCGCCGGCGACTGGGGCCGCATCACCGAACTTGCGCGCGAGGCCGCGGCGTTGCGGGGCTAGGGTCTTCCCCCGGCACGGGGGAAGTGGCCCGACGACCGCAGGTCGAGGGTCGATGGGGGAATTTCAAAGAAGACGACTTCCCCCATTGTCGACCGGGCTGAGCCCATTGCCGACATTTCCCCCGTACTGGGGAAAGCTGTTCTATCGCCCGACGAAGTTCCCCGCGCGCCGTTCGGTCACGGAGCGCACGCCTTCCTTGTAGTCCTCGGTGTCGCGCAGCCAGCCTTGCTCGACGGCTTCCTTGTCGGTCTGCGCCCGGACGGCGGCGGCCAGGTCGCCGCGCATGGTCTTGCGGGTCGAGACGATGGCCAGCGGGGCGTTCTCGGCGATCTCCGCCGCGAGCCGCAGCGCCGCGGCGCGCAGGTCCGCCAGGGGCACGACCTCGTCCACCAGGCCCCAGGGCAGGCCCTCCTCGGCCTTCACCCGGCGGCCGGTCAGGCACATCAGCTCGGCCTTGTTCGGGCCGATGAGGCGCGGCAGCGTGAGGGTCAGGCCAAAGCCCGGGTGGAAGCCCAGCTTCACGAAGTTGGCCGCGAAGCGTGCGTCGGGCGAGGCGACGCGGAAATCCGCCATCACGGCCAGCCCAAGGCCCGCGCCGACCGCCGCGCCCTGGACCGCCGCCACGATCGGTTTCTTCGCCGAGAACAGCCGCACGGCCTCGTCGTAGAGCGGGTTGACCGCGCCCAGCCCGCCGGCGCTCTCGCGGCTCACGAGGTCGGCCCCGGCGCAGAAGTTCTTGCCTTCCGACTGCAGGACCGAGCAGCGCAGCTCGATCTCGCCGTCGATCGCGTCCAGCGCGTCGGCGAGGTCGCGCATCAGGTCCACCGAGACGTGGTTGTGCGGCGGCTTGTCGATGGTGATCACGGCCACGTGGCCCGCGACCGTCACCTTGATGTGGTCTCCGAAAGCGCCCTTCATTTCCCCGTCCCCATTACTTGCGTGTCCCCAGAAGGTTGCGGGCCACCACCCATTTGTGGACCTCGGTGGGCCCGTCGTAGATGCGCATGGTCCTAAGCTTCGCCTGCATCAGGCTGAGCGGCAGCTCCTTGGTCATGCCCATGGCGCCGAAGGCCTGCATGGCCCGGTCCACCGTCTCATAGGCCATCTCGGTCGCATACCATTTGATCATGCTGATCTCGTTGCGCACGTCGCGGCCCTGGTCGAGCTTCCAGGCGCAGTCGTAGGTCATCAGCCGCGTGGCGTGGATCTTGGTCGCCGCCTCCGCCACCCAGAACTGGATCGCCTGGCGTTCGCTGAGCGGCGTCCCGAAGGTCTTCCGCTGCGGGGCGTACTCCACGATCATGTCCAGCGCCCGCTGCGCCATGCCCACCGACCAGGCGGCCATCTGGATGCGCCGGGTGCCCAGCCGGGTCTGCATCGGGGCGAAGCCCGCGCCTTCCTGGCCGAGCAGCTTCCAGCCCTCGACCCGGCAGTCCTCCAGCGCGATCTCGTAGGTGTAGGCCCCGCCGATCATCGGGATGCGCCTGAGCACGTTGAAGCCCGGCGTCCCCTTGTCCACCAGGAAGGCCGAGATGCCGCC
>Ga0070681_10001567_pt1 | contig 20298 bp, 15 predicted proteins | sample KBSC83BmetaG_FD_65650 | JGI IMG/M metagenome (GOLD analysis project Ga0070681, IMG submission 65650) | Corn rhizosphere microbial communities from Kellogg Biological Station, Michigan, USA - KBS C8-3B metaG | ecosystem: Host-associated > Plants > Roots > Rhizosphere | place: USA: Michigan... | reverse complement strand
GAAGGCAATGGCACAGGCGCAAGACTCGTCCGCGGGGTGCCTGATCGTGCCCCTCGAGTTTCCGGAGGGCCGCACTTTGATTCGCGCGAGCGTCCCGCGAACGGCTTTCGCGCGCGCGGTAAGCCGTCTCGTGCCTCCGCCTCCTCATCGGCCCGGAATTCACTCCACCGCCGTGGTCAGTCCGGAGGCGGAGGTCGGCGACGGCGTAGAAATCGGGCCGTATGTCACCGTCGGTGAGGGATCGCGCATCGAGCCGAACTGCCGCATCGGCGCGGGGTGCGCGATCGGACGCCGCGTCGTGATTGGCCACGACACCGTGCTCTTCGCGAAGGTGACGATCTACGACGACGTGGATATCGGCAATCATGTAATCCTCCACTCCGGCTGTGTCCTGGGAGCGGATGGCTTCGGCTTCGCAATGGACGGCGGCCGTTATGAGAAGTTTCCGCAAGTCGGCAGGGTGGAGGTAGACGACTGGGTCGAAATCGGCGCCAATTCCTGCGTGGACCGGGCCGCGCTCGGTACGACGCATATCGGCGAGGGAACGAAACTCGATAACCTGGTGCATGTGGGCCACAACTGCCGGATTGGACGCCACGTGGTGGTAGCGGCACAGACTGGATTTTCGGGCGGCGTAATCGTGGACGATTATGCGGTGATCGGTGGACAGGTGGGCATCGGCGATAAGGCGCGCATCGAATCGCATGCGGTGCTGGGCTCGGGCTGCGGCATTCTCACATCGAAAATCGTGCGCGCTGGGCAGGTGATGTGGGGGACGCCGGCGCGTCCGCTCAAGCAGCATCTGGAGCAACTCGCAAACCTGGCGCGCCTGCCTGAAATGCGGGATCAACTGGCGGACCTGAAGCGCCGCCTGAACGATCTGGAAAAAGCGGAGCCGTGATGCTTGTCGTGGTTGGTGGGCACACACGTAACATCGGCAAAACTTCGGTAGTCGGAGGTCTGATTGCCGCCCTTCCGAATCTGAACTGGACGGCTATCAAAATCACGCAGTACGGCCACGGTGTTTGTTCAAGCGACGGCGAGCCGTGTGAGTGCGCCGTGGTAGACACCGAGCACCCTTACGCGATTTCTGAGGAAACCGCGGTGAACTATACCGATAGCGGCCGGTTTCTCGCAGCCGGCGCGAAACGATCGTTCTGGGTGCGAACCGCGGCCGGACAGCTCGGATACGCATTGCCGGAGCTGACGCGAATCATCGAGCGAAGCGAAAACGCCATTGTGGAGTCAAACAGCATCCTGCAATTTTTCAAGCCTGACCTGTTCTTGGCTGTTTTGGACTTCGCGGCCGAAGACTTCAAAGAAACGAGCTTGCTGTATCTGGACCGCGCCGATGCGGCTGTCGTCATACGCAAGGAGGGGAGAGACCAACCTCAATGGCCGGGCGTTTCCCCCCGTCTATGGGTGTTTAAAAAAAGATTTACGGTGCTGCCGCCTCAGTATGTGACAGAAGCCATGGCCGAGTTTGTCAAAGGCAGACTCAACTCCTCCACCATACCCTCAGGTGCTGCATCTGCAGGGACCTCCGCCATGGAAGAAGACTGAAAATAGGCGAGAAGCGTGCGGATTCCCTCGCGCAGGATTTGATCGGCGCACCCGATTTCGAAATGCATTCTGCGCAGCTGCTCGCGGACTCTCGTGTCTTCGGACTTGGTAATGAGGTCGAGATAGGAAGTAAGGGCTTCCAGCGCACTCAGAGGCTGCCTCAGCTGATGCGCAAAATCCGCCAACACGTTCTCAGATGTTCGTTCAGCCACAGTAATGCCTCCTAAGCAGTTGGGGAGGTTGAGATTTAGGGAAAATCAAATCCGGGAATCGATTATAGCGCAGGCACCCGGCAAGGCAAGAGATTTTTTTGAACGGCGTCTTATGCGGGTCGAATCCGGTCCTCCGGCACTTCGATCTGCTTGAGGCCTTTGAATGAGAACATCAAGTCGACCATATATGCAGACGGCTCATCACTGGTTTTTTTCATCACAGTCGCGAGCGCATCTGTGACCGCGGCATGGAACGTGACACCCTGGATCATCAGTCCCGCCAGATTCACGCGCACGCGCTGATTCTGTGTGAATGGCATAGCCCCACCCCGAAGTGTGACGCGTTGGGGTTCGTTGCGCAAGCGACGCGAGTCGACAATGTCCCGGGTGATGCCGCCTGTCTGTTGTGCATATATCGAAAATGGACAGGCGAGAACGCCTGTCCTACCTTGCGACATGCGTGGCTCTGCGCTACAAAACAGGGCGGTGTGCAGTTATCCAAGGTTAATCCAGGCGTCATACTTACTTTAGGATTAATAACCACTTAGAGTATTAAATAGAAGTCAACCTATCCGTATAATACGGACGTGAAACACGGGTACCATAACCTGCGCCATCAGTTACGGCACGCACCCTGGAACGTCCTGCCGCTGGTTGTAGCGGTATGCGGCTGGTGCAGCACCTTATTATTATGCCGCGTGATGCTTTCGCGAGAAGCGGCACAGGTGGTGCAAACGGCGGAGCTGGCAACTCACAACGTTCAAAACAAGATTACATCGAGCATCAGCATGCACGTCGCGCCGCTCGAAGCACTAGCGGCGCGCTGGGGCGCCGATTCAGACTTGTGGCAGCCGGAGTGGGAGTCGGAAGCGAAGCAGTTGCGTGAACGATATCCGGCGCTCGAGTCCATCAACTGGCTGGATGCCTCTCATACCATACGTTGGGGAATTCCGTCCGCGCAGCTGCGTCCCGAATCTGTCGCCGCCGAGCTACTGGCAGCGCAAAAGGCGCGAAAAACCACGATCGTACCCGCAAGAGCGAGTGCTGGTGACAACGCGCTGCTCGTCTTTATTCCCATTTTCCGCCACGAAGTTTTCGCTGGCTGCGTGGTCGCGAAATTACACATCGGACAATGGCTCCATTCCGTAATTGATGCCGAAATTCCGGCGGGCTATGCGGCCTCCATTTCGGATCGTAACGAAGCGATTTATCAGCGGGCCGTGAGCACCGGGATGGAAGCGTCCAGCCGTCTGTCTCAGGCCAGCGTCAATTTCTATGGCATGCCGTGGGTAGTACGCGTATGGCCGACTTCGGATCAATGGACTAGCGCGCGCAACATTCTCTTCGCACTGAGCCTGGTTATCGGGCTGCTGGTTTATACCAGTGGCGCTCTAGCGGTTGCCGCACGGCGAAGGGCGCGGGATGTCGAATGGGCGAAGCATCAGATGGCCGCGCAACAGGAGGATTTGCGGGAAGCCAATGAGAGGCTCCAGGCCGTAATACAGGCGTCGCCGCTAACCGTCATCTCGCTGGACCTCGCTGGAAACGTGAAGAGCTGGAACGCCGCCGCCGAGCGCATGTTCGGCTGGACCGCGGACGAAGTGATCGAGCAGGTGCCGCGTTTCGTGCCCACGGACCAGATGGATGAATTTCAGGCCAAGATCGCGCGGGCGGCAGAAGGCGAGCTGATCGCCGGGCTCGAACGGCGCCGTCTTCGCAAAGACGGAAAGTCGATCGATGTAGCCATCTGGACGGCGCCGCTGCGCAATGCGGCAGGATCGATTGGCGGCATTATCGCCACGATCGCCGACATCAGCGAGCGCAAGAAATTGGAAGAACAAGTCCGGCATTCGCACAAAATGGAAGCGGTGGGCCGCCTGGCCGGCGGCGTGGCGCATGACTTTAATAATCTATTGACGGTGATCAACGGCTACGGCCACATGATGCTCGATTCGTTGAGCGCCGGCGACCGCTTGCGCAGTCATGCCGAGCAGATCGTTAAAGCCGGGAACCAGGCCGCCGCCCTGACCACCCAGTTGCTGGCATTCAGCCGCCGGCAGCTGATTCAACCGAAATCCATCGACCTGAATCACGTGATCACGAATCTGGAAAAAATGCTCCGCCGGGTCATGGGTGAGGATATCGTCCTCAAGACGCGGCTAACTCCCGAGCTCCATTGTGTAAAGGCGGACCCGAATCAGATGGAGCAGGTCCTGATCAATCTGGTAGCGAATGCGCGCGATGCGATGCCTCGTGGCGGGGTCCTCACCATCACAACCAGGAACGTGACGCTCGAAAATGCACTGAGCTGTGAGGGAGCCGACATACCCGCCGGCGCGTATATCGAAATGGCCGTTTCCGATACAGGCGAAGGAATGGATGCGGAAACCAGAAGCCATCTGTTCGAGCCTTTTTTCACGACCAAAGAACGTGGGAAGGGCACGGGGCTGGGCCTATCGAGCGTATACGGCAGCGTACGGCAAAACGCAGGAGGTATCTCCGTCCGGACAGAAATGGGACGTGGGACATCGTTCTTTATCTATCTGCCGCAGCTCGCCGAGCCAGTTTCGGCGGGGCACGCGGAACCCGTTCCCATTGGAATCCGGCGAGGCAGCGAGACGATTTTGGTAGTTGAAGACGAAGCGCCGCTGCGAAAGATGCTTTGTGAAGCGCTCACAAACGCCGGTTATCACGTGCTCGAGGCCAGCGATGGCTCGGACGCATTACGCAAGTGGGAGCACCAGGCAAGTTCGATCGACGTCCTGTTGACGGATGTCGTGATGCCTCTGCTCAATGGCCGTGAACTGGCGAAGCGCCTCACCGCCAATGCGCCACACATCGAAGTCATCTATATGTCCGGCTATGCCGACGACGTACTCGCCTATCACGGCACGCTCAAGCCCGGCACGATCCTGATCCAGAAGCCTTTCCGGCCAGCCGCTCTATTTTCGAAGCTGCGCGAAGTTTTGGACGGCCGCAAACTCCGCCCGCGCGTTCCCGCGGATCCTCTTTACCACCGCGCCGTAAATAGCTAGTCCACGTAGGACAGGCGTCCCGCCTGTCTATTGCGCATAAAATGGACAGGCGAGAACGCCTGTCCTGCTTGCGCTATGGTGCAGTCGGCATTTTTTTTGGAGGCATGGTTGACTAACCAAAGATGATCTGGAACGGCGCGACCTGATTCGAGAGAATGCTTGAAAGTATCGCCCACTTCCAAAACAGAGAGGAGAACTATGCGGCCTATCTCGGTTTGCTACGTTTTCGCGGCCCTGATATTTGCCACGGTGTGTCCGGGGCAGGAGCGCGAATGGGAAGTGGGGGGCGCCGCGGGGTTCGGCTACATGCGGAATCCCACAGTGAATCATCCCGCAGGCAGCGCGACCGTAGGATTCGATAACCAGCTGGCGGCTGGCGCCGTGATCGGACAGGACCTGTACCAGCATTTCAGCGGCGAGCTCCGATATACGTTTCGTGACGGCGATTTGCTGTTGAAGAGCGGCGGACAGAAGGCCAATATGGACGGCGATTCTCACTTGGTCCATTACGACGTGCTGTTTCATGCGCTGGGGAGGGGTTCACGTTTCCGGCCGTACGCCGTGGCAGGCGGCGGCATCCGACTGTTTCGCGCCACGGGACGTGAATCCGTGAGTCAGCCATTCAGCGATTTCGCTTTTCTCACGAAGACCCAGGAAGTGAAACCGCTGATCAGCGTGGGCGCCGGCGTAAAATTCACTTTCGCGGATCACGCTGCGGTGCGTTTTGACTTCCGCGAATACATTTCGCCGTTTCCGGAAAAATTGTTTGTGACTGCGCCTGGAGCTAAAATCCGCGGCTGGTTGTACGATTCGGTGCCGCTGGTCGGCTTAAGCTTCGTTTTCTAGCGCAGCGTCGCCTTTTTCTCTTGCACCTTTGCGCTAAACCGTGCCACGTTCACTATGGCGCGCTGATGGGTGCCTTCCGCGATTTTTTCTTTTTCGTCGAACGCCTCAACCTTGAAGTTGACACGCCGCTCTTCGACGGAAACAATCTCCGTCCGAAAAGTGACGTTCATACCGATGGGCGTAGCCGCGAGGTGGTAAACATTCACGTGCGTACCTACCGTGTCGTAACCAGGATCGAGTTGCGGAAGCACCGCGTTGCGCGACGCGCGTTCCAGGCCCAGAATCACGTTCGGAGTTGAAAGCACGCGCCCCCCCTCTACGCCCAGAAAATTGATGGCAACGTCATCGGTTACGAGGAGCTTCTCTTCATTGGTAGTTCCGGTGTGAACGTTCGCCATTGAGTCTATCCCTTCAATCCGGCGAGCACGCCGCGCATGTAGGCGAATGACGCTTTCATTCCGGTAAACGGACTGTCCTCGTCGATTTCATACTCGAGCGATACGGTTCCGCCGTAATTCATTCTGCGGAGTTCTTTAAATATCCCCACAATGGGCAGCACGCCCTCCCCCACCGGACAGCCCGTGTCTTTGGCGAGCGACCGCAGGTCTTTGATGTGCATATCAAACAGGCGCGGACCGGCTTCGCGGATGGATTCCACAACATCGGCGCCCGCGCGCGCCGCGTGGCCGGCGTCAATGCATACGCCGCAGCGCGGATCCATATCCTTCACGACTCTAAGCGCGCTCTGCGGCGTCGGGAAGTGCTTATCCTCTGGACCGTGATTGTGAATCGCGATCTTGATGTTGTATTCCTTCACGAACCGTTCGATGCGCGGCATCGTTTCCGCCGTGGGCGCGATGCTCATCACCGGCATCCCGCAGAGCTTCGCGTACTCGAAATAACGACGGATATCCGCGTCGTCGTCTTTCTGCAAAGTCATCACGCCGCCCGCAATGATTTCAATGCCCGCATCCTGAAATTTCTTGCGGCCGTCGGCCAGTTCTTTGGGCGTGTCGTTGTATGGCAGGTGGTACTCCTTCACGCTGGCATAACGGACGCCGAGATCCTTCATCATCTTGATGGCGAGGTCGCGGCGAAACTCGCGCAGCGAATAGGTGGCTACCGCCAGCCGGATGTCGTCTCTCGTATTGCGATGCGTCTCGGCCCCGCGAAGCGGCACAAATCCTAATGCGCCGGCGCCCATCAAGAAGCCGCGGCGGCTGCGAATAAAAGGCATGTACTAAATTCTACATCCGTTTGTTTTGTGAACCTGCCGAAAAAATCGATTCCGCAGCGGATTTTTGCCAATGTGGTGCGGCAGTGTGCGGTGATAGTGGCTCATACAGGCATGAATGCCTATTCCACTCGTCGTGCCTGCAGCTCAGTGGAGTAGGCATTCATGCCTGCACTTCAAATGTCGCGGGCTTGCTCGTGATGGTTCCCATTTTCAAGGTTCGATTGTGAGCCGCAGCTCATGACCAAACTGCGCTAAGAGGCTGTGTTTCCGAACCGTGAGACGGCTCAGTTTGCGGCAGCCCTTTTTTAGCGGCTAGAATGAAGTCGTTGCAACTTCATGCCGTGAAGTTGAGCATCTGAAAAGCCGAACTCTACCCAGGAGACGGGGGACCCTAGATTCAGGGGCGCAGTCCTACAGGACGGGGTACTTTCAAGCCCTAGCCCGGCAGCTAACCTCGGAGGCGAAATTTGGAAGCATCCCGCGGGCGGGATGGGAAAGAGTATTCCGGTGGAAATTCCGCGCGTATCGAGAGCCACCAAGGTCATCGTGGCCTCGACCGTCATGCTGTCGTTCATCTCCTTCTGGAGAGCGTCAGCCATCGTGCTCTGCGATCTCGCGTCGTCAGCATTCTACGCCGGGGGTATAGCGGAAGGCTATGTCGGCAAGTCCGCGCCATGGTTCATCCTGGCCATCATGCTTTCGTCCTACGCGGTGCGGGCCATTTACATCGAAAGTTGCAGCATGTTTGTGCGCGGCGGAGTGTACCGTGTGGTGCATGAGGCGCTCGGCGGTTTGCTTGCGAAGTTTTCGGTTTCTGCCCTGATGTTCGACTACGTGCTGACCGGCCCGATCAGCGGCGTGACGGCCGGCCTGTATCTGGCGGGCTTGATCAACGACACCGCGAAGCTTTCCGGACGCGGGCATTTTCACATAGAGCCACAATCCTTCTCGGCCATCTTCGCCATCGCGGTGACCATTTATTTCTGGCGTAAGAACGTGATCGGGATGCACGAATCCAGCCAGAAGGCGCTGCGCATCATGCAGATCACGACCGTTATGGTCGTGATGCTGATCGTATGGTGTGTCGTCACCATGGCGGTTCGCGGTTTCTCCCCGGTGCCGCTGCCTTCGCTTGCCACCATTCATTTTGGCGAAGGCGCGAACGACGCTTTGGGCTGGCTGCGCGGCACTATCTGGCCGGCGTTTACCACCATCGCGATTCTAATCGGGTTAGGGCATTCGTTGCTGGCCATGAGCGGCGAAGAAAGTCTGGCGCAAGTCAACCGCGAGATCGCCTCGCCAAAACTCCAGAATCTGAAACGCGCCGGCTTCGTCATTTTCATCTACAGCATGCTGTTCACATCTCTGGTCTCGTTCTTCGCGGTCATGCTGATCCCGGATAAACCGCGCGTGGAGCAGTACCTGGGAAACCTGATCAGCGGCCTGGCGATGAATGTGGTGGGGCCCGTTACCCTGCGGCTCGCGTTTCAGGCGTTTGTAGTGGTCGTCGGGACCGTTATTTTGGCTGGCGCAGTAAATACCGCCATCGTCGGCTCGAACGGAGTGCTAAACCGCGTAGCCGAAGATGGCGTGCTGACGGACTGGTTCCGCCATCCGCATCGTAAATTCGGCACGACTTCGCGCATCATCGGGTTGATCGCCGCACTGCAGATCTTTTGTCTGGTACTGACACGCGGCGATCTTCTTTTACTCGGTGATGCCTATGCATTCGGCGTGGTCTGGAGCTTCGCCATGAAAGCGCTATCCGTGCTGGTCCTGCGTTACAAACTGCCCGGAAAACGCGATTGGAAGGTCCCGATGAACTTCCACCTCGGCGGTGTCGAAATCCCGCTCGGTCTGGCATTCATCACTATTTTTCTGTTCACCCTGGCCATCATCAACCTTTTCACAAAGAAGACCGCAACCATCTGGGGATTGGGTTTCACCATCGCGATCTTTACCCTCTTCGAGATTTCCGAGTACTGGAACAAAAAGAAGAGTCACGCCCAGGATCCGGAGCTGGAAAAGTTTCGGCTGGACACTTCTCCGGAGATTTCGAACGATTCGGTAAACGCCCGTCCCGGAAACATTCTGGTGGCAGTACGGAATCCAAATCAACTCGATCACGTGAGGCAGGCGCTCGAAAAGACGAACACCGCCAAAATGGATATCGTCGTCCTGACCGTCAAGAAAGTCAGTGAAGCAGGCTCGGGAGAGCACGGCCTGGAGACCGACCAGGTCTTCACGGATGATATAGCCAAGCTCTTCAGCAATATCGTGGCATTAGCCGAGAAAGCCGGAAAGCACGTCGAGTTGATGGTCGTGCCCGGCATTGATGCCACCTGGGCCGTGATGGAGACCGCTCAACGTTTACAATCCTCGCTTGTCGTTACCGGACTCTCGGCTAAGATGACTACGGACGAACAGGCCAAGGCATTCGGCAACGCGTGGGAGCAGCTGCCGCCCCCGCGCCCGCAGATTTCGGTTCAGATCGTCGATCCGGAGCGAAATTCCAAGCTCTATTTCAACCTCGGGCCGCATCCGCCCCGCCTTTGGCCCGAAGATGTGGAGCTCCTCCATAGTTTGTGGCTGGAGTTATCTGCACGTGGACCGGGCCACAAACTGCACCATCGCGATGTGGTGCGGGTTGCGCTGCAGCGGATGGGCGCGGAATTGCATTCAGACCGCGCCGATGAAGTGATCCGCGACATCCACGCGGAGACGCAACAGGCACAGACCGCGCCGGAAGTGCTCGAAGATCACATTGAAGGCTGATCCTTGTTGCGCGCCCAGCCTTCGGGTAACCGCTCGAACGCTTCGCATGACGTTTCCACAAACGCTACATCCTCGGGGCGCCAGTTCATGCGTCGAACTTCGATCGAGTCACGCTCGATGCGTATGACGTTGAACGCGTTCGCTTCTCCCCGGCCGCGCATAGAGAGAGTTCCAGCCTGCACGAAAATCGCCGAACGTCCCGCAATTTTGTAGCGGATGGCGGTGTGCCCGGTGTGGCTCAGGTGTATGTGGCCGGCTAACAGCAGATCGACGCCGCAATTGAGCAGTCTTTCCATGGCCATAGGGGCGCGGCCCACGAGCGAGTTCGCTTTGTAATTTTCGGGCAGATCGAACGGGTGGTGCGTCACCAGAATTTTCGCGATAGCCGGACCCAATGAACACATGCGTTCCGCAATGCGGCTCACCTGGGCCTGGCTGATGCGTCCGCCCTTCCAGGTGAAGGATCGCGCGGTGTTGCATCCTGCGACCGCAATCTCCGGATCGGAATAATAAGGCTCGAGGTCCTCAGTGATGTACCGGCGAAACTCATCGAGCGCGCTGCGGAAGCGCGCATAAACGTTGTGAAGCGGAACATCGTGATTTCCGGGGACTACGATTTGCGGCTGTGGCAGCGCACGCAGGAAATCGCGCGCCTCGTGGAACTCGCGCGCACGCGCACGCTGCGTGAGATCTCCCGACACCGCCACGATATCCGGACGGATCTCGTGAATCCGCGCGATCAGCGGCGGCAGAATCGTTTCATCCACGCGGCCGAAGTGGATATCAGAAAGATGAACCAGGGTCCGCATGGCCGTTTAGGGCACGGTAACGCGCAACGCTCCCGGGAGGCTGCGGTAATGAAGAGGAGTGGAGAGCGAAACGACCTCGCCGTCGAGGGCTACCCGCAGATGTTTTCGGCGTGCGGCAATCCACGCCTCTTTACCGTGAAACACGTCTAAAGCCTCTGATCTCCGCAACCGTCCGATGATCGCGTCGAAAGCCAGCCGCAACAAATGCCATCGTGTAGTGGCGTGCCCAACGTAGCAGAAGAGCTTACCGGCATTCAGGGTCCGCCGCGTCCCGATCTTCGGACCTTCGATTTCGTATTGATTGTTCCCGATGAACACGAACGCCGTGGAATGAACGATCTCAGTCCCGCCTGTCGCCAGTTTAATCTGTAAGTGAGGTATCCGCCGCAGCACCCGCCATGTGGCGAGAATAAAAGCCGCCCATTTTGAGCGTCCGCTGCGTTGCTCGTGCTGGCGCTCGAGAACAATTCTGGGGTAAAGACCCACGCTCGAATTATTGATGAAGGTTCGGCCGTTTACGTCCCCTGCATCCACTTGGGCAACTTTGCCTGCCGCTATGACGCGAACCGCCGCTTCCACATCTAACGGAACGCCAAGGTCCCTTGCGAAATGATTGAACGTGCCAAGCGGCAGAACCCCCAAAACCGCTTCAGTATGGAACAGCGCTGAGGCCACGGCGCTGATCGTGCCGTCACCTCCGCCCGCCACGATAAGCCTGTGTCCATCCCTTACCGCGGCCGCTGCTTCAGCGGTAATATCCTTTCTGACCGTGATGATTTTAAGCTCGAGCCCGCACAATCGGAAAGCCTGCGTGATCTTGTCGACGGCCCTCCGTGCTTTGCCTGTTCCGGACTTCATGTTGAGGATGACCGGAATTTCCGCCGTGTTCATTTGCGTTCCGTCCGGCTGCGATGCCAGCGATCGCCTATGGTAACCGCGCCGACCCAGATCAATGCAGCCGTGTAGCCCCCGATCACGTCGGTTGGATAGTGAACGCCTAAATAGATCCGGGAAAATCCAATGAGCGCAATGAGCACTCCTGCCGCGGCCCACACGATTATCTTTACCCTCCTGTTTTTTAACCGTGCGGTCACGAGCGATGCCAGCGTCCCGAAAAAGCAGAATGCAAACATGGCATGCCCGCTCGGGAAACTGAACGAATGCGGCAGTGGATAGTCGAAGTACGCAGCCGGACGTGCACGCCGGAAACTCACCTTCAGCAGCTCATCCAGCAGACCGCCGCCGGCGAAGGTGATCACCAGCACGATAGCCGCCCGACGCCAGGTTTCCCGCCATAAGATCAGAAAACTCACGATTGAAAGAAGCGTCATCACGCCCGGCGATCCCACGCGCGAGATGAACCGCATGGCTGAAGTGAGAGCCGGCGATGCGTGAGCGTGGACGACGTTACGCACGTGCTCGTCAAAGCGCAGCGTATCTCCTTCGTGCACTTCCTCAGCCAGCCAGGCAAACAAGAGCACCACGCCAACGGCAAGAAGGAACCCGATGATGAGCGCCTTGCTGAGTACGCGAACGCGAAATGAGGTCGATGCAGTAGCCATCCGTGCTGGTGCCGCCTTGCTTCAGCTATTATGTTGAAACTGACTCATCACCGGTTCCGTTCAAGATGAAGAAACGCACAATCGCATCGCTCCTATGGCTGTTTCATGCCTGGTCGCTCCCGGCGCAACAAACGCCACAGCAGGCCGCGCACCATTTCAAAGCGGCCGCCGGACTGGAGGTGAAGCTGTGGGCGGCCGAGCCTATGCTCGAGAATCCGACCAATATCGATATCGACGAGCGCGGGCGTATCTGGGTTCTAGAAGGCGTCAATTACCGGCGCCAGTTGAATCATCTGAAAGACTATCGCCCGAATGGCGACCGAATCCTCATCCTCCAGGATACGGACGGTGACGGTAAAGCCGACAAAGTGACGGTGTTCGATGAGAGTCCGGCACTGCGCTCGCCTTTGGGGATTGCGGTACTGGGCAACAAAGTGATCATCTCGCAATCGCCGGATGTCATCGTTTACACGAAAGACGATCAGGACAAAATTCTCAAGAAAGAGGTACTGCTCACCGGTTGGCGCGGCGTGGATCACGACCACGGAGTTCATGCCGTCGTCTTTGGACCGGACGGCAGATATTACCTGAGCAACGGGGATCCAGGATTCGATATCACCGACAAGTCCGGCAAACATTTCGTAAGCGCCCGCTCCGGGCCATACTTCGCCGGCTGCGCGCTGCGCGTAAACCCCGACGGTACAAGCCTGACGGTGATCGGGCACGATTTCCGCAATCCCTACGAACTGGCGCTCGATTCGTTCGGCAACATCTGGCAGAGCGATAACGACGACGATGGGAATGCCTGGACGCGTCTGAATTATGTCTTTGAAGGCGGGAATTACGGCTACTGGGGCCCGGGCGGACGGCGATGGCAAGAGGACAAAGGCACACACTTCCACAATGAGTTGCCCGGGGTGGTTCCGAACATTGCGCGTCTCGGCGCCGGCGCGCCGTGCGGCATCGTAGTCTATGAAGGAAAATTGTTTCCCAAAAAGTACTGGGGACAATTACTGCACGCTGAGGCCGGCAAGCGCGTGATCAACTCATACTTTTTGGAAAAAGAAGGAGCCGGCTACACCGAACAAACGGAAGAAACCGTCACCTCGCCCGACGGCTGGTTCCGACCGTCGGATGTGGCGGTAGCGCCCGACGGCTCGGTCTTCTTCGCCGATTGGTACGATCCGGTTGTCGGCGGTCACGAGATGAAGGACACCGCGCGCGGCCGTATTTACCGGCTGGCGCCTGCGGGGTTCAAACCGGCCATCCCGAAAATTGATCTCGCAACTTCCGAGGGACTCGCGGCAGCCCTGCGATCGCCAGCCCAGTCGGTCCGCTATCTTGCTTGGACGAAACTCCACGAGCAGGGACAAGCTGCGCTGCCGGCGCTCATGAGCATGTGGAAGCAGGACGATCCGATCCTTAAAGCGCGCGCCTTATGGCTGCTGGGCGGGTTGCAACAGGGAGCCGCGCCTGTCGCCGAAGCGCTGCACTCATCTGACCCGAATTTTCGGATGCTCGCCCTACGTGTCCTCCGGCTTTATGGTGCGGATATGGTGACGGCGATCCAGCCACTGCTGCGCGATCCATCCGCGCAGGTCCGGCGCGAAATTGCGATTAGTCTGCAAGACTCGAAATCAGACACGTCCGACTCGCTGGTTGAGCTCTCGAAGGAATACGACGGACACGATCGCTGGTATCTCGAGGCCCTGGGCATCGCCGCGCGCGGCCGCGAGAACGGCGTGTACGCCAAACTTCGTCCGGCGTTCGCGGAAAAGTTGGACTCGCGGTTGGGGCAGTTGATTTGGGAGTACCGCCCCTCCGACGCACTTCCCTACCTGATTTCGAGCCTCGACGATCAATCGCTCACGGTTCAGGAGCGTGGCGACGCTTTGGATGCGCTCGCCGCTATGGGTTCCGCGGACGCGGGTCGTGCCGTAACCGCATTCCTGAATCGCGACACCCAGCCAACGGAGCTCATCAAGAAAGGTTTCGCCCATTTGAGCCATCAACTTTTCAGTGAGTGGATCGGTCTGCGTCAGGATGCGGCTGTTCAAACCGCCGTGCGCCATGCACTCACGTCGCCGGATCTGCAGAGCCAGGCACTAGGACTGGCGGATGATCTTGGCGATCCTGCGTACGCGCCGCAACTCAATGCGCTGGCGAATTCCCAGGGCGCGGCTGATGAGCTTCGTATCACGGCGGTTGAAGCACTGGGGAGAACGCGCGACCAACATTACGTGGCCACACTCGAGAAGCTCTCACGCTCCGGGCCGGTGGCCATCCGGGTGGCGGCGATGAAGGGTCTCGGCGACATCGCGCCGCCAGACATCGACGCAAAACTGAAGAAAGTGATTTTGAGCCAGGATCCGAACGAGGTTCGCAGCGCGGCCGTACAGGTGCTCGGGCGAACGAAGCCAGGTTTAAACACGCTCCTCGATCTGCAGCAACAGGAACAATTGCCCGCAGAATTGAAGAATCTGGCTACCAGCGTGGTGAACTCGAGTAAGGACGCGGAGATTCGCAAGCGCGCGCTAAAACTGCTGCCGCCGCTAGTCACAAGCAATAAGAAACAGCTCCCTGCCATGCAGGAATTGGTCTGGCGGCAGGGCGAGGCGGAGCGCGGACGAAAAATATTCACGGCCGAGACGGGACCCAAATGCAGTGGCTGCCATAGCGTCGGCGGGAAAAAGAAAGTCGGGCCGGACCTGTCAAATATCGGAACGAAGCTGGGCAAGGATGGCTTATTCGATTCGATCCTGCACCCGAGCGCCGGTATCGCACCCGAATATTACCTGTGGGTGATTGAGACCAAAACACAGGGCGATGTGATCGGCGTTCTCACGGAGGACACGCCCCAGCGCGTCGTGGTGAAGACCGATGCGACGGCCGAAGTACGGCTAAAACCTTCGGACATAAAATCGCGCCGCCGCAGCCATCTTTCGTTGATGCCTGAGGATCTCATGAACTACATGACGGAGCAGCAGCTCGTGGACGTCGTCAAGTATCTGAGCACGCTCAAAGAGGACCGTCGAGCCTCGCGATAAGCCAACGCTCGCTCACGCCGGGCAATGCCACGCATGGTGGACGGGGCGCGGCGAGGGGGCGACTAAACCTCCCGTCAGAGTTTGTGTTCGGCCAACGCTTCTTCGCGCGCCGGGCGTCGCCGCGATTTCAGGTTCCCCATCTTCTCGCGGAATGTTTCCAGATAGATGTAGACCACCGGCGTAATATACAGAGTGAGCAGCTGCGATACGACTAAGCCGCCTTCGACCGCGAGCCCCAGCGGCCGCCTTGCCTCGCCGCCGGCGCCAAAGCCGAGCGCGATCGGCAGGCTGCCCATCAAGGCAGCCATGGTGGTCATCATAATCGGCCGAAAACGCACGATGCAGGCCTCAAAGATGGCGTCGCGGGGACTCATCTTCGCCGTGCGTTGGGCGTCGAGCGCAAAGTCGATCATCATGATCGCATTCTTCTTCACGATGCCCACCAGCATGATGATGCCCACGAATGAGTAGATGTTCAGCTCATCGTGGAACAGCATGAGCGTGAGGAGCGCGCCGAAACCGGCCGACGGTAGTCCTGAAACGATGGTCAGCGGATGTACGAAGCTCTCGTAGAGAATGCCTAGCACCATGTAGATGACCAGCACTGCCATCAACAGCAGGATGCCGAGTCCTTTAATAGATGACTGAAATACCTGGGCCGTGCCCTGAAAACTGGTGGTAAGAGTTGCAGGCAAAGTGTTGCGAGCGATGTCCTCCACTTCCGGAACGATGTCGCCCAGTGAAATGCCGGGTTTGGTGTTGAACGAGACCGTAACCGAAGGAAGCTGCCCGAGGTGATTAACGGTGAGCGGACCAACGGCGGGCGTCAATTGCGCGACGCTGTTGAGCGGCACCAGCTTTCCGCCGGCTGACCGGATATACAGCATGGAGAGCGCCGCCGGGTCGCGCTGGTACTGCGGTTGAAGTTCGAGAATTACCCAGTACTCATTGGTCGGCGTATATATTGTCGAGACCTGGCGCTGGCCGTAAGCATCGTAAAGCGCATTTTCGATTTGATCCGGCGTGACGCCGTACGCGGACGCCTTATCGCGGTCGATGGTCACCATCACTTGCGGGCTCGAAATCAGCAGGTCGGTAGTCACGTCCTGCAGGCCCGGGACGGCTCGCATCTTGCCTTCCATGATCGGCGCCCAATGATAAAGCTCCTTCAGATCAGCATCCTGCAACGTGTATTGATAGAGGCTCTTGGTGAATTGGCCGCCGATGCGGATCAGAGGCGGTATCTGGAGGAAGACGTTGATGCCGGGAATCTGCGCCAGTTGAGGCCGCAACGCCTCAATGATCTCGTCGGGCGTGTGAATCCGCGGCGGCTTCGACCTCAGATGCGCGAAGACACGGCCCTGGTTGGAGGCGGAAGTCGAAGTGCCGCCGCCGATTCCCGAATAAAAATCCTGGATATCGGGATTCTTGGACAACACCGCCGCTACTTGCTTCTGGTGCTTTACCATCGAATCGAATGAGACGTCCTGAGCGGCTTCTGTAAAACCGAAGATTTGGCCGGTGTCCTGGTTCGGGATAAAACCTTTCGGAATGACGACGAACAGATAACCAGTGGCGACGATCAGGAAAATTGAAATGGCAAACGTAACCGGGTGATAGCGAATCGATTTCTCGAGCGTCCACTCGTAGGTTTGCAACATACCCTCGAAAAACCGCTCCATCGAGTTGTAAAAAATGCCGTGCTTGACGTTGTGATGCGCACGCAGGAAGCGGCTGGCGAGCATAGGAGTCAGAGTCAAGGAAACAAACCCCGACACCAGGATGGCCATGCCGATGGTAACTGCGAATTCGTGGAAAAGCCGGCCCAGAAGGCCGCCCATGAATAACAGAGGGATGAACACGGCCGCAAGCGACAGCGTCATGGAAACCACGGTGAAGCCGATTTCCCGCGAACCGCGCAACGCCGCATCGAGCGGCTTCTCTCCCATCTCCATATGCCGGACGATGTTTTCCAGCACCACGATGGCGTCATCCACCACGAAACCGACCGACAGCGTCAGCGCCATCATCGATAAGTTGTCGACCGTATAGCTCAGCAGGTACATCACGGCGAACGTGCCAATGATGGACATGGGCAGCGCGAGACTGGGGATTACCGTGGCCGAAATATTCCGTAAGAACAAAAAGATGACCAGAATGACGAGACAAACCGTAAGGAACAACGTGAATTTTACGTCGTCAATCGACTCGCGAATGGATTCCGAACGGTCGTAGATGATGTCGAGGTTGACCGATTTCGGAATCTGCGCCCGAAACGTGGGCATCAACTTTTTGATCGCGTCCACCACCTCGACGGTGTTGGTTCCCGGTTGGCGCTGCACTGCCAGGGTAATCGAAGGAGTGTTGTCGAACCAGGCGAGGACCTTATCGTTCTGTACGCTGTCGATGACTCGACCAAGCTCGCGCAGGCGTACAGGCGCGCCGTTGCGATATGCCACGATCAGGGGTTCATACGACGCCGCGTCAAAAAGCTGGCCGTTGGCCTGCACCGTGAAGGATTGGTGATTTCCGAAGAGCGTCCCCATCGGCAGATTGACGTTGCCCCGCTCGATCGCCTGCTGTACTTCATCGATCCCGATCCCGCGCGTTGCCAGGGCATTGGGGTCTACCTGCACGTGCACAGCGTATTTCTGGGAGCCAAACACCTGCACCTGAGCAACGCCGCTGATTGTTGAAATGCGCTGCGCCATCATGGTTTCCGCATATTCGTCCACGGACGACGCCGGCAGCATAGTCGAATTCAGCGACAGGTAGAGGATGGGCTGGTCCGCCGGATTCACTTTCTGAAAAGACGGAGGGGCCGGCATGTTGGGCGGAAGCTGGCGTGCCGAGGCCGTAATTGCAGCCTGCACATCCTGGGCGGCGCCATCGAGATTGCGGTCGAGGCTGAACTGGAGCGTCACCGCAGTCGCGCCGAGCGTACTGGTCGAAGTCATGCTGTCGAGTCCGGCGATAGTCGAAAATTGCCGCTCGAGGGGTGTTGCCACCGACGCAGCCATGGTTTCCGGGCTACCGCCCGGCAACTGCGCTTGAACCTGAATCGTCGGGAAATCCACGTTGGGCAGATCGCTCACCGGGAGCGCGCGATACGCCACAATCCCGAATAGCAGGATGCCGCTCATGATCAGCGTCGTCATGACCGGGCGGCGGATGAATGGTTCGGAAATATTCACGGCTAGGTTCCCTGCGCGGGCTTCGTTTCCTTGATCTTGCTTCCTGGAATCAAGCGGAGCTGGCCGTCTGTCACCACCCGCTCACCGCCTTTAAGCCCGCTCTCGATCACGACCTCGTCGCCCACTCGACGCGCCACCTTGACTGGCCGAGACTCAACGCGCAGATCCCGATTCACCGTGTATACAAACTGCCCCTGCTGTCCCGTCTGAATGGCCTGCGACGGCGCTACTACGGCATTCGACTCGGTTCGTAGCGTCAACACCACATCTAAAAACTCGCCCGGCCACAGCTTGCGATTTTCATTCGTGAATGTGCCCTTCAGTAGAATGGTGCCCGTAGTGGTGTCAATGTTGTTGTCCACGAAGGTAAGCGCACCGTAGACGGGCAGGCTGCCGTCTTTCGGGATGGCCTCGACCTTCAACTTGCCCACGGCCATATTACGCTTGATGTCGGACAGGTTCACACCCGGTATATTAAAAGCTACGTAGATAGGGCGGATCTGGTTGATCACGACGAGGTTAATGTCGATGGCCTTGACCACGTTGCCCTGATGCAGCAGAAGGTTGCCGGTGCGGCCCGTGATCGGCGAGCGGATAGAACAATATAAAAGATCGAGCTTGGCTTTCTCGACCGCGGCTTTGTCGGCATTGGCGGCAGCGCGAGCGCTATCGACAGCCGCTTGATCGGCGACTGTGGACTGATCGGCAGCGTTTGCGCTGGTCCGCATCTGCTCATTCTGCTCTTTCGAAACCACGCCTTCGTCCGCCAGTTTTGAGTAACGGCCCGCTTGCGTCTTTGCGTGTTGCGCCTGGGCAATATCGCGCGCAACATTGGCTTCGGCCTGTTTGGTCTGCGCCTGGTCACGCGCTAGCGCCGCCTCCGCCTGGCTTAGGGCTTGCTGATACGGCCGAGGATCGATCTCGAACAGCTGGTCGCCTTTGTTGACGTCCTGACCTTCGGTGAAATACACGCGCATCAGCTCACCGCCAATTTGGGACTTCACCGAGACAGTTGAATACGGTTCAACGCTCCCGATCGCCTTCAATTGAACCGGCATGGGCTTTTGGACGACGCCAGCGACTGTCACCGGCACCGCATCGTCCAAGGTTGACTTCTTGGCTTGCACAGTTCTGCCGCCGGAACAGCCTGAGAGGAAAACCCAGGCAGCCATCACGAGTAGTGCACTGCGGCGATGATCCTGGGCATTACGTAGAGCGGTCCCCCTGGACCGCGGCGGGTCCGACCTACACAACTTGGCAGACCATGGGTTATTTGCGCCGCACAGCAGTTGCATAGGAAATCTGATGGTTTTCAGGCGCATTCGCGAGCAGAGGTTCGGCTTGAGCCGAGCATTACAGCCAAATTCCACAATACAATGTAATCAGGCTCAGCGCGCGTATCCTCTGCGGCGTAGCCACAATCAGGATAGCGTCGGCGGGAAAAAAGAAAGTCGGGCCGGACCTGTCAAATATCGGAACGAAGCTGGGTAAAGACGGCTTATTCGATTCGATCCTGCACCCGAGCGCCGGTATCGCACCCGAATATTACCTGTGGGTGATTAAGACCAAAACACAGGGCGATGTGATAGCCGTTCTCACGGAGGACACGCCCCAGCGCGTCGTAGTCCAGACTGATGCGACGGCCGAGGTGCGGCTAAAACCTTCGGACATAAAATCGCGTCGCCGAAGCCATCTTTCGTTGATGCCCGAGGATCTCATGAACTACATGACCGAGCAGCAGCTCGTCGATGTCGTCAAGTATCCGAGCACGCTGAAAGACGACCGTCGCGCGGCGCGGTAACGGCCACGGCAACCATGTAGCGCAGGGCCGCTCGCTCCTCACATCCGACAGACCGCTTGCTTACGCGCGCGGCTCCGTAACCCTCTCGAATGAAGGATCGTGCTACCGAGCCGCGACCGTGAGGGAGTAGTTGCGGACTCTTTCAACGATCTCTCACTCTGAAAAATTGCCCACTGGCTCCTCGCACGCTCTCATTTTCATGGTTCGATTGTGAGCC
>Ga0070681_10001565_pt1 | contig 20303 bp, 26 predicted proteins | sample KBSC83BmetaG_FD_65650 | JGI IMG/M metagenome (GOLD analysis project Ga0070681, IMG submission 65650) | Corn rhizosphere microbial communities from Kellogg Biological Station, Michigan, USA - KBS C8-3B metaG | ecosystem: Host-associated > Plants > Roots > Rhizosphere | place: USA: Michigan... | reverse complement strand
TTTGCTCCACCATCTGAACATCGGACTTCTCCGTGACAGCTTCTACGCACTCAAGCGTCAGGCGTCACCGGGAATCGATGGTGTGACATGGCAGGAGTATGAAACCGGACTGGAAGATCGACTCACCGATCTGCTCAGTCGAGTGCATCGTGGAGCGTATCGGGCACAACCCTCGAGACGAGTCTATATACCGAAGGCCGACGGGCGGCAACGCCCGTTGGGCATCGCAGCACTGGAGGACAAAATCGTTCAACAGGCTGTGGTGACGATCCTCAATCAGATTTATGAGGTCGACTTCAAAGGCTTTTCTTACGGGTTCCGACCCGGGCGCAGCCCGCATCAGGCGCTGGACGCGCTGACCGTGGGCATCCAATGGAAGCGAGTGAACTGGGTGCTCGATGCTGACATTCGTGGCTTCTTTGACAATATGAGTCACGAGTGGACCATGAAGTTCATCGAGCATCGTGTGGCCGATCGCCGGGTACTCCGCCTGATCCAGAAATGGTTGAAAGCTGGAGTATCGGAGGATGGTCAGTGGTCGGAGACGAATCTAGGCACGCCGCAGGGAGCGGTGGTTTCACCACTGCTCGCTAACGTGTACCTGCATTATGCCTTCGATCAATGGGTCGAAGTCTGGCGCAAGAAAGTGGCGAAGGGCGACGTCATCGTCGTCCGCTACGCCGACGATCTTGTGCTCGGCTTTCAATACCGCACGGAGGCTGAGCGGTTCCTGCGTGAGTTTCGGGAACGGCTAGCCAAGTTCGGGCTGGAATTACATGCAGACAAAACACGACTGATCGAGTTCGGGCGGTTTGCCGCCCGTGGCCGGAAGCAGCGTGGACAGGGAAAACCGGAGACCTTCACGTTTTTGGGTTTCACCCACTACTGTGGGCAGCGCCACAGCAATGGAGCCTTCATCGTCTGGCGGATTACGGCGAAGAAGCGAATGGCGGCCAAGCTCAACGCCATCAAGGCTGAGCTACAACGCCGTAGGCATCATCGCACGACCGAGGTCGGTGCCTGGCTTCGCAGAGTGGTGCTGGGTTACTACCAATACCATGCTGTCCCAGGTAATACGAGACAGTTGCGCATCTTTAGCCGTCGCGTCTGCTGGCTGTGGCGCACCGTGCTGGTGCGTCGCAGTCAACGCGCTCAGGTAGGATGGGATCGACTCTATCCTCTCTTCAGCCGTTGGATTCCGCGACCCCGCATTCTGCATCCTTATCCTATGGCTCGCTTTGCCGCTCTGCATCCATGGTAAGAGCCGTATGCGTAAACGCGCACGTACGGATCTGTGCGGGGGGCGATCAGTGATGACCGTCCCTACCGCGACAGTCAACTTCTCAATTGCCGACCAACCGACAATTGACCATGCGCTCAATAAAAGAGATGTCATAAACTTCGCATGTGCCGGCACATTCAGGCGAGAGGCTAAAAGACGTCCTGATGAGCGTCACACGCGGACGATAGAGGAGTCGAGGGGGCCATCCCATCAGGTCATTGCTCTTCCAGAATTAGGCTAGCCCACCCATCGAACTTTCCTTCCGCCCTCTCCGTAATTTCCTAATGAGATAACAGAATGTACGGACAAAAACTTGCACTGTTCACGAATGAACACTCGGTTACGAAAGCGAACACGTTTCGAGCACAACAAATCCAGTTCTGTCGTGGAATGTTGCAGTTGGGCGCGGCTGCGATGGCAGGCAACTTGCACTTCGATTGAATTTCCATCGCCAGTGATCCGCGCAACCGCTGCAATCACTGTAATCACTTGGTCAATTTCAGGAGGCTTCGTGGGTCTCTTACTTGGTCATCTCAAGCAGGTTCTTCGACACCTCGGCCGCGCTCCGTTGTTTGCGACTGTCATTCTGATTACAGTGGCTATTAGTGTGGGCGCCAACACAGCGATTTTCGGTGTGGTGGACGGTGTCCTGCTTAAGCCGCTCCCTTACAAGGACCCGGACCGGCTCATCGGGGTTTGGTATAAGGCCCCCGCCATCAACATCCCCAAAATCAATATGGCGCCGTACCTGTATTTCACTGACCGCGAGCAGAGCACGACGCTCGAAGATATCGGCCTGTATGGCTTCTTGTCATTTCACATTACCGGCGGCGCGCAGCCGGAGCAGGTCCAGGGATTGGAGGTAACTGAGGGCACTCTGCCAATTCTCGGTGTTCGTCCTGCGCTCGGCCGGCTGTTTACTGCGCGGGATGACTCGCCCAAGATGCCGCAGACCGTCATCCTTATGTATGGTTTCTGGCAAAGGCATTTTGGCGGCGATGCTTCGGTCGTCGGCCAAACTTTGAAACTGGATGGCACGCTGCACGAAATCATCGGCATTTTGCCGCCCAATTTCGTATTCATGGATCGTTCCGATGTTGATGTTGTCGTGCCGGGGCAGATCGATCGCGGCGACACGACGCTTGGCGGCTTCAGTGCCAACGGCTTGGCGCGTCTAAAACCGGGAGTTACTTTGCAGCAAGCCACCGCGGACTTAACTCGCCTGGTCCCGATTGCTACGCACAGTTTCCCACCGCCACCGGGTTTCGGCCTGAAGATATTTGAAGAAGCCAATTTCACCCCCCTGCTTCAGCCGCTAAAGATTGACGTAATCGGCGACATTGGCAACGTGCTTTGGGTTCTTATGGGGTCCCTTGTCATCGTCCTTCTGGTCGCATGTGCGAACGTAGCCAACTTGCTGCTAGTGCGCATCGAAAGCCGCCGTCAAGAACTCGCCATTCGCGCCGCTTTGGGAGCAGACCGCAGAAATATGGTAACGGGCTTGCTTCTGGAAAGCCTTGTGCTGGGATGCATTGGCAGCGCGATCGGGCTGGGCCTCGCTTACGGCGCTCTTCAGTTAATTATTGCCGCCGCGCCCACAGGATTACCACGCCTACACGAGATCGGCATTGATATACCCGTTCTTCTCTTTACTGCGGGTCTGGCGATTTTTGTCAGCCTTGTCGTCGGCATGATCCCAGTCCTCAAATATTCTGGCATCAAAGCCACAACTGGATTGCGTGAGGGAGGGCGCGGTCTCAGCCAGAGCCGCGAACGTCATCGCGCGCGTAAAACGCTGGTCGTGGTCCAGGTCGCGCTGGCACTGGTGCTGTTGATTTGCTCTGGATTGATGATTCGCACCTTCCGCGCACTTGCCCGAGTTTCTCCCGGATTCACCGATCCCAATACCATTGCCTCATTTGACATCTTCATTCCGACGTCGCAGGTTCCCGACACAAACCGCATTGATGTTTTACGCATGCAGCAGGCCATCGTGAACAAGCTTGCGGCCGTCCCGGGAGTGAGTTCGGTTGCCATTAGTACCAGCCTTCCCATGATCCCGAATCCCGCGCTCGATCCCGTCTATGCCAGCGACCACACATACAAAGAAGGCCAACTTCCGCCTTTGAGCCTGGAAAAATTCGTATCGCCGGGATTTTTCCAGACCATGGGTGTACCGCTAGTCGCCGGACGGGACATAACCTGGCAGGAAGAGCTGGAGAAACGTCCAGTTGTAATTGTCTCGGAAAATCTTGCGCGCAATTACTGGGGCTCGTCCGCCGCTGCCATCGGGAAACTTGTGCGCACCGGTGCGACCGACCCTTGGCACGAAGTCATCGGGGTAGCAGGCAATATGTACGATAACGGAGTAAATCAGGACCCGCCGACGGAGATTTATTGGGGACTGTTCCAGGACAGGTGGGTTACGCAAAAAGAACTTGTCCGCCGCTATGTGCATTTTGTGGTTCGTACGCCCCGCGCGGGGTCTGCTGCATTCTTCAGCGATAGCGAACGCGCGGTGTGGTCGGTGAATCGCGATCTGCCGCTTGCCTACAAAAAAACTGTCGGCGAGCTGTACACCAAGTCCATGGCGCGCACTTCGTTCACGCTGGTTCTGCTTTCCATGGCTGGAGCAATGACGTTGCTGCTGGGCATCGTGGGACTTTATGGCGTGATTGCCTATGCGATCTCGCAGCATACCCGCGAAATTGGCATCCGCATAGCGCTAGGCGCACAGCGCCCAGCTCTTACCAGAATGTATGTTCGCGAAGGGCTCATACTCACGGGCATGGGAGTGCTCTGCGGCATCTCGGTTGCCTTTGCCACCATGCGGCTGATGAGTTCGCTGCTGTATCACGTGAGCCCGATGGATCCGTGGACATATGTAGCGGCAACGCTTTCGATCATAGCCATCGCGTGGATTGCGACGTACCTGCCATCACGGAGAGCCGCCATCGTAGATCCGGTGCACGCGCTGCGGGCAGAATGACAGGACAAGAATGTTCATAACTTTCGACAGTATTACCGCAAAAAAAGGGCTTTGGTCGGCATAGCAAATTGATCAGCTTGATGGGTTCCAAAACGCCGCGTTAATGAAGTCCAGAACATCTTTTTGCCACACGTTCGATTCCCGCCTTCGACGTAGAAAGCCCAATGCCCATCCTGCCCACTCCAACAGGTTTCGTACGTTCGATGCTGCAGTCGTTCTTCACTTGTAGTATGAGCACTGGGAGGCTTTGCATTCCGTACCACATTTTTCTAACGGGCTCTGAAGTCCCCATTGCTCGAGGATTTTGTTTCAGGGCGCGGAGGCAATGAAAGCGCGTGCGTCGAGCTCCTTCCCGGCGGCCAGGAGCGTCAGAATACGACAACACGATCGCGCATCAACCTTTTTCTGAGCAAAAAGCCAGGTCATTACCGCCACCACATCTTCGTTCGCCATCGCTCCGCCTGCCTCGCAGGGAAAGCATTTGGTGAGTGACGAGCAAACCGTAAGTTGTGTCGGCCTATGTTGTGTGCCGCTGGTGTGCCAGATTTGTTGGCCAAGAAAACGAAATGAAAGCGGGGTGCGGCGCTCGGACGAGTGCCGACATGGCCTACGATACGCCGGAAATCAGGGTGACGATCCACGAAATCGTCTGGCTCACCAATCCTGTGGCCACGAGGAAGTGACCTGCCAGACTGGCACTGATGAATCGCTTACCTTCGAGCACTGCCTTAATCGCGGGCAACAGTTCTCTTGCGCCATCCAATTTCGCCACATACCCGGTTGCGCCGGTGCTCAACGCTGCTTCTGCAACGTCGGGAGAGCGATTCTCAGTGACGAAGAGAATCTTGGAATTAGGCGAAACCTGCCGGATGCGACGAGCAGCTTCAATGCCATTTAAGGTGGGGAGACCGATGTCCAACAGAACGAGATCTGGTTTCAATTCGTCAGCCTTGTGAATTGCTTCATCGCCGTCTGAGGCCTCTCCGATAATCTGCATTTCCTCACGCGCAAGAAGTGTCAGACGCTCAAAACGTCGCCAGGGCTCGTAGTCGTCAACGATAAGTACCCGAATCGGGTGTATATCCATGGTTCAATTCCAATCCGGCTGGGAAAATTTAATGGGGGCGGCAAATCCACGATTACCGTACAGCGGTCAACACTCGTGTGCAAGTGAGCAAAAGTATATCGCTCCACGACCTTTCAAACGTTGCTCAAGATCAATGATTTGTGCTGCGAAATGTACAGGGCGTCACATAGTTGGCCCTGCGGAGGCGGCTGAGCCGATTCGTGAAACGGGCGCCGTCGTGGGTAAGAGATGAACGTGGCACTCGAACGCCAACCTTTCTACGGGTCTCGATTCCCTCGACCGCCTCCGGTATCAACATCGCCGGGATCTTTTTCTCCCAACCATACCGCTGCGTCCTTAACTGGGATTCCAGTGCGGAGAACTTCCAATTCATTTTCGGGAATCGCAAATTGAGCTAACCCGCAGTCGAGACAGACGGAAATTCCTGGAAAGACCCAGACGATGGGCTTGTCGAGGCCCTTCAGTCCCAGAAAGTGAATAGCGATCTCTCCAGTGAAGGTCTTCAGATTGTCTGATTGGCAGGACGTACAGTGCGGGCGGTCGGCTTCAGCTCTCATAACGTGCCTCCATCAACGATCCCTCACGTTGAGGAAACGATGCCCTGTCACCGTTTACCGCTGTTTGTGATGCAATCTGCCGCGTAACGTATACTTCGAGCTATATTCAGCTACAAAGCCGCTTCGTGGGAGATCTCATGTCGCAAGATGATGTGAAACCTGCGCGTGACTGGCGAACAATTGCAGCTCTTGTCGCGAGCGAAACTGACCGTGAGCGGGTGTTGAGTCTCGCTCAAGAATTGATAAAACCGTTGGACGAGAATAGCAACAGAGTCATGGGGCAAGTCACAGCGGAGAGCAAGAAAAGTGCAGCTTAAGAGGGCGTGAAGACCTGATGGACATTGAGGTATCGGGATGAGCAGTTAACGGAACTTGAATTTAATGGCAACGCAGCTAAACCCACTTCCAAGGCCACCGAACCACGTTAGGGTTCCAATTCAGCAATACGGAGTTGGTGGTTATCGGGCATCGACCTTCGGTGATTGTACCCACTTCAACCGTTCCAACATCTCAATGTCAATTTATTTGAGATCTATCTCACGCCTCTAACGCGCTTCGGTCGTGGATAATTCTTCGACTTCAGGGCTGGTCTCCTCCAGGCGAACTCATGACCTCCTGGCTCCAGCCGGCATGATTTGTGAAGTGTGTGAGATCGAGGTGGAGGGTCGCGTTGAGAGACAACGGCTCGTGAACCTGCGTCATCTACTCGTGATCAGCTGACTTCTATCAGGAGAATTCGTTTATGGCCAAGTGCGAAGTTTGCGGTAACGAGTATGACAAGAGCTTTGAAGTGACTGCTGCCGGTGCGCGGCATACGTTCGACAGCTTCGAGTGTGCGATTCAGGCGATGGCGCCGGTTTGCGAGCACTGCGGCTGCAGGGTGATCGGGCATGGAGTAGAGGTCAATGGTCGATTCTTCTGCTGCGCGCATTGCGCAAAGACGGTGACAGGATCAGATGTGAGAGACAGAGCCGCATAAGTACGAGGCACTTGAGGGACGACGTTCATCGTTCAAAAACCCTATATAGGAAACGTTTATGAACGGTTCCCTTCGGGGCGGTTTGGGCACCAAGAACTCTCAGCCCGCGTTAGTTCGCGCCGCTCGCCCACTCACGAACTGCAGCGACGAGTTCTTCCGGGCCAACAGTGGTTGTGTCCGGGTCATTCATGGGGTCGTGCCATCGCGCAGACAATATCTCAATAATCTTCCCTGACGGATTGTGGGATCGGAAATCTTTGGCTAGTTCTCGACAGGTTTTTGGCGTGAGACTATTGCCGAGAACTAGCAAGTCAAAATGCTCGGACTTGAGCAGAGCTTTCGCTTCGGATTGGGAAAGAGATGTTTTGACTTCACATCCCTGACTACGCAGTAGAAGCTCCCGCGAATACGCTAGCGCGGGATCGGCGCTGGCAGAGAGCACCCGAAGGCTCTTTCCTGGTGGCGAAGTGGCGGACATACCGCTGTGGCGCGAAGCTACTTACCTGGCCGGAAGTATAGCAAAACCCGGGGGAATCTAGAGGCGGAGAATCTCGGCGCGAAGCAATTCCGAATTCCCAATGAGGGGTCGACAGTATTACATCGAACACAGTCTGCTGTCATCCTGCGATTGTTCGTCAGCAGTGACCCAGAGCCGGCCTCCTCCACGGGCCAGTTTGACATTGAGGAGGCCAGACTCCCCTTGCGACCGCGGACTGGAATCGGCCAACTTATGCGCGAACATCAATGTCTCTATCATTTGAACAAAAACTGTGGGAGGGATGCGAGATACGGTTCGCCGGGAAGCCTCCTTGGATGGCGTGGGCACGGATCATCTCTTCGTTGGGCGCGATGTAGATGCAGTAAATCGTGTCGGCGGTCACATAGCTGTGCAGCCATTGGATCTTCGGCCCGAGACGATCCAGAATACTGCGACGATTTCTGCGCGAGATCGAGCACTTGATCGTGGGTTATATTTCCGATACCGGCAAGCTCTCGCTCAATAACGTACTTGGGCATGTCTCCACCTTTCCTCTCAGGGTTCGGACAATAGAAAAGCGGAGAGGCGCGGCGTCAGCCAGCGTCTCCCCGCGGGTCTATTCATGTGAGCAAGTCACGTGGTTGTTCCAGTCCACAAAAGGACCCAGCGGACTATCGCGCCAAGCCCACACGTGCAGCTCGAAAAATGGAACCGGTATGCCGAAACGGTTCGGCGAGTCAATGTAGTTCATAAGGTGACCCGCGACCTGTGGTGCGGAGTTTGGGGGTAGAGCGGGCGCAAGAATAATGAATTCGACACCAACCAGCTTCAGTTCACCATTCTGTTGCGGCTCATAGATGAGAGCTTGCGGGTGTGTGGGATCGATAGGTCCATTAAGCAAATTGAAATTGAGGTAGTGGATGCCCATAGCTCCATGGTCGGAGCCGCTCACGCATCCAAGGGCGGGAGTGAATCCTGTGGCATTGTTGACATCCTGGTACTGTTGTGTGGCGTTGCGAACAATTTCAACGAGCTTGTCTTGGCCTCCTGCCACCTGCTGCTGGGCCGGAGCAAGAGAACTAAGCGCTAGAAATACGGCCGCCAACGTAAGCAATAGCTTTTTCATGTATGTACTCTCCTTCTCTTGTGTGAGGAAATGCCAACTAGATTCCCATGCGATCCGACCCATGCCCCTTCACTGCCCTGCTACTCACCCGGAAACTAAAAACAGTTTCATTCCCAGCCGAAGCCGAATCGCTTGCCTCTACCTAATAAGGCGGGAATGGCTCGAAAAAAACCGCACGGTGGGATTAAAAGGACGTGAACCGCCAATGCCCAACAAGACTAGGTTTTTGCGTGCTTTGGTTGTAAAGTATTCACACCGTGGGCGATAGATGGTCCTACCTTCCAGTGATGACGTGACGCGCCTGCTCAAAGCCTGGAGCACAGGAGACCAAGAAGCTCTGGCCAAACTCACCCCGCTGGTGTATCGGCAATTGCGCGAGATTGCGCGGAGGTATATGGCCGGAGAACGCGATGGGCACACGCTGCAAACCACAGCCCTAGTCCATGAAGCCTATGTACGGTTAGTGGATTGCGGAAAGGTGAACTGGCAGGATAGGGCGCATTTCTTTGCCGTATCAGCGCAGTTGATGCGGCGCATTCTCATTGATTTTGCACGCTCGCGCGGTTATTTGAAACGGGGCGGAGCCATTCCTCATATGTCTCTAGAAGATGCTCCGGCAGTATGCGATGAACCAGACGTGAACCTGGTGGCCCTGGACGATGCTCTGAAAGCACTGGCTGCGATTGATGAACGGAAAAGCAAGGTTGTAGAGCTGAAATTCTTCGGCGGATTGAACGTCGAAGAAACGGCTGAAGTCTTACGTATTTCGAGTGATACAGTGATTCGGGATTGGCGACTAGCCAAAATTTGGCTGTTGCGCGAGTTGACCCGCGGAGGGGCAAGTCATGAAGCCTGAGCTTTGGACTCGCGTCGAAGAACTTTGTCAAAAGGCCTTGGACCTTGGCAAAAGCGGGCGCGCTGAATTTCTCCAATCCACTTGCGGAAATGACAACGAGTTGCGCCTCGAAGTGGAAGCTCTGCTTGCACACGAGAAGAACGCCGAGAAATTTATCGAATCGCCTGCGCTCGATGTGGCGGCAAAAATCTTCGCCAAGCAACCGTCCGACGAGAGATGGAAGAACCTCATCGGAAACACAGTTTCGCATTATCGGGTGATTGAAACGCTGGGCAGCGGAGGCATGGGAGTCGTCTTCAAGGCGGAAGACACCGACCTGGGCCGGTTCGTCGCCCTAAAATTCTTGCCCGATGATATCGCCCAAGATCCCCAGGCTCTGACCCGTTTCCAGCGTGAAGCCAGGGCCGCTTCGGCCCTCAACCACCCGAATATTGTGACCATTTACGAGCTTGGCCATTTGAACGGCACCCACTATATCGCAATGGAGATGCTCTGCGGTGAGACCCTGCGTGCTTCGATTTCATCCGGGCCACTTCCGTTCCGCAAAGCTATCGCGATCGCGACGCAGATTGCCGATGCCCTGGCGAAAGCGCATGAGACCGGCCTCGTGCATCGTGATCTGAAACCTGAAAACCTGATGATTGTCGAGGATGGCACGGCCAAGATTCTCGATTTTGGTCTGGCGAAGCTGCGTGATCACTCTGCCGACGCGGAGCGCTCGACTGACGCCAACCTACTCACCGAGCTCGGTACGGTAATGGGAACCGTCGGTTATATGTCGCCGGAACAGGCCAATGGTCGCGACGTCGATTTTCGCTCCGATCAGTTTTCTTTTGGCGCAGTGCTCTACGAAATGATCAATGGGCATCCGGCATTTCAGGGGCGAGGTAGGGCTGAGATAATTGCTGCCATCGTCCGTGACCAACCGCAAGAGTCCATGAATGTGCTGGCGCCGGCACCTTTCTTTTGGATACTTCAAAAATGCTTGGCCAAGGATGCGAATCAGCGTTACTCGTCTACCCGGGATTTGGCTCGCGATCTCGCCACAGTTCGTGATCTGCGCATTGATCCCGAAACACGATATGCCGGGCGCCCTCCGAGCAACATACCGGTACAACGCACGGCATTCATCGGGCGTGAGCGGGAAGTGGCTAATCTTCGCGAACTTCTGAGTCGCGGCGATGTGCGGCTGGTCACGTTGACGGGACCGGGTGGCATCGGTAAGACGCGGCTCGCGGTACAGGTAGTTACAGAGATGAGTGCCGAGTTTACCGGCGGTGTATGTTTCGTTTCCCTTTCCGCTGTCAGCAGTAAGGACTCGGCGATTAAAGCGATAGCTCAGGCAATCGGACTTCGGGAAATGCCCGGTCAATCGTCACAAGAGAGTTTGAAAGAGTATGTGATTGGACTAGCCGAGCCACTGCTTCTGTTGCTCGACAACTTCGAGCACCTACTCTCTGCCGCTTCGGACGTTGCCGAGTTACTTACGTTGAATCCCAACTTGACGGTGATGGTTACCAGCCAGGCCCCGCTCCATATTTACGGCGAACACGAACTGCCGGTTCCGGCTCTGGCAGCGCCAAACCTAAGGTCTGTTCCGCAGGAACCGGAGGCGCTTTCTGGCTTCGCGGCTGTCGCGCTTTTCCTAGAGCGCGCGAAAGCTGTCAAGCACGATTTCACGCTGAGTAAGGAGAATGCGACCGCCGTCGCTACCATCTGTAGCCGGCTCGACGGACTGCCTCTCGCGATTGAGTTGGCCGCGTCGCGCGTCAAAGTCCTTTCGCCCACAGCGATCCTCCCCCGCCTGGAATCCTCGTTGAATCTGCTCACTGGAGGTGCGCGTGACCTGCCTGTGCGACAGCAAACGCTTCGCGGGACCGTGAACTGGAGTTACAGCCTCCTGAACGCCGCAGAGCAAAGCTTGGTTCGCCGCCTTTCAGTATTTACCGGTGGTTGCACGTTGGAAGCTGTGGAAGCCGTATGTGATACGAAGGGCGACCTTGGTATTGACGTGCTCGATGGCATGTCCTCAATGGTCGATAAAAGCTTGATTCAACAAATTGAGCGGCCCGACGTGGAGCCGCGGTTCTTAATGCTCTCGGCAATTCGGGAGTACGCACTGGAACGGCTAGTGGAGAGTGGCGAAGAATTTGCAACTCGGCGCGCCCATTCTGCCTATTACATTGTGCTGGCGGAGGAATGCGGCGAGGATCTGAGCACTCACCCCGAGTGGCTAGAGCGGTTTGATCTCGAGCACCAGAACTTTCGCGACGCGTTGGAATTTCTGATCCGAAGCTCCGATGCAGACTGGAGCATGCGCCTCGGGGCCGCTCTGTTTCATTTCTGGGAGAGGCGGGAACACTTTGCCGAGGGTCGGGCGTTCTTGGACAGGTTGCTCCACCTGCCCGGCGCGGTCCAGCCTAAAATGCGCGCTCACCTACTGTTTTGTGCAGCGGTTTTATCAAGTTCCCAGGGCGATTTTGACTCCGCACAAAAACTACAAAAGGAGAGTCTGAAAGCCTGCCGCGACTTGCAAGACCACCGGGGAGTCGCTGTCGCGCTCAATGCATTAGGCGTGATGACCCGGGACCGTGGAGACCTCGAAACTGCATGCTCTCTATTCGAGCAGTGCGTCGCAACTTGGAGAGAGCTGGGCAGTTCCCTTGATACAGCTCGCGCACTCAGCAATCTGGCGAATGTGGTCGGGTTGCAGGGCCATTACCGGCGCGCTCACGGGCTGTATGACGAATGCCTGGCCATCTTCCATGAAGTCGGCGACAGCACCGCAGTCGCGTGGACACTGAACTACCTGGGCGATCTCGCACGGGAATCAGTTGATTCCACCGCTTCTCGTGCCTATTACGAGCAGAGTCTCTCAGCCTTTCGGCGGTTGAAGGATGGTTGGGGAATTGCAAGCACCCTATGTGACTTGGCTAGTCTTAATGCCGCTCAGAGTAAGCACGATGACGCGGAACGCCTTTATGCCGAAAGCATCAAGATCTTCGAGGATTTAGGGCACAAACGAGGTGTCGCGAGGGTATTGGAATGTTTCGCCGTGAGTGCAGCAGCCCAATCCAGACCTCAACAATCGTTGCGCTTGGCAGGAGCAGCCGCCGCGTTGCGTCAGCGGATTGGCGCTCCGCTCATCCCGGCAGAACAATCCAGACTAGAAAAGAAGCTGGAAACTGCGCGGAAACTGTTATCGAACGCAGCGGGCTTCGAAGCGTGGTCGTCAGGATGGGAGATGTCGCACGACGAAGTGCTCGAAGAGGTACTTGGAACGAAGAGCCCGGCGAATCGATGACGAAGTCCCGCATTAACCGGCCGTGCTGGGATCGATCATTCGACGAACTGCAGAGACCCGATTCACCGGAAACCCACCACGTCGCCCGTGCTCGCGAATCGTCTCCTCGTCCGGGGCAAAGTAAACACAATAGACCTTGTCGCCAGTCACATAACTGTGCAGCCACTTGATTCTCGGGCCCATCTCGTTGAGAACGCCAACTGATTTCCTGGCAATCTCCTGTAGTTCCGCATCCGACAGGTTGCCGGCCCCCGGAATCTCGCGCTCGATTACAAACTCAGGCATGCTCACCTAATAGCCTAGTTATGGTAGCAAATTTTGAGCGGCTTCGCCGGAAATCAGAGAAAGCCAATCACCACCTCCTTCAATGAAGCTATGTGGCGACAGCGGCAACACTGGCAAAGGGAGAACCTTGTCTATGAGAAAAGCTACAAGAAGAGAAATGCAAAACAAAAAGCCTGCTTGACAGAGACCGGCCTTCTCATGGAAGGCAATAGCGCAAGTTTGCGCTTTTTCTTCGTCTATAATCCTCTGGTGCCCCGCTCTCGCAAATTCGACCTAGAGAAGATCCTGGCAGCGCTCAACGTCACCTGCCCGCAGTGCAAAGCCAGCGTTCCGCCAGATAAGCAGGTGCGGGTTGATTTCGAGCACCAGCGATGCCCAGGTTGTGGGCAGACGTTCGTACCAAACCTTTATGGCGTTGCTTAATGAAACAGGCAAAGCCCCCGGCCGGCTTTCCCTTGTTGGACGGGTGCTTGAATCCACAAACACTCGGGGATATCCTTGAGTTGCTCATCGGGTAAGACGAGCTGGAGCTGGCCTGTTCCGATGCCCGCACGTTGACATCCGAATTGGCCAGACTCCCCCTTTTGATTTCGGAGGGGTGTATGGCTGGCCCGAAACTCACAAGGTCTTGGCGACAGATTGCAGCCGAAGTTGCTCAAGAAACCGATCCCGAAAAACTGAATAAGCTCACTGACGAACTACTGCGGGCCGTGAAAGAAGAAACGCGTCAAGCGCATGCTCGCCTTCAGGTTGCCACGAAGCCACCGCAAAAAGCAGCTTAAGGTTCACCGCAACATTCCCACCAATAGCAGACCGCATACGATGGCGCAGAGCATCGCGCCTCACAGGTAACGCCATCGAGGGAATGAAGAGACCTGCGTCATGTTGCGCTGGTTGTTCCGAATTGTTCTTTCTTCCAGTACTCCGCCTGACCGATCGACGCTTAGATGAGTTGTTGCGTGAAGCGAGATAGATCTGCGTCGAAATTTAGCAATGACACTTCGGGTTGGAGAAAATAATGCCCACTTCGAGATTTCGTGCTGTCGATATTCCCCCTAACAGGCAGGCAAATCCTTGCAACAATGGATGGGTCCTGCCGCAAATCAATGCTGTCTCACGACCTGCCTGCTATTAAGTGCTGCTCGGACGGCTGGAACGAGTTCCGTTGCAGCCCTCGATTTGAGCACGTATGCACTCGCCCTTGTTGGTACTGCTCCTTCGGCCGCCGCGTAATGGTGATCTGCGGTCAAAAAAATAATCTTCGATGATTCGCAAGTTCGCCGGATCCTTCGGGCAACGTCGAAGCCGTTCAGGCTGGGAAGGGCGATGTCCAACAGGATAAGATCAGGTTGGTGTTCTTCAGCCTTCTGTACGGCTTCCAAGCCATCAGATGCCTCCGCAACGATGACCAGATCGGGTACCTTTTCTAGTAGGCAACGCGCATAATCACGCCATTCCCGGAAATCATCCACTACGAGCACACGAAAACGGTGCATTTCGTCTGCCCCCCTCGTGACCAAGAGATTCGATGTTAAGACGCTCACATCTTCGCAAAACGCCAAAAAGCTCTACAGAAGTCGGTTTTTTGGGAAAGAGCCGGTAGTCTTCCCGCCGCTTAAGCGATCTGCTTCTGGTTTCTCGGTTGGGTTTCCAGTGCGGCGTCGGCCATTTCCAGCCAACGCCGAATTTGTGCTAAGGATTCAGATTCCTCGAATACATCAGGCAAGAGTAATGAATGATGAATTGTGCGATCCCGGTCTTCCGGCTGGTTGCGACGCGGCATGTGGATGAAACCTTTGGCAAGGAACTCCTCACTTCCGTGCCTGAGATGGCAAGAATTGTAGCGAGAGTTTTTCTAATGTTCGATCCGGTGCATTCTGTAGTTCAGATGTTCTAGGGGCGCGTCAGACGGCCCCCAAGAGGATCGTGGGGAACCCTCCTTTCCGCCGTCCTAAGCATGCAAGTGACCGCCAAGCGGACGCCCGTGAAGTGCTGGAGGGTTCTGGGCGTCCTGGAGCAGACGAAGAAATGCATTGCCGAAAGCAAGAAACGGGAAGAGAGTTGCGACAAGCTGCTGGACGACCGGCGGTCACAGCGGAAGAAGGCGGGCTAGATTTCCCATGCCGTTTACATGCCGTTCGCGCGGCATTACATCGAAAACAACGTAAAAACACGCCCTCTGCTGCGTTCCATGTTGTTGTGTTACGTTTGAGCACGGATTCGAGTACGTGACGCGGACGCGCAGACGAGGTTTGGCAGGATCTGGCATTAAGGCGGGAGTGACACCAGTGATACCGTTTTTCGCGAAATTGTAGGCAGCTAGAGAGACTGGAGAAACTCTCGCCTGAGTTGCGAATTCACTTGAACCCCGCATCAACACTGGCTAATTCGCTAACTCTAGGCATCACCTCAAGTTCCCAAAGTGGGCGGAAACGAGTCCCTTCTTCGGCACCACTACTTTTGGAATCTTGAACTTACGCCTCGATTGTGATGACCAAGGTCACTCGGTCGCTGCCGCCGCCCACAAGTTTTTTGCGCTGTTGCCGAACCTCAATGGAAGTATCCGGGCGCGAGTTGGGCAACGCAATCGTCGCCACAGGTTTCGGCAATGACCTCGTACTGGCGAGACGCGAACTTCCGTGTTGCCGACCAACCGTCCAGTGCGGCGAATCTTCTTTCCCCTCTGCATTTTACATCCTGCCGGTCCACAGTTGCTCTGATGTGCGGTTTCGCTGATGCAACTCCTAGAATCGCAGGGATCCGCATGAGTGAATGTGTGCTCTTTCTTAAGCGAGGTGCTGAATGTTCAACCGACGACTTCGACTGTTTTTGCCTTTGGTCCTGATCATCGCGCTGCCGCTGCTGGCGCAGTCCCGTGGTGGAGGAGTGACGATTCATTACGCACTCGCCGGACCATTCCTTGCATTGATTGCCGGAATCCTGATCCTGATTGTGCCGCGCATTTTGAACTACATCGTAGCCATTTATCTGATTCTCGTTGGGCTAATCGGGATATTTGGCCGATGAATCCTCATTTGGGTAAGGGACGTAAGAATAAAAATTCATCTCGAGTGTGCTATCGGTGCGCCACTGCGCGTTTATTTGGCCCAAGTAGGGGATCGATCAATTGGCGTTAACCGCGATAGCAGCATTGAGCTGCAGCTCCTGAAAAAGTCAGGGCCAGAGACTAGCGTAACGCCAGCTAGCGGATCACGACTACTCGGAAACTACTACTTCGGGAATCTCACTTTCCGGTTCGCCGACGATCCACTCGGTGCTGAAAGGGGCGGCGGCCCTTCCGATGAACGATGTTTGCCGCCAATCCGCCGTCCAGCGCCGCCGTCCGGTTTAACGATGAGAAATTGACGGCGCGCCCTCGCTACAGACATTTGCGATTTTCGCTCAGTCACTGTCCCGAGTCCGCAAACGGGCCTGCGAATGGTTTGCCGAGTGCGCCCGAAGGTTGAGCCGTCATGATCAATTTGCAACTGACACCTACGACGACCGAACCGCTGATTTCATTGAACTTCCGTGCCGTTGCAACCCTTTGTGAGACTCGCTTGCTGGCATTGGTCGCTCTTCGTCATTGTCTTCGTATTGCACTCAGCTGAGTTCTTGGGCGAGTCCTATGAGAAGCCCTTCTGGCCCCCGGATGTAGCAGAGCCGATACGCGTCTTTATACTGGACTACTTCGCCTACGAGCTGCGCGCCGCGCTTGCGGAGCCTTTCAAGCGTCTCGTCGATGTCGTCGACGGCGAACATGACGCGGAGGTAGCCTAGAGCATTCACCGGGGCGTTACGGTGATCCGCGACGGCAGGCGGCGTGAGGAAGCGGGAAAGCTCGAGTCGGCCGTGGCCGTCGGGCGTGCGCATCATGGCAATCTCGACGCGCTGATCGTGCAGTCCAGTGACACGTCCGGCCCATTCTCCTTCGATCGTGGCCCGCCCTTCGAGCTCGAGGCCGAGCTCGCGAAAGAAATCAATCGTGCCTCCGAGGTCATCGATGACGATTCCTACGTTGTCCATTCGTTTGAGCGCCATGTGTCCAATTTACATGCTAGCGGTGATCCAACAGCCTCGTTTCCCGAACGCGTCTGTTTCTTATTGGAGGCAGGACACTGGTGAGAGCTCGGCACGTGGTGAGGAAATCGCGCTATTTGCGGCAATTAAGCAACACGCAGATTCTTCCCTCCGCTGGGTTATCGCGAGATTCAGTAATTTTTCAAGCCGCTTTATTGGATGAATTGAGCAACTCGCGAATTTTGTCCAAGACCAGCATGGGCGGCTGGCCTTTCTGCAAAAATGCGTCAACATGGAGACACGCAATTTCTGGAACGTGTGGTACGCCAGAGAGCATGATGATTCGCACATCCGGCTTAATCTGCCTCATAGTTGCGGCGACCTCATCGCCATTGATGTCGGGCAGAACATAATCGAGTAGAACTAAATCAACCGGAGACACGGCAAAAAGCTGGAGACCTTCCTGTGCAGTTCGGGCGGTCGTCACTGAAAATCCCGCGCTCTGCAGGTACAGACACCACCCACCAAGCGAGGTTTCGTAATCATCGATGCAAAGAATGCTTGGGGTGCTCATTGAATCGGCAACACACCTCGGCACGCAGTATAGGCCGCAACGCCACACGGATCAAGGGGATTGACCACATACAGGATAGCCATTGGCGCAAGAGGACACGTTGTGACCGATTACGCTGTGCTCATCATCGCACCGACGCTTCTCAGTCAGAGGGACATCCTAGTGGACAACGGGCCAGCGCGGGACAGCATCTCTCTGCGCGTGTTAAGGAGCACTATGCCTTCCCGTTTGCCTCTCTTTTCCATGTTCCTGCTTCTGTTCGCTTCCGTACTCTCCGACGCCCAAACAGCAACTTGCACTAATTGGGCATTCTTTAACCAGCGGATTGCCAATTCGTTCCATGGCGCCCACGGGATCAATCGTTGGGGTACAGTGGTCGGCAACACCTCTTATGTTGGAAAGGTGCCATACCCTGCATTCGTCCGCTATTCCAACGGCAGCTTGAAAACGTACCTGGCGCCGAACGCATCAAGCACGGTCTTTACCGGGCGCAATGCGCAAGGCGTTACTGTGGGCTACTACACCGACAATACATCTTCGAGCCACACGCATGGCTTGGTTGTTTCAGGATCAAGTATGGTGACTGTAAATTACCCTGGCGCGGCCGATACCTTCCTTCAGGGAATCAACTACTGGGGCACTATCGTAGGGGCTTATTTTTCCCCGGGCTCCTTCATGGAAAAAGCATTTGTACTGAAGAACGGCGTATTCACGCCGATTGTGCCTTTCGGATCTACCTGGAATTCAGCCATGGGCATCAGCGACAAGGGTGTAATCGTCGGGTGGTACTACGACTCTTCGCAGCTAAGCAAGTTCCGCGGCTTCACACTTGCAAACGGCGTCTACACGACCGTGGATCATCCGAAGGGAACGCCTGGCGGTACCCAACTCTACGACATCAATAGTTCGGGCGTGATCGTCGGCAGATACAACGTTGACTTCGGATTTATCTACAGCAACGGCATATTTAAGGATGTCAACGTACCCAATAATCAGTTTTCGAATGTTGAGGGGATCAATGGCTACGGGGATGTCACCGGTATAGCCTACGGGTCCGGTAACTCCGCTTTGTTCACCGCGCGCTGCCAATGAAGCCAGCAAAACCATATTTTGGCGAGGGGGGCGTCCTCACTCAACCGTTGCGCAGCATCGCATCCAACTCGCTCCGTAAGAAGCGCCATGTGCGTCGCTCCGCGCCAGACAGTGCGTGAGCGGGAATCTTGCCTTGGGCTTTGCAAACGGTTCGGTGCTCGGCCCTCGGATACGCTGCGGATTCCTTCGCAGTTCACCATTCCGTGATGTGCGCGGAGAGCCGGTCTTGCTGCGCAGAGTCGGTTGTCATCCGCTGTCTCTGCCTGCCATCTGTTCGGGTGACGTGATTGAACACGAAGAGTTTTCGATAGGACAAGTCCGCGTTGCGATCTGCCAACAGAGTTTCGATATGTGCCGGGTTCAGACTGACTGCAAGTGATTTCCCCTGGAATGAGAAATCCGATTTAACCATCTGATTTGTTTACGCTGCGAGTAGCCGCGTTTGCCCCCTTAGGTGATTCTTCGGAGCAAATACCATCTGCGCTGTAGAGCGATTTTGCTCTGACACCCGGCAAATCTTTCATCTCACACGAATAGTTTTTGTGAATAGCTGATGTCACAGCACGCAAGTGGCTGTAGCTGCACTATGCTCAGAGGTTGTGGAAGTTGGGTCTGATTCTTGCAAGGGGAACCATCGGTCGTGCGAAGGAGGACGCTTATACGGTCCATTCCGGTCCGGGCATTCCAGATTGGAGGCGTCTCGCAATGCAAGGAGAAACGAAAGAACGTTGGATTCAACTTTGCGAACAAGCTGCGGTCGAGCAAGATGATGAGAAGCTGATGAAATTGATCCAAGAAATCAACCGAATGCTGGACGACAAAGACGAACACTTGAAACGGGTTCGGAGGCACAATGTCCACAGTACCAATACCGGACAATGCCAAAAAATATCTGAGTAACCTTGAAGATCTCGTTGCCGCCGGTACATAGCAACTCAGAATCGCCTAACTGAAAAAAGCGGGCCGTTTGGTCGCACAAACAGAACGACCGCCATCTTCGGTTGTTAAAACTGTGCTCCGAGTCAAACCTTCAAAGTAACGCTTGGCATCATACCGGGCCTTGCATGTCTTCAATGAAAGTGCTTTCAGTCGGTAACAACCCGGAGCTTCTTTGGCTGCGAGACGCCGTACTCCGCAGTGCCGGATTTGACGTGATCACAAGCCTTAATCTTCAGGACGGATTGGCAAGAATTGAAGGTGAAGATTGTGGTGTACTGCTGCTGTGCTACTCTCTGCCGTTCCTCTCGCGCAAACGGCTGGCCGACAGCTTCCGAGCGAACTGCCCTCAAGGTCGGATTGTCACGATCATGAATGAAAAAGGCGAGCCGGAGTTCGCGGATTTGGTTATCTATGGCGTGGATGGGCCGGAAGCTCTGATTGAGGCAATCCGCGCTGCTTAGGCCGAACGTCTAACTTGCCCCTCCAATTCTAGAGCCTTGCGATAGTGCCCAAGGGCCAACTGGGCGGCCCCGAATTTCAGCTTCTAGTCGGTTGCGTTCCCTTTGCGTTCGCCTGTTTTGCATAATAAGCCTGTTCAATTCGCCAACAAACGCCAACGCGATACAAGGCCTTCTGGCTTACGGGTCTGTGACTCCGATTTGGCCCAACTAATAGTCCGTTGTGCGTCAGTCCTTGCCACTTTTTTGTGACCAGCATGCTCGTTCGATAAACCAA
>Ga0070681_10001564_pt1 | contig 20303 bp, 16 predicted proteins | sample KBSC83BmetaG_FD_65650 | JGI IMG/M metagenome (GOLD analysis project Ga0070681, IMG submission 65650) | Corn rhizosphere microbial communities from Kellogg Biological Station, Michigan, USA - KBS C8-3B metaG | ecosystem: Host-associated > Plants > Roots > Rhizosphere | place: USA: Michigan... | reverse complement strand
GCCGCCGGCATGGTCGCGGCCAATGCGCTCTACAATGTCGCCAAGCCCGACGGGCTCACCATCGGCTTCATGGCCTCGATCACCAATGACGGGCTGCTCGGCGGGCCGGGCGTGAAGTTCGAGCTCACAAAGTTCGGCCTGCTCGCCGCCATCCCCTCGACGCAGGTGACGCTGGTGCGGCACGATACCGGCGCCGCGGCACCACGCGACCTGCTCCATCCGAAGCAGCCGCTGAACTATGCCCAATATGGCGGCTGGGTGGGCGTCGCCGGCCGGCTGTTTCTCGACATGATCGGCGCGCCCTACAAATACGTCACCGGCTATGACGGCCAGGCCGGCACCCTGCTCGCGATCCGCACCGGCGAAGCGAGTGTCGCCGATGCCGGGGCGGCGCTCTACATGCCGAACGCCGACTCCTGGAAGCGCGAGGGCCTGTTCGATGCGCTCGCGCAGCGCGGCGAGCTCGGCGAGGACGGCAATTTCCACCGCAGCGCGATGCTGCCCAACCTGCCGACCGTCGCCGAGGCGGTCGCCGAGCTCAATCCGGCGGCGCTGAAGACCGCACAGTTTTCCGCCTATCATCACACTGTCGGCGCCAATCTCGGACAGTACCTCATCATCCTGCCGCCGAGGAGCGATCCCGACATCCTCCGCGTGCTGGCCCGCGCTACCGCCGAGGCCTTCCGCGATCCGCAGGCGATCGCCACCGCCAAAGAAAAGCTGCATCTCGACTACAGTTTCATGGACAGCGCCCAGGCGACGCGCTTCATCGGGCAGCTGCAGCGCGATCTCGAGGCCGATCCCGCCGGCGCCGAGGTCATGCGGACGATGATTCGGCAGTAGACCTACGAAGGGTCAGCGATGCGCCTCGCCGGCTCCGGCGCCTTCCTTGGCGCCGTTCCATTGCCCGGCCGGCATGTCGCCCATGACCACGCGATTGCGGCCGGCATGCTTGGCTTCGTAGAGCGCGATATCGGAGCGCTTGAGCGCCTGCTCGAGCGATTCGCCGTCGGCCACCTCGACGAGGCCGATACTGGCCGTGAAGCTGAGCGGCCCGCTGCGCGTATCGATGACGATCTCGCTGATGGCGTTGCGCACGCGCTCGGCCACGATATAGGCGCCCTGCAGGGCGGTCATGGGCAGCAGCGCCACGAATTCCTCGCCGCCGATGCGCGCGAAAATGTCTTCCGTGCGCAGCGCCTTCCGCGCCGTGCGCGAGGTGGCGATGATCGCTTCGTCGCCGACGTCATGGCCATAGACGTCATTGACCCGCTTGAAATGGTCGATGTCGAGGATGAGGCAGCTCACGGCGTGGTGATAACGCCGCATGCGGGCCAGCTCCTTGCCCGAGAGATCGGTGAAATGCCGCCGGTTGAACTGGCCGGTCAAGGGATCGGTGCTGGCGAGCCGCCGCAGCTCCGACACCGCGCGCGCCATGGTGAGATGGTTGAGGATGCGCGCATAGACGATCAGCGAGGATAGCGGCCGCGCGATATAGTCGATGGCGCCCAGCATCAGCCCGCGTGCCTCGTCGTCCTCGTTGGCCCGCTGATTGATCAGCACGATCGGGATGTCGCGGCTGGCGGGGTTGTTCTTGATGGTGCGGCAGATCTCATAGCCGTCGAGATCGGGCGTCGCGACATCGACCAGCACCAGATCGGGCATGAGTCGCTCGACCGCGGCGACCGCCTGCTCGCCGTCGCCGGCCACCTCGATCACCGCCTCGCTGCCGAACTGCCCGTCGAGATGCACGAGGCTCTCGGGGCGGCGGTCGACCAGCAATATTTTCCAGGGGTCCTGAGCGTCAGCCATCCGCAATCCCACGCCTCGAGAAGGCGAGCCCGCCCCGACAAGGGCGGTCCTACCGTCGCATGTCCAAAGCCGGAAAGGCAACCGCCCCGGCCGTTGCCGCCGGGCAGGGCCGACGGATGCAGCAAAAAGCCCGGCTTATCTCGCGCACCGGAAGGGCCGGCCGGCGCCGCCTGGGCTGTTGCCGTCATTCCCGGACGATGTTTCCTCCCCCAACGCGGGACCGGGCGATGCGGCCCTTTTGTCTTGGAAGGAGCCTGCCGCGGTCTTCGGATTGACGGGTTCGAGAGGCCGGGCGCAGGCTTGTCGGCAGCAAGCCTCGAAACCTGGCCAATAGGGGTAACCGAGCATGCGCATCCCAGCCTGTGGCGGGTCGCTTGTCCTTCTCGCGGCTTTGACGATGATCCCGGCCGCTTGCCGCGCCGATGCGGTGGCCGATTTCTACCACGGCAAGGAGGTGCGCCTCATCATCAGCTCCTCGGTGGGCGGCGGCTACGACACCTATGCCCGCGCCGTGGCGAAGCATCTCGGCGATCACATTCCCGGCAATCCCACCATCGTGCCGCAGAACATGCCGGCGGCCGGCGGGCTCGGCGCCGCCAACCACGTCTACAATCTCGCGGCCAAGGACGGCACGGTGATCGGCGCGCTGCAGAACACCGTGCCCTTCGAGCCCTTCTTCTACAACAAGCAGGCGCAGTTCGACGCGACCAAGTTCAACTGGCTCGGCACGCCGACGACCGAGGTCGGGCTCTATCTCGTCTGGCACGGCTCGAAGGTGCAGAGCCTGAAAGACGCGCAGAGCATGGAGTTCATGGCCGGCGGCGCGGGCGCCGCCTCGACCCCGGCCTTCTACGGCCGCATCTTCAACCAGATCTTCGGCATGAAGGCGCGCCTGATCACGGGATATCCCGGACAGAACGAGATCCTGCTGGCGATGGAGACCGGCGAGGTCGAGGCCATGCCCTCGCCCTTCTGGTCGAGCATCAAGGTGGCGCGGCCGACCTGGTACAAGGATCATATCGCGCGCTTCCTGTTCCAGTACGGCATCGCGCCGCATCCCGATCTGAAGGACGTGCCCTTCGCCGCCGATCTCTTGCACAACGATGCCGACAAGGCGCTGCTGGCAGCAGCAGCAGCGCCGCTCGGTCTCGGGCGCCCGTACGCGGCGCCGCCGGGCGTGCCCGCCGACCGCGTCGCCGCGCTCAAGGCGGCGATGATCGCAACCTTCACCGATCCGCGCTTCCGCGCCGATTGCGCCGAGCAGCGCATGGAATGCACCGACATGAAGACCGGCGAGCAGATGGCCGATCTCATCAAGCGCGTCTATGCCACGCCCGAGCCGGTGCGCCAGCGGCTGGTCGAGATCTACCAGGTCGGGCTCGGCGAGGAAAAGAAGTGACTATCGAGCGCCATCGCGCTCGATAGTCATGCTCGGGCTTGTCCCGAGCATCCACGCCTTTCTACGCAGCGATCATCGCCTCGGAGAAAGGCGTGGACCCTCGCGACAAGCGCGAGGGTGACGCTAGAGAAAAGCCCGGTTACTCCGCCGCAGCGCGGCCGTCGCAGCGCTTCAGCAGCTGCTTGGAGCGGGCGATGGCTTCGCGCAGATCGCTCGAGCGCACGGGGTCGGCGATGCTCGACTGGATCTGGCTCACCAGATGATCGAGCTGGCTCTTCAGCTCATTGAGCGTGGGCATCATGGTCTGTCTCCTTGATCCAAATATAATCAGCGGAATTGCTGGGTCTCGGTCGAGGCGGCAAGGGCAGTCGTCTCGGACTGGGTGTTGAGGGCGAGGCTCACCGCGTCGAAATAGCCGGTGCCGACCTCGCGCTGATGCTTGACCGCGGTATAGCCCCTCGCTTCCGCGGCGAACTCGGCTTCCTGCAGCGCGCAATAGGCGCTCATGCCGCGGTCGTGGAAATCCTCGGCGAGCGCGAAGCTCGCATGGTTGAGGCTGTGGAAGCCGGCGAGGGTCACGAACTGGAACCGGAAGCCCATTTCGGCCAGCGCTTCCTGGAAGCGCGCGATGGTCGGCTTGTCGAGCGCCGTCCAATTGAAGCTCGGCGAGCAATTATAGGCGAGCAGCTTGCCGGGGAAGTGCTTGCGCACGCCATCGGCGAAGTGCCGGGCCTCGTCGAGATCCGGACGTGAGCTTTCATACCAGAGGAGATCGGCATAGGGCGCGTAGGCGCGCGCGCGGGCGACGCAATAGTCGACGCCGATGTCCGGCTTGAGGCGGTAGAAGCCGTCGGCAGTGCGCTCGCCGGTGAGGTAGGGATGGTCGCGCTCGTCCATGTCCGAGGTCAGCAGCTTGGCGCTTTCCGCATCGGTGCGGGCGATGATGAGCGTCGTCGTGCCCGAGACGTCGGCCGCGAGTCGCGCCGCATTGAGGGTGCGGATGAAGCTCTTGATCGGCACCAGAACCTTGCCGCCCATATGGCCGCATTTCTTCTCCGAGGCGAGCTGGTCCTCGAAATGCACCCCGGCGACGCCGGCCTCGATCATGCCCTTCATCAGCTCGAAGGCATTGAGCGGCCCGCCGAAGCCGGCCTCGGCATCGGCGATGATCGGCGCGAACCAGTTGATGCCGGTCTTGCCTTCCATGTGATGGATCTGGTCGGCGCGCATCAGCGCCTGGTTGATGCGCTTGGCGGCCGCCGGCACCGAATTCGCGGGATAGAGGCTCTGATCGGGATAGGTCTGGCCGGCCAGGTTGGCGTCGGCGGCGACCTGCCAGCCCGAGAGATAGACCGCCTCCATGCCCGCCTTCACCATCTGCACGGCCTGGCCGCCGGTGAGCGCGCCGAGGCAGGCGACATAGGGCTTGGTGTGGAGCAGCTCCCACAGCCGTCGCGCGCCGAGCTCGGCCAGCGTGTGCTGGATGCGGATCGAGCCGGCGAGCCGTGCCACGTCGGCGTCGCTGTAGTCGCGGCGAATCTGGGCAAAGCGCCCCTGCTCGGAATGGGTACGCTCGAAGGCTTGGGGTCTATCGTCGCGTGGGCTCATCGCTGCTCTCCTTCCCCGGTACGGGGGTTCGCTGCACTGCGATATCGCAAACACAACGCGATTTCGCCAGAGTCGAGGCGCGACCAACGGCCGAAAAAGGGTGGATCTGTAAAAGCTTTACAAGATCGTCTTGTAAAGTTGAGCGTTGTGAAAAGCGGTAGCGCGGCCTAACTTTCTGCAGCGCACAAGCGGCGGAGGCAGCCATGCCCGCGAAGCTGATGCTCGGCCACAAGGTGCGGCGCTTGCGCCGCGAATCGAGCCTGAGCCAGGCACAAATGGCGGAGCAGCTCGCGATATCGCCGAGCTATCTCAATCTCATCGAGCACAATCAGCGGCCGGTGACGGTCGCCCTCCTGCTCAAGCTGGCGCAGAATTTCGGCATCGATCTGCAGAGCTTCGCCGAGGATGACGAGGCGCGGCTGCTCGGTGGCTTGCGCGAGGTGCTGACCGACGCCCTGTTCCGCGAATCCGATCTCGGCCGCCAGGATCTGCGCGAGCTCGTCGCCGCGACGCCGGGCATGGCCGAGGCGATGATCCAGCTCTATGGCGCCTATCGCCAGGCGCGGCTCGAGCTCGAGGCGCTGGCCGGGGACGGCGCCAGTCCCGGCCCTGCGCCGCATGCTTTGCCGCCCATCGAGGCGGCGCGTGATTTCTTCCAGGCCGAGCTCAATCATTTTCCGGAGATCGAGGCGGCGGCCGAGGATCTGTGGCGCCGCGCGGCGCTCGATCCCAATGCACTCTTCGCGAGCCTCGCGAGCTACACCGATGCGGCGCACGGCTTGCGCGTCCAGCTCATGCCTGTCTCGGTCATGGGCGCCATGATCCGGCGGCACGATCCGCACCGCAAAAGGCTGCTGCTGTCGGAGATGCTGCCGCCGTCGGGGCGCGCCTTTCAGCTCGCCTGCGCCATCGCCTTCCTCGAATATCAGCCGGCGATCGATGCCGTGCTGGCACGCGTCGCCGACGAGGCGGCGCGCACCCTGGTGCGCATCGGCCTCGTCAACTATTTCGCCGGCGCCGTGCTGCTGCCCTATGCGCGCTTTCTCGAGACCGCCGAGGCGGAGCGTCACGATCTCGCGGTGCTGGGGGCGCGCTTCGGCGCGAGCTTCGAGCAGCTCTGCCATCGCCTGACCACGCTGCAGCGCCCATCGGCCAAGGGCGTGCCCTTCTTCATGATCCGCGTCGATGCGGCCGGCAACGTCTCCAAGCGCTTCAGCGCCAACTCGCTGCATTTCGCGCGCTTCGGCGGCGCCTGCCCGATCTGGAACGTGCATCACGCGTTTCAGGCGCCCGGCCAGACCCTGGCCCAGCTCGCCGAGATGCCCGACGGCGAGCGTTATCTCTCGATCGCACGCACCGTCTCGAAGCCGTGGCGCGCCGGACCGTTGCGCGCCGCGCAATATTCGGTGGCGCTCGGCTGCGAGGCGCGCCACGCCGGCCGGCTGGTCTATGCCGATGCGCTCGGCCTCGGTGCCGCCGAGACGCCCGATCCGATCGGCGTCACCTGCCGCGCCTGCCCGCGCGAAGCCTGCGCCCACCGCGCCTCTCCCGCCGCCCACCAGGAGATCCCGCGCACCGATTACATCCGCACCGATCCGCTGTTCGCGGGATAGGGCAGCCTTTATTCGAGAAATTGCTTGGCGCGCATGGCGATCGGCTTCGGTGTCTTCAGCACGTCGGCGACCACCTTCTGCAGCGCCAGGCCGGAAACGGGATCGATCTCGAATCCGGCGGTCGTCGTCTCGGCTCTGAAGTCCGGGTCCTGCATGGTCGCGTCGAAGGCGGCGCGCAGGGCTGCGACGCGCTCGGGCGGCGTGCCGGGCGTGGTGGCGAGCGGGCGGCCCATCAGCGTGCCGGAGACGATGAGCGCGATGAGCTGGCGCTCCTCGTCGCTCTTGGCGAGATCGAGCACCGACGGCGCCTTGAGATCGGTGGCGGGCGGTCCGGCCTGCGCGATCACGGTGATCAGCTTGTCGCGCAGCCAGTCGGGCTTGGTCGCCTTCCAGCTCGACCAGGTGTTGTTGCGCGCCCCGACCTCGCCGCGCTCCATCGCGAGATTGATGTCGTTGCCGCCGGCATAGCCGGTGATGATCTTGAATTTCGTGCCGAGCAGCTCGTTCATCACGGCCGGGAAAGTGTAGGTGATGGCGCCGCGGCCGCTGGCGCCCGCCACGACCTCCTTCTGCCGCGCCTGCTCGATCGAGATGACGCCGGTGGTGTGCCACACCGCCATGGTCTCGATGGTGGCCGCGATCGAGCCGATCCATTGGAAGGCGTTGGCGTCGAACTGCACGCCCTGCCCACCGACCGCCTGAATGGCCGGGAAGGAGTTGGCGATCATGCCGATATAGGTGCCGTCGCGCGGCGCCACCTCGTAGAGGTAATTGGCCATCTTCAAGCCGCCAGCGCCGACCATGTTCTCGGGCACGACGGTCGGGGCGCCCGGAATATGGCGGCCGATATATTTCGCGGTGAGCCGTGCCTGGATGTCGTACTCGCCGCCGACGCCGACGCCGATCAGCACATGCACGACCTTGCCGCGATAGAAATCGCCGACCGGCTGCGCCTGAACGGCGGTACCGGCGAGCAGCGCGGCGGAAGCGAGGCAGGCGAGCAGAAAGGGCCGCATTTGGCGCATCTCCATGGCTTGGCAGCGGGCGACAGGCATGAGCTTTAGCATGGCGGGACGCCGCTGCGTCAACCCGCACCTATCCCTTCGGCGTAAGCCCTGCCCTTTCTCCCGTGAAAGCCGGGATCGGCGCGGCTACAATTGCCGCCATGGTCTGGCTGCGCTCCATCCGCGGACGCCTCATCCTGCTGGTCACGCTGGCTGCCCTGCCGGCGCTGGTCCTGCTCGGCTTCTCGAGCTGGAATACCGGGCGCATGCAGACCGAGACGGCGCTCTCCGATGCCTCGCGCGTCGCGGCGCTGATCGCCGGCGAGCATGAGCAGATGCTGGGCTCGACCTTCGGTCTCATGCGTGCCATGGCGCTGACCGAGGAGCTGCGCGGTGCCGATGCCGGGCGCTGCCAGGCCTTTCTGCAGCGCACCCTCAGGCTGCAGACCGTCTATATCGCCTTTGCGCGGCTCACGCCGGACGGCAAGGTCGATTGCAGCAGCGGCACCGACAGCCAGCTTTTCGCCGCCAACGATATTGCCAGCCTCACCCAGGGCTGGGACGACGAATATCTGGTCCTGCCCTATGCCGCCGCCGGGCCGGACCGGCAGCCGGTGACGCTGGTCACGCGCCGCGTCATGGATGCGGGCGGACATGTCGCGGGCTATCTGCGCGCCGCCATCGGGCTCGAGTGGCTCGGCGAAAGCTTCGGCTCGATCAACCTGCCGCGCGGCTCGCTGATGCTGGTCGCGGGATCGGACGGCCGCGTGCTGATCAGCTTTCCCGAACGCCCCGCCCTGATCGGACGCTCGCTCGCCGATTTGCCGCTCGGCCAGGCGATGCAAAAGGAGCCGCAGGGTGCCGCCATCGCCGACATTGACGGAACGGAGCGGGTTTTCGGCTTCCACCCGCTGGCCGGACCGGCGACGCGCACGGCCATCCTGGTCGGCGTGCCCAAGGAAACCGCGCTCGCCATCGCCTTCGCGCTGCAGCGCTACAATCTCGCCGCCATCCTGATCGCTTTGGTCGGCGTCGCGGTGACCACCTGGTTCGCCTCGAACAACCTGGTTCTACGCTGGACAGACCGCATGCTGAATGCGGCGCGTACCGTGACCGCCGGCCAGTATCTGGCCCGCGTCGGCGGCCCTTACGATCGCGGCGAGCTCGGCGAGCTCGCGCGCAGCTTCGACCGCATGCTCGACGAGGTGGTGCGGCGCGAGCGCGAGCTGCAACAGCGCGAGGAATGGTTCCGCTCGGTCGTGCAATATTCCAGCGACATGATCACCATCATCGACGGTGATGGGCGCTACCGCTATGTCAGCCCGGCCATCGAGCGCGTGCTCGGCTACTCGGTCGATCAGTTGCAGGAAAGCCTGTCCGGCGATCTCGTCCATCCCGACGAGCAGCGGCGCTATGGCGAGATCATGCGCTATCTGATGGGCCAGCCGAACCGGGTCGCCGCCTCCGAGCATCGGCTGCGCCATGCCGATGGGCGCTATATCGCCATCGAATCGCTGGGCGTCAATCTGCTCGACAATCCGGCGGTGCGCGGCATCGTCATCAATAGCCGCGACGTGACGCGCCGGCGCCGCGTCGAGGAGCTGCTCCGCCTGGTGACCTCGGCCGTCGACCAGGCCCATGACGGGGTGCTCATCACCACCGCGCCGCCCGGCGATGCCCAACCGCAGATCGTCTATGTCAATCCCGCCCTCATCACGATGACGGGGCTGGCCGAGCACGAGCTCATCGGCACCAGCCCGGCGATCTTCGATACCGGGCGCGACCCGCCGCATGTGCTGGCCGAGATCCGCGAATGTCTTGCGGCGGGCGCCAATCGCCGCTTCACCTTCCAGTTCCATACGCGCGACCGGCGCGACATCCCGATCGAGCTGCACATCACGGCCCTGAAAGACGAGAACGGCCATGTCACGCATTTCGTGTCCTTCTGGCGCGACATCACCGAGCAGCGCCAGGCGGAGAGCGAGCGCGAACGGCTCGAGGCGACGCTGCGCCAGGCGCTCAAGATGGAAGCGGTCGGCACGCTGGCCGGCGGCATTGCCCACGATTTCAACAATGTGCTGCTGCCGATGATGATGCTGACCCAGCTCACCATCAGCCGCCTGCCGGCCGACAGCCGCGAGCGCCAGGACCTCACGCGCGTGCTGATGTCGCAGAAGCGCGCCAAATCCCTGGTCGGGCAGATCCTCGCCTTCAGCCGCGGCTCGTCGGGCGAATATGGCGAGGTCGATCTGCGCGCCATCTGCCAGGAGACGCTGAACCTGCTGCGTGCCACCTTGCCGGCCACCGTCACCCTCCTCGACCGGCTCGCCGACACCCCGCCCGTGCTCGCCGATTCGACGCAAGTCCAGCAGGTGCTGATGAATCTCTGCGGCAATGCCGCGCAAGCCATGCCCAACGGCAAGGGCACCATCACGGTCTCGCTCGATGCGGTCGATCTCGCCGGCGCCAACCGGCCGACCGGCCTCCCCCCGGGACGCTATTGCCGGCTGGTCGTCGAGGATGACGGCAGCGGCATCGCGCCCGACATCATCGAGCGCATCTTCGATCCCTTCTTCACCACCAAGGAGGTCGGCGTCGGCACCGGCCTCGGCCTGTCGGTCGTGCACGGCATCGTCACCGCGCACAAGGGCAGCATCACCGTCACCTCGCGTCCGGAAGAGGGCGCCGCCTTCACCATCTACCTGCCGGTCGCGCAGAGCGCGCAACAGGCGGCTGAGTAGATCTCCCGCTTCGGCAAACAGAACCGTCATGGCCGGGCTTGACCCGGCCATCCACGTCGTCGGAGCGATCACCGCAAGACGAGCGGCATCGCCGCCGTGGTGATTCCTTCCGGCACTTTCCAGATGGAAGCACGTGGATGGCCGGGTCAAGCCCGGTCATGACGAAGGGAGAATGCAGCCCTAATCCCGGAAATTGATGTATTGCAGCGGCTGCTCGATCTTCATGCCGCGCACCAGCGCAATCGCATCCTGCAGATCGTCGCGCTTCTTGCCGGTGATCCGGAGCTCGTCGCCCTGGATCGCGGCCTGCACCTTGAGCTTCGAATCCTTGATCTCCTTGGCGATCTTCTTGGCAAGGTCGGAGGCGATGCCCTGCTTCACCAGCACGGTCTGGCGCAGCGAATTGCCGGTGGCCTTCTCCGGCGGCTTGTAGTCGAGGGCACCGGGGTCGATCTTGCGGCGGGTGAAATGGACCTTCATCAGCTCATGCATCTGTTTGAGCTTGAGATCGTCGTCGGCGAGCACGGTCAGGCTCTCTTCCGACCGGGTCACGCTGCATTTGCTGCCCTTGAAATCGAACCGGGTGCCGATCTCGCGCATGATGCCGGCGACGGCATTGTCGACCTCGGCGAGGTCGGTCTTTGAGACGATATCGAAGGAAGGCATGGGCCTCGAGCCTGGTCGAAAGAGGGAGCGGCAGGCTCGTCAGGGCCGCCGCCGGGCGCAAGCGGAAAATGGGCGGGGGCGCCGGCCACGCCCCGCCAGGCCGGCAGCCCAGCCTCCGCAGCCCAAAGTGCGGAGGGCGCCGCCCAACGAGACCGGTCAGGCGCGAGCCAAACAGGGGCGACCTTCAAGATTTTGTTGGCGGATGCGGCAAATCGTCATCATATTGTGCGCCGTTGGAGCTAGCCCCATCTTTAGGGGGCCGAGTTCGGATGTCGGGCGTTCACCGCAATGGGCGCCCAATCAGGCGCCGAGACTCCGCTGCCGCTTTAACCTTTGGCAAGCGGGCTCAGTTAACCTTTGCGGACGGGCGTGTTGGCCCGGCGGCGATTGGGAATGGGTAGGGTTTGAATGTGGTACTCGGTCTATGAGGCGTTCAACGCGGCCCTCGGGCCGGCGCGGCTCCTCAACGCGGTAACCAGGGGTTTGACGCAGCATCCGGCCTCGCTCCTCGCCTACACCCATTTCGGCCATTCGATGGCCGCCGGCACCGAAGTTCTCGACAGCGTCATCCGCAATCGCGGCAAGCCCGACTGGGGCATCGACAGCGTCGCGCTGGCCGGCGAGCTCGTCCCGGTCTCGGCGGAGATCGTGGCGACGCGCAGCTTCTGCCGCCTGGTGCGCTTCCGCCCCATGCATGACCGCGCCTTGCCCAAGGTGCTGGTGGTCGCGCCGATGTCCGGCCATCACGCGACGCTGTTGCGCGGCACGGTGGCGGCGCTCGTCGCCGAGCATGAGGTCTACATCACCGATTGGGTCGATGCGCGCTTCGTGCCGCGCGACCGCGGCGCTTTCGGGCTCGATTCCTATATCGACCATGTCATGAGCTTCATGCGCCAGCTGCAGCCGAGCCTGCATGTCGTCGCCGTCTGCCAGCCGGCACCGCTGGTGTTGAGCGCGGTGGCGCTGCTCGCCGCTGCCGGCGATTCGGCGCAGCCCGCGACCATGACGCTGATGGGCGGCCCGATCGACACGGCGGCCGCCGAGACGGTGGCAACGCGGCTCGCCTCGTCGCGGCCGCTCTCCTGGTTCGAGAATTCGCTGATCACCACCGTGCCCGAATCCTATCCGGGCGCCACCCGCCGGGTCTATCCGGGCTTCATCCAGCTCGGCTCCTTCCTGATGATGAATCCGATGCGCCATATCCAGGCGCATGTCGACATGTTCCATCATCTGGTGCGCGGCGACGGCGAATCGGCCGAGGCGCATCGCCGCTTCTATGACGAATATCTCTCGGTCATGGATGTGACGGCGGATTTCTATCTCGAGACCATCGACAGCATCTTCCAACGGAACCGCGTCGCCAACGGCACGATGGTGTGGCGCGACGAGCCGGTCGAGCCGGCGGCGATCGAGAAGACCGCGCTCATGACCATCGAGGGCGAGCTCGACGACATCTCGGCCCCGGGCCAGACCGTGGTCGCGCATCGGCTGTGCACGGGCATCGCTGAATCGCGCCGCGAGCATCATCTGCAGGCCGGCGTCGGCCATTACGGCATCTTCAACGGCCGCCGCTGGCGCGAGCAGATCATGCCGAGCATCGCCGCCTTCATTCGCAAGCACGGCTAGACGGCCTTACGGCGAATTCCTGCAGAATTCGCCTGCCGGCCCCGGCAAAATTCCTGACAGGAATTTTGCCTAGGGCATCTCCCCCTGCCTTGCGGCGACGACCAGCGGATCGGGGCGCTTGTCGCGCATGGTGACGAATTCCTCGGCGGCCGTCGGGTGGATGCCGACCGTCTGGTCGAATTGCCGCTTGGTGGCACCGGCTTTCAGCGCCACGGCGAGGCCCTGGACGATCTCCGGCGCATCCGGCCCCATCATATGCACGCCGACGACGCGGTCGCCGGCGCGCTCGACGATCAGCTTCATGAAGGTGCGGTCCTCGCGCCCGGAGAGCGTCGCCTTCAGCGGCCGGAACTTGCTCTCATAGACGTCGACTTCGCCATGCCGCTTGCGCGCCTGCTCCTCGGTCAGCCCGACCGTGCCGATGGTTGGCGTGCTGAACACCGCGGTCGGCACGCCCTCCCGATCGAAGCGCGTCGCAAGCCCGCCATAGAGCCGGTCGACCAGGGCGCGCGCCTCGGCGATCGCGACCGGCGTCAGGTTGAGCCGATTGGTGACATCGCCCACCGCATAGATGTTCGGAATGCTCGTCACTTGCGAATCGTCGACGCGGACCGCACCGTCGCCGTCGGTTCGGACGCCGACCGTCTCGAGCCCGAGATTGGCGGTATTGGGTGCGCGGCCGGTACCGCACAGGAAGAGATCGGCATCGACGGTCTCGCCGGTCGCAAGCGTGCCGCGAATGCCGTCGCCCCGCTTCTCGACAGAGGCGAGCAGCACGCCGCTGCGGACGCGAATGCCGCGCGCCCGGTACATCGCCATCAAATGGTCACGCACGTCCTCGTCGAATCCGCGCAGGAGCTTGTCGGCGCGGATCAGCATCTCGACCTCGATTCCGGCCATATGGAAGATGCCGGCGAACTCGACCGCGATGTAGCCGCCCCCGGTTATGACGATACGTCGCGGCAGGGATTCGAGGTCGAGCGCCTCGTTCGAGGTGATGAAGTGCTCGGAACCGGGAATATTGGGCACGGTCGGCCAGCCGCCGGTCGCGATCATGATGCGCTCGGCTGTCACCTTTTCGGCGCCGATGCGCACAGTGTGCGGATCCTCCAGCACGCCGCGGCCGCTGAGCATTGTGACGCCGGCCTTTTCGAGCAGGGCGATGTAGATGCCGTTGAGCCGGTCGAGCTCCTTGTCCTTGGCGGCGATGAGCTTCGCCCAGTCGAGGCGGCTCTCGCCGATCTCCCAGCCATAGCCGGCGGCATCCTCGAGCTCCTCGGCGAAATGCGCGCCATAGACCAGGAGCTTTTTCGGGATGCAGCCGCGCAACACGCAGGTGCCGCCGATGCGGCTCGCCTCGACGATGGCCACCCGGGCGCCGTGAGCGGCGGCGCGCCGGCTGCCCGCAACGCCGCCCGACCCGGCGCCGATGGTGAGGAGATCGAAATCGTATTTCGCCATGCTAGCCCCGATCTTCCCTTTGCGAGACGGGACTATAGGATAGGCGGCTTTCTGCCGACCAGCCCGATCCCCCGCCTCCACTCCGCGTAAAGATGGTTCGCCGCTTCATCCTTTGCGACCTCGACGGCACGCTGGTCGACAGCGCGCCCGACCTCGCCGCCGCCCTCAACCGGCTGCTCCAGGCATCGGGCCGCGCGCCGCTCGATCAGCCGACGGTGCGCCGCTTCATCGGCGACGGCACGCGCAAGCTGGTCGAGCGCGGCTTCGCGGCGACGGGCGCCGCCCTCGCAGCGCCGGCGCTCGATGACGCGCTGGCGCGCTTCATGGCGGATTACTCCGCCCATGCCGTCGACAGCACCCGGCCCTATCCGGGTGTCGTCGAGACGCTCACCTTGCTGCGCGAAAACGGCGCCGTGCTCGGCATCTGCACCAACAAGCCGGAAGCGCCGACGCGCATCATGCTGGAAGCGCTCGGCCTATCGGCTTTTTTCTCCGGCATCAGTGCCGGCGATTCCGGCGCGACGCGCAAGCCCGATCCCGGCCATGTGCGAGATGCGCTGACTCGCATCGGCGCCGATCCGGCGCTGACGGCGATGGTCGGCGACAGCGAGCACGACATCGCCGCCGGCCGCGCCGCCGGCCTGAAGACGATCGTGGTGACTTACGGCTATGCGCGCGAGCCTTACGAGACGATGGGGGCGACGCGGATGATCGCGCGGTTCGACGCGCTGCCGGAGGCGCTGGCGGCCATCGGGCTCTGAGCTATTGCAGATCCGCCACGCTCGGCCGTGGCGTTCCGGGCACCACCGCGGTCAGATAGAGCGTGAAGGCGCCGAGCGAGCCTTCGCCGCGAATGCGCACCGGCAAAGCGGGCAGGCCGGGCAGCACGCGCATCGCCCAGCTGCGATAGACGACCTTCTCGGGCTGCGCCTGGTCGTAGCCGCCCGAGCTCGGCCGGCGGTTGAAGCCGGCGATCTTCTCGATGCTGAAATCGCACACCTGGGCGACGCCGTCATAGGGGCTGTGGCGATTGGGCTCGAGCGTCTGCATGCCGGCATCGCTCACCGCTATGTCGAAGCGCCGACGGCCGTCGAATACGCGCTCGGTCGCCTGGCAGCCTTCGCCATGCGCGACGCGCTGCACGAGATCGAGCACGGCGCTCAAGGGATCCACCGTGTTCTTCTGCTGCTCCGGCGTGACCGGATCGCGGTCGTCGCTGGTGGGCGGCGGGTCGACGGTAGCGACCGGCACGCCGCTGGCGTAATCGATCGTCACGCGCCTGGGGGTGCCGTGAAAGCGGTTGAGGCTGCGCAGCAGCTGCGGTGCAGGGCGGTGGCCGACGAGCTGTCCCTCGGCCAGGCTGCTCGATACCCAGCGCATGAAGAAATCGACCACGCCCTTGGTCGTGCCGCGCAGCGCGATGTCGTAGCGGTCGCTGTCGAGCGCGAGCGCGACCGAGAAATCGAGGGGATGCAGCCCGATCGTGTAAAGCTGGTAGGACAGGGTGGCGCTATGCACGGCGCCCCCCGGCGGCACGCGCGCCGTCTCGGGCGCGGCGTCGGCCGCCGCCGCCAGGAGCAGACCGGCCGCCGCCCAGCCCAGATAGGATGGCATTCGCATGCGAGGGCAACGCGCGAGACGGCCAAGCCTTTGCAGCCATGCCCAGCCCGAGCTATCCTCGGACCAGCAAGGGCTTGGCGGTTTTTCTCCCATGACAGCATCCTACCATAGCAGGCCGAGCCTCCGCATCGCGCGGCGCGGCGCCCTGCTGCTCGCTTCCTTCGGCATCCTGCTCACGCTCAGCGGTTGCATCGACGCCGAATGCCCGCATGAGTTCGCGCGCCCGCTCGATCGCGCGCGCTATTGCGGCCCCAGCACGCCGTAAGGCGCGTCTCTCACCGAACCGGGAACGCGGCCTAATCGGCCGCCGCGGTGCCGGGCTTGCGTACGGCGCCCGAACGCAGCGGCACCTCGGGCAGCGCCAGCGCTGCGACGAGCCCGCAGGCGACGATCGCCGCATTGATCGCAAAGAGCGGGAAGAAGGCGGTCTCGAGCGCCGCCACCAGGCTTTCGCGCGAACTCTCGGGCAGGGTGGCGATGGCCGCCGCGCCGCCGCGCAGGAAGGCCATGTCGACCGGCGCGGCGCCGCCGGCGAGCCGGCTGTTCACGGCGGCGATCAGTACCGATCCGAGGAGTGCGATGCTGAAGGACGCGCCGAGCGAGCGGAAGAAGGCGATCGAGGAGGTGCCGGCGCCGATGTCGCCCGGCGGCGCCGCGTTCTGCACCGCGACCAGCGTCACCGGCATGACGGCGCCGATGCCAAGACCGAACAGGGCGAAAATCAGGATGGCATTCGAATCGGATGAGCCGCGGCCGAGCCCCGCGATCAGCAGCGAGGCGACGAGCGCCAGCGCCATGCCGGAAATCGCGATCCATTTGTAGCGGCCGGTATGGGTCGTGATCTGACCCGAGGAGACGGCACCGATGGCGGTGCCGAACACCAGCGGCACGATGAGCAGGCCCGAGCCGCCGGCGCTCATGCCGAGCACCAGCTGCAGGAACAGCGGCAGATAGACGACGAGGTCGAGATAGGCCATCGCCATCAGCACATTGAGCAGCTGGGTACGGCGAAACTGGCGGCTCCTGAACAGGCGCGGCGGAATCATCGGCTCGGGCGCGCGCAGCTCCTGCAGCACCAGCAGCAGCGCCAGAACGCCGCCGGCGGCGGCGAGCAGGATGAGCTCGGGCGAGCTCCAGGCTAGCTCGGTGCCGCCCCAGCTCGCGACCAGCAGGAGCGTGGTGACGCTGCCGGTGAGCAGCAGCGCGCCGCCATAGTCGATCGGGCGCTTGAGCTTGCGCACCGGCAGGGTGCGCAGCGCCAGATTGCAGAGCAGCAGCGCGATGAGGCCGATCGGCAGATTGATCCAGAACACCCAGCGCCAATCGAGATAATCGACGAACAACCCGCCGACCACCGGGCCGCCGACGCTGGCCAGCGCCCAATTGACGATGAAATAGCCCTGATAGCGGCCGCGCTCGCGCGGCGACACGACGTCGGCCACGGTGGTCTGCGCCAGCGACATGAGCCCGCCGCCGCCGAGCCCCTGCAGCGCGCGCGCCAGGATGAGCTCGGTCATGCCCTGGGCGAGGCCGCACAGCAGCGAGGCCAGCACGAACAGGCCGAGCGCCGCCTGCATCACCACCCGCCGGCCATAGAGGTCGCTGAGCTTGCCGTAGATGGGCGTCGAGGCGGTCGAGGTCAGGAGATAGGCCGAGACCAGCCAGGAAACGCGGTCGAGCGCCTTGAGCTCGCCGCCGATCGCCGGCAGCGCCGTCGCGACGATGGTCTGGTCGAGCGCCGCCAGGAACATGCCGAGCAGCACGCCCGAGATGACGATGCGAATCTCGCCAGGGCTGTAGGTGCGCGCCGCCGGCTCCGCGGCGGCGCTGTCGCTGCTCGGCGCCATAGGGCGATGCTAGTCAGGGGCAGGCATCCGCGGCAACCGGCGGCCGCGCCGGGCAGACATGCGCCGGGCAGACATGCGAAGGCGGCGGGCTCGCGCCCGCCGCCTTTTATCGGTTCCGTGCGGACGGAGCCCGCGTTGGCCGCTAGTTCGCCACCGCCTGCTGCGGCGCGACATCGCCGGTGAGGCCGTGGCTCAGCGCCCAGATCGCGGCCTGGGTGCGGTTGGCGGCATTGACCTTGCGCAGCACGCCCTTCAAGTGAACCTTCACGGTCGCCTCGGCGATGTTGAGCTGGCGGGCGATGGCCTTGTTGGAATAGCCGGAGAGCAGGAAGCGCAGGATCTGCGTCTCGCGCACCGACAGGCTGCGGGCCGGCGTCGCCGCCAGCGCCGCACCGAGCTTGGGCTGGCGCTGATCGTTGAGCATCGACATTGCGAGATCGGCCGGCAGCATCTTCTCGCCGAGATTGACCAGGATCAGCGACTGCACCAGCGCGTCGGAGGAGGTGTCCTTCGACAGATAGCCGTCGATGCCGGCATTCATGGCGCTCGCCAGGGCGCCCGGCGAGCCGTGATCGGCGAGCACCACGATCTTGCTCTTCGGGAAGTGGCGGCGGAACGCGTCCAGCCGCTCGAGGCTCTCGGCGGCGCCGACGCCCGACAGGATCAGAAGATCGACCGCGGATGCCCGTGCCGGGTCGACGCAGGCGAGCGCCTCATCGGCATCGGCCGCCTCCGCCACTGAGGTGAAATGGCGCTCCAGCAACACCCGGAGCCCCTCGCGAAAAAGCTGGTTCTTCTCGACAAGAGCGACGTGAATCTCTTGCATCCTAGCCTCCTCCTCCACTCTGCCGCCCAGGCCTGGCTCCCCCGCCTGGCCGCCCGATGCGCCGTCCGCCCGGCCCGAACCGCCAAGGGCGAGTGTCAGAGGCTGGAAGGGCATCGCTGCAGGATGAGGATTCACCGGCTCTCTTGTGCCGCACAAGTCGTCATAAGATCTGGACCAATATGCATTGCTTTATACCCTAGAAATCTTTCCTAAATTCGACTTCGCTTATGTTTGTCTATTGAGCGCTGACTCATTTATCAAAAATTCGATGAGTTTTGCTCAGAACGGCCGCGGGCTCTCTGTGGGCGACAGGCAGAACCGGCCGCGTTACATGCGGCGGGATCCACCCCCGAACGACGTATTTAATTCGGTCGAGCTAGCCCTTTTTTCACAGGGTTGCTCCTATTTCTCGTCGCCGCTCCCTCAGACGCGCTCGAGGGCGATCGCGATACCCTGGCCGACGCCGATGCACATGGTGCAGAGCGCCCGCTTGCCGCCCGTGGCGCGCAGCTGGTGCACGGCCGTGGTGGCGAGCCGGGCGCCGCTCATGCCCAGGGGATGGCCGAGCGCGATGGCGCCGCCATTGGGATTGACGATCTCGGCATCGTCGGCCAGGCCGAGCTGGCGCAGCACGGCCAGCGCCTGGGCGGCGAAGGCTTCGTTGAGCTCGACCGTGTCGAAATCCGAGATGGCGAGCTTCAGGCGCTGCATCAGCTTCTGCGAGGCCGGCACCGGGCCGAGGCCCATGACGCGCGGCGGCACGCCGGCCGCCGCCATGCCGAGCAGGCGGGCGCGCGGCTCGAGCCCGTGGCGCTTGGCGGCCTCCTCGCTGGCGATGATGAGGGCGCAGGCGCCGTCATTGACGCCCGATGCGTTGCCCGCGGTGACGGTGCCGCCCTTGCGGAATGGGGTGCCCAGCTTGGCGAGGGCCTCGAGGCTGGTCTCGCGCGGATGCTCGTCGCGCTCGACCTTGGTCACCTCGCCCTTGCGGCCGGGAATCTCGACCGGCGTAATCTCCTCGGCGAAATAGCCGCGCTTGATCGCATCGCTGGCGCGCTGCTGGCTGCGCATGGCGAAGGCATCCTGGTCGGCGCGCGAGATCTGGCATTCCTCGGCGACATTCTCCGCCGTCTCGCCCATGGCATCGGTGCCGTAGGCCTTCTCCATCAGCGGATTGACGAAGCGCCAGCCGATCGTCGTGTCGTAGATCTCGGCGGTGCGCGAGAAGGCGCTGGCCGCCTTCGGCATGACGAACGGCGCCCGGCTCATGCTCTCGACGCCGCCCGCCAGGATGAGATCGGCCTCGCCGAGACGCACGGCGCGCGCCGCCGAGCCGACCGCATCGAGGCCGGAACCGCACAGACGATTGATGGTCGAGCCGGGCACGCGGTCGGGCAGCCCCGCCAGCAGCAGCGCCATCCGCGCAACATTGCGATTGTCCTCGCCCGCCTGGTTGGCGCAGCCGAAGATCACGTCGTCGACGGCGCCCCAATCGACCGATGGGTTACGCGCGACCAAAGCCTTCAGCGGAATGGCGCCGAGATCGTCGGCGCGCACGGCGGAGAGGGAGCCGCCATAGCGCCCGATCGGCGTCCGTGTCGCATCGCAGATGAAGGCGTCGCGCATCATTCGTCCTTTCAATGATCCTCGACCAGGCGGATGGGCTTGCCGTCGAGATAGGCAAGCACATCCTCGGCCATTTCCTTGAAGTAGCGGCTGTAGGTCTCGGCGCTGACATAACCGAGATGGGGCGTGAGCACGGTATTTTCCAGCGTGCGCAGCGGATGGTCGGCGGGCAGCGGCTCCTGGTCGAAGACGTCGAGCGCCGCACCGGCGAGGGTTCCGTTCGTCAGCGCATCGAGGATGCTCGGGTAGTCGAGCAACGCGCCGCGGGCCGTGTTCACGAGCAGTCCCGTCGGCTTCATCAGCGCGAGCTCACGCGCGCCGATCATCGGCGGCTCTCCATGCTTCGCCTGCGCGTGGATGCTGACGATGTCGCTCTCACGCAGCAGCGTGTCGAGATCGACGACGCGATAGCCGGCGTTCTCAGCCGCGGTTCGCGCACCCTCGGCGGTGTCGT